>Ga0196981_1000456_pt1 | contig 13131 bp, 11 predicted proteins | sample S3_2013CmetaG_FD_155462 | JGI IMG/M metagenome (GOLD analysis project Ga0196981, IMG submission 155462) | Soil microbial communities from Anza Borrego desert, Southern California, United States - S3_20-13C | ecosystem: Environmental > Terrestrial > Soil > Desert | place: USA: California... | reverse complement strand
CCATCGGGGTCGCGACCACCCCGAGGTCGATCACATTGACGCCGGCGCGCTGCAGGCCCGAGGCGAGCGCGGCGGACAGTTCCGGACCCGACAGGCGGCCGTCACGGCCGATCACGACGGTCTGTTCGCCCTTGATGCGAGCCGTGGTGCCGAAGGCCTGGCCGATCTGGCGAGCCACGCCGATGTCGAGGGTCTTGCCGACGATGCCGCGGATGTCGTAGGCCTTGAAGATGCTGGGGGAGATGGGGAGCACGATGAACCAGACGATCAAGTTGTTGATGGAATTCGGAGAAACGTACGGCCCCGTCCCCTTCTAGAGGGAAGGTTGGGATGGGGGTAGTGAGGCCGGGCAAACGCATACGCTCAACCAACTTGCACACCCCACCCTCCCCTCCCCCTACGAGGGGAGGACACCAGGCAGCAGATGCCGGGTCAAGACGCCTCGATCAGTGGCGTATTACCGGACGGCCGCTGGTTGTAGCCGTACTTGCCGTAGGTGTAGCCGTAACCGTAACGGCCGGGGCGAACCTTCAGGTCGTTGAACAGCACACCCTTCGCTTCCAGGCCGGCCTGCGCGAGGCGCTTCATCGACTCGTTGATCTCGCCCGGTGTCGTCACGCCCGCACGGGTCATGATGTAAATCGCGCCGCAGTGCGAACCGATGATCATGGTGTCCGCGACAGCCAGGATCGGCGGGGCGTCGATCAGCACGAGGTCGTAGCGGGCCGACAGCTCCTGCAGGAAGGCGCCGAAGTTCGTGCGCAACAGCAGCTCGGACGGATGCTGCGGCAAGGTGCCGGTCGTGATGAAGTCCATGTTCTCGATCACGCCATGATGGATCACCTGATCGAGGCGGCGCGCTCCCGCAATGGCATCCGAGAGGCCGTCATGACGGCCGAAGCCGAAGTACAGGTGCAGCAGGCCATTACGCAGGTCGGCGTCGATCAGCAGCACCTTCTTGCCCGTGGCAGCCATGATGGCGGCGAGGTTGGCGGACACGAAGGACTTGCCCATGCCCGGCGTGGCGCCGGTGATCAGCACGATGTTGTTCTTGAACTGCGGCATCGAGAACTGCAGCGCGGTGCGGAAGTTGCGCAGGCTCTCGACGGCCACGTCGGTGGACGACACGTTCGCCAGCAGCGGCACCTTCTGGTGCTTGGCGCTGACCTGCTGGTACAGTTCGCGCTGCTTCTTGCTGTGCGGGATGGTCGCGTAGACCGGGACGCCTGCGATCTGCTCCACTTCCTCCGGCGAATCGACAGCACCAGCCAGGGACTTGCGGAAGAATGCGGCGACCACGCCGAGGAACAGGCCTGCCAGCAGCGACAGCGCCAGCACCACCGGGCGGTTCGGCTTGACCGGCTTCTCCGGCAGCATTGGCGAATCGACCAGGCGGACATTGCTGACCTTGCCCACCGTGATCAGGCGCAGTTGCTGCGATGTGTTCAGAAGTGCGGTATACAGCTCGGTATTGACCTTCACCTCACGCTGCAGGCGCAGCAAGTTCTGCTCGAGCGACGGCAGCTGCTTGATATGGTCGTTCATCGCAGAGATCTGGCCATTGATTTCCTTGAGCTGGCTGTCGATGCCCTGCACTGCCGGGTGCTCGTCGGTGTAGCGTGCCAGCAGTTCGATCTTCTTCTGCTGCAGTTCCATCTTCTTCAGCTTGGCGGCGGAAGACTGCTGAAGGGTCAGCTTGGACTCTTCGCCCAAGTCAACCGTGCCGTTCTGGTTGCGGAAGGCGTTGTACTTCGCCTCGGCCTGCTCCAGCTGGCCCTTGATCTCGGGCAGCTGCTTGTTCAGGTAGGCGAGCGACTTCTCTGCTTCTTCGGTCTTGCGCGCGGAATTCTGGCGCACATATTCCTTGCTGATCTCGTTGAGGACGGTGTGCACCATGCGCGGGTCGTCGCCGCGCAGGCTTGCGCCGATCACGCCGGACTGCTTGCCGCCGAGCTCTTCGACCTTCATCGAATTCTGGATGCCCTCAATGGTGGCCAGGCGCGAGCTTCGCGACATCAGGAATTCAGCGCCGGGCTTGCCTTCGAGCTGGTTGACGCGGATCTCGATCGTGCCCTTCGGCAGTTCGAATATCGCGGTCTCGCCGACGCGCGCCTTGAGGTCAATCCCCTGCTCCTGCTGCAGCAGGCGGAACTCGCCGTTAGGCTGGGCGATCAGCGAGAATTCGCGGTTGAGCAGCGCCTCGGGCACATTGAACACAGCAACGTCGATCTTCTCGGCGCCCCAGGTATAACCGCCCCAGCCGAACAGCCCCGGCGTGGAGAGCTCCTTGTTGCGCTCTGCCAGCCAGTTGCCGATCACCGGGAGGCGCTTCGGCCCAGCGTTGATATACAGGCGCAGGTTGTCCGTCGCGCGGGAAACCACGAGGCGAGACTGCAGCAGCTCCATCTCCGCCAACGCCGACGTCTTGACGTCAAACATCGACTGCAGGTCGCCGACGATGTTCTGAGACTTCGACGGTCCCTCTTCCTCGACATGGATCAGCATGTTCGCCTGGTAGACCGGTGTCGTGAGGAAGGCGTATGCCGCGCCCAGCAAGGTGGCGACCAGGGTGATGGTAGCGATCAGCCAGCGGTTCTCCCACAGGACGTCGAGATACGTCGAGAGCTCGGCTTCGTTTTCTTGCGGCCGGGCCGGGCCGGTCAGCAGTGGTATGGATTGATTCATCATAGGATTCTTCGCTTGTTGTTAGTTCGGTGACTTGCTGAGCGGGATAAGACTTTCCTGTCGAACCGTCGCAGCCTTGGCGCGATTCGGGCGGGATGCCCGATTTATCCGGCGGGCATCCTTCACCCCCGGCACGGCAAGGCCGTGCCGACATCACTGCTAACGCGTCGGGCCGACCGCGCCGACTGCAGAGGACAATGCACCCGGCAGGATCAGGCTGATCGACCGATGCCAGTTCGCCAGCGGCGTGGCCGCGACGTACACGACATCCTTGGGCGACAGTTCGAAGCCCTCGGCCATGGCCAGCGCGCCGGGCGAACGCCCGTCGAGCTGGTAGACCACCTGTTCGGTGCCCGCCTTGCGGATCACATAGATCTGGCTGCCGTCACCGCTGGTCGGGTTGATACCGCCCGACTCACCGAGCGCTTCGTTCAACGTCAGGCGACCGTTATGCATGGGCAGTGCGCGCGGGCTGACGACTTCCCCGGAAACAAAGACCTTGCTCTCGTCACGCGAGCGCACGCGGATGACGTCCCCGCTGGTGAGCATGATGCTGGATGGATTGATGCCACGCTGTACGAGCTGCGGCAGGTTGATGTGGTAGTTGGTACCGTTGCGGTTGACGAGGATCTGGCTCTGGTCCCCCGTCGGGAGTACACCACCCGCACGGTTGATCGCCTCGACCAAGGTCATCGGAATGTCGTTGATTGCCTGCAGGCCCGGGTTCTTCACTTCACCATCGACATATACGCGCTTGCTGCGGAAGGACTGCACGCGCAGCGTGACCTTCGGCTGCTTCAGGTACTTGGCGAGCTTGGTCGACAGCAGGTTGCGCGCCTGGTCCTGTGTGAGGCCGGCGACTTTCAGCGGACCTGCGTACGGAAACTGGATCACGCCCTCGTGATCCACCATGAAGCCTGCCGGCGGCGCCGTGGTGGCCGAGGTCGATGCGTCTGCGCCGAGGCCTACCGGACCGGCCGTCGCCACCGTAGCGCTGTTGGACAGCTCGGGATGGTCCCACACGACGATCGACAGCACGTCGCCGCTTTCGATGGTGTACGGTCCCGGTCGACCCAGCAGCTTGCTGATGTCCTGGGTAACTTGTTTTTCGCGCACCTCGCGTTCGGTCTTCACGAGTTGCGGCGTGATCTGCCGCAAGACAGGATTGATGTTCTCGGCGCCTGCTGCGGCAGTCGAGTCGGGCGCGCTGCTGCCCGAGCTATAGGTCGATCCGTTGAAGTGCAGACCCGGTGCGACGGAGGCGCAGCCCGCCGCGATCCATGGCATGACAACAACCATACTCCATCTCTTGAGAGATGCCTTGGACTTGAAGTGCATATGATTACCCCACTGAGTAGTACGATCCGGCCACGAAGACCGATTGGCTTTTGCTGAGAGAAGCATCTTCGAGATGACGTCGTGCGGGCCGCTGTCTTCGACATTCACCGGCAAGTTCTTGCCGCGCTGGCACGGGGTGAGTGGCTCGCTCCATCTCTTTCATTGCCGGTTGACTAGGCTTATCTTATGTACAACTTTACGTTTACCCTTCCTGCCTGTTTTGACACTCATCAACGGCGCCCCAGATATGAAATGCGCATGAATCAAAGCGTTGTTTTGTTCCCATCGATGCGTTTTTCATAGAGACACGCCACGCGCAATGCAGGTGAATCGAAACGAAAAACTGAAAGGTTTCGTTACATTGATGCACCACCTCTACAGCACCGAAGATAGAAGCAAGGAGCAGGGGAAACCTTGCGAAAAAGCACGCAGAAACGCGAAGGGACTTAATCGAAATTAAGTCCCTTCACTCGGCGGAAGATGAAGGTGGGGAACACGCCGGAGTTGTCCGGCGGTAAGCGGGATTCAGGTGCCGCGCAGGGTCTGCAGTGGAGGCTGGCTCAACACATTGCGCAGGCCGACCCAGCCACCCATGAAGGCGCACAGCGAACCGACGAACAAGCCGGCGAGCCACACGACAGGACTGAACGTCCATTCGAAGTTGAACACGAACTTTGCGAGCGCCCAGCCGACCGCAGCTGCGCCGCTTGCAGCGAGCATGCCGGCAAGTCCGCCGACGAGCGCGAACTCGATCCATTGCGATTGCGACAGTTGCGTGCGCGTCGCACCAAGCGCGCGCAGCAGACCGGACTCGCGGATACGTTCGTCCTGCGAGCCGACGAGTGCGGCATACAGCACGAGCACACCCGACGCCAGTGTGAACAGGAACAGGAATTCGACCGCCGAGATCACCTGGTCGACGACGCCCTGCACCTGCCGAATCATGCTGCCGACATCGACCACCGTCAGGTTCGGATAGTCACGCGTGAGCTGGTTGATGAAGCCCGTCTTTTCGGCTGGCAGGTGGAAAGCGGTGATCCATGTCTGCGGCGTGTTCTTCATGATCGACGGATTGAGGATCACGAAAAAGTTGACGCGCATGGAGCCCCATTCGAGCTTGCGCAGGCTGGTGATGGTCGCTTCGACACGCTGGCCACCGATGTCGAACTGCACCCGGTCGCCGAGCTTCAGGCCGAGTGTCTTCGCGAGCCCCTCTTCCACCGATGCCTCGGGCTTGCTGTCGTCGAACCAGCGACCGGCAACAACCTGGTTCTGCTCGGGAATATCCTTCATCGTGGAGAGATTGAACTCGCGGTCGACGAGTCGTCGCGCACGATCATCCGCGTAGTTGTCTACCGTGACCACCGTGTCGTTTACCTGCACCAGGCGACCGCGGATCATCGGATAGAGCATGCTGCGTCCGTGACTGTTATCTGCGATCCGCTTCTCGATATCGGCCTTCTGCTCGGGCTGGATGTTGATGATGAAGCGGTTTGGCGCGTCTGGCGGCGTGGATGCGCGCCAGGCTTCGACCAGGTCGCCGCGGATCACGGTCAACAGCAGCAATGCCATCAGGCCGAGCGACAAGGCGACGACCTGCACGACCGTCGCTCCGGTACGGCGCTGCAATGCGGTGACGGCAAAGCGCCACCCGGGATGGTTGAGCGCGGGCCGCAGAAAGCGCAGGGATTTCAGTCCGAGGAACCCGACCAGCGCGAACGCGGCGAATCCGCCAAGAAAGCCGGCGGCAGTCAACAGGCCGAGTTTTGGATCGCCGGATTGCCACAGCAGCAAGCCGATGAATGCAGCGAGCCCGAGTGCATACGTTGCCACCGTCACCGGTTGGGGCGCATCCTGCTCGCGCCGGATCACCCGGTTGTGCGGTACGTTACGCAATTGCAGGATGGGCGGAATGGCAAATCCGACCAACAGCACCAGTCCGGTCACAACGCCTTGCACCGCGGCAAGTACGCTTGCCGGCGGCAGGGAGTTCGTCACCAGGCGGGCCAGCCACTCCAGCAGCACGAAGTGCGCCGCAAATCCAACCGCCGCACCAAGGAGGCTGCCGACAAGACCGACCGCCAGGAATTCGATCAGGTACATGGTTGTTACCTGGTTCTGGGTCAAGCCGAGGCAGCGCAGCATTGCGCACGCGTCGATGTGGCGCAACATGAAACGGCGCGCCGCCATGGCGACGGCGATCGCCGCGAGCATGGCCGAGAGCAATCCCACGAGCGACAGGAATTGCTCGGCCCGGTCGAGCGTCGCGCGCATTTCCGGCCGGCCGGATTCCAGCGACTCCAAACGCACGCCCTTGACGGTGTCGTTTTCAATCCTGTCCTGCACCCAGCGCTGGTACGCCGCTACCTTGGGGGCATCGCCCGCGACTTGCAGGCGATAGATGACGCGCGACCCGAACTGGATCAGGTTGGTTGCGGGAAGATCCGTCAGCGACAGCATCACGCGCGGGGCAAAATTGATGAAGCCGGCGCCGCGGTCCGGTTCGACGGCAATGATCTTGGCGACACGGAACGTCTTGTCCCCGAGCCGGATCGCGCCCCCCATGTCGACGTCGAGCGCCTGCAGTACCCCCGAGTCGACCCATACGGTGTCCGGTGCAGGGATATCGCGCGTTTCCGCATCCGCCGCTTCCGGCTCGTCCGCGATCCTGAGCGCGCCTCGCAGCGGGTAACCCGGAGACACGGCCTTCACCGAGGCGAGCTGCGAACGCGCATCATCCCCTTCGCCCGCAAGCGCCATGCTGGGAAAGGTCACGGTATCGGCCAGCGTGAGGCCGCGCTTCTGTGCCTCCTCGCGCCACGCAGGATTGATCGGCTGGTCCGCGTTGATCACGAGATCCGCGCCCAGCAGGCGGTGCGCATCGCGGCTCAGCCCGGCGCGCATGCGATCGACAAAGAATCCTACCGACGAGAGTGAGGCAACCGCCACGATCATCGCCACCAGCAGGAAACGAAGTTCTCCCGCCCGCCAGTCGCGGCGGGTCATCAGCAATGCCTGTTTCAGCATCAGGTACTCAACTTTCGGAAAAGCCATCGCAGGCCGCGCCACAACTTCGGCATCAGCCACAATGCGGCAAGGAAAAATGCAATCAGGAAGGCGAACAGCACGAGCGGGTGGAAGAAGGCCATCCACAGCCCGCCCAGCACCGCGACGTCTTCCGTGAACGAGGCCGCCCAGTTGCTGAACGGTTCAGGCGAGGTATTGATCAGCGCACGGCTCCCCGCCTTGGTCACGTGCGCCCCCGCTGCAAAGGTGCCGCCGAGCAGTGCCGCGATGGCCGTCCACTCGGTGCCCATTTCGCCCAGCGCCGCCGCGCCGATCACTGCCCCTGCGGGCACCCGGATGAAGGTCTGTATTGCGTCCCACGCGGAATCGATCCCCGGGACCTTGTCAGCCAGGAATTCCACCAGCAGCAACGCGCCGGTCACCGCCATGACCCACGGCGATTGAAGCACTTCGAGCGCAGGTGGAAGGTCGATCCAGCCCGCGCGCCCGAACCAGCCGGCGACGAACAGGGTCATGTAGAGCCGGATGCCGCTGGCCCAGGACAGGCCTCCAGCCAATGCAGCGGCGGAGAGAGTTTCAGCCACGTGGCCCCCTGTCGCGGTAGCGGGTGAGCGTGCGGGACTCCGGGATGGCCGGGGAACGGGCCACGAGCATGAAGACGCCGGCGGCAATGAGCATGACAGGTACGATGAAGCGCCATCCGAGGCCGTAGTACTGGCGGAAGAAGGACAGCAGGCCGGCAAGGATCAGCAAGGGCCCGGCGACGATCGACGACTTTGTGATGCCGTCCAGCGCGAGGATGGCGATGCCGGCGCCTGCCAGCCCGAGGATCCACAGCCAGTGGATCTCCGGCAGCCAGTTCAGGCTGTTGAGCAGCCAGGCAATGCCCAGCACGATCAACACTACAGGCAACGCGGCATCTTTCATCGAACCCTCATCGGGGCATGTTACTGGTCGAAAAATGCGTTCACTTCATCGAGGTATTTCTGCTTCGTCGGCCCATCGAGGAAGGACGCGGAAAAACTGTTGCGCGCCAGCTGATACGCGTGGTTTTTGTCCAGCGGCAAGGCCTCGAACATCTGCAGGAAATTCTCGTTCACGTAGCCGCCAAAATACGCCGGATCATCAGAGTTGACGGTCACAACCAGTCCGGCGTTCAACAACCTGACCATATTGTGGTCGGCAACCTTGTCGAACACGCGCAACTTGATGTTGGACAGGGGGCACACCGTCAGCGGCACCTTGTCGCGCGCCAACCGGTGCGTCAACGCCTGGTCCTCGAGACAGCGCACGCCGTGGTCGATGCGTTCCACCTGGAGCAGGTCGAGGGCGGTGCGAATGTAGTCAGGCGGCCCCTCCTCACCCGCGTGCGCCACCAGGCGCAACCCCAGTTCCTTGCAGCGTGCGAAGACTCGCGCGAACTTTTCGGGCGGGTGGCCGCGTTCCGAGGAATCCAGTCCCACGCCGATAAACTTGTCGCGATGCGGCATGGATTGCTCCAGCGTTTCGAAGGCTGCCTCTTCCGACAGGTGGCGCAGGAAGCACATGATGAGCGCCGAGCTCATTCCCCATTCGGCCTTCGCGTCCTTCAGTGCGCGGTGGATGCCGTTAATGGCGGTCGCAAAGGGAACGCCGCGATCGGTGTGCGTCTGGGGATCGAAAAAAATTTCGGTATGACGGACGTTGTCGGCACGCGCGCGTTGCAGGTAGGCCCATGTCATGTCGTAGAAGTCCTGCTCCTTCAGCAGCACGCTCGCGCCTGCATAATAGATGTCGAGGAAGGATTGCAGGTCGGTGAACGCATAAGCGCGCCGCAAGTCCTCGACCGAAGCGTAGTTCAGCTTGACCTGGTTGCGCTCGGCCAGGGCGAAAATCAGTTCAGGCTCCAGCGAGCCTTCTATGTGCATGTGCAGCTCGGCCTTTGGCATCTGCTTGAGGGTCTCGCGTAGTGCTGCGTCCATTTTCCCGTCCTCCTTTTACCGTGAATATGCAGCGATTGTACGGTAACAAAGGGCAGGATGCGGGAACTGCCCGCAGCGCGCGGTAATGCCCTGCGGACACTCACATCGTCGCGCCCCGCCCGCCTTCCGCATGCGTCTTCTCCCATGCCTCCTGGCATGGCGCGCAGCGCTCGGCAGTCGGTTGCACCTTCAGCCGCTCGTACGGAATTTCCGTTTCGCAAGTGACGCAATCGCCGTACGTGCCGTTTTCCATTCGGATGCGCGCCGCCTCGATCGAGCGCAACTCCACGACGTCGCGCGTAATCGCGGCATTGCCCAGGTCGACCGCGAGATTCGCGAACGACGAGTCACCGGGATCCGGTGCTTCCGTCGCGACATCCAGGTAGTCGTCCTGGTCGTTCACCTCGCGATGCAGTTCCGTAGTGAGTTCCTTGTAGCGGTTATCCAGCATCTGTTTAAGTTCCGCAAGTTGCCCATCGCTCAGGTTTGACATGGCGTTTCTCTCAAAATGTCGAATTGATCAATATTGCTGCGGCGATTACCGCCGCGCTTTCAGCCCGCTCGCAGCGCGGACTGGGGCCGCAGCCGCCACCACGCCGCCAGTGCGATGCCCACGCCGAACATGACGGCGGTGACGACGCGCGGCCGCATCGCGGCGCTCGTATACAGGCTCGATTCGAATACCGGCCCGGGAAGTCCCTGGCGTTCCAGCAGGTCCGGCCCCGGGTGGTGCAGGCTGTTCAGGCTGCGGGCACGGGCCGGCATGTTGGTCTTCTGCTGGCGGAAAAGGAAATGCTTCATGTAGCTGTCCATCGTCCGGGGCGCGTAGTAAGCCGTCGAGGACGCCAGCTTGGCCATGCCGCCCACGAAAATGTCGCGCTTGAAATTCTCGGCCGCATGGAGGATGGCATCCGCGGCAATATCGGGGGCATAAAGCGGCGGCGGAAGGCGCGGCTCGACCTCCATGTAGTTCTTCGCATGCTCGACGAACATCGTATCCAGCGCCGCCGGCTTGACCAGCGTGACCGCGACCGGCGCCCTGTCCTCTTCCAGCTCCAGCCGCAGCGAGTCCGTGAAGCCCTTGACCGCATGCTTGGATGCGGCATACATGCCCTGCAGGGGCAAGGCGTGGTCGGACACTTCGCTGCCGATGTTGATGATGGCGCCGCCGCGCTGCTTCAGGTGCTTCGCAGCAATGAGAGAGCCGTGCACTACGCCCCAGAAATTGGTCTGAAACAGCCGCCGCTGGTCCTCCATGGAAATATCCTCGGTCCTGCCGAAGATCGAGACGCCGGCATTGTTGACCCAGGTATCAAATCCGCCGAAGCGGTCGATCGCCGCCTGCGCGACCTTGCGCACGTCCTCCTCGATCCCGACGTCGGCGACGACGTGGATGGCCTCGGTGCCGCGCTTGGCGAGTTCGAAGGAAAGCTGCCGTAGCGCATCCTCGTTGCGCGCCACGAGCACGAGCTTTGCGCCGCGTTCGGCTGCCTTGCGTGCGGTCGTGAGGCCGATGCCACTGGTGGCACCCGTGATCACGATGACCTGCTCTGCAAGTTTCTTCAGTTGCAATTTCATGTCGGCGCTCCTTTCCGCATTCGCCGCAGCGAAAAACATGCCTGCATCAACGGCGCGTTGCTCCCATTGCAAGCATGCGAAACAGCCCTCTGCGCTGAAATTTTTACCGCGTGCATGCGCGAATTTTCATCGCTGCCCATCTTCCCGTTTCGGTCTAAAATCAGGCAGTGCGGCATCGGTCAGCTCAGCACGACGGCAAGCGCAATGCAATAAGAAGCCCTATCCGGACGGCGGCCGGACCAAGGCAGGAGAATCGCAATGAACTTTCCGAGAAACCATTTCGGCGTACCGCAATATCCCGGCCATGATGCCCGTCGCCTTTTCGTCCTCTTGTCCGCCATCGATCTGCTGGAGCGACCCACCGTCTCCGCCCTCGCCGACCTCACCGGCCATGACCGGGAAACTATTGATGCCGAGGTACAACGATTGCGGGAAGAGTTCGGCGTAGTCCTCCACAAGGTGGGCGACATCTACCATATCGAGTCGTGGGGAGAAGTACTCAAGAAGAACGGCGTGAAGCGCTATCTCAAGGCCTGACGCGCATTGCACCGAAAAAGTACATGTCATGCAAACTCCGCTTCTTTGGGTCGTTATCCGGCCGGCTTTCGTCGACGAAGCACTGATTGACCCGGTTTGTCCATGCATTGCGCGGCGCTGCCGCGTCCGGGCGGCGGGCTCAGCTTTGCGCTGTCCCCGGTGGCCGTCCATTCGCAGCTCTTGCTGGCAGTCGCCTTCGTGGGAACTGATCGCCGCGCTATATCGTGGCCGCCTAACAGATGTTGCGGAAGCGGCATAAGTTGTCGCATCTCAATACGCTCACGATGACCGCCGGTATGATTGGTTTTCAGCCGTGCCGGCTTAGCTCATCTGGTAGAGCAGTTGATTTGTAATCATCAGGTAGTGGGTTCGAGTCCTACAGCCGGCACCACCTTTCCCAATCGGCTGCCTTTCATCGCGATACTCCTCTGAGCGCGGTCGCGAATTCTGTCTATACTGGTCTTATGTCAATCAAGGGCAAGGCACGACCGTCAGTCCACTGCCTAAAGGCAAGACTGGTTTTACTGTCGCGTTCGCCGCTATCAGTTCCCCTCGGAACCTGAAAGGACCAGTCATGAAACATCAACCCTCCCGCAAAGCCGATGCGAAAAAAGCCGCCCAGACGAACATCCCCGTCAGCCCGTTTGCAGGTCGTCCGCTCGACGGAAGCCAGTACATCGATGTGGTCGAGGAGCAGGAATATGCGGATCGCCGGCCAACCGCCGAAGAACAGCGGCCGCGCTTTTCCTACCTGCATGACCCCAAGTCAACGAAGAACTAAGGCCTTACCCCGCCGGCCGTGACGGGGGCGCACTTCGCCCGCCCACGCGGTACAGCTCCAGTTCGGCGCCGCTTTCCGGCGGATGCGCCTCGTCATATTCCGGGCTGTATTCGATCTGTTCCTTCGTGGCGTTCACGAACACCGTCCGGTCTTCCCAGCTGACCCGCTCGATCTGGCGGGGCGATACCAGCACGTGCTTCCCGACCAGCCACTTGCGCGTGTCCACTGCCATCAACTGGATTGACCAGTCGGTCCGGTCAAAGAGGAAGTCCTCCACATGCCCGATCTGCTTGTCGGTGGCGTGGATGTGATAGCCCACAACTTCGCTGCAGCTGCGCAGGTGCGGATCGGAGTGAGCCCGCTCCTCCTCGAGGCGCCGACGGATGGCCAGCACATCGGCCGGCTCCAAAGGTTTTTTCTCGATCACGCCCGGGTAAACCGCCGACCCTCGGTGCGGCCCGGCCCAATAAAACGGGAAGCCGTAATAGGTGTTGAATTCTTCCTCATGCTGGCGCTCGACCGGCTTGGCGGTATCGATGCTCGGGCTATTGCGAATCTGCTGCATCGTCAAGTTGACACGCAATGCGCGGCGGTCCCACTCTTCGTCGAGCACCGACATTGGCGACAGGAGGACATCGAAGCCATTGGGCCAGCCGCCTGTGTTGACGACGAGGTAGCGTATCACCCACTCCGCATCGTCGAAGTACACGTCACGGACGCTGCCCAGTTCTCCGTCGGTGGCAGCGATGGCAAACCCTCGAAGGGTGTTGGCACTGTGCAGCATGATGACCTCCGGCGTGTTCTTTCGACAAGAATTTAGGTCCGCGGTGCATCGAAAGGTTCACACAGCAAATGAAAAGCCCTCCGCAAATGAAGGGAGGGCTTGGAATTGGTGCCGGTACTTTTACCTACCGCCGGCTCCGGTACCTACATCTTCTTCTTTGAAAAGCGTGTATGCCGTAATGTTAATAACTCGGCACTACCGGACATTGAGAATGGTCAACGATTCTGTTGGCTGCGAGAAAGGTGGATCGACAAAAAGGGCTTCCCCGTGAGGAAGCCCTTTTGTCATCCGACGCGCCCTAGTAAGCGCGGGGAAGCGAATTACACCTGAACCGTATCCGCCACTTCGCGGAACTCGGCGATCTGGTCGAAGTTCATGTAACGGTAGATGTCGGACGCGTTCTTGTCGATCACGCCGATGTTCGCCATGTACTCTTCCTT
>Ga0196981_1000455_pt1 | contig 13132 bp, 11 predicted proteins | sample S3_2013CmetaG_FD_155462 | JGI IMG/M metagenome (GOLD analysis project Ga0196981, IMG submission 155462) | Soil microbial communities from Anza Borrego desert, Southern California, United States - S3_20-13C | ecosystem: Environmental > Terrestrial > Soil > Desert | place: USA: California... | reverse complement strand
GTTTTACCTTTCATGAGAGATTCCAACCCTTTCTTTATTTTTTCTTCGCTGTCACTGTCCAATGATGAAGTTGCTTCGTCCAGTATAAAGAGCGGGCGATCAGCAAGGAGCGCGCGTGCAATTGCGATGCGTTGGCGCTGACCACCAGAAAGTTTGATACCACGCTCGCCGACCACACTTTCATAACCTTGAGGGAGGTCTTTAATAAACTCGTCTGCGTACGCAAGCTGCGCAACACGTTCTATGGCGTGGCGAGAAGCAGTTTCTGAACCGTATGCAATGTTTTCGGCGATGGTCGCATGGAAAAGAGACGTTTCCTGCGAAATATAAGAGATATGCGATCGCAGATATTCTTGTGACAACTCTTTTATATTCATTTCGTTTACAAAAATGCTCCCTTTTTCTACGTCGAAGAAACGCAGCAATAAATTAACGAAGGTTGTTTTTCCGGCGCCCGAAAGGCCGACTATGCCGACTTTCTCCTTCGGCCCTACACGAATCGAAAAATCATCCAATATTTTCTTATCGGCAGTATATCCAAATGTTACACGGTGATATTCAATGCCGACTTTTTCAACCCTTTCGCCACCAGAATGTGAACCATCGGCTATAGAAGTTACAACAACCAAGTCTTTCAAATTTTGCATTACTTCTCCGCGCTCGCGAACAAATTCCGGCCCGCCTCTTCCAAACTCCCATACGTTGGTAAGAAGGCGCAATGCTGCTCCTGTTATAAATACCAAGTCGCCGACAGAAACGAGGCCGTCTTGGTACACGAGTGCAGTGATGGAGATAAAGCCTGCACCAAGGACCGCTATCGATAATCCTATGTAGTGGTACGTAAGCACTTCCCATAAACCGAGACTCCGGTATGCCCGTGCCTCAGTCTCAATTTGTGAAAATACACGCTGTCGACTTTTATGTCGCCCATAGACTTTAACTGCAGCAATATTGCTATAGGTATCTACAAGACTCCCTCCGGTTCTAGCGTCCTCCAGTGCACGCTCTCCGGCGCGAATACCTGTACGTCGCATGATCGGGATAAGCCCTAGGATAAAGAGCACACCCCAGCAAGCAACACCTAAACCCAAGTACGGATGTACCGAAGCAAGAATCAGTGCGCTCACAACAAGAAGCACACCCTGTTCTACGAACACATCGAAGACAAGTTTGACCATGCGTTCCATCGCATCAGCCGTTTTTGATATTTTGTGTGCTATCTCGCCGGCAAAACGATCTGCGAAATAACCGAATGACAAAGAGATGGTGTGTTCAAAGAGACGACGTTTGATTGCTGAACGAATCCGCATTGTTGCAAAGACCATATTGAAGTGGCCGATTCGAAATCCATACTCATAAATAAGGAAAAGACCAATTATGGAGACGAGAAGCGAAAGTGGCACCGAACCGGTTTGCTGGAGAGCATCTACAACCCGACCGATGACATAGGTCGCGATGATCATCGAGCTGGTGGCAACAGCGAAGCTTAAGACACTTAACAGTAACCATGGAATTTCTCTTCTGTTGGTGGCCAAAAAGAACGAAATCGGTCGAGCGTGTCTCTGTGGATCGAGCATGTCCATTTATAGTTCTCGGGCGCGGTACTGGAGTGCTTCCAACATGTGCGGGGGCTCGATAGGAGTACTTCCTGCGAGATCTGCGATCGTGCGAGCGAGTTTGATAGTGCGGTGGTAGCCACGAGGAGAGAGTTTCATTTGACGCGCCGCGGCTACAAGCGTTGATTCTGCTTTTTCGGAAAGCTCAACAAGTTTCTCGATGTGTTTTGGTTTCATGTCGGCGTTGGTAAATATCCCTGCACCTTTAAAGCGTGCGTGTTGTCTTTCGCGTGCTTGCGCAATGATCTCACGCGCGGCTTTGGTTTCTCCCGATGAACGCTTTGCTTTTGTCGAGAGCGATTCGGGTGGCATTTCTCCTACATGCACCCACATATCGATACGATCTGCTATGGGGCCAGAGATCTTGCGGCGATATTTTTCTACCGTATGCGGCATGCATTTACACCGCACTGATCCCCAAAAACCACAGGGGCACGGATTAAGCGCAGCGATGAGCATAAAGCTCGCCGGATATACGGCGGAACCTTTTGAGCGTGAGATCGATACTATCCTGTCCTCAAGTGGCTCGCGGAGCGCGTTTATCACATCTCGATGAAATTCTGGGAACTCATCGGCAAACAAGACGCCTCGGTGTGCGAGTGTCGCCTCACCCGGTCGCGGCACGGGGCTTCCGCCGCCGATCAAGGACGCGTAGGAAGAGGTGTGATGAGGTGAGCGGAAGGGTGGGCGAAACATGGCGCCAGTAGTGAGATTGCCCGCAAGCGAGTGGATGGTAGTCACTTCGATCATCTCCTCTTCTGAGAGATCAGGAAGAATCGCAGTTGCGGCGCGTGCAAGAAGCGTCTTTCCCGTTCCGGGAGGGCCGTACAGCGCGATATTGTGTGCGCCGGCGGCGGCGATAATAAGGCCGCGCTTCGCGCTTTCTTGCCCGCGTATTTCATCAAGCGCTCCATCATCTTCAAAATGCGGCCGCTCGCGGGGTTTTCTTGCACGGGGTTTGTAATCTGGGTTCTCCAGCATCGAGAGCAAGTGTTCAAGCGATGTGAATGCATGGACAGTGATGTCTGAAATGAGGCACGCCTCTTCCATATTTTCTTCCGGCACATAGAGATCCTTGAAGCCGGCTTCGCTTGCGGCTTTAGCAATGGAGAGCGCCCCAAGTATTGGACGTGCTTTGCCGTCGAGCGCGAGTTCTCCTGCGAACACCTTCCCTTCTGGCTTGAACGAGATTTGGTTTGAAGCGAGGAGAAACGAAAGTGCAAGTGGAATATCAAAAACCGCGCCTTCTTTTTTGAGCGCTGCTGGTGCAAGTGAAAGCACTATCTTTTTGTTACTTCGTTTCGGAGATTCTAGCTCGCCCGTATTTTTTATTGCTGCTGCGATGCGGTCTTTTGCTTCCTCTACTGATTTGTCTGGAAGCCCGACGATCGTGAAGGCATGGAGCCCGCGAACGATGTCGCACTCGACAGAAACGACGGTGGCACACGGCAAGCCCGGCTGCGCGCCAAAGACGCGTGCAAACCCTGACTCGATGGCTTGCTTATCGCTCATTCACGCTATTGTAACTGGCCTCAAGCCAGTCTAGGCGTGTTCAACACAGGTGGCTGCTGCTGCGTTGGCTTCGAGGCGGTCAAAGGGAATCGGCTCTTTGCATACATCGCAATGGCCATACGTGCCGTTGTCCATTTTTGCCACAGCCTTATCGATTTCTTTGTGTCTGGCTTCGAGCTCTTCAACGAGCGGGATATTTGTCGCAAGCTGCTCGATGTTGTCGGCGGAATCGGTGGGGTCAGCTTCCGTTCCTTGCGAAGCGGAGTTCCCCTGCCAATCGTTGCCTACTTTTCTTCCATACTCTGCAAGCTCTTCGTCCAAAGCATCGCGTTCTGCTTCAAGAGTGGCTCGTAGGTCGCTCAATTCTTCTTCGCTTAGGTGAGACATATCGGAAATAGTAAGCGATGCTACAAATTAGTAAAGTATTTAGAGTTTCCGCTCAGCCCGCAGGCGGCTTAGGATTTCCGTGAATGAGAATGGACTCTCGCTAACGACAAGAAGTGAACGCGTCGGGAACGAGTAATAGAGCTGTATTTCGCCAGAATCGTCTTTAAGCGCACGCACGTCGTAGTTTCGCATGACAACGTCCTCAAAAAGGCGTTTTTCGGGGAGCCCGCTTTGGCCAATTTTTTGCATGGGCACAGAGGTGAACGCGGGCGCAAGGTCGGCGTTCATGGTTTGCTCCCAGGAGAGCATTCCCGCAAACGCTCGTTCGTACGAGATGACGGGAATTACAAAAAGCGGCGCATTTTCATCCACCGTATGTATCCCGAAGAAAAATTCGCTCGCAAGCGCGCGCGTTAAGTCCCCCGATGTACGCGCCCCAAGCGCCTGGAAGAATTCTTCGAGTGTTGCGGCGCGCTCGAGCTCCGTCCCGTCGGTATTAATTTCGCGAACAATCGGCACGAGCTGTGTGATGGAGCCCAAGTTTCCACTGCTTGTCTCGCGCGCTTGGGCGAGAAGTCGCTTAAGCTCAAGCGGAGAATTATTTCCAAGCGGGAGCGCAAGCGTATTTTCGGCAAAGAGTATCGAAGTGTTATTCGTATTTGGCGCTGCAGAATATCCCTGCATGACAACGTACACGCCAAAAAGCGCGGCCGCGCCAAGGATAACGAGAAGTGCTACGGCAAAAAGTATTCCTGTGGTTCTCCTCTTGCGCGCGGGCGCGCCATATTCCTCGTTGTTCGCAGGACTGCGCTTTTTTTCTTGTTCGAGCGCGGCAGCTCGTACGAGCGATATCTTTTTTACTTGTACGATGTCCTGTAAATCGCCCTTGAGCGTGCGCAGTGCAGAAATTGCCAGTCCTTCGGAGGGCTTCTTTTGCGGTGGAGCGACAGGTGCTTCGGGCTTTTTCTCATCGAGCGACGAAGCAAGAGTGGTATCAAAAACTTTTCCTTTTGGTTCGGGAGATGGCGAAGTTGTAAGAGGGCGCTCGGGTAGCTTTGTTTCTTGAAGAATTCGAGTGATGTCTTCCTTTGCTTTCTGCGATATCTCTTGGAGCGGCATGGGGCGCGGTGTTGGTACTTGGGGTGGCGCGGGCGGAGGCTGCGGCGTTGACGGCTGTACTGGCGCAGATGCCGCTGCAGAACTTGGCAGTGGTTTTTGCACTGGCAAAGGCTCTGGCGCGGGAGTTGCCGCAGGCGTAGGCAAAGGCTTTGGCGCGACCGGTGGGGGTGGCGCTACTACTGGTTCGGGAGATGTCGGAGGAGTCGCAGGTTTGGTCGGCGCGGGTGTGGGAGGAGGTGCCGCCGGCTGCTTAAGAGGAGGTGGAATAACCACCTCGTCTATGATGCGAGCTTCGTCGACTGGGTTTGATTGCGGCGCAATCTGCGAGGAGGCTTTCGGATCACTAGATGCGCCCGCCTTCGCTGAAGCTTCGGCGGGCAAGTCGGCGGAAGGTGTTGCGGGTGGCGTAGCTTTAGATCCGCCTGCGCTGGTCTCCCCCACTGTGTTTTTTGAATCCTCTGCCATGGTCGTTTCCTCCACCCTGGCTCGGCTTCAGGCCTTTGTTTGCAGCCCATTCCGAATCAGCAGCTTTGATTGAGAGATTATACCTTCCTTTCTCGTCGATCTCTTTCAGGACAACGGGTACAATATCGCCAATCTTCACCGCATCTGATATTTTTTCGATGCGGAAAGGAGCCACTTCGGATACGTGCACGAGCCCGTCAGTGTTTGGTCCGATTTTGACGAACGCGCCGAAATCCATCATGCGTACCACTTCTCCTTCGAATTTCTCACCCACCATATATTCGCGAGTAAGATCGACGATTTGTTTGAGTGCTGCCTCTGCCGTGCCGGCACGGCCAGTGACGAATATAGTTCCGTCCTCCTCGATTGTGATCTCGTCGCAGCCCGTCGCTTCCTTGATGCCGTTTATCATCTTGCCTCCAGGACCGATCACAAGACCAATCTGGTCCACCTTCACTTTCGTGACGAGGATCTTCGGTGCGCGCGGACTTATGTCTGGGCGCGGCGCGGGGATCGCTTTTTGTATGACATCGAGTATCTGCATACGCGCTTTCTTCGCTTGTACGAAAGCTTCAGAGAGTACATTGAGTGGAACGCCATCAACTTTCACGTCCATCTGCACTCCCGTCACACCCTCCGAGGTGCCAGCCACCTTGAAGTCCATGTCGCCGTGGTGGTCTTCCGGCCCTTGGATGTCGGTCAAGATTTTGTACACGCCAGCTTTGGAATCGCTCATCATACCCATCGCAATTCCTGCGACAGGACGTTTGATTGGTACGCCCGCGTCCATAAGAGCGAGGGTCGAAGCGCATACTGTTGCCATCGAGGTTGAGCCGTTGGAAGCGAGGCACTCTGAGACGATGCGGATCGTGTACGGAAATACATCCTTTTCTGGCAAGACGACGCGCACAGATTTTTCCGCGAGCGCGCCGTGGCCGATCATGCGGCGGTTCATGCCGCCCACGCGTCCAGTTTCACCGACCGAGAAGGGCGGGAAGTTGTAGTGCAGCATGAATGATTTTTTTACATCCTGCGACTCGATCGTGTCTAAGAGTTGAGCGTCTCCGGGGCCACCCAAGGTGAGTGCAGCAAGCACGTGAGTCTGGCCGCGGTAAAAAAGGCCGCTGCCGTGAATGACGGGAGAGAGGCCGCCCGCTTGCGCGTAGAGTGAGCGGATCTCGTCGAAGGCGCGGCCGTCGACACGCTTCCCTTCCTTGATCGCGAGATCATGCACATATGCGTCCATGTGGTGTTCGTAGAATCCATCGAGGATCTGAGGTTTGAGATCTGGGAATTTGAGCGCGGCTTCTTTCATCCACGTGCTTTTCATGTCATTGATATCTTCTTTTTTGAGCTTTCCACCTTTTGCGGCGAGGATCGGTTTTACTATTTCCTCGTACGCCGGAGCGAGCTCTGGGGCGTCGGCCGCTGCAGTGAACGTTTGTTTTTCAACACCATGCTCCGCAACGATGCTTTTTTGCCACGCCTGTATTTTTTCTATTTCTTCGCTCGCTTTTTTCAGCGCAGCGTCGAGTATGGCCTCAGGGACTTCTTTGGCTCCCACTTCGATCATGTTGATGAGCCCGTCTTTGCCGCAGGCGACCAGGTCGAGCCTCTCTGTTGCATCGGCGCGCTGTACGTAATTCGGGTTTACGATGAAATCTTCACTGCCGAGCTCTTGGCCTATGCGAATGGCCGATACTGGTCCATTCCACGGAATGTCAGAGGTCGCAAGTGCAAGTGATGCTGCGGTGACAGCAAGCACGTCCGTGTCGTGCTCTTCAATAGATAGTACGGAGATGATGATCTGCACGTCGCGCTTTAGTCCTTTTGGAAAAAGCGGACGGATCGTTCTGTCGACGATGCGGCCCGAAAGTACTGCCTCGTCAGAGGGCCTTCCTTCACGGCGCATAAAGCGCGAGCCTAAGATGGCGCCGGCTGCGTAAAACTTTTCCTCGTACTCGACTGAAAGTGGAAAGTAATCGAGATTCGATTCTCTATTGCTCATCACGGCAGTCGCGAGAACTGCGCTGTTGCCGTAGCGGAGCAAAACCGACCCGTTTGCCTGGTCGGCCCAGTCGTTAAATTCGGCTACCATCGTCTTCCCTCCTATCTCCAGAGAATATTCTTTCTTCTGCATATTAATTATGTAGGTTTTGGCGATCTACTTCGTTACGGAATCTCTTTGGCGCGCTCGCCGTACAGTTTGTACGTTTCGCGCGCCATATTCTCCGCGTCTCGTATCCCATCCAAAACCTACGAATTATTTACTGAGTGATGTTCGGATTTCAGTAGCTGCCCTCTCTTAAGAAGACACACTGCCTATCCAAACACCACGGTTATCTTGTATGTGGGGACTATAGCAAAGTTGTGCTCGGGTGGCGAGTGTCACTTTTTTGAACGAGCATATGCTAGTATGCCGCGCATGGGTGTTTTGATATTCCCAACTGTGGTCGCGATTCTCGCGTGCGTTGCCGCCTATATCTGGGGAGGACTGGCCGCGCTTTTTACGGTAGCGCTTCTCGCCGTCCTTGAAACGACACTTTCTTTCGACAACGCGGTCGTGAACGCGAAGGTGCTGCAGCGCATGGAGCCTGTGTGGCAGAAGCGCTTTTTACAGTGGGGTATTCCCGTTGCGGTTTTCGGAACGCGGTTTGTGCTTCCGATACTTATTGTCGCTGCCGCAGCGGGGCTCGGCCCTTACGTCGTTCTTAAGCTCGCGATCTTTGATCCGGAACAATACGGCCACTATCTGGAGAGCGCGCACATTGCGATCGCTTCCTTCGGCGGTATTTTCCTTTTGCTTGTGTCGCTCAAATACTTTTTCAATGATAGGAAAACAGTCCATTGGATCGAGATCGTTGAGCGGTATCTTTCTCGCTGGGGAGGAATCGAGGCGATTGAAGTCGCACTCGCCCTCCTTGTTCTCCTTGTATGCGCATTCCTAGTTCCCGCAAAAGCTGCGACGATCCTTATGGCGGGGCTCATCGGTGTCATTTTGTTTATCGTGATCGAAGGTGTGGCGCAAGCGTTTGAAATGCAGGCCGGTGCAAATCTCGCAAAAAGCTCGATCGCACTTTTCGTCTACCTCAACATTCTCGACGCAGCGTTCTCCTTAGACGGCGTTGTGGGAGCGTTCGCTATTACGTCCAATCTTACGATGATCATTGCGGGTCTTGGTATTGGTGCTCTGTATGTGCGCTCTGCAACGGTGTACCTCGTGCGTGCACAAACCCTCAAAAATCTCCCCTATCTCGAACACGGTGCACACTGGGCGATATTCGGGTTAGCACTCGCGCTTATCGGAAGCATTTTCATCCATGTACCAGAGCCCTTTACCGGTTTCATTGGTCTTGGCTTCATCGCCCTCGCCTACGTGTCCTCGCGTCGTGAGATGCGGAAACTAGCGCTCTAAAGATTACTCTACGTCCATCGAACGCTCTCCCTCGGGAGACTTTTCGACTGTTTCAGCGGGGAATGAAGAGGTCGCGCCATTGGGGCGTGAACCTCGACCGCTCCCGCGCACGGGGCGGTAGTTGATGAGATAGCGGCGGGGATCTCCGTCAAGATCGAGGAACTGGTCGCAAACCTCTTTGAGTCGACTTGAAGTCGATCGGCCGAAGGAGACGACTTCCACCTGGCAGCCGTGCTCTTTTAGGTAGTGCACGAGTGGTATAAAGTCGCCGTCTCCCGTAAAGAGGATGACGGTGTCGAGTTTGGGGGATGCGACGATCGCATCGACCGCCATACCGACGTCCCAGTCTGCTTTTTTGGCGCCGCCATAAAAGACCTGCAAGTCTTTCGTCTTTGGTTCGATTCCGATCTTCGTAAGTGCGTCGAGAAACGCGGTCTCCTCGCCGCTTTCCGTCGTCACCATATAGGCGCGAGCGCGGATGAGGCGGCGGCCTTCCACCGCGTCTTTGAGTACGTTGCCAAAATTTACGCGAGCGCGATAGATGTTCTTTGCGCTATGGTAAAGATTTTGCGTATCGATGAATACACCGACGCGCTGTTCAGGATGTTTGATTATTGCCATGCAAAAATTGTTACGTTAGTGCTCTGAGGCACTGTCTTCGTATAAAAGTATCGACCAAGGCGCATAGTACGCCTAAAAAACAAGAATGTGAATGAGAAACCAATGAAGCCTATTTCTTAAGGCCGAGCTTCTTCAGCAAATTGCCGTAGGAGCGCTTGTTGGTTGTCTCAAGGTACTTAAGGTGCTTACGGCGGTCGGCCACGAGTCCAAGAAGGCCGCGGCGAGAGTGCTTGTCTTTGCGGTTTTTATCCAAATGCGCAGAAATTTCCTCAATACGACGTGTCAAAACGGCGATTTGGACCTCCGGAGAGCCCGTATCGCTGTCATGTCGACGAGTCTTTTGTATCTCGTTTTGCTTTTTCCGCTTCGTAAGCATCCGCAGAACAATAGCACGTTCCGCGGCTTAGCGCAAGGGTTTATTGCGTCTTCATTGAGTTTGCGGAGTCGTCGTTCCTACCGGCGCAGCCTCTACTTTTAGGAGTTTTACGTCGAAAACAAGGGTCGAATTGGCAGGTACCACGATTGCACCCGTGGTCGGATCGGTCACATCTTGGTCTCCATAGCCCAAAGTCGGGGGGATTGCGATACGGCGCTCACCTCCCTCGCGCATACCGTTAACGCCTATCTGGAATCCTGGGATTATGCCTGGAGCCCCGAGCTGGAAGCGAAGGGGTTCGTTGTTGTGCGCCTCTGAACTATCGAATACGGTCCCATCCGCAAGCCTGCCTACGTAGAGAAGCGATACGATCGTATTGGGTGTGGCCTCCGCACCGGTTCCGACCGTTACGTCTTGCGCCTGTACAGTGTCTTCAGTCGTCGCTGGAGTTCCGTCAGTGGGCGCTATACCGTATTTGGTGTATGCAAAGTATCCTCCTGCAGCGACAAGCACAATCACGATAAGCGCAATAACAATATTTTTTGTATTCATAAATCTTAGTGTAGCGCGGTAGATTCGGGGTCGCAATGCACTTCACTGTGCGTAAACTATTCCGAGGAATACAATGAAGTATATGGAGCCACTAGCCTCAAAAATACGACCCTCAACACTCGATGAATTCGTGGGCCAGGAGCACCTGACGGGTGAAGATAAGCCTCTGCGTGTGGCGATAGAAAAGAAAGAGCTTTTCTCCTTCCTTTTATGGGGTCCGCCTGGTAGCGGAAAGACGACACTGGCTCGTATCTATGCGAATGCGTTCGATGCGGAGTTTCATGAACTCTCCGCAGTAGACGCCGGTAAAGACGACATCAAAAAAGTTCTCCCGAAGCGCGGTGCACTGCCCATAGGCAAACACGTCGTTCTATTCGTCGACGAAATTCATCGATTCAACAAAGCGCAGCAGGATTTTCTTCTTCCCTTTGTCGAACGAGGCGACATCACGCTCATCGGTGCCACGACCGAGAACCCGTCGTTTGAAGTGATCGCTCCGCTCCTTTCGCGTTGTCGCGTTTTCGTTTTGAACGAGCACACAGAAAAGGAAATGGAAAAGATCATCGCTCGCACGAACATAAAAATTCCCAAAGACGCGCGTGATTGGCTCGTGCAAATGGCCGGAGGCGACGCGCGCCAAGCGATAACGACGCTTGAAACGGCGGAGAAGCTCTACGGGAAGATAACTTTGGAAAACCTTAAAGAAGCGGTGCAATCAAAGCATCTTCGCTACGACAAAAAGGGAGAAGAACACTACAACACTATCTCCGCGTTCATAAAATCGATGCGTGCGAGTCAGCCCGATGCAGCGCTCTACTATCTCGCACGCATGGTTGACGCGGGAGAGGATCCGAAATTCATCGCGCGTCGCATGGTCATCTTTGCAAGCGAAGATATTGGGCTCGCACAGCCGACAGCGCTCGTCGTTGCGAACGCGGTATTCGAAGCGGTAAATAAAATCGGCTACCCGGAAGCCACCATCAATCTCGCGCATGGCGCGGCCTACCTTGCTACCTGCAAGAAAGATCGCCGCGCGTACGAAGCAATCTTCGAAGCGCTCGATGACGTAAAAAAATTCGGCAATCTCCCCATCCCCCTTCGTGTGAGGAATGCTCCTACAAAACTAATGAAAGAGCTCGGCTATCATAAGGGCTATAAGCTCTATGACAAAGAATCGTATCTTCCCGACAAGCTCAAAAAGAAGAAATATTTAAAGTAGTACTTATTCACACTGCCGCTGGCCGCTTCTTCATGAAGAGCTAAAGTGTAGGTATTACAAAGTAGCTTCCCTTACACACTATGGAAACTAGTGGACGAAGGTCGTGGTACTTCCGAGTCACCGCGATCCTTTTTTTGCTTTTATTACTCATACCAATATTCGCATCGGCCGAGCGGCCTTCGCGTGAGGAAAGAATCAATTCGATACGAATGTCGTTTATCGAACGATTGTGTCAGCTGCAGGAGGCGCGCGGGAATCGAATACTACTCATCGATCCGGCGCTCTGCGCAGCACCCACACCTCCGCCTGCTCCGACACCTCCACCGCCCGCGCCGACCCCAACGCCTCCGCCTCCTCCCCCGAGCCCTGAACCGACTCCGCCACCACCTCCTCCGTCTCCGGAACCGACACCTCCTCCCCCGCCGCCTTCTCCTGAACCAACTCCGCCTCCACCACCACCGGCGGGTGCAGTTGTGATCAGCGAGATCATGTACGATCCGCTTGGCGGAGATGACAATCACGAATGGATTGAAATAAAAAACGGGACTGCAAATTCAGTTGATCTATCAGAGTGGGATTTCTTTGAAGCGAACACGAACCACTCTCTTACACTAGCTCAAGGAAATGCAACAGTGCCAGCTGGCGGTTTCGCAATCATTGCAGAGGACGCCGCACAATTTCTGGTAGATTTTCCGAGCTTTACGGGCGCTCTCTTCGACAGCTCGTTCGCACTGGCAAATACTACAGAAACGATCGCGATCAAGGACGGCAGTGGTACGATCGTTGACGAAGTTACTTATTCCTCCGAGCAAGGTGCGACAAATGATGGCAACTCTCTCCAAAAAGCCGAAAGCGGATGGATCGCCGCTACTCCAAATCCCGGAATATAATCAGCGAAACGAAAGTAAAAGAGCGGCTCGGGACACGAGTCGCTCTTGGTTTTGGGGCCGGCGAAGATCTACTGATCGGGGTTCTGGGCGCCTTGTTTCTCCAGAAACTCCTTTCGATCCAGGATCATAATTTCCTGATCGGGAGGATCCACGTGCTTGTACGTCGAATCAAGCTCCGATCCCTTTATCGTTGGATTCGGTGAACTGCCTGTCGGCCTGACGTTATTCGCTGCACTTCGGCGCCACGCATCTGATGCGTCGTGATCCATCTTTCTCTCCTCGGGTTGGTCAGACGATACTTTGCCTTGCATTCGAACGACTGTCAAAAGATTGTGCGACACGTGGGGTACAATTAATTTAATGTCGTCGGATCTGCAAAAGCTCAAGACCCAATTTCTTGAATACATCGAGATAGAGAAGGGGCGAGGCGTGAAGACGGTCGAGAATTATGATCGCTATCTCTCTCGTTTTTTCGACTACGCAAAAATAAAATCACCCGCGCAGATCACGGAGCAAATAGTTCGCGAGTTTCGAATTGTCCTCAATCGATCCCACGGTGTCGCGGGAACTATGAAAAAGAATACGCAAAACTATCATCTCATAGCGTTACGCGCCTTTCTCAAATTTTTACGCAAGCGCGATATCGAATCGTTGAATCCAGAACGGATTGAATTAGCGAAGGTGGGCGGGCGTGATCTCGATCTCATATCCCAAGACGAGCTCAATCGTTTGATGAGAGGGCCGCTGGGCGAATCGCTTCCGGCACTGCGTGATCGTGCGATGCTGGAATTGCTTTTTTCGACAGGCCTTCGCGTTTCTGAGCTCTGCAATTTAAACAACGACCTCGATCTTTCGCGCGATGAGTTTTCAGTACGTGGCAAAGGTGACAAGGTGCGCGTCGTATTCCTCTCCTCTTCTGCAAAAAAAGCGGTCGCGGAGTATTTAAAAAATAGAAAAGAT
>Ga0196981_1000454_pt1 | contig 13205 bp, 14 predicted proteins | sample S3_2013CmetaG_FD_155462 | JGI IMG/M metagenome (GOLD analysis project Ga0196981, IMG submission 155462) | Soil microbial communities from Anza Borrego desert, Southern California, United States - S3_20-13C | ecosystem: Environmental > Terrestrial > Soil > Desert | place: USA: California... | reverse complement strand
TTTAGCCACCAGCCGCAGGCCTGCACCAGCGTTGTGGGTGGACATAACACCATCTCGAATTTTTCGGATTGCGCGTGCTTGAGCGCTTCAACCCGGGGCTGGCTGTCCGCCATCAATCCGTTCATCTTCCAGTTACCCACAATCAGTTTGGCGGCAGACATAATAAATACCCTCGAAAGTCGCGTTAAAGTCTTGACATTCTGGCTATAAAGCTGTGGATTATCAAGGAATTTTCGAGTTAACCGGAGAATATGACAGATGCTGAAGCAGATGCGGTCGGGCGCGCAGTCCGTGGTTTTGAAACTCTTCCTGTTCGGGCTGCTGCTGATGGCGATGCTGGGCCTGGCGGTGATCGACGTCCAGGGCATGTTCACCTCGGGTTTCAAAAGCAAGTCCGTCGCGACGATCGACGGCGACAAGCTGACCACTACCGAATTCGACCAGCTGTTGCAAACGGCGCTGCGCCGCCAGCAGATGCCGGCCGACCAGGCTTGGGCGACCGGCTATCCCGCGCAGTACCTGCAGAATGAAATCAACAGCCGCATGCTGTCGAAAAACGTCCGCGACCTTGGCCTGATCGTGAGCAACGAGGAAGCGGCGAAGCAGCTGAAGCGCATGCTCGAGCCGCTGACGGGCACGGGCATGGACAAGAAAGAGGCGCTGCAGGGCATGCTCTATAACATGGGCGTCAGCGAAGGCCAGCTGGTCGAGACCATGAAGGTGCAGATCGGCCTCGACACGCTCATGAAGGCGATCACCTCGGGCATCAAGGCGCCGCCGCAGATGGCGCAGGACGCCATCCGCTTCCGCGCTGAATCACGCCGCGGCGAATATTTCACCCTCACTGCCGAAGATGCCGGCGAACTCGAGGAGCCGGACGATAAGACGCTTGCCGATTACTACAAGAAAATCTCGAAGAACTTCGTGATCCCCGAGATGCGCACGATCGCCGTGCTGGTCGTCGACGCCAAATCGCTGGGCCTCGACGTCGAGCCGACTGAGGCAGATGCGAAGAAATGGTACGAAGATCATAAAGACAGTTACGCGATCGGCGAGCGCCGCGTGATCTCACAAATTGTCGTGCCGAAGCAGGAAGATGCCGACAAGCTTTACGCGCTGACGAAGACGGAGAAAGACCTGAAGAAACTCTCGACGGGCGCTGGCAAGGGCATCTCAACTTTTGTGCGCTCGGGCGATTACACCGAACAGGAAGTGCCGACCGATCTTTCCGGCGCGTTCAAGGCGGAACCCGGCACCGTCCTGGAGCCCGTCAAGACGCCGCTCGGCTACCTGATCGCGAAGGTCGAGGAAGTGAAACCCCCGACGACGCGCAGCTTCGATGACGCGAAAGACGACATCCTGCGCGACCTCGCCAATGCGCAGGACAGCGCGACTGCGATGGACAAGAAAGCGAACGAGATCGAAGACCTGATCGCCGGAGGGAAATCGCTCGACGATATCGCGAAAGAACTGAACCTCAAGCTGACCGTTCTCGACAACGTCAAGGCAGCCGATGCTGCCACGGCGAAAATTCCGGGCGCCGAACAGGTCTTTGCCGAGGCCTTCCGCCTCGACAAAGGCGCGCCCAGCCAGCGCATCGATGCGCCGACCGGCGAGTTCATGATCGCGGAAGTGCGCGAGGTCACCCCCGAAGCTGAGCAGCCGCTCGAAAAGGTAAGGTCCGACGTCGTGAAAACCTGGCGTCAGGAGCAGCAGGGCACGCTGATCGACCAAGCGACGACGAAGATCCTTGACCGCCTTAAGCTCGGCGAAGACTTTGCGGCCGTGGCAAAAAGCCTCGGCAAGCAGGTACAGCGCACGAGCATGCTGAGCCGCGGCGAATACGCGCAGGCGCAGTCGATGCAGAAGGGCGTGTTCCCTGCCCTCTTCGCGCTCGACAAGGTTGGACAGGTGACTGCAGTCGGCGCAGGGCCGGAGGGCGCGACCATCCTCCGCCTCGCCGAGCGCCGCATCGACGCAACCAAAGAGGCGAAGAAGGAGGAGCTCGACAAGCTCGCCGCCATGCTCGATCACGCCGTGCAGAAGGACCTGCTGGAGCAATACCGCCTTGCGCTGATCCGTAAATACGACGTCGAAATCAATCACGCCGCGCTGGAAGAAATGCAGAAGGCGCGCAACGCGGCGGATGAAGGCGTTGATGGCCTTAATTAACAGGTGGTCCACTTGAGGAGCTTCACGTGACGACCCGGAAAAAGTGAAATAATTTCTGCGGGACAACGGGCTGGCAATTCTCCTTGACCGGGCCCAAGTCTTACATTATGGTAACCTCAACCTTGGGAGAGAACCCATGAGACTTCGATTGGTTGCCGCTGCAATTGCTTTCAACGCGCTCACCCTTCCGCTCTCGCCCGCATCCGCCCAGGAAGCGGCGGGGACGGAAAAAGGCGATGTCGCCCTGCTTGTTTCCGGCGCGTCGTATCACGTCGGGCAACGTACCTATCGGGATGAGAACGGCCAGAGCAGAAAGTGGAACGAGTTCAACCCGGGACTTGGGCTTGAGGTGCAATTAAGCCGGCATTTCTATCTGGCAGCCGGCGGCTACAAGAACAGCATCCACAAGCCGTCGCTCTATGCTGGTATTGGCGCGGAGACGGATAGCCGCCGGCGTTGGGGCCTTGGGGTGCAGGCTGGCCTGATCACTGGCTATGAAATTCCTGTCGTGCCATCGGCCATTCCTTACCTGCGCATCGGGCGTCAGGACAAGGCGAATGTAAAAATCAACGTCATCCCCCCCATCAAGGGGCTGACCCCGGCCGTTGCCGCGGTGCAGTTGCGCATCCCGATCGGTTAACCTCGTTTTCGCTGCGCGGATTCTTTCGTGTTGACATGCAACCATTTAGTTGCATATAATTAATCATGGCTACCGACGAAGACAAAGTGTTCAAGGCGCTTGCCGATGCCAGCCGCCGCAACCTGCTCGACAGGTTGCGGGAAAATGGCGGCCTGACGCTGACAGAACTCTGCGCGCAGCACGAAATGACGCGCCAGGCGGTGACCAAGCATCTTGCTTTGCTGGAGGCGGCAAACCTTGTCGTCACCAAGAAACAAGGGCGCGAAAAGCTGCACTACCTCAACCCGGTGCCCATCAGCGATATCTACATGCGCTGGATCGGCAGGTTCGAGCGGGAAAAGCTGCTGGCGCTCCATAACCTCAAAAAAGCCCTTGAAGGAGCCGACAAATGACCAATGCCAACGACCTTGTATACACCACCTATATCCGCACCACGCCCGAAAAGGTCTGGGCCGCGATTACCAACCCCGAATTTACGCAAGCATACTGGTCGAAGAAAAACGTCTCCGACTGGAAAACAGGTTCGGACTGGAACCACGTCGACCCAGATACAGGCGCGACGCTGGTGACCGGGAAAGTGCTTGAAAGCGCCCCGCCCCGCCGCCTCGTGCTCAGTTGGGCCTCGGCGCAGGATGCAGCCGATGAATCGCAGGTGACGTTCGAGATCGAGGCGGTCGGCGATATGGTGCGCCTGGAAGTCACTCATGCGAAGTTCTCGCAAGGCTCCGGCATGCGCGACAAGGTCAGCGGCGGCTGGCCCCGCGTGATTTCAAGCATGAAGACCTGGCTGGAAACCGGCATGCCCCTCGACACCTGGGCCGCGTATGGAACGAGCTGCCACGCCGCTGCGTAATCGCAAAAAGAAGAAGCCCGGATCTTTTCAGATCCGGGCTTCCGTTTTTCTCTGTAGGGAGAGAAAACTTATTCGCCGCGCAGCGTATCTTTCACGCCGCCGAGTGCGTTCTGGACTTTTCCGGCGAGTTTTTCGCCTTTGCCGTCCGCCTGCAGCTTTGCGTCGCCGGTCAGTTTGCCGGCTGCTTCTTTGACTGCGCCTTTGGCCTGATGGCCCGAGCCTTCGATACGATCGTTGTCCATGTGATAGCTCCTTTATTCCGGTGTTGAAAAGCGTCCCACAACTAACGCGCTTCCAGCGGCGTGGTTCCGGTTTTCGCTATTCCGCTGATTTTAATCGGTTATTTTCTGCTGCGACGCCGCAGTATGAATTTTTCCACGCTGGCAAGCGTCGATTTCAGGTGAATGTTGAATACCGGATCGGCGATCGCGTTCATCGTGCGGGACCGGAATTGTGAATCGAAAAAATACCCGACCTTTGTACGGCCGGGACCAGCATCTTCGAATGTCAGTCGCGCGCGCAGATACCTGAAAGGCCCCTCGACCGCAACGATATCGATTTCCTCATGCGCCTTGTCGGTGACGCGGCACTTATAGTTGAAGCCAATCGTGCCAAGCCCAATGCCGATTTCGGCCAGCGTTTCGTGACCTTCGCGCGCGAGGATGCGCGCGGCACGCACAAAGGGAATAAATTCCGGGTAATGCTCCATATCCATCAGCAGCCGGAACAGCTCTTTCCTGGGCACATCGATGATGCGCGTGTCGCTTACCTTTGGCATTTTGCCGCGAGTTCGCGCGCGACCTGCGCAAAGGCAGAATCCCAATCGCCCGGCGCAGGCTGCCGGATCAGGCGCATGGACCGGTACCAGGGTGTCTCTTCTCCCGTCATGCCGTAGAGCCAATAAGGCCGGTAATGCAGCAGGTTCCACACCGGCACGCCGAGGCTGCCGGCAAGATGCGCGACGGAACTGTCGGTCATTATCACGAGGTCGAGCTGTTTCAATGTGGCCGCGGTATCCGCGAAGTCTCCCATAAGCGGGCCAAGCGCGGGAATGATCGCGCCTGCGCCGGACGCTGCAAGCTGATCCTCGCCCGGGCCTTTCTGCAAGCTGAATAGCTGGATGCCGGGGGTGCCTGCAATTGCCAGGAACCGCTCGATCGTCACCGCGCGCTTGCGGTTCTCGGGGAATTCAGGATTGCCCGACCAGACGATGCCGACCTTCAGCCGACTTGCGGCGCTCTTTAAATGTGCGCCCGCAAGCGGCGGCGGGCCCGGCGCTGCAAACAGGTCGGGCACGGGCGGCACGGAGTCGAGCGTGGTGCCGAAAATCCCGGGCAGGCTCATAATCGGCGAATGGTAATGGAAGCGCTCGCCCAGTGGCCCGGCGCTGACGATGCGGTCCAGCCCCTGCACGCCGCTGAACAACCGGTGCAACGCGGGCCGGCAGCCAAACAGGACGCGGGCGCCCCGGGCCTTCAGGAGCGGAATATAACGGGCGCATAAAATCGTGTCGCCAAACCCCTGCTCCTCGCTGACAAGGATCGTCTTTCCAGACAGGTCTTCGCCGCGCCAACGCGGCGCGCCATACACAGGCTCCTTTTTATTGCGGCGTTTCCACCGCATGTCGAAATCGCCCCAACCCTCGGGAAAGCGGCCCATGCTGCGCAGGATGATGCCCCGCTCCCACGCCGCCTCGACATGGTCGGGCTGCATCTCGCAGCACTTCTGGATTTCTTCAAGCGCCCGGTCAAGCCGCCCGAACTCGCGCAAGGTGAAGGCATAGTTCAGGCGGATGTTGAAATCTCCGGGCGCGGCATTTAGCGCGGCTTCCTGCGCAGCGATCGCTTCGGGTCCGTGATCAAGCGCGGACAGGCAATTGCCGAGCGCGGACTTAAAGGTCGGCGACGCCGGCTCAAGCTCAACGGCGCGACGGGCGCAGGCCAGCGCAGATTCCAGTTTTTCGGACTTGCGCAGGGCGATGCCAAGATTATGCCAGAGTCCGGGCTCGCCCGCCGCGGCCGGCAGCAGGGATTCGAACAGGCCGATTGCTTCTTCAAACTGATGGTCGTTGAGCGCCGCCACGCCCCGCTGGAAAACATCGAGCGCGGATGTCACCGCAGCCACTGGTCAATACCGGGGCGCGCAAGCGCGGCCTTTGCCACGGCTTCACGCGCGGCCCTGCCGGCCGGCGCCGGGGTTTCCAGTTCCGCCGGGGAAAGGTTTTTCGGGGCTTCCGCGACAAGCGTTGCCGCCGGCGGGTCCGGCAGTTTCGGGCTGCGCAGGTCGATAACCTCGCTCAGCTTCACGAGCTCAAACCCTTTTCCCGCGAGCGTGGGGAGCCATTGTTCAAGCGCGGCCAGCGTCGCTTCCTTGGGATGTCCGATGGCGATCGCCGTTCCTGTCTGCCTCGCGATCGCCTCCGCCTGCGCAAGCGATTTCGCGACCGCTGCGGGCGAAATATCGTCGTCCAGAAAAACATCGCGGTGGGATGTTTGCAGGTTGTGCGCGCGGGCGACCTTCTCTGCGACGCTGCCCGGATCGGTCAGGCTGTCGAGGAAGAAGACCTTCTTCTCAGCCAGCGCCGACATCACGACGGCGAGCGCATCGGCGTTTTTGGTAAATTTGCTGCCCATGTGATTGTTGACGCCGACATAGCCATCGAAGGCCAACAGGCTTTTCTGCACGCGCGCGAGCAGCAGTAGCGGCGGCACGTCATCGCCAAGGTAATCCGGGCCGGGATCGGCTGTCTTGCGCTCGGGCTGCATCGGCATATGGACGATCAGCTCATGCCCTGCCTTCCGCGCGGCGGCCGCCTGGTCCTTAATATTCGGGCTGTAGGGCAGATAGGCGAGCGTGACGGCTGCGGGCAGCTTCACCGCGCGCGCCCCGTGGAGGTGGTCGAGGCCCATGTCATCGATCAGGATGGCGATCATCGGCTTGCGGCCTGCCATATGTTTGGCGGCGATCGGCTCGGGCGTGCGTGGCTTCTCGGCGCCCTTTTCAAGGGCCTCGTACTGGTACTTTCCGTCTTCCGATGAAACGTTCAGGCCGAGCGGCTTGTCGAGCGCTGGCAGCGCAACTTCTTCGCCCAGATGCTCGATATCAAACGGCGCAACAGGCGCGGCGGCCAGCACCGGCTCTGCCGGTGTGTCTTTTGCCAGCGCCGGCGCGGCGCCGAGCAAGGCGGCAAAACAAATGATGGAAAAAGCGTATTTCATGACCCCAGACCCGCATTCATATTCGCCGTTTTAAGGGGTGAATGCCAAGCCTAAAATACGCAGCGTCTGTGGCTGGTTATCACGAACCCCTTGACTTATCCCGTGAACTAAACTAGAACAAAAGAAGAATAGGTTTTTACCAAGGGGAATCAGATGCTGACCAAAAAACAACGCGACCTGCTCATATTTATCAACGATTACATCCAGAAGACCGGGTTGAGCCCGTCTTTCGAGGAAATGAAGCTCGGCCTCGACCTGAAATCCAAATCCGGCATCCACCGCCTGATCAATGCGCTTGTCGAGCGCGGTTTTCTCGAGCGCCTGCCCAACAAGGCGCGCGCCCTCGAGGTAAAGAAACTGCCGGAAAACGTGGTTTCCCTGCAGGCACAGCAGGCCGCCAATGCCGGAGGTGGCAGCCGCCGCGCCCCCGCAGGCGCCGGCAACCTGCGCCCTTCTTATGGCCATGCCATCGCGGGCGAGCTGGTGCAGCTCCCCATCCACGGCAAGATCGCGGCCGGCACGCCCATCGAGGCGGTGCGGCAGGAAGTCGACACGATTGGCGTTCCGATGAGCATGCTCGGCATGCAGCCCTGCTACGCCCTCTCGATCGAGGGGGATTCCATGATCAAGGCGGGCATCATGGACGGCGATATCGTGATTATCGAGAAATGCGACCGCGCGAATGACGGCGATATCGTCGTTGCGCTCGTGAATGAGGAAGAAGTGACGCTGAAGCGCCTCCGCCGCGAAGTCGGCCAGGTCGTGCTGATGCCCGAAAACGATGCCTACCAGCCCATCCGCCTGCCCCCGCAGGCCGTGCGCATCCAAGGGCGGTTGCGGAGCCTCTTCCGTAACTACTAATCACGGCGGGCTTGCCGCGCACCTGGATAGCGTTAGAAAATTTCACTGACCGCTTTACTTTCCGGGAGGACAGGGCGTATATTGCGCTGCGTCACGTTACGGAAAGACCTGCCATGAAAATCAAATTCCCCGTTATCGCCAAGACTGCCACCTATGGCGTCATGCACATGGTGATATCCTTCTTCACCGCCTGGTTTGTGACCGGGAATTTTTATGCAGCGCTGGGTATTTCTGCGCTCGAGCCATCGGTGCAGATCTTTGGCTACTTTATTCATGAAAAGGCTTGGCAGAAATGGGGCCGTAATCATCCCTCACAGGCGGCGCCCGACTGGAACGTCGGCGGCTGCGGCCATGTCCATGATATTGGCCGGCCTGATCACCATCATGGCCACGATCACAAGCACTAAACGGCCTTTCTCAAATCCGGCTATGAAGGCGGCGCAAGCTTGCGCGGTTTATCAAGCTGCGGCTTCAGATCATTGCGCAGTTGCTTGATTTCATTGGTAAGCTCTCCGAGCTGCAGAGAAACCTTCTGGAATGTTTCGAGAAGTGCGACATCCATCTTCAGCGCGCGCTCTGCCCGCTCGTTCAGTTTCTCAAGTTCGCGCTGGGAGGCTTTGGTATTGCTGCGCACATCGTCTATTTCGCTTTGCGACCACTCGGTCATGGCAGGCTCCCTTCGACATTGGTAATCCACCAGAATAATTACGTTATGTCAATGTCTATTGACGACCGGTCCAAGGCCGTCTGCCCCGGAAGTCCCGCGAACTGACGACCTTCACCCCACCCGTTTGCGACACATAAATGGCATGCGCGCCGTTCCGCCAGAGGTCCCACCGGTCCATCAATCGCGTCTGGCTGCGGCAGGCGTCCGCTTCCTCCTTGAACGGCTCCGTACTCAGAACCAGGGCGTAAGGCGCGCAGTTTTCCGGCAGCCCGGCCTTACCCGTTATGATCAAGATGCGCTGTCCCTTCACCGCCGCTTCGCAGGTCTCTCCGGCGCAGGATACGACCCTTCCTTCGCCTTCCCGCCAGAAATCGATGCCATGCCCCCCTTCTCGCTCTGTCCATTCGGTCCGGATAAATTTCTGTTTGGACTTGGAGGAAATCCATAAGACGCGATCCGGCGCGCGCACGGCAAAAAGGTCGACGCCGCTCGAGACAAGGATATCCGCGCGTGGCGTAAAGGGGATCAGGACGGCTGCGAAGGCAATGGGCAGAAATCCCAGATACCGCTTTTTGCCCTGCCATATAGCCAGCCACATGCCGCCGACCCCGAACAGGCCAAGCAGCGCCGCCGGCCAGGCATCCGCGTGCTGGGAAGCATGAGGCCAGGCGGCCACCGTTTCCGCGACATTCATGATAAGGCCAAGGCTTTGCTCCGTTACCCATAGCGGCCATTGCTCGAGGCCCAGCGGCATCAGTACGCAGGCAATCAGCCCGGCCGGAAATGTGATGAAGGAAGAAATCGGCACGGCGATGATATTTGCGATCATTCCCCCCGTCAGGGACATCGACGAGAAATGGTAAAGCGAGAATGGCGCCGTCGCGAGCCCGGCCACGAGCGTCGAGATGAAGCATCCAAGCAGGTAGAGAGCATAGCGACGATACCAGGGCGCATCGACGAGTTGTGCCGACCACCAATCGCGGGAAGACTCATACACGGCCACCAGCCCCGCCACCGCCGCGAAGGAAAGCTGGAAGCTCGCGCCCGCGAGGGATTCAGGCTCGAAGAGCAGGATGACAAGCGCGGAGAAGGCGACGATACGCAAAGTAAAGGGGTCACGATCGAGGATGATCGCGCCCATGATGACACAGACGGACAGAACTGCGCGTTGGGCTGGTACCGGGGCGCCGATCAGCAACATGTAGAACACAGCGACGGCAATCGCAGCCGCAGCGGCGATCTTCTTGATCGGCCAGCGCAGCGCGATGTAGGGAATGGCGGCGAGCAGCGCCCGCACCAGGAAAAAAGCGAAGCCACCGATCAGCAGGAAGTGCGACCCGGATATGGCGATCAGGTGCGCAATGCCGGACAGCCGCGTCACCTCCCAGGTTTTCTCGGGAATGCCGTCGTCGTCGCCGACCATGAAGGCGGTGATGAGCGCGGCATGTTCCTTATCCTTCACATCCGCTTCGATATGTTCGCGGATATAGCGCCGCATGTTCTCGAAAAGAAACCCGCTTTCGCCCTGTTCAATGATTTCCGCGTCGCCGAGCGCATAGCCGGTTGCGCCTAGACGCTTGAAAAAGGCGTGCCGCTGAAAATCGAATGCGCCCGGCAGCACGGGTGGTGACAGCGGCATCAGCACGCCGCGAACCGCGATGATATCGCCCGCGCGCGGCTTGAGCGGGTCGGTATTCTTGAGCTTGACGCGAATACGCTTCGGCAGGGTTTTCTGGCGGGCCTCGCCATCGCGGAGGTGAATATCCTCCAGCACCACGCGCCAGCCACGCTCGAGCGCGTTCGCCTCCACGACGCGGCCCTGCACGGTCACGCCATAGGCTTTCTTCTCCAGCACCGGGGCGGTCACGTTCCATGTGCGTATCTGCCCCGCCGTGAAGCCGAGAACAACGAGCAGCACCATGCCCCAGCACATCACAAAAAGGCGGTTGGCGTGGAACGGCGCCCAGATGGCGATCAGCATAAGCAAAGCCACTGGCCCCGCCAGCAATGGTGGCTCCAGCGGCAGGCTGAAATAGAAGGCGACGCCAAGTGCAACCGGCAGCGGTAGCCAGAGCGGCCAGCGGTCGCGCTCCTCCAGCAAGGCGTTGAGCATGTTGTCGAATTTCGGCGTCATAAGGGTGTTGAGTTTGGCATATTAAACCCATACAATCCATGCGCTTATACAGAGGTTTTAAATGTCTCAGATCGTCACACGTTTCGCCCCTTCACCTACCGGCTACCTGCATATCGGGGGGGCGCGCACGGCCTTGTTCAACTGGCTGTTCACGCGGCATTATGGCGGCAAATTCCTGCTGAGGATCGAGGATACTGACCGGGCCCGCTCGACCGAGGCCGCGGTTAAGGCAATCTTCAATGGCCTCAACTGGCTCGGCATTGAATTCGACGGCGAGCCGATCTTCCAGTTCGCGCGCATGGATCGCCATGCTGAAGTGGCGCATGAACTCATCAAGCGCGGCAAGGCATATCTCGACTATACGACCCCGGCCGAGTTGGAAGAGCTGCGCAAAGAGCATGGCGAGCACACGGCGCTTGGCCCCATCCTGCGCAAACGCGCGGAGGCGGGCGCGCCTTCCGCCGATGCAAAACCGGCCGTGCGCATCAAAGCGCCCGCGCAGCAGAACAGCGAAATGGTTATCCAGGATTCCGTCCAGGGCGAAGTGAAAGTGCCCTATACGCAGTTGGACGACATGATCCTGCTGCGCTCTGACGGCACGCCGACCTATATGCTCTCAGTCGTTGTGGACGATCATGACATGGGCATCACGCATATCATCCGCGGCGATGACCACCTGACCAATGCCTTCCGCCAGCGCATGATTTATGATGCGATGGAGTGGAGTGTGCCGGATTTCTCGCATATTCCGCTGATCCACGGCCCCGACGGCGCGAAACTGTCGAAGCGCCATGGCGCGCTCGCGGTCGAGGCCTATGCCGATATGGGCTATTTGCCCGAAGCGATGCGCAATTACCTGCTGCGTCTCGGCTGGGGTCATGGCGACACGGAGATCATCACGAGCGAAGACGCGATGAAGATTTTCGAGCTCCGCGATATCGGTCAATCGCCGAGCCGCATGGATTTTGCCAAGCTTGCGAATGTGAACGCGCATTACCTGCGCGCGGCGGATGATGATCGCCTCATGACGCTGCTGGTGCCCTTCATCGAAAAAGAACTGGGCTCGAAACCCGATGAAGTGGGGCTGCAAAGGCTGAAGCATGGGTTGAAGGACCTGAAGGAGCGCGCCCAGACGCTGATCGACCTCGCCAAGGCCGGCTTGTTCTATCTGCGCCAACGCCCGCTGCCGTTGACCGACGATGCGGCAAAGGTCCTGGACCAGCCAACGCGCGCCCTCATCGGCGAAATGAAACAGGCACTGACCGCGCTTGGCGATTTCAAGCACGAGCAGATCGAAAGCGCGCTCAAGGAGTTTTCCGCGAAGAAAGACCTGAAGCTCGGCAAGGTCGCGATGCCGCTGCGCGCGGCCATTACCGGCACAACAAACAGCCCCTCGGTCTTCCATGTTGCTGAAATCCTTGGCAAAGAAGAAACTTTGGCGCGCCTGTCGGATGTGGCCTGATTGGGGCTATTCGATTGACATAACTGGATTCTCGGTATATGTTCGCGGCAGTTTTAAAAAGGACTGCACATGAGCGAATACCTCGTCCGTAATATCTCGCTGCTCGACAAATCGATGCGCAACGTCCTGCAGGCCGCGGCGCTGGTCAGCCCGCTCGCAGGCGCCGCCTTCGGGATCATTGGTCCCTATGGCCTTGCCGGGGCCCTGTCCGGGCTGTGGGCAGCACCCGCGGTCGCTCTTGCGGTGCTCGGGAGTTATCACCTCGTCACGACCGGCGGCAGTGACTTTGCCAGGATGTCCAGGATCGTTCGTGAAGAAGGGCTGTTCAAGGGCCTGCTGAACCCTGTGCGCATCGCCAATTTTGCTATCGGCGCGCTGAAAACCGGCTATCGCAGCCTCATCACCGTGCTGCCCGCGGGCGCGGCGGCCATCGCCACTTCACTTGGCGCATCGCTTAGCGCGCCGGGCGTACTTTTCGCGCATGCGACGACGGCCGCTACGGTGCTCAACCCCCTGTTCCTTGTGCCGGCATTGCTGGGCGGCGCGGCACTGTTCGTTACGGGTGCAACGGTTGGCAGCATGATCGCCGAACGGCTTGCGGCCCATCACGTCACGCCGCTCTTCTCGCCCCTCGAAGGCGCGACGAAGGGCGAGCGGCTCCAGTCTTTCCTTGGCCGTATCCTCTCATATCACAAGGACGGCGAGGCCCCGCTCGAAAAACGCCATCCCCTGTCCTTCGCAGCGATCGCGGTTGGAACGATCGGCGGCGGCATCGCTGCCGCTGCGTTCGGCTGGGCGATCCTGCCTGCCGCGCTGATCGGCAGCTGGGTCGGCGGCGCCGTGACGCTGCCGCTGCAGGATGCGACGGTGCATCAGGACCGGGAAAAACACCGCAAGGTCGTGGCCACTGCCTCCAGCCAGCCGCGACAGCAGGCGCCGGCGCCGAAAAACCCGGAGCCGTTCGCAAAACCGAAACTGGCCGATCTGTTTGGCCCGGGCCACAAAGCAGGGGCGACTCCCGCGCCACAGACTCCATCAGCGCAACCGCAGTCCAAGCCGCCTGTCCCTTAAAGCCAGCTTGTTGTAACGGCTGATCATCTGCCACGCCGCTTGCAGCGGGCGCGGCTTCAGGATTACCATAGAAGAAGCAGGTTTTTTCTGCGCAGGGACAGGCACCTGCGCCCGTGGAATAGCCGGA
>Ga0196981_1000453_pt1 | contig 13227 bp, 9 predicted proteins | sample S3_2013CmetaG_FD_155462 | JGI IMG/M metagenome (GOLD analysis project Ga0196981, IMG submission 155462) | Soil microbial communities from Anza Borrego desert, Southern California, United States - S3_20-13C | ecosystem: Environmental > Terrestrial > Soil > Desert | place: USA: California... | reverse complement strand
GCCATAGTTAACTTCCAAAAGGCGTACAATAAAAAAGCGGCTCCATTTGAATGGACTAAAACTGTTGTTTTTCCAGGAGGCCTTAAAAAGAAACTTAAGTACGCTTATTTAGGCAATTAAATACTAGCGTTATCATTTACCATAAGGATGGGCCTGGTGATAACGAAAAAAATCTTCCGAAGGCGAGCCCAGACGGTGATACCCATGGCGTGGACAAGAACGTAATCGACGCGACAAGTCCCAAAGGTCTTCCATCCGCTCCCAAGAACGTCGGCGACGCGCTCAAGAACCTGGCAGGGGGAGCCGAAAAGGTTTCGAAGGCCGAAAAATCAAGCGAAAAAGTGTTTGACAACGTGGTAAAGGACACAGACGGCAGCTATGGAAGTATTACCGTAGATTCCGTGAAAAACACTACCGAGCATAAAAATCTTAAGATTGTGACGGGTGTTTCAAGTTGCAAAACCCAACGGACAATGATCTTGCCTAATAAATTTATTTTCATCATCGGTCTAGCCTTGTTAGGTTGTGGGGAACGCGAAGGAACTGGCGACACGCGTCAAAGGGCTGTTTCCTACCATACGAATGGACAGTTAAAGCACGAGGTATTGCTGACCGATGGAAAACCTGACGGTATTGGCATTAATTATTTTGAAAATGGACGGGTACAGGCAATCACTTATTGGCAGAATGGGAAAAAGCATGGACCCAACAAGGTGTACTATCAAAACGGCAATTTGCACCAGGAGAACATGTTCATTAAGGACGTTCGACGTGACATTACCAAAACATACTGGGAGACTGGGGGCCTAATGAAGTTGACGGAATTGGATTCTCTTGGTCGAGTTATTGGCTTCTACTTCTATACGCCTGATGGTACGCGGGATTTCTCGCACGAAAAAAAGGACCCAATTATTGTTTCCGATAAGGACACAATCACTCTGGGCGAGACCTATGAAGCGGAGGTTCGGCTTGGCAATAGGCAATATCCTTTGGTGGATGTTTATATTGGCGAATTAGAGAAGGATATAATGAAAAATAATCCCCGCTTGCCCAAGAAAGACTCGGTCACGTCAATCCTGAAGGTCAAGCCACAAACTGTCGGGGACGTTGAGATCACGGGAATTGTTTTTGAGCACGATGCAAAACTGGATTCTGCGGATTTCGTCGCATTTACCCTACGAATTTATGTGAAACAGAATTAGCATTGGATACGTACCACCATGCTCTATCATGGTTGGCGCCAAGTGCTGCGCCGTCTTGTCGGCGGTTAGCCTGCCGATTGGAAACTAAAAGGCAAATAATAATTCAATGTTCATTTTAACAGCGTTGGGAATAAATCCGGACAATTCGTCCTGTAAACTTTCCTGCGTGACGGATCGCAGCGGAAACCCCGAAGCGCGATGGCCGTCAGCGTTGGCCGGAGTTGCAGCGAAGAGCCGGACCCCGAGGCGCGGTGGCAAGCGTGCAAGGTCCTCGGGGGCACGCCCAAAAATATTGCAAACAAGTCACGAATACTTCAGGGATACTTAATCCATCGATTACTTCTACAACATCCGCGGATGGATGAAACAAATCAATGATGTCACGGCTCCGGATCCTGCGGACCTCTTCAGCATGGACCTCCGTTACAACAACCCCACTGCCAGCGGAGGAACTGCGCAATTCAATGGCAACATCAGCGAGATCGTGTGGAAAAGCGCCGGGCTTGACAAACAATCCTTCGGCGACTACTACGACACGCTGAACCGTTTGAAAGAGGCTCGTTACTTCAATGCCGTGAAGACGACCAACAACGGAAGGTTCAATGAGGTGATCGGCGGCGGACTAAAAACACACTTGAAAAACATCAGGCTTCGAGCCAAACCCACACGCACCCTTTGGTTCCCTGAAGGGCCCCTCGCACAATCTGTCCGGTTCCAGAACTTTAATCTTTAAACTTGATAACAACTTTAGACTTTAAACTTAAAACCATCCCGAACTACCGGCGATACTGTACCCTTACCTACAACACAACTCTAAACATTTCGACAGCGGGCTTTATTTAAGTGTTTGTCCACGGACTAAAAACACACTTGAAAAACATCAGGCTTCGAGCCAAACCCACACGCACCCTTTGGTTCCCTGAAGGGCCCCTCGCACAATCTGTCCGGTTCCAGAACTTTAATCTTTAAACTTGATAACAACTTTAGACTTTAAACTTAAAACCATCCCGAACTACCGGCGATACTGTACCCTTACCTTCAACACAACTCTAAACATCTCGACAGCGGGCTTTATTTAAGTGTTTGTCCAAAGACTAAAAACACACTTGAAACATCAGGCTTCGAGCCAAACCCACGCGCACCCTTTGGTTCCCTGAAGGGCCCTCTCACAATCTGTCCGGTTCCAGAACTTTAAACTTTAAACTTGATAACAACTTTAGACTTTAAACTTTAGACTTTAAACTTAAAACCATCCCGAACTACCGGCGATACTGTACCCTTACCTACAACACAACTCTAAACATCTCGACAGTGGGCTTTATTTAAGTGTTTGTCCAAGGACTAAAAACACACTTGAAACATCAGGCTTCGAGCCAAACCCACGCGCACCCTTTTGTTCCCTGAAGGGGCCCTCGCACAATCTGTCGGTGGCCTGGAGCCTGAAACTTCAAACACTTCAAACTTGAAACCAGGAACCAGCAACTAACCCACACCATCGGTAAAGCCAAAACGCAAATTCAACTCAACTTTAAATTTTAAACTTCAAACAACTTCAAACTTTAAACCCGTCCCAACGCCTGGTCAAGATCTGCGATGAGGTCTTCAGCGTCTTCGACACCAATGCTCAGGCGGATGAGCGAATCCATCAATCCGCTCTTGTGGCGTTCTTCCTTTGGAATGCTCGCGTGTGTCATGGATGCCGGATGGTTGATCAGCGACTCCACGCCTCCGAGGGATTCGGCGAGAGAGAACAACTCAACCAACTGCATCAGTTCAAGGGCTTTTTCAAGGCTATCACTCTTGAGGGTAAATGACAGCATTCCTCCAAAGTCGCGCATCTGTTTTTTCGCCACGTTGTGATTCGGGTGGTCGGGAAATCCGGGCCAGTAAACTTTACCGACCTTCGGATGCGCCTTCAGGTATTCGGCGACCTTTCTGCCATTGATGCAATGTCGTTCCATGCGCAGGTGAAGTGTTTTGATCCCGCGAAGCACCAGGAAGGAATCCTGTGGCCCCGGAACAGCGCCGCAGGAATTGTGGATGAATGCGAGATCCTGGTAAAGCTTGTCATCGTTCACAACGAGCGCTCCCATGATCACATCGGAATGTCCTCCCAGATATTTGGTTACCGAATGCATGACGATATCCGCACCGAGATCGAGCGGGTTCTGAAGATAAGGTGACGCAAACGTGTTGTCGACGGCAACCATGATCCCCCGGCTTTTGGCGATGTCGGCGTATGCCCTGATGTCGATGATGTTCATCAGCGGATTCGTCGGTGTTTCGAGCCAGAACAATTTCGTCTTGTCGTTAACCAGGCCGTCGATGTTGGATGGTTTCGTCAGGTCGGTGAAATGAAATTTTATGCCATATTTTTCGAAGACTTTTTTAAACATCCGGTAGGATCCCCCATAGAGATCGTTCGTGGTAATAACCTCATCACCGGGATTAAGTAATTTGATCACCGCATCGGTGGCGCCCATTCCGGAAGAAAAGCATATGGCAAACTTTCCATTCTCCAGGGAGGCAATACTTCGCTGCAGGGCATTCCTGGTGGGATTTGCGCCCCTTGCATAGGCATAGCCCTTGTGTTTGGCAGGCGCCTCCTGGACGTAGGTGGATGTTTGATAGATCGGGGTCATGATGGCGCCGGTCGACGGATCTGGTTCGACCCCGGCATGAACAGCTTTGGTACCGAATTTCATAATGATGATTAGGGTGAAAACTCCGGGGGCAATATTACGAAATATTAAGGGAGGACTCCGCACTTAGCGTTTAATTGAATGACGATTTACGACGTACGATTTACGACAACAACGTACCCACCTTCGCGAAGCGCTCCGGCGGGCAGGCGATGGGATTTGGGATTAGGGATGTGAGATTTGATTTTCTGATTTGGGTATTGGTTCTCCAAATCTTAACATTCTCCGTGAGGGATGGAAGCGGCACCCCGCAGTGGGGTTAAATGTGGGAGGCACGAGGAGTATAGCGAACAGCCTGCCTGCCTTCGCGCGGGTCATCGCATCGGCAGGCAGGCCCGACCCGCGCGGTGGCTTGGGTGCCGGAAACGGGGCACGGCCGAATGAGTTTAAAATTTAAAGTTGAGGAAGTCTAAAATTGAAGGACGATTTCAAATTTTAAGATGTTTTTGTTTCCAGTATTCGCGGATCACCTGTTTCCATTGCTGGCCACTCTTAATATAAAGGGCGGCGTTGATGAGCAGCTTATCCTCCGGTGCAAGCCTACTGCGTGCCTCAACCGACCGGATGATGAGATCGCAGAGTTTTAAGGAAAACCTTTCGCCCCCTGAGTTTAAAATTTAAAGTTGAGGAAGTCTAAAATTGAAGGACGATTTCAAATTTTAAGATTTTTTTTTCCAGTATTCGCGGATCACCTGTTTCCATTGCTGGCCACTCTTAATATAAAGGGCGGCGTTGATGAGCATCTTATCCTCCGGTGCAAGCGTACCGCGTGCCTCAACCGACCGGATGATGAGATCGCAGAGTTTTAAGGAAAACCTTTCGCCCCCTGAGTTTAAAATTTAAAGTTGAGGAAGTTTAAAATTGAAGGACGATTTCAAATTTTAAGATTTTTTTGTTTCCAGTATTTGCGGATCACTTGTTTCCATTGCTGGCCACTCTTAATATAAGGGGCGGCGTTGATGAGCATCTTGTCCTCCGGTGCAAGCGTGTTGCGCGCCTCAACCGACCGGATGATGAGATCGCAGAGTTTTAAGGAAAACCTTTCGCCCCTGAGTTTAAAATTTAAAGTTGAGGAAGTCTAAAATTGAAGGACGATTTCAAATTTTAAGATGTTTTTGTTTCCAGTATTCGCGGATCACTTGTTTCCATTGCTGGCCACTCTTAATATAAAGGGCGGCGTTGATGAGCATCTTATCCTCCGGTGCAAGCGTACTGCGTGCCTCAACCGACCGGATGATGAGATCGCAGAGTTTTAAGGAAAACCTTTCGCCCCCTGAGTTTAAAATTTAAAGTTGAGGAAGTCTAGAATTGAAGGACGATTTCAAACTTTAGGATTTTTTTGTTTCCAGTATTCGCGGATCACCTGTTTCCATTGCTGGCCACTCTTAATATAAAGGGCGGCGTTGATGAGCATCTTATCCTCCGGTGCAAGCGTACTGCGTACCTCAACCGACCGGATGATGAGATCGCAGAGTTTTAAGGAAAACCTTTCGCCCCCTGAGTTTAAAATTTAAAGTTGAGGAAGTTTAAAATTGAAGGACGATTTCAAATTTTAGGATTTTTTTGCTTCCAGTATTCGCGGATCACTTGTTTCCATTGCTGGCCACTCTTAATATAAAGGGCGGCGTTGATGAGCATCTTATCCTCCGATGCAAGCGTACTGCGTGCCTCAACCGACCGGATGATGAGATCGCAGAGTTTTAAGGAAACCTTTCGCCCCCTGAGTTTAAAATTTAAAGTTGAGGAAGTTTAAAATTGAAGGACGATTTCAAATTTTAAGATGTTTTTGTTTCCAGTATTCGCGGATCACCTGTTTCCATTGCTGGCCACTTTTAATATACAGGGCGGTGTTGATGAGCATCTTATCCTCCGGCGCAAGCGTACTGCGCGCCTCAACCGACCGGATGATGAGATCACAGAGTTTTAGGGAAAACCTTTCGCCTTCTTTTTTTGCGAGTTCCTGCAAATCAGCAAGTATTTTTTCGGTGGAGACTTCCGTTACTGCATCAGAAACAGGAGCGGTCGATTCATACTCCGGGATGACAATGGTTTCTTTTTTATCAACAATCCTGTCGGGTGTCACGAGCGTTGCCGCCTGCTGCTTGAGGAATTCATCGAGATCTTTTAGCGTATTTTTCTTCTTGCTCATGAAATATGTTTTAATATCTCCTCCGCCACCGGCTGATACTCCTTTTCATGGTCCATGGTGCTGAAGTTCACGTAAAGGTTTTTCTGAGGAACCATCACCGGAAGAATGATCGCGTCGAGGTTTTTCAGGTTTTCCCGTATCGTATAGAGATTGGTTTGGCTGTGAATGCGGTTCGGCAATATGAGTATCTTCAGCTTCGGATTCAGTTTTCTTGCGGGCCCAAGATCCGTCACGGTTTGATAGGTGACGAGCAGATCATTTTGTGTCAGGCTGGTGGGAACAATAACCACGTCACTCACCAGACAAAGTTTTTTGATCCCTTCGTCTGTCGTTTTTCCGGCGCTGTCTACTACCACCACATCGGTACCCCTTTTTTCTTTCATCGTGCTCAGTTCTTCGGCCACGTCATGGTCCAGCGAGCCAAGTATATCAAACCCCTTGCGCCCTTCTGCCGCTTTGAATTGCTCCATTTTCCGCAGCGTGTTGAGCGTATAGTTCGTATCGGTTTCGACGAGAATTACGTGCTTGCCCAAAAAATGCAAGGTGGTGGCCAGGTTAATGGCGTTTGTAGTTTTACCTGTACCGCCTTTGCGGCTGATAAATGATATAACCTTCGGCATACCTTAAAAATAGAAAAACGTCAATGCTTTTAAAAACTTTCGGGCCTGGCATTAACAACAGATGTACTAAATGGCCGCAGAAGTAAGAATTTCCCTTTTTTAGATCCGGTTAACGCGGTAAAGAAGTTGTTCCCGAGTGCGCTGGTCAGCTGGTTTTAGTTTTTTTCTTCGTGGGCTTCGCTTTCTTGCCGTCCTGCGTTTTGTCGAACATGATCCGAAGCGACTGCATGGGCTTATCGATATTGAAATAAAGTTCCTCTACTTTGCCCGTTTCCGTTTTGATGGTGAGGATGTCAAAAGCCTGCCCGTTTTTATTTGCAAGGGCCTGACCCTGGGATTCGCCGCCCATATAGCTTAACAAATCGTATTCATGCACAGGAGAAATGACAATAAAGGCGGATTCAACTGAAGCGCCCGTACCAGTCGCCATGATCGCTTCCATGATGCCGATATAACGCTTGAGGGTTGTCTGAAAATCGTCGAATTTTTTTGCCGTGAATTCAGCAAGCGCGAGTGATTCCAGGACACGCAGGTTGAAGGGGTCCGGTTCCAGAATTTTTTTACACTCGGCAATTACGCCGTCGAAGTTTTCTTCCTCGAAGAGTTTTTGCAGCTCAGTGGATTGTGGAGAATATGGAGAAAAGTTTTTATCTGATGAAAAGCCATAGTAGGCCATAAAGATTTCATCCAGCGACATATTGCCAAAATCGTTCCTGAACTTATTCAGGAGCATGTCATAGTGATAAGGCGTTTCCGGCGTCGCGACAAGACTGTCCAGCTGTCTCATGTTCGTGCAACGCAACGTGTGGAACTTTAGATCGTGCGTGGTTGCCGCAAATACTTCCCTGGGTGTCTTGCTGAAGATCTGCGCCTTTACTTTCACCACATAGAAAGGCATGGGCTCAGGCGATTTCTGAATGAGGCTATCGGCAATGTGGATGGCATTCGCATAATCGCCAGTGCCCAGATATGCATAAGCTTCCAGCGGAAGCAACTCATTCGTATAGACAAAACGCCGGCGGGACTTCATTGCAATGGTAAGCGCCTGGAGGGGATTCCCGCGATAAAAATATTCCCAGCCGAGAAGATTCATCGTATACTGGTTAAGGGAGTCCAGTGTGTAGGCTTTTTCGAGATAGAAAAGCGTCGAGTCATTCCTCTTCGTCTGAAGTAACTTGACAAGTTGAAGTATCCCATCGATATCGTCGGGGGAAAGTCGCAGGAAAGTGCGCAAGTGTGTTTCTGATTCTGCGGGGCGGTTCAGGCTGCTGTATGCGTTGCTGAGATTGTAGTGCAGCTCCGGCATTCTCTCGGTTAACGTTAGCGCTTTCTTGTAATCCAGCAAGGCGCTGTCGGGCTGGTTGAGACTTAAGTAACAGTTTCCGCGCCATTTGTAAACCTCGGCTTTCGAGGAATCGAGATTCACAAACTTTTTCAGATAATAGAGCGCTTCTCTGAATTGGTTCCTGTCGTAATATTCTTTGCCTTTGCCATAATACAAGTCTGCCTGTTGGCCCTGGCACACCAGACCGGCGAAGATCAACTGGAGGAAAATGAGTGTTTTCATAACCCGCTCCATGAATGTACGAAAAATAAAAAAAGCCGGTATTAACGGCTCCTTTTTAATATTGCGGGCTCTTAAATATTCCTGTTCGCATCAAACTTCTCAAGGTAATCGGCAACCCTGCGTACGAAACTTCCGCCGAGTGCGCCGTCGACCACCCGGTGATCATACGAATGCGATAAAAACATTTTATGACGAATGCCAATAGCGTCTCCGTAAGGTGTTTCGATGACGGCGGGTTTTTTCTGAACAGCTCCAAGCGCAAGGATTGCAACCTGTGGTTGAAGAATGATCGGCGTGCCCATCACGTTGCCGAAAGAACCGACGTTCGAAACTGTGAAAGTTCCGCCGGCAAGATCATCGGCCTTGAGCTTATTTTCGCGCGCTCTTCTTGCCAGGTCGTTTACGATCTTCGCGAGTCCCGTCAGATTGAACTGGTCGGCATTTTTAATTACCGGGACGATGAGGTTTCCAGTCGGAAGGGCCACCGCCATCCCGATGTTAATATCTCTTTTTTTGATGATCCGGTCACCATCCACCTGCACGTTGATCATCGGAAAATCGCGGATGGCCATGACGACGGCCTCGATGAAAATCGGGGTGAACGTTAAAGCATCGCCTTCACGTTTTTGAAACTCGTTCTTTACCTTATTTCTCCAAAAAACAATGTTGGTGACATCGGCTTCGACAAAAGAGGTTACGTGGGGAGAGATTCGCTTCGAATCCACCATTCGTTCGGCGATCATCCTGCGCATGCGATCCATCTCGATGATCTCGTCTCCGCCAGTGATCGAAACAGGAACTTTCTGAGGCGGGGCCGACGGTGCCGGAGGACCGACATGTTGCTGAACTGCCTGGATCGTCGCACCGAGTTTTCGGTGCTGAACATAGCTGAGTATATCCTTTTTGGTAACGCGACCTTCCGATCCGGTTCCCGGAATTGTTTCAAGCTCGGCAACGGCAATGTTTTCCTGCCGTGCAATGTTCTTGACCAGCGGAGAATAAAAACGGGATGATGACTTGAAATCCCTGGCCTGATGCATTGTTCCATTCGAACCGTTCGACGAAACCGTCACGGGCTCGCTATCCGCCTCGACAAGAACGGGTGTTTCAACGGGCCGTTCAGAGGGCGTTGGCTCAACATCTTCCTTCACATCGGTGGTGATGATGGCAATCGCCTTCCCTACTTTCACGACCTCACCTTCCTTAGCAAGAATTTCCTTCAGGATACCGGCATGCAATGACGGAACCTCGGTATCGACTTTGTCGGTAGCCACCTCCAGGACCGACTCATCCTGCTCAATCCGTTCCCCGGGTTTTTTTAGCCAGTGGAGGATGGTTGCTTCCATGATACTTTCGCCCATTTTAGGCATCACCAGTTCGACTTGTGCCATGTTTCAAACGTTTTCGCGCCGTAAAGTTAATCAGGTTTCGCAGATTTCTCGGGCAAGATAGAACGGTTTTTTCAGGCACAAAGGCGCGAACGGAGTTTTAAATGGCAAACGCAGCCTGTCCGGGAATTTTGAATTGTGAAGACGCCTGCTGGCACTCATTTAATTTTGCTGCAGCCGAAAAACAGGATGGATTATTGGGTTAGCGTCGGCCGGAAGATGAGTCAGGATTTTAAGACTTCAGATTAGAATTAGTCGGATCCAAGGCTCACCAAATATTCGAAGTTTCGCCTCGCGGTTTTGTTGACATATATCGGCGAATGGTTCGGAAGAAGTTAGAAGCAGTTAACAGAATCTTACAATGAATTAAAGTACTTATACTTTCTTCAATCCATGGGAACGGTGAATGTGATCCTTCTTGTAGGCTTTATGTTTCAGTTTGCCGTGGTGCAGTTTGTGTTTGCCCCCAGCTTTCTTTTTCATCTTATGTTCCTTCATTTTATGTTTTTCCGTCGGCACGCCGGAGAATCTAACTCCGTCCGGAACCTTCGAAGTCTTTTCTTTCCCCGTCTGCGCGATGGAATCAAAGGCGATCCCTGCAACCAGGATGCCGGCGATCAGGATTACCACTCTGAAGTTTTTCATAAAATTGATTTTGAAATAATACCTGGCAGCCTGCAAATGGTTACAATGAAAAATCGATTTTCCGAGGCAGTCAGCAAAAATGTTCATAGCCGGTTTGGAATGATATTTTTATGAATGCTGCGCGGGTCAGGCAAAAACCGGTTCCGCGGAGTCCGGTGCCGCCTTTTCAACAACTGGAACAACAAAATGTCTGGAAAAAACCATCTGTTCTTGTGCATTCTCTGTTGCGTCTCATTGCACGCTTTTGCTCAAAATCACTACCAGGTTGACGTCTGTGTTTACGGAGGGACGGCAGCGGGCGTAATAGCCGCTTATACGGCCCAAAAACTTGGAAAAAACACTATCCTGATTGAACCGGGCAAACACCTGGGCGGAATGAGCTCCGGAGGACTCGGATATACCGACATTGGGAACAAGGCCGCCATATCGGGACTTGCAAGGGATTTTTACAGGCGCGTCGGCAAACACTATGGCAAATTCGAGCAATGGATCTTCGAGCCGCATGTGGCGGAAGAACTTTTTAATGACTATGTGAAGCGAGGCGGCTTCCAGGTTTTGTTTGAGACCCGTCTGAAGAAAGTGGTAAAGAACGGGAGCTCCATACATGAGATTGTGCTGGAAAACCCGGCGAACCCCTCGGCGCCTGATGTTACTGTTTCGGCGCTGATGTTTATCGATTGCGGCTATGAGGGCGACCTCATGGCAAAAAGCGGCGTTCCCTATCGTGTTGGCAGGGAAGCCAGCATTGAATTTCACGAAAGTTACAACGGTGTCCAGTTGACGAAAGGGCACCAGTTCCCTGACGGGATCGATCCTTATGTTGTTCGGGGTGACAAAAAAAGTGGGCTGTTATGGGGTATCAGCGCGGACACGCTGGAGAAAAAGGGGACAGGTGATAAAAAAGTACAGGCATACAATTACAGGATCTGCCTTTCGGCGGAACCCGGCAATCAGGTGCCCATTACCCGACCGGATGGTTACGATTCATCCAGGTACGAATTGTTATTAAGGCTATTCGAGGCTCTTCCGCAAAAGCGGCGTTTGAACGATTATTTTATCTGGAGCAAGATGCCTGGAAATAAAACGGACATCAACAATCGCGGAGGTTTTTCAACCGACATGATTGGAATGAATTATGGATATCCGGATGGAAGTTATGACGAACGAAAGGAAATCATCCGACAGCATGAGATCTATACGAAGGGTCTGCTTTACTTCCTTGGCCATGATGAAAGGGTGCCACCAAAATTACGCGACGAAATGCTCATGTGGGGCTATCCGAAAGATGAGTATGTCGATAATGACCATTGGTCACACCAGTTGTACATACGCGAAGCTCGTCGCATGACAGGAGCGTATGTGATGACGCAGGCGAACTGTGAAGGCAGAAGAAGGATCAACGACGGAATAGGATTCGCCGCGTACACGATGGACTCACATAATTGTCAGCGCATAGTCATCCGCGGACAGGTTAAAAATGAAGGCAATGTCGAGGTCGGAGGCTTTGGGCCTTATCCGATCTCCTATCGCGCGATCATTCCCAAAGAAGAGCATGTGACCAACCTTTTGGTTCCTGTATGTTTATCGGCAACACATATCGCTTACGGGTCTATCCGCATGGAACCGGTGTTTATGGTGCTGGCGCAATCGGCCGCCACCGCTGCCGTGATGGCGATCAAGGAAAAAATTCCCGTCCAGGATGTGTCGGTGAAAGAACTGCAGCATCAGCTAAAGATCAACCCGCTCGCAGACTGGACTCCGCCGGAGATCGTTGTCGACAATGATGACTCGCGCAACGTAAAGACCTCCAGCAAGAAAAAATGGGTTGTGAAGAAGGACGGCGGTTACGGCAGGAATTTCTTCATGACGGATCCAACCCCTGATAACAAATTCCTATCTGCAAAAGAGAAGCGGATCGAAAGTGTAAGATATACTCCCGGCAACCGCCAGCCCGGCACATACAACGTATACATTTATATTCCCAAAGTCGAAGGTATCTCTGATCACATGATGGTGAAGATTTCCGACGGCTTCCGGATTCAGGAGCGGATCCTGCAAACGAAAGGGCTTGTTGTCAAAGGACAAACCTCCGGTGAATGGGTGTCACTCGGCCAGCAGGAGATTGTCAAAGGCAAGAAGCCATGGGTTGAAACAACAACGGTTGGTGCCGATGGAAAAGTTGTCGCTGATGCGGTCATCTGGGTACCTGTCAGCCGGGAGGCGCCGGTCGTGGGGCAGTGAAAGCTGTGTTTTGAGCGGAGTTCTTACCAAGGAGGGTGCCGGGCGGTTGCTGGTTGGCGGTTTGTAACTGGTTTGTCAGATCCTAAATCGTTAATCGTTAATCTGAAATCGTTGATCGGAATCGAAAATCATTTCACCGGGTAATCCCAAATCAACATTTGGAAGCATTTCTGATTTAATCGATTTCAGAATTTAATTTTGCATCAAATTCCACTTCGAGAAATCGTCCAATCTTCCGTAAATCGTTAGTCGTGTGTCATCGCTTAATGGAAAATCCCATTCGCAGTCAGGGGATAACCTGAAATCCTGAGCATAGGAGGTGTAGTGGCGGGCAGCGAGCGAAGCCTGCCTGGCCGGTACGCAGGGATCTTGGGTGTGTTTTATCGAAAGGCGTCCTTTAGTTCAGTGGTCAAATCCTTTCCACATCGGATTGTGTTAGCTGATCAATGCTATTTTCCATGCTCGAGTTTTACCTTTAATGAATTTCTCAGCCTTTCTTTTGTACGAGTACGAGGTTGAAGCAGAATGCAGCTCGCAATTCACTTTTGGTCTCCTGCTCCGTAGAGTATTCACGGGCCAACCAGAATGTCCTAGCCTGAAATAAGTTGACCGTTTTTTGAGTTGCAAACCAAAGAAACAGTACAACAATGGCAAATCTAAAGGACTACGAAAAATTAACAGTTAAGGAACGGATTAACCGCTATTTTAGTGAA
>Ga0196981_1000452_pt1 | contig 13254 bp, 20 predicted proteins | sample S3_2013CmetaG_FD_155462 | JGI IMG/M metagenome (GOLD analysis project Ga0196981, IMG submission 155462) | Soil microbial communities from Anza Borrego desert, Southern California, United States - S3_20-13C | ecosystem: Environmental > Terrestrial > Soil > Desert | place: USA: California... | reverse complement strand
AGTGGCGTAAACGGTCGTTGACTCCGAAGTGGACGGGACGCTCCTCTGCCCCGTAGCGATTGACGCCAAGCACGATGCCGTCGCCCGGCATCTCCACTGGCGCCGGAGCCTGCTTTGCGTAGCTACGCTTGAGTTCGCGCGAAGTCTGTATTCTCTCCGCGGTAAAGTGGAATATCGAGCTTATTTCTGCCAAGGAGAGCGGCATCGCGTATGCATGATCGAAAATACGGAAGGTGAAGTCTCGCAAAAAAGAATTGAGACTCCAGCCGGAAACACGTTTGAACTCTAGCTGGTTCCCTTTTGGGTTGTCGTATTGATTAAAAGGCGCAATAAGGTTCTCCAAAAGGTCCTCGGCGCGCGCTTTGGTAGGGCCCGATGCAGCCAAACGGAGTATCACCGGCCCGATGCGGCTCTTTATTTTGCGGTCGATTTCTTCGCTCGTGACTTTGTCTGCTTGCCGGCGGAAAACGCTTTGCTCCTCCTTTTCTATTTCCTTTTGCGACTTAAACATCATGTGACTTAGGTCGTACAGGGCTTCGCCGATGACACTTTCGGGTACTGCAAGTGCTCGGTGAAGCGTTTTGCCGCGCTCCAAGCGGCGCAGCATTTTTTTGTAGTGAGTGTTGTAGCGGTCGCCTTCAGAGGAAACTAGTATTTGGAGCGCCGCCCCTTCTCCGTGTTTTGCGATCTTCGAAAACGCAGCCAAAAGCACGTTCATAGGGTCGTGCTCGAACATGTCGGGAGTCTTTATCGGATATGCAGGGTGCTCTGCGAGGGTTGCGTACGCGGCCGCGTGATGCCCTTCGTAGTTGAAAATATTGTAGTCGCCGCGCTCTTCTTCAATGCGAGCATTGGGGAACACAGATGAAATGAGACGCTCCGCGAGATCCTTTTTCCTGCGCGGCACGGCCAAGTAGAGAATTGCTGCCTCCGTTCCTTCGGGAACCGCGATTTCAAGCGAGAATCCTTCGTGCTCCGAAATGAGCGAGAGGAGTCCTGCATAGAGTTGTTCGGAGGAAGCTAGGATCATGCCGAGCTGGTGGCGACTGGAGTCTTGTTTGTCGCGATCGCCAAATGCTTGCGGGTCGATCGCAAACAAGACGAGGTCGAGTGCACGCCTAATCTTCTCCGGGGTTTTTCCTCCTTTTTCGGGCAAGCCTTCCGCCACGTATCTGACCAAGGTGCGGTGGAAGTCATCCTCGAGATGCGGGTTTTTCATTTTGCCGCACACCGCAAGTGCGTTTCGTATCCCGCGCTCCGCGACTATCTTCAAAAGCTCGTCTATTTGCACGTCGTGCGATTCGGGATCGAGTTTGAGCATATGTCTGACCGTCTCGTGGTGGGGCATCACATACTCCTCGTGAAGAATATTCGCTTGGGGAACCTGTGCGTATTCAGCGATCTCTCGCTTTGCGAGTCGATCGCTCTCAAAACGATTGGGTGCAGCTTCGAGTTCCTGCTCCTTTTCACGCACTCGTTCGCGCAAATAGTGCAGTTCCTCTTCAGGGGATGTGAATTTTTCTGGTGCGGCAACTCGAGGCCGCTCCATCATTGATGGAGGCATGCAAAAAGTATAACACCCCTCAACCGAGCGCTTTTTTACCTATATCACGGCGATAGTATTTGCCCTCAAATTGAATCTTGTTTATAGCTTCATACACCCGATCAAGTGCCTGTTTCAAGGTCTCACCTGTCGCAGAAACGCTAAGTACGCGGCCACCGTCTGTCAGTAATTGATCTCCAGATCGCTTCGTTCCGGCGTGGAAGACTATTACGCCCTCAACTTTCTCCGCTTCTTCTATACCGGTGATCGGCAGTCCTTTTTTGGATTCATCTGGATACCCACCGGATGCGACGATGACGGTCGCGGCATAACCATCGTTCCATTCGACTTTGAAATCAGCGAGCGTGCCATCTACTGACGCGCTGAAAAGATCGTACGCGTCGCTCTTAAGAAGACGCATGTAGACTTCCGCCTCTGGGCACCCAAATCGCGCGTTGAATTCGAGCACTCTCGGACCGTTCTTCGTCGTCATTTTAAGTCCCGGGTAAAGCATCCCGACGAGTGGCGCACCGCGAGCTTTGAGTGCCTTCAGGGTGGGCTGCACGATATGTGCGTCGATATCTTTCAGAGCTGCGTCGGATACCCAATTGATCGGGGCGATAACTCCCATGCCTCCCGTCATCTTGCCGACATCGTTCTCCCCTATCGTCTTATGATCCTGCGAGGTGGGCAAAAGTACGGAATTTGTGCCGTCTGACATCGCATGAATTGATATTTCTTGCCCGTCGAGATATTCCTCTATAACGACTTTACCGATCGCGTTGTGCAGTTTGTCTACCATGATCTCTTTCAAAGCCGCTTCGGCTTCTTCGAGCGTCATGCATACATATGCGCCTTTGCCGAATACGAGACCGTCAACTTTGACGACAATTGGGGCTCCTTTCTCGCGCACATATGCGAGCGCTTTCTCGTGATCCGTGAAGATCTGAAACTCCGCCGTCGGGATTTCTGCTTCTTGCATGAGCATCTTCGAAAACGCTTTCGAGGCTTCTATTTGAGCTGCAGCTTTTGTCGGACCCCAGACGCGCAGCCCGCGACTTTGAAAAACGTCTGCAATGCCACCAGCGAGGGGATTTTCCGGTCCTACGACAGTGAGAGCGATCTTTTTCTCCTGCGCGAAATCGGCCAGTTTCTCAAAGTCCATCACGTCGATTGGAACATTGGTAGCGACGTTGCCCGTTCCGCCATTCCCCGGTGCAATATATATAGTCCCGACTTTTGGAGATTGCTTCAACTTCCACGCGATCGCATGCTCACGTGAATATGTCCCGACGATAAGAACGTCGATTTTCATTGACGCATTCTACATCACTCCTTGGTCAAAATCTCAGGACCGTCTTTTGTGATCAGTACCGTGTGCTCGAAGTGAGCTGTGCGAGAGCCGTCCTTTGTGCGGTATGAATGACCGTCTTTGTCGACAAAAAGCTCACCCGAGCCTAAAGTCATCATAGGCTCTATCGCGATGACCATACCCTCGACAAGCGGCTCGCCGAGGCCCGGCTCGCCGAAATTCGGCACGTATGGCTCTTCGTGTACCTGCTTCCCTACGCCATGCCCCGAAAGATTTTTAGGGTAGCCAAAGCCGTGTTTCTCTGCGATCTTTTGAACGGCGTAGCCGATATTTCCGGTTGTATTTCCTATTTTTGCCGCAGCGATACCTGCTGCAAGGGCTTCTTTCGTGCCTCGCAAAAGTTTTTCGTCCTCCGAACTCTTCGCTTTTCCAGCGATCACCGTATATGCATGATCCGTAAAAAGTCCTTTGTGTTTGATCCCAAAATCGAGACACACAATATCGCCCTCTTGAAAGACTGCGCCGTTTTGTCCCGCCGGAGAGTGGACGATGATGTCGTTGACCGAGACACAAAGCCCGGAAGGAAATCCGTGTTTATCTTTACGGCCTTTGTAGCCAAAAAAAGCGAGTGTATCGCCTTCTGCCGCGACCATCTCCTGTGCTTTTGCTTCGAGATCCGCCGATGAAACTCCGGGAGCAACCATTTCGCTCAAAGTGCGTACATGGCGCGCGAGCCTTTTTCCTCCTTCGCGCAGCGCTTCAAGTTCTTCCGCTTTTTTGGCGATCATGTCTAAAATTTAGATGCCGAGTGTCGAAAGGATGTTCTTGTGGATCGTCTGCACGTCCGGCTCTCCGTCTATCTTGTGAATCTTCCACCCGAGCTCGCGCAACTCTTCGAACGAAGGCACCACATGCTCTTCGTACCATGCGAAGCGGCTATTTAGAGCCTGGTCGGTCGCATCATCTACGCGACCGCGAGCGATCAGCCGTTTCTTAGCTGATTCTTTCGTAAGAGTGAGTACGATAGCCTGCAAGTTCTCTCGCTTCCAAAGCTTCATCATTTCGTCGACTGCGCGCGACTGATCAGGGCGCCTGCAGGTGCCGTCGAGTATGAGGTGTTCGTTTCCCGTAAATTTTTCATTCAAAACGCCTGTCAGCATGTAGATCGGAATGAAAGAAGGTACGAGTCCGCCGGAATTTACGATATCGCCCGTGTGTTTCGCGAGCGAGGTGCCGCTCTGCATGAAGCGACGCAAGAGATCACCCATTTCAGGCCGTACAACAAGTCGAGAAGTATCCTTCTTCTTCAAATAATCTTCGAGAAGCACGCATTGCGTGCCCTTGCCACTTCCTGATATCCCAAAAAATGCGACTGTAACGGGCTTTTGTATTGCCATAATTATTCGAGATTGTAGCCTTCTTTCTTGAGAATCGCCACAATTTCCTCCACCGTTTTTTCAAGTCCTCCGTCTTTGTTCACGACCTTGTAGTCGTACTGCGGAGCCTCTTTTTCTACTTCTCGCTTTACCATTTTCATGCGCTCCTCCAGTTCCTCCCTGGGCATTGCCGGATTCCTCGCGCGAATTCTTCGCTCCAACGACTCTACCGATTCGGGAAGCAAGAAAAAAGTCAGTGCGCCGTAGTGCTCTTTTAGGTATCGCGCTCCTACTATGTCTTTGTGGGCAAGAACGACATCGCCTCTCTCGATACGCGATTCAAGATCGGGCTTATAGGTGCCGTAATACGTGCCAAGCGCCGGCACATATCGATACTCAAGAATATCGCCCGACTCTATTTTTTTCTTGAAATTTTCTTCCGTGAGGAAATGGTAGTCGACGCCCTCGTGTTCTCCTTCTCGTTTGGCGCGGGTCGTTGCATTGATAAGAAGCGAGCAGCGCTTATAGCGTTTTAGAATCTCTTCAATTACCGCGTTCTTGCCGCTCCCTGAGGGACCGGCAATCACGACGACGCTCTTTTTCCCCATTGTGTGGCTAATACTCTCGTATCGACGTTTGCGCGTCAATCTTTTTCACAATGTCCAAGACCACGGATACCACGATGAGAAGTGCGGTGCCCCCGATCGTAAGCGCTGTGATGCCAGTGAAGCCCTGCAGAATTATCGGCAAGACCGCGAGAAATCCCAAAAAGAGCGCTCCGACCAAGGTGATGCGCGTGATGATAGACGCGAGATATTCAGAGGTCGTGCCACCGGGGCGCACACCGGGGATGAATGCGCCGTTTTTCTGGAGGTTCTTGGCGACCTGGTGCGGTTCGAAGGTGATCGCCGTATAGAAGTAAGTGAAGACCACGACGAGGAGGAAATAGAACGCGCCGTATATCCAGTTATTCGCAAGGCCGTTCACGATCGCGTTCGCGATTCCAGCGACGACCGGGATCGAGCTGCCTGCAAGAAACGACGCGATCATCTGCGGGAAAAGCAGAATGGAAAGCGCGAAGATGATAGGCATAACGCCCGCCTGATTGACGCGGAGCGGCAAATACGTGGAAACGCCTCCCAAGACGCGCGAGCCACGCACGCGGCGTGCGTAGGTCACTGGTATGGGGCGCTCCGCCTCTGTAATGAAAACGACACCTGCCGTGATGACGACTGCCGCAACGGCAAACGCAAGGTACGTAGGCACTTGTGCCACATCGAAAGCGAATACGAACTGCGAAAGTGCCGCAGGAATTCCCGCGACGATACCCGCAAAGATGATCAAAGAAACTCCGTTCCCGACACCGTACTCCGTAATGAGCTCACCGATCCACATGAGAAGGACCGAGCCCGCTGCAATGACGAACACGTTGGTCAGCATCGGGAGAAAACCAAGAGAGGGCACGACCCCGTTTTGCTGAAGCAAGATGAGGAACCCGAACGCTTGGATGAACGCGAATGGGACCGAGAGGTAGCGAGAGAATTGCATGAAGCGCATGCGGCCTGCTTCCCCCTCCTCTTGGTAAAGCGCCTTGAGTTTTGGAGAGAGAACCGTCATAAGCTGCATAACGATGGATGCGGTGATGTATGGAGAGACACCGATCATCATGATCGAGAGCGTCGAAAAACCGCCCCCCGAGAAAATATTGAGAAGTCCGAGGAATTGGTTGTTGGCCAAATAGCTTTCGAGTGCCGCGGCGTTAATGCCGGGAATAGGGATCGCGGCAAGAATACGAAAGACTACAAGTGCGCCGAGTACGAACAAAACACGGCTCCTCAAGGTCTCGTCTTCGAATACGAGCTTGATCTTTCTAAAGAATGCTTCCCACATAGGTTTAGGCAATCGTACCACCGGCCTTCTCTATCCCCACTCGTGCGGAGGCAGATACCGGGATTCCCTGAACGACGAGCTTTTTCGAGAGTTCGCCGCCGCCGACAATCTTTACTGGATGCGCGGAGCGGAGGATGATGCCTTTTTCGGCAAGCGTCTTGTTGGAAACGACACCTCCTGCTTCAAAGCGCTCCTCGAGAAATGCCAACGAAAGTGCGCGGGCGTCCGGGCGGGTTATCACCGTGCGGCCTCGGTTTTTACCGTATCCGCGGCGCTTCGGAAGCTTCTTGATGATGTCGCGCCATTCTGGGCGGCGCTTGTTACCTGCGCGTGCTGTCTGGCCTTTTCCACCTCGTCCAGAAGTCTTGCCGCGACCGCTTCCCTGTCCGCGTCCTACCCGCTCTGCGGAAGCCATCAAACTTTTTGGTCTCTTGATGTTATGAAGTTGCATACATTATTTGGAGAGTTGGCGCAATGCTTCGAGTGCTGCACGCGCGTTGTTAACAGGGTTGTGGCTTCTCGAGATGATCTTTGCGGTTACGTCTGAGACTCCACCGAGCTCGAGAACGGTACGCACGGAAGAACCTGCCACGAGTCCGCGGCCCGGAGCGGGACGGATCTCAACTTCGGATGCGCAGAATTTCGCCGACACGTTGTACGGAAGGCTTTTGTTTTTCGAGAGCTTGAGCGTGATCATCGCGCGTTTTGCGGCGCGCGTAGCTTTGTCGATCGCGAGAGCCGTGTCTGCAGCTTTGCCCAAGCCCACTCCGACGCGTCCTTTCTTGTCGCCGATCACGATTGCTACAGAGAAATTGAAACGACGGCCTCCTGCCATAACACGGGCAACACGGCGGATACCGATGAGTTTTTGTGCGAATTCGCTGCGGCGTTCATCGCCTCCGCGACCTGGTCTGCCTCCGCGGCGCTCGCCGCCACGACCGCGATTGTCGCGTCGTGGACCGCGCTCGGGAGCCTTCCCTGCGCGTGCTGCGGGCACCTGTGTCGCTACTCCTGCGACGATTGGCGTATCGGCCATAACTTCGCTTTCCTGTGGTTTAGTTTCTGTTGCCATACTAGTTTGTGAATTCACTTCGTTCATCGTTAAAATTGTAATCCTGCCGCTCGAAGCGCATCCGCAAAAGCTTTGATGGTCCCCACGTACTGAAATCCTCCTCGATCGAAGACGACGCTCGAAACGCCCTTTTCCTTGGCGCGCTTTGCGAGAGTTGCTGCAGCTGCTTCAGCTCGCTCACGCGGGGTCTTTGCCTTCTCTTCGGAAGAGGAAATCGAAGCCAAGGTTTTGCCGATCGAGTCGTCGACGATCTGCGCGATGATTCGGGTGTTGGACTTGTATATCGAGAGGCGCGGGCGCTCCGGCGTGCCGTGCACTTTCGCGCGCACGCGCGCGTGCCTCGACTGTCTCTTCTGTTGTTTGATAGATAGTGCCATATAGATGGTTAGGCGCCCGCCGCGACCGCTTTCTTACCTTCCTTCCTGCGGATCGTTTCGTCTTCGTAGCGAATACCCTTACCCTTGTACGGCTCTGGTTTCTTCAAGGCACGCACCGACGCGGAAAACTGTCCGACCTGCTCTTTGTCGGAGCCGGAAACAGTGATGACGTTCTTGTCGATCTGTACCGTAAGGCCCTCTGGTACCTTGACCATGACCGGGTGCGAGAATCCGAGCATGAGCTTTATCTCCTTGCCCGCGAGCTCTGCGCGAAAGCCGATGCCTTCAACCTGAAGTTTTTTTACAAATGGTGTGTTTACGCCCTGGAGCATATTGCGCAAGTGGGCGGCGTAGGTGCCGCACAACGCGCGGCCCAACCGTGTGTTTTCAGCAGCCGCAACAGTAACTTCGTTGCCGGAAATAGTGATAGAAACGGCGCGGTGGAGCGGGCGCTTCAAGGTGCCGCCCTTGCCCTTCACGATAAGCTCGCCATCGGTGATGGAAACTTCCGTACCGGAAGGAATGAAGATGGGTTTTTTGCTGATGCGTGACATAAAAATTACCAAATTTCAAAAAGGGCTTCACCGCCGAGCTTTGCCTTGCGAGCCTCTTTGTCGGTCATAACGCCTTTTGGAGTCGAGAGGAAAAGTGAGCCATGCCCGTAGCGCACCGGCATAATCTCAAGGGAGCGTTTGTAGACGCGGCGGCCCGGCTTTGAGACGCGCTTCACGCCCTGGATTGCGGCGCGGCCTTCTTCGTATCGAAGAGCGACATCGAGCGTTTTTTTGACCTTCTTGCCTTTCTTGTCGATTGATTTCACGTAGCCGCTCTCCTTGAGCTTCTCTGCAATGGCGAGCTTGAAATTAGAAAACGGCACAGAGACGGAGGCCTTGCCGATGGCGCTCGCGTTCTTAAGACGGTTCAAAAAATCTGCTACGGGATCGTTTACCATAAAAATTACCAGGAAGATTTCTTAACGCCGGGGATGTTGCCCTCGAGCGCTTCCTCGCGGAAGCAGATGCGGCAGAGGTTGAAATCGCGCAAGAAACCGCGCGGACGGCCGCACTTGAAGCAACGGCGAATGACCCGAGATGCGAATTTCGGTTTTCTGTTGGCTTTTGCCACCATTGATTTCTTTGCCATAAATTTCTTTGAAATTCCCCGAGCGAAGTCGAGGGGTGTGCCTAAAGAGGAGATGGAAGGTCGGCACCAGGCCTTTCGGCACTTGGTTAGGAACACTTCCCCCGTGCTTCGTTTCTCGCAGTCAGTCCGGAGACTCTTGCTAAAAAACAAAGCCCCTTACGAGGCTCGGACAATATACGCGAGGTGGAGCTCGAAGTCAATTCTCTTTATTTACACTGTATTTAGGCCAAAAAAGTCTATGTTAGCTACTTCCTTGAATTTTCATTCGACTAGTGTAGTATCGGGGTGTGCCTGTGGGCGAAAGCCCCGTTCAGCGAAAGTCCGTAAGGACAGTTAAGCTGAAGATCAGGCACAGCAAAACAGCCGTCGTTGCGACGGCTTTTTTGTTTCTATGTCTCAGGGTCAGCGTCTGCTAGATAATTTGGAGCCTTGAAGGGCATGACGCTACAAAAATTTAGATTTCCATCACCGATTTTTCTGACTACGACTTTTATCTCGATATCTTTATTCGGTCCGGCACTAACAAGTGCCAAAAAACACCAATCCTCAATTATTTTTGCTGGGCGAAAACCGTCCCCTTTTGGACGACCTACGGGACCATAATAACGTCGATGTTGTTGTACCGTTCCCGCACGTTTCAGAACATAAGGGGCGAATCTGAATGTTTTATATCTACGAATCTGCGCTTTCTTAGAACGTTCAGAGCCAGAGGTATTGTACTGAAAATGATGGAATCCGTCTGAATTGAAGCCGACCTTAGCATTAAAGTAGGGACAGAAAACATCGCCAGTAGCGTCGTATAGCGCCTTTGTTTGCGCCTTAAGCTGCGCACAATATTGAGCCTCAGTCTGAGAATTGTTTGGAGGCGCGGTATTCATCGTAAGATATTCTACACCCGCCTTTGAATGTGGCGTAGATTAAGCCCGAGGTGGCCGTTTTCCTATTTCTTTGCGTCGTCGGATTCTTTGAGAGGCAGACCCATGTGGCGAAGGAAACTTTCGGCTTCCTTTTTGTTCTTCGCGGTCGTCGTGATCGTGATCGCCATACCGAAGATGTCCTTGGCGTCTTCGTCAGATGTTTCCGGGAAAACGACGTGTTCCTTAAGTCCAAGTGTGATGTTTCCCATCTCGTCGAAGGCCTTTGTGGAGAGACCACGGAAGTCCTTGGTGCGAGGGAAAACGATGTGGATGAGCTTATCGAGGAAGGTCTTCGCGTTTGCCCCACGGAGCGTCACCTGGTAGCCCACGATGTCGCCCGCGCGAGATTTGAAGTTCGCGATCGATTTTTTGGAAGCGCGCGGCGCAGGGGCTTGTCCTGTGATGCGTGCGAGGCGGTCGACGATGAGGTCGAGTCTCTTTTTGTCTTTGTTGACCTTACCGACGCCAGTGGAAACGACTACTTTTACGATCTTCGGCACCTGCATGACGTTCTTGTAGCCGAGCTCGCTCTTGAGCGCGTTGAAAGTGTTCAGTTGTGTGGTTGTGTGTGCGTTCATAGGTCGATTACTTTACATTCTCCCCGCTCATCTTTGCAACACGCTCGCGCGCGCCGTCCTTGCTGCGATTAATGCGCACGCGCGTCGGTTTTCCAGACTTCGGGTCAGCGAGCATTACGTTTGAAACGTGGATCGGCATCGAACGCTGCACGATCTGGCCTTTCCTGCTCTTTGCGTTTGGCCTCTGGTGCTTCGTTTGGAGGTTTACTCCTTCTACGAGTACGAGGTTCTCTTTCGGGTATGCGTGAAGAATGGTCCCGCTCTTGCCGCGGTCTTTGCCAGCTATCAATACCACTTTATCTCCTTTTTTAAGTTTCATATTTTTATACAACTTCGGGTGCGAGCGAGGCGATCTTTTGATATCCGCGCTCTCCAAGCTCACGAGGGATAGGTCCGAATACGCGGTTTGCCTTAGGCTCTTTGGGTTCTTTTCCACTGCCCGCGATAAGCACAACAGCGTTCTCATCGAAGCGCACGTAGGAACCGTCCTTCCTACGATACGGTTTCGTCTGGCGCACGACAACTGCGCGGTGCACTTCTTTCTTCTTCACCATTTTTCGAGGTTGCGCGGTCTGTATCGAAATAACGATCTCCTCGCCAATCTCTGCGTAGCGCTTTTTGCTTGAACCCAATACCTTAAAGACTCGGCCGATGATGCCGCCTGAGTTGTCTGCTATTTTTACGAGTGATCGGTCTTGCAACATATATTTTATACGTGAATTACGAAGTGTTTTCTCTTCGAGATCGGACGAGTCTCGCGGATCTGCACCTTCTGCCCTACCTGGGTCGTATTGCCGGGGTCATGCACCAAGTACTTCTTCGCGTGGCGCATGTATTTCTTGTATTTCGGGTGCTTGACGTAGCGCTCCACCTCCACGGTTGCCGTGTCTTTCATCGCCGTCTTGACCACGACGCCAGAGAGAACCTTTCCGTTTTTTTCTTGTGTTTCCATAACTATTATTTATTCAATTCGCGGCTGCGGAGCTCGGTAAGAAGACGGGCAATGTCTTTGCGCAAGGTGCGGCCTTCGCGGACGTTCCTCGTGCGACTTCCGGCTCCGCCAAAGCGAAAGGTACGGAGCGATTCGCGCTTCTCGATGATGCTCTTCTTGATGTCTTCTATGTTCATAGTTTTGATGTCAGCCATATAGTTTTAGATGCGTGCGACGACTTTCGCGCGAAGCGGAAGTTTCGTTCCAGCCTTCCTCAGGGCTTCGCGTGCAGTGGCCTCTGTAGCTCCGTCGATTTCAAAGATGACGCGGCCCGGCCTCACTTCGGCGACATAGCCTGCGACGTCTCCCTTACCGCTTCCCATGCCCACTTCGGCCGCCTTTTGCGTGTACGGCCTGTCTGGGAATACGCGAGTCCACACCTTAGCGCTTTTTCCACCTGCGCGCACGAGTGCGCGGCGAGCGGCCTCGAGCTGGTTCGAAGTAAGGCGAGCAGGAGTCATTGCCTTGAGTCCGAATGTGCCAAAGGCGACCGTGATGCCACGGGTTTCCGGCATGTGCTGTTTGGCCACGTGCCTGCGGCCCGTCTGCCATTTGCGGTATTTTGCTTTTTTAGGTGCCAACATAATGATTATTTTTGATCTTTATCGAAGATTTCTCCGCGATATATCCAGACCTTGATGCCGATGACTCCATAAGGCAAGTATGCGACCTCTTTTGCAAAGTCGATGTCTGCGCGAAGAGTCTGAAGCGGCACGCGGCCTTTCTTAATCTCTTCCTGGCGAGACATCTCCGCGCCTCCAAGGCGGCCAGAAATTGCGATGCGCACTCCTTCGACGTCGCGGTTAGCCATGACCTTCTCCACGGTCTGTTTCAAGACACGGCGGAATGTCTGGCGTTTCTCCAAACCTTCAGCGACCATGTAGCCAACAACCGGAGCCTGCGACTCGGGAGAGCGCACTTCCTCAATATCGAGACGCACCGAAAGCTTTCCTGGTGTCATGTTGCGAACCTTGCCCGGCGTAATTTTAATTTTGCGCACAACTTCTTCTATTTCTTTCGTGAGCTTCATCGATCCCTCTCCCCCACGGCCTATGACGAGGCCAGGGCGAGACGTACGAATAAGGACACGGATGTGTTTTTGGTTCCTCTCGATCTCAACGGAAGTAACGTAATTGCCGCGCAAACGCTTTTTCAAAAAGCGGCGGATGGCTGCATCTATCATCACGTTCTCGCGGAATTCGCGCGGCGTTTTTGCAAACCAGCGTGATTTCCAGTCGCGGATGACTCCGAGGCGATGTGCGTATGGATGTACTACGTGTGTCATATGATTTTTTTATGCATTTGCTTCTGCTTTTTCTGATTTCCCTGGCCGGGCAGGCTTAGCGACTTTCGTGCTCTTTGCAGGCTTTGCAGGAACACCGAGAGCTAGCTCGAGGAAAATGATGGACATCGTCTTTCTCAACGCTCCCGAGCGGCCCCGACCAAAAGGGCGCACGCGCTTCAAGACAGTTCCCTTGTCGACGGTGATCTTCTTGATGAAAAGGTTGTCGACAGACATACCGCGGCTACGTGCGTTGGCGACAGCTGAGTCGAGCAGCTTTTCGATCGCAGGAGAAGATTTCTTCGGTAAAAATGCGAGTGCTGCGCGCGCCTGACCCACAGACTTGCCGCGTATGAGATCAGCCACAAGGCGGACCTTGCGGGGCGGTTGGTGGTAGTTTGTAAGTAGTGCTTTCATAAAATTTATTTTGCTTTCGCGGGCTCTGCAGCAGCCTTAGCAGCCTGCGCGGATGCGATCTCCGCCGCCTTTGCGGCGATCTCCGCTTCTTTCTGCATGCGGCCTCCGTGTTTGATGAACTTCGTGGTCGGCGCGAATTCTCCCAAGCGATGCCCCACCATGTCCTCGGTCACAAAAACTTCGTCGAAGTTCTTTCCCGTGTGCACCAAAAAGGTGTAGCCGACGAACTCGGGTGCAATTTGTGAGTGGCGCGCCCAGGTCTTTATGCCGCCTTGAGACGGTTTTCGAAGACCCACTTTTTTCATGAGCTTCGCGTCTACGTATGGTCCTTTTTTAAGTGATCGTGTCATAAGAGA
>Ga0196981_1000451_pt1 | contig 13304 bp, 14 predicted proteins | sample S3_2013CmetaG_FD_155462 | JGI IMG/M metagenome (GOLD analysis project Ga0196981, IMG submission 155462) | Soil microbial communities from Anza Borrego desert, Southern California, United States - S3_20-13C | ecosystem: Environmental > Terrestrial > Soil > Desert | place: USA: California... | reverse complement strand
CCCCTCCATTTGCGCCCTTATGAATAAGGGATTCCGGGGGGCTTTGTCAACACTTGCCTTATTGTTTCCGCAGCGCCCGAAACAGGCGGAATTTTCCGTCCACACGGCGGTGGAAGAACATCTCCTGGCCGTCCCGGGGGATCGACGGCGCCTCGACAAAGCCGGGGATGGTTGAAATCGTTTTCGGCGCGCCAAACGGTCGGACAGCACTTTCGCGCATCGCGACCATCAGCCGCGGCTCCCCGCCCGGGATGGCGCGGGTGAAATACAGCTCCCGCCCGTCGGCGGAAATCGCCGGGGCATATTCGAGCGCATCGGAATTCACGTTGATGAAGGTGGAAAAACTGCCGGGGTCGATGCGGAAACCTTTCCCTTCGAGCACTGCCGCCATAAGGTCCGATTCCTTCGGCACCGGCACGCCGTTCTCAAAACGCGCGCGGGAGATGTAGAGCGTGCGGCCATCGAAGCTGATGCAGGCGTCCATGTTGATCTCACCGGGCGTCTTCGGCGAAATCTCGCCCTGTACCGCGCGCAGGTCGAGGACTTCGCTGCCCTTGAAGACTCCCGTGTAAAGCGAGTGCAGGTTTTCCGCATAGCTGCGCAGGCTGGTGAAATAAAAGCGGTTGTTGTCGTCGATGCTGGGGACCGCATCAAGTTTCGCCACATTCACGCCGGAAAGCCTGCCGTTGTAATCAAAGGTCAGGTCGCCCGTGCGCGTCGCAAAGTGGATGTCCGTTGCATCGCCTGCCGCATTCTCGTTATTGAAGAACAGAGTTTGGCCGTCGGGCGAGATGGCCGCCTCCATCGCCTCGCCTTCATATCCGTTCAGGGTGATTTCCTGATCCGCGCCGTAAAGGTCGGTCGCGGCTGCTTCCGGCAGTTCGGGTTTTGCGGGGGCAGGTTCATCGAGCATTGCGAGCGCGTTATCCAGCAGCGTTTCGGCCTGCTTGTATTCCCCGGCCTCGAGTGCGGGTTTCACCTGCTGCGCCAGCGCCAGCGGTTCGGCCACGGCGCGGCCCTGCCTCTCCCAGGCCTGCAGCCCGGCTTCGACGCGCGCACCTTTTTCCTGCAGGCGCTTGACCGTCAGGCCGACATAGCCGGCCAGCCCCGCGGCGGGCAGCAGCACGAGGATCGCAACAACCAGAAGAAAGCGTTTCATAAGGGTTTTTTTCCATGTTCAGCGGTCCAAGGATAATGATATTGACCCTGCCCGCGCAACCCCGTTAATTTATACGCATGACCGAAATCACGCCCACAGCTGCCGACGCCCTGCGCGCGGCGACCGCCCTGCCCCTGATCGTCGGGCCCATGTTCCTTGTATCCAATGCCGCGCTGGTAACCGCGGCTTGCCAGGAAGGCGTCATCGGCAGCTTTCCCGCCCGCAGCAAATGGACAGCCGCGGAATTCGAGACGTTCCTGAAGGAAGTCACCACGACGCTGGACGCCTATAAAACCGCAAACCCGGGCAAGACGGTTGCGCCCTATTCCATCAACCTTTCGGTGCGCAAAAACTCTGCGCGGCTGCAGGCGGATCTCGACCTGTGCGAAAAATACAAAGTGCCGATCGTCCACGCCTCCGGCCCTGTTTCGGCGGAGATCGTGAACCGGATCAAATCCTATGGCGGCATCCTGCTACAAGATGCGCTGACCGTGGAGGAAGCGCGGCACGCGGTTGCGGCGGGCGTCGACGGCATTATTGCGGTTGCCGCAGGGGCTGGCGGACAGGCCGGGATGATCAATCCGATTGTGCTGGTCAATGAAATCCGGCAGTTCCATGGCGGGCTGCTGATCCTGGCGGGCAGCCTTTCGACCGGGCGCGACATTGCGGCGGCGCAGGCGCTCGGCGCCGACATGGTTCTCATGGGTACGCGCTTCCTTGCGACGCAGGAGTCGGCGGCGGAGCCGGACTACAAGAAAATGGTCGTCGATTCAGGATCGGCCGATATCATCTACACTTCCGCGATCAGCGGCATTGCCGGAAGCTTCCTGAAGGCGAGCATCGTTGCGAACGGGTATGACCCGGAAGACCTTAAGAAACGCGGACCCGGCGCCGACAAAATTCCCACCCCGCCGGGGCAGGAAGGCCGCGCCTGGAAATATGTCTGGTCGGCCGGGCAGGCAGCCGGCAACATCGCGGACCTGCCGACTGTCGCCGAACTGACCGACCGGCTGAAGGCCGAATACCTGGCTGCGAAGGTCGATCTGGCCAGGAAATTCGGCACCGCGCCCCCGGCCGCCCCAAAGCCGCCGCAGCCATAACGCCTGGTTGGAAGCCCCCTCGCCTTTCCTTTCCGGGTGCGGTAAAAATAGGCAAGGGGCGTAATCATGATCCTTCCGCAAATCACCGCTTTTTATGCCGGCCTTCTCGGGCTGATGCTGGTTGCGTTGTCCTCGCGCGTCATGCGCATGCGCGCCGAGCTCGATGTCATGGTCGGCGACGGCGGCGAGCGCAAGCTGAATGTCGCAATGCGCACGCAGGCGAATTTCGTCGAATATGTACCGATGGCCCTGCTGCTGATCGGCTATAACGAAGTCCTGCAACGCCCCTACTTCATTATTCATTTCCTCTGTGCCATGCTCGTCATCGCACGCCTGGCGCATGCGCATGGCATGGCCCAGCCCAATGCGGCCGGGCGCGGCCGGCGCGCCGGCGCGCTGCTGACCTTTGCCGTGCTCGTCGCAGCCTCCCTGCTCTGTATCCTGCGCATGGTGCTGCCGTGACCTCGAAATTCGCGCGACCCGCGCCCGACGCAACCCCTGAAGAAATCGCGGATAAAATGGTTGCGGCGATTCTCAAGAACGATGCGGCCGCCATCAATGCGCTTGTCGCGCGCGGCGCCGATATAAACGGCAGCGACAAGAAGGGCAACAGCTTCCTGTTGATCGCCGCGACGGACCCGCGCGAACACCGCGCCCTTGAGACGCTGCTCGCCGCAGGGGCGGACGCAAACCGCCCGAGCGTAAATGGCCGCCTGCCCTTGCACGCTGTGCTGCGCATGAAAGATGACAGGCTGATGCCTGTCGCGCTGGAGGCTTTGCTGCGGGCGAAGGCAGACCCGAACCGCGTCGAGCGGCGCGACGGGCTGCCGGCGCTTACGCCCTTCCAGGTCGCTCTGGAACAGAACCGCCATGACCGCGTCCTCGACCTGCTGCTGAAAAACGGCGCTGATCCCACGCTGGGCGAAGACGCCGCGGCAAAAATCGTCGCGCCGCTGCATGCCCTTGCGCATACAGGGCGCTACGCCGTGCTGGAGGCTGCCTATCGCGCCGGAGCGGATCTGAACCATCCGGCGGCGGACGGCACCACCTGCCTGATGCTCGCGGCCCGCGAAGGCGCGATGAAAACGGTCGAGGTGCTGATCGACTGCAACGCGGATCCGACGCTGACCGACCGGCGCGGGCAGGATGCCATCGCCTATGCGCATAAGGCGCCGCCGGAGACGGACCAGCGCGCGCTGTTGAAACTGCTGGTGCGCTCCGCGCGCGAGCATGCGGTGCGCAAGGAGGTCGAGAAACTGCGCGCAGAGGTCGAGCGGCTGCGTCGGCTGGTTGAAAAACCCGCATGAGCCGCGCGCTGCCGGCTGCGGGAATCCCGCGGAAACTATCGATCGCTTTCCTGCTGCTCTCTCCCTTTCTGTTCGGCCTGGCTACGCTCGCCCTCGGGCAGGATGCGAGCTGGGATACGCGCAACTACCACATCTATAACGCCTGGGCCTTCCTGAGTGGACGTTATGCGGCCGGGCTGGATATCATGCCGTCACAGGGGCAGTTCTTCTTCAATCCCCTGCTCGATGTGCCGTTCTACCTTCTTGCAACGCTCCTGCCGGTGAAGTGGGCGTACTTTATCCTTGGCTGCTTGCAGGGCTTGAATATTCCTCTTGTGTTCATGATCGCGCATGCAACGCTCGCCGGCGGCAACGGGCCACGCAAGTCATTCATTTGCGCGGGACTCGCCCTGCTCGGCGCATGCAGCGGCATGGGCATTGCGCTTATCGGCGCGAACTTCAACGATAACCTGACCAGTCTGGGCATCCTCCTGACCGCACTTCTTGTCGTCCGTAACATAGACGAAGTGTTTGAGTTGCAGCCGCGGGAATCCGCAACGCGGGCAGCGCTTTACGGGCTGCCGGCGGGACTGGCGCTGGGACTGAAGTTAACCTGCCTGCCCTTCTGCCTTGGTATTTGCGTGGCCGCATTGGTGCTGACGCCTGACTGGCGGAAATGCCTGCCTATTGCCATCTCCCTTGGCCTCGGCATCACGGCAGGTTTTGTTATCACCTACGGTCATTGGGGATATTTCCTCTGGCGGGAATATGGCAGTCCTATGTTCCCGTTCTTCAATGCCGTTTTCCGCTCCCCGCTGTTGCCGCCGGGCTTCTTCCTCGACTATGCGACGCCGCGTGATATCAGCCTGTTCTTCTTCCCGTTCCACTTCGCCCTGGACCCGTTGCTGGTAAATGAGATCCTGTGGAGCGACCTGCGCGTTCCCATCCTCTACGCGCTGCTGATCTTGCTGCCGATCTGGTATTTCGTTTCCGGGCGAAAAACGGCGCCAGATCCTCTCGTGGACCGGCTGCCCGCGCGTTTCCTGCTGCTCACGGCGGGCGTTGCCTATTACGGATGGCTATTTACACAGACGATCTATCGCTACCTGCAGCCCCTTGACCTGCTGGCGCCTCTCATGATCGTGGCGGCGATCGGAATGATGCCCGCGCGGCACAGCCTGCGCCTAGGGCTTACAAGCGCGACACTGCTCATTATTCTGTGCAGCATCCGTCCGGGAGACTGGGGACGACACAAGGGGTTTCACGACAGCTTCGCGCAGCTGGAGAGCCCTGCTCTGCCTTCACATGCGACCGTGATCCTCGCCGGGCAGACGCCATACGCCTATCTGCTGCCGGGCCGGTTCCCCGCAGACACGCGCTTCATTCGCATCGAAAGCCGGGGCTTTCCCGCGTCGGAGCGCACCGGCCTTCGGGAGCGGATTGGCCAGGCGCTTCGGGCCCGCGGTCCCAGATACCTGTTCGCGGCCACTCAGGAGTTGGACTTGGCGAAGGCGGCACTCGGCAGTCACGGCTTGCGGCTGGTACCAACAGGCTGTCAAACGCTCCGCGAAGGCTTTGCCACGCGGGAGCTCGAGGTTGCCGGACATGGCTACCCGGCCGACTATACGCTATGCCCGGTGGAGGATGATTATGTGAAAAAGGACACGAATCCTTGACCCGCCCGCGCCCGCTTCGCTACCTTGCCGGTTATGTCCAAGGATAAACCCACATCAGCGCCGCTGCCGCCGAAGCATCTCGACAAAAAGCGCGGCGATGCGCTGCGCGATAACCTTTTGAAGCGCAAACAGCAAAGCCGCGCGCGAAACGACCAGGAGAAGAAATAATGCCCATCATGCCCGACAGCTGGATCCGCGAGCAGTCGCTGAAAAACGGCATGATCACGCCCTTCGAGGAGCGGCTGAAGCGCGAGGGCGTCATATCCTACGGCCTTTCCTCCTACGGCTATGACTGCCGCCTGTCGGACGAATTCATGATTTTTACCAATGTCGATAATGCGATTGTCGATCCGAAGGCGTTTAACCCGCAAAGCTTCGTCACGCGCAAAACCGATGTCTGCATCATCCCGCCCAATTCATTTGTTCTGTGCCGCACCGTCGAGACGTTCAAGGTGCCGCGCGACGTGCTGGTCATTTGCCTCGGCAAGAGCACCTATGCCCGCTGCGGCCTTATCGTCAACGTCACCCCGCTGGAGCCCGAGTGGGAGGGACAGGTGACGCTCGAGATTTCCAACACCACGCCCCTGCCCGCGAAAGTCTACGCGAATGAAGGCATTGCCCAGTTCCTGTTCCTGAAAGGCGACAGCCCCTGCGAAGTCTCCTATGCCGACCGCGCCGGCAAGTATATGGGACAGCAGGGCGTGACGCTGCCAAAGATGTAAGTCGCTGAAAAGCAAGAAGAATAATTTTAATATATCCATAACTAGCCCCATGCTACAATCGCGCATGGCAGAAAAAGACGGAAAGCTGGTTGTTGTCTATCACGCCGACTGCATCGATGGCGCGGCTTGCGCCTGGGCGGTTGCGAAATCGCATGGCTTCGACAAGCAAAAGGACGCGAACGTCACCTACATTCCCTATGCCCATCACGATGTCGAAAAAGCGCAGGAAAAAATCCGCGCTGCGCTTGGCGAAGACGCCAAGGTTTATTTCGTCGACGTTGCCCCTACCCCGAAATTCCTGGACGAACTGATGACCTCGCGTGCTGACGGCAGTGCGAAAGCGGCTTCCATCGAAATCATGGACCACCACGAGACCGCGGGGAAGGACCTCAAGGGCTACAAGGCGCCCGCGAGCGATGGCGCGCACCCGGTGCTGTCAGTGCAGATCGAGGAGCGACGCATGTCGGCCGCGCTGATGGTCTGGCAAAAACTGATGCCGCAGGAGCCGATTCCGGCCATTCTCGGCATGATCGATAAAATGGACGGCGATGCGCGCGGGTTGCTGACGCCGCATGATTTCGCCGCGGCCGCTGTAATCGATACACGCGATATTTCGACGCCCTGGAAAGCCTTCTCCGCATTGCGCGGCCTTGCCGGGATCACCTTTAATGAGATGGCCAAGCGCGGCCGCCCGATTGTGCGCGACCAGGACCGGCGTATTCGCAAAGTGCTGGAGAACGCCTCCACCCTGATGCTTCCGCTCGTGGCCGGCATGCCGCCGCAACAGGTGCTGATGGTGAACGCCGATGTAAAGCAGTTCGGCCGCCACATTTCCGCCCGCCTCATCGAAGCGGCCAAGGACCAGGGGGCGGATGTGTCCCTCGCCTGGTATGTGCAGAGGAACGGCACAGTAACGGTCAGCATCCGCACGGACGGCTCGCCGGACGCAGGCGATATCGCGATCAACTTGCGCAAAACAATGGGGGTCACCGGCGGCGGCCACGAAGGCGCGGGCGCCGTTCACTTCGCCAACCTGTTTGATTTCGCGAACGGGATAAAGGCCGCGCAGGCATCGACTGCCGTCGCCGCAAATGATCCGGACATGACGGCGAAAATATACGCGCCGCCGCCCACCCGCTAATCAGCCGAGCGCGGATTTTTTCCGAACCGATGCCGCGCGCGGCTCGGGCGGCGTGCCGCCCATGGCCTTCAGCTTCTCATAGGCTTCGGCGATCGCTTCCTGGCGCTGGATGGCGTCGAAGTTCTGGACCACCGGCGACACAGAATGTTCGGTATCGCGCAGGATCACCTGCTGCGTCCAGAAATTGAAAGTCATGGTAAGTCCCGCGCCTTCCCGCACCTCGAGGCTGTGGTCGTTCAGGCGCACATAGCGGTAATCATCGGCAGGGGCCGCCGCTTTTTCGGCCGGCGCGCCGCCGCGGTAGCGGCCCAGGAATTCTTTTGCCTTGCTCCGCGCGGCGCTCACCGCATGGTCGTAGGCGCTCATGCCATGCGTATCGGCAAGGTCGGCTTTGGCGCCTGCGCGCAGCAAAATTTCAAGCGCTTCCACCCTGTCGTCCAGCGCGGCATGCATCAAGGGCGACCGGCCGGTCTTGTCCCGGATGTTTACATCGGCGCCTGCCTCGATAAGCAGTTCCATGACCCGGCCATGTCCCTTGCCGGACGCAGCCAGCAGCCCCGGCCCGAGGTCAAGGGCGCTATCCCGCGCCTGCGCCGCTGCCAGCAGTGACATCACCATGCGAATATTGCCATTGCCGGCCGCGGCCGTGATAGCCGTCACGTCCGATTTGTTCGGACGGTCCAGCGTCGCGCCGCTGGCGAGCAGCATGTCGAAAATCTCGTTATGCCCCGCAGTCGCCGCATAGACCAGCGGCGTCGCACCTTCCGCGCCTGTGACATCCGTTCTTGCGCCGGCGTCCAGCAAGGCCTTCACGGCCTCCGCGCGGCCCGATATAACTGCGGCCATCAGTGGCGTGTTGTTGTCGACCGGATGGCGGATTTCGATTTCGATATCCGGCTGTTTCAGCAGAATATCGATATAGGCCTTGCTGCCCTTCGCCGCGGCCGTTGACAGCGCGGAAGCGTATTGCTCGGTGACGTGGTTGACATCGAGGCCAGTATCGAACAGCCGTGCGAGCAGGGCGGGCGGCGCATTGTTTTCCACCGCGGCCATGGCGAGCGTACGACTATACAAATTCGTATGCTCGGCATGCGCGCCTTCATCCACAAGACGGGAGGCAACCTCCCATGCGTTACGCCGAAGCGCCGTGAACAGCGGCGTGTTGCTGAGGTCGTCCGCTCCCATCACATCGGCGCCGGCCTCGATGAGGTAATCGACGAGCGGCAGGTAGTTCTGATGAGAGTCGATTGCGGCCTGCAGAACGCTTCGCCCGTCTTCATCTCGGGCATTCACATCAGCGCCGGCGCCGACAAGGATCTTGACGGCTTGCGTCGCCGAAGACTTCTCGTAGATGCTGAGCGCCTTGAACAGCGGCGCGGCATAACGTCCGCGCCTGACGTTAACGTCCCCGCCTTTGCGGATCGCGGTTGTCAGCTGGCCCGCTGAAAAATCCTCAAGCGCCTTATAGAGCGCATAGTCTTTTTCTTTTTTGGACAGGCCGAGCATGATTTTCCCATGGCTGCGATGAATTTGGCATATAATGATATTTACCATATCAAAAGTCAAGCTTGGGCGCGAGCTGCGTTGACAATGCCTAAGCGACTGATTATTGAGTGAAATATGAAGTTTCGCCTCCGTCGCCATTTGATTGTCGTCTATCATGCCAGCTGCATCGACGGGCTGGCTTCCGCTTGGGCTTTCGAACAAAAATGGGGGCCGGACCCGCTTACCCACCTCTCCTTCATTCCCCTCGGCCATCATGACCTGCCCGAAGCCGAGAACATGATCCGCGCGGAGGTCACGCCGGAGGCGGAGATCCATTTCGTCGACGTCGCCCCCTCCCGCCAATTCCTTGACGAGCTTATGTCAGCCGGACAGCTGAAATCGATCAGCGTGACAGATCATCATAAATCAGCAGCCGATGCGCTGGCCGGTTATGCGGCACCCGTGCACGAAAACCTGCCCGCCCTCGAACTTCATTTTGACAGCCAGGCACCCGCTGCCTCCGGGATGGTCTGGGACAAGCTCATGGCGAATACCCCGAAGCCCGTCTTCCTGAAGATGATCGAAAAGATGGATCTGGCGCGCGATATCAGCGACGATGACGACCTTGCTGCAGCCGCGCTGATCGACTCTAAGGGGCTGCGAAGCGTGGCGGACGCGTTCCAGGCATTTTCGGAGCTGGCCGACATGCAGCTTGGAGACATGATCGACGCTGGCAAAAGCATTCTGGCCGACCAGCATAACCGCATCGCGAAATTAACCGATAACATCCTGTACACCCGCGTGACCGTTCCTGACGAGGATGCGGGCGATACCACGCTATGGATACCGGCGATCAATGCAGATGTGCAGAATTTTGGCCGCCATATTTCCGACTACCTGCGCGAACAGGGCGACCGCACGGGGCTGAACATGGCTTTCGCCTGGTACGTGCAGGGCAACGGCACCGTGACCATGAGCATCCGCTCCGACGGCGACCCGGATGCGAGCGAGATCGCCGAGATCATCTGCCGCCAGCCCGGCGTCAAGGGCGGCGGGCATAAGACCAGCGCCGCCGTTCACTTCGCCTCGCTGCGCCAGTTCACGGAACTGATGCCGCTGTATACCGAGGGGCAGATGAACGTGCTGAAGTTGAAAGAAGATCTGGCTGCCGCTGACTAGCCCGCCTTTTTCTGGCTGAACAGCCACTTCCAGATTGCAGGGCCGTAGAGGGCGGATGACGGGCATTCATGCGCCATATTGGGAAGCTCGGTGTAAGTGATCCTGCCCCCTTGCCGGTGTATCGCCGCAGCGAGGCTGCGCGGAATGTCGGCCGGCACTGCAGTGTCCTGTCCGCCCTGCAATACCCACATCGGCACCTTGGTCATTTGCGGGGCATCTGCGAGATTCCATCCGCCACTAAGAGGCATGGCGGCTGCGAAAACATCGCTGTAATTCCTGACCGCGCCGAAAGCGCCCATGCCGCCGAGGGAGCAGCCAATGACGTAAATCCGCGTGGGGTCGACCGGATATTCCCCCATGAGCTTCCTGATCAATTGCACGGTGCCAGGCAGTCCCTGCGCTGCCTTCGCTGGCAGGCTGAGGTCGGGGTGGCCCGCGAATTCATGCGGGTTGGACCATAGCCATCCTTGCGGCAGCACCGGCGCGACGATAAAGGCGGGATAGTTCAGCTGCATGTCCGAGGTTATCAGGTACTTTCCGGCATAAGCATTGCCGCCGCTGCCATGCAGGACCAGAACCAGGGGAAACTTTAATCCGGCGGGATAAGGCCCCCCGGCCGGCTGGAACCACCAATATGTCAGGTCGTACTGGACATTTTGGCCCGGCTGGAAAAATTCCCTGCCTGCATCGGTTACGCGGTAGGTCTTGCGTTTGTAAAACCGAGAGTATTCATCCAGCGGCGCCTCATTGCGCGGCGCGGTGCCGGGGACGAGCGTGACTGGCAGGCTTGTTACTGCGGCTGACGCAGTCGGCGGCGGCGTAGATCTGTTTTTATAGATTATGCCCGCGCCCAAAAATGCCGCGACGGCTATGACGATAATAAGCGTGTTGCCTGATTTCATTTTCTTGCCCACCCGGACCAGTTTCGCGCGGTTCGTGTTAAAAGTCATCCCTGCTATTTATGTAAACATAATTCCACAATAATGCCTTATGGCCTGTTGAATTTCTGCACGGGGATATGAGACAAGGGGCGTATCGGTTAAATCGCGCAATAGCAGGAACTTCATGGACAAAATTCGCATCATCGGCGGACAGCAGCTGAACGGGGATATCGAAATCAGCGGCGCAAAGAACGCGGCGCTACCGTTGATGATCGCAAGCATCCTGACCGACCAGCCGCTCGAGCTGAACCGCGTGCCGGACCTGAAGGATGTGCTGTCGCTGAACGAACTGCTGGAGGAACTGGGCGTCACCGCGCAGTATGATTCCAGAACCAAGAAACTTTTCCTGAATGGCGCGCAGATCACGTCGACGGAAGCGCCCTATGAATTCGTGCGCAAGATGCGCGCTAGCATCCTGGTGCTCGGCCCGCTCGTCGCGCGCATGGGTATCGCGAAAGTGTCGCTGCCGGGCGGCTGCGCGATCGGCACGCGCCCCGTTGACCTGCATATCGAAGGGCTGAAGCGCCTTGGCGCGGAGATCGAACTGAACGAAGGCTACATTTTGGCGAAGGCGCCGAACGGCCTGACCGGCGCGCCCATTCACTTCACCAAGGTTTCTGTCGGCGCGACGGAAAATCTGATGATGGCGGCGGCGCTGGCAAAAGGCACAACCGTGCTGACCAACGCCGCCCGTGAGCCGGAGATCGTCGATCTCGGCGAATGCCTGATCAAGATGGGCGCGGAAATCGAGGGCCTCGGCACCGACCGCATTACCATCCAGGGCAAGAAGTTCCTGCGCGGGACGGAGCACAGCGTGATCGCCGACCGCATCGAAGCGGGTACTTTCGCGGTCGCAGCTGCGATGACCGGCGGCAAGGTCACGCTGAAGCATTGCGACATGCACCACCTGGAATATCTGACGCAGCCTTTCCAGAAGGCGGGCGTCGATGTTCTTGCCTCCGGCAGCGATGTGACAATCGAGCGCAAGCGTGAACGCCTGCAGGGCTTCGACATCATGACCGAGCCCTATCCTGGTTTCCCGACTGACCTGCAGGCGCAAATGATGTCAATGCTCACCGTCGCGGAAGGCGCGGGCATGATCACCGAAACGATTTTCGAGAACCGCTTCATGCACGTCCCCGAACTCGCGCGCATGGGGGCGGATATCACCGTCCACGGCTCCTCCGCCCTTGTGCGGGGCGTGAAGCGGCTCAAAGGCGCTCCCGTGATGGCGACCGATCTGCGCGCCTCGGTCTCGCTGATCCTGGCCGGCCTCGTTGCTGACGGCGCGACCTCGGTCAGCCGTATCTATCACCTCGACCGGGGCTATGAAGACATCGTCGGCAAGCTCACGCGCGTCGGCGCGAAGCTGGAGCGCATGGCCGACAAGGAAGAAGCGGCGTGAGCCGTATCGTCGAACTGAAGCTGGACAACGAGACGATCGGCACCCGTTCCGCCGAAATCGAGGTCGAACGCCACCGCGCCATTTCCGACCTGCTGGAGGAAAACTCCTTCGTCGTAAAGGACTGCGACGGCCCCTACAAACTGCGGCTCGCGCTGCAGGGGGACAGGCTGGTCATGGATGTGAACTGCACCTCAAGCGGCAAGCACGAGGAAATCCCCCTCCCGCTCAGCAGCCTCAAGCCCCTCATCCGCGACTATGTCATGATCTGCGAGAGTTTCTATAAAACGGCACGCGAGGGCGAGGCCCACAGACTCGAGGCGATCGATATGGGAAGGCGCGGGATTCACAACGAAGGCGCCGAAACCCTGGCCGAAGCCCTTGAAAATAAAGTAACTGTGGACAAGCTTACGGCAAGGCGTTTATTTACGCTTTTATATGTGCTACATATTCGCAGCACCACAACCATCTCCTGAGGACGAATGTCAGAAAAAGAAGACCTGATGAGCTTTGAAGGCCTTGTGTCGGAACTGCTTCCCAACGCAATGTTTCGCGTGAAGCTCGACAACGGCCACACCATCCTGGGCCACAGCTCGGGCAAAATGCGCAAGAACAAGATCCGCATCCTTGAAGGCGACCGCGTCACCGTTGAAATGACGCCCTATGACCTGACCAAAGGCCGCATCACTTTCCGTCATAAATAACCGGACCTGCCGGCGGGCCCCTCGTTACACGACGCCCTTGAAATGCACGCGCTCGATCTTCTCGATCAGCCGCTCGATCGCAATCAATTCGTTCAGCCAGTCTTCGGGATATTTCAGCTTATGCGTGGCGCGGTACTTCACCAGCCCGGCATGCGCGGTTTTGAACGAGGCCAGCGCCTTGTCGTATTCGAGCAGTTTCAGGTAAGCGGTGCCGAGATCCTTGTGGTAAAGGCAAACCATGACGCCGAGCGCCGGCGCGCGCTCGCCGAGCGCGATGATGGCCTGCGCCGCCTCGACCATTGCAGGATAATTTTTTTTACGCTCGGCCAGGTTCAGCGCGTCGCGCAGCGCCTTCAGCTCGCCCTGTTGTTTTTTGTTGTCGCTTTTGGCCATGTGGTTGCGTCCTTCTGCGGATATTATAATATGCCACGGGCAGCGGGCCAACCCTTTGCGTAAATTATGGCAAGATCGCGCGTTTAGATTGCGCCGCGCTCCTTGATGTTTTAACT
>Ga0196981_1000450_pt1 | contig 13305 bp, 10 predicted proteins | sample S3_2013CmetaG_FD_155462 | JGI IMG/M metagenome (GOLD analysis project Ga0196981, IMG submission 155462) | Soil microbial communities from Anza Borrego desert, Southern California, United States - S3_20-13C | ecosystem: Environmental > Terrestrial > Soil > Desert | place: USA: California... | reverse complement strand
GTCGAGGCGGATCTCCCGGCCGATCACCTCGGGGTTCTCGTCGAACTGCGTGCGCCAGAACGTATGGGTCAGCACCGCCACCTTGTCCGCGCCCTGCTTGTTCGCCTCCTTGGTGAAGAACGCGCCGTGGAGCGGCTGGACGCGCAGGATCGCGAACATCTCCGCCGTCATCCGCGCGCCGAACAGGCGCACCTGGGAGCCCTCCTCGCCGAAGAGCGTGTTGTTGAAGGAGCACAGCCCGACGCCTTCGTAGGAGGTCGCGTTCTTCGAGTAGTCGAGGTACATCGGCACGTTTGCCGGCATGCGGTTCAACCCGGCCTTCACGGCCGACGAATACAGCTCGACGATGCGGTCCGGCTCGTGGAACGGCATCGGCTTCAGCATCAGCGCGTAGACCGACGAGAAGATCGCGGTCGTCGCCCCGATGCACAGCGCGAGGGTCAGCAGCGTGGTGGCCGAGACGCCCTTGCTCTTCCAGAGCAGACGAAGGGCATGCCGGAGGTCGCCCCAGGCCCCCGCGAAGAAAGCGGAGCCGGAGCCGTCGGTGTGCGTGGTCATGGGCGAGATAACCCGGGAATGGGCGTCGAGTTTCAGGATTCCTAAAGCGCGAGGAAGGTCACGGACCCGCGTGGATTCAATGCGTCTGGCCGGCGGCGCGGCGGAGGTCGCGCTTCGCCCGCACGCAGGTCTCGAGCGCGAGCGCGACCGCGTCCGTCAACACCCCGAGCGCCAGCGCCGGCAGCCCCCCGGGGGCGTGCTCGCGGGCATGCGGCACGTGGATGAAGCCGCCGCGGACGGCCTTCCGCCGCCGCAGCTCGTGCATGAGAACGTAGAAGACGTGGTTGCAGACGAACGTGCCGGCGGTGTGCGACACGGAGGCCGGCAGTCCCCGGTGCTGCAGCGCCCCGACGATCGCCTTCACCGGCAGCGTGCTCCAGTACGCGGCCGGCCCGCCGGCCACGACGGGGCGGTCGACCGGCTGCCGGCCCGCGTTGTCGGGGATCCGCGCGTCGTCCACGTTGATCGCCACCCGCTCGGGCGTGATTTCGCCGCGCCCGCCGGCCAGCCCAAGGCACACGACCAGGGCCGGGCGCGTCCGGGCGAGCGCCGCGCGCAGCTCCCGCCTGACCGCGCCGAACACGCAGGGAAGAAGGGCGGACTGGACGACGTGGCCCCGGATCGTCGCGCCGTGCAGGTGCCGGGCGATCTCGCCGGACGGGTTGAAGTCGTCGCCGCCGAAGGGCTCGAAGCCGGTGAGGAGGATGGCCGGGGGGCGCTTCATGGGCCCGGGGCATAGACGGACGCGTACATCACCGCCACGTTGAAAAGCCAGATCGCCGCCGCGAAGGGCGCCTGGGCGCGGATCACCGTGAAATCACCGCGCAGCTCGAGCAGGCGCACGGGCACGATGTTGAAATTCGCCGCCATGGGCGTGACCAGCGTGCCGCAGTACCCGCTCAGCATGCCCAGCGCGCCCATCACGGCGGGATCACCGCCGTGGGCCCGGACGATGAAGGGCAGGCCGATGCCCAGGGTCATGACCGGAAATGCCGCGAAGGCGTTGCCGAAGAGGATGGTGAACACGGCCATTCCGGCGCAATAGGCCAGCACGGCGACGAACGGATCCTGCACGGGCAGCGCGGCCGCGACGAGGCGCGCGATCTCCTCGCCCACCCCGGCCTTGCCCAGGATGCCGCCCAGCGCGGCCAGCGCCTGCGGGAGGACGAGCGCCCAGCCGATCAGCTGCAGCAGGCGGCCGCCCTCCGTCACCGCCGTCCGCGGGGTCTCCCGTGTGGTGCGCAGCGCCCAGCCGAGTCCGACCAGGCACCCGAGCCCCAGGGCCACCTGCGCCGCTTGATTCTCCGTGACGACCGCCAGGTCGCCGAACCGGATGCGATACAGGATCAGGCCGCCCGCCACCGCGATGGCCGGCACGACCAGCACGGGTCGAAGGAGACGGTTGCCGAGCTCGGCGGCGCGGCGCGCCAGCTCGGCCGGATCGGCGCCGCGAAACGCCGGCGGTTCCACCGCGCGGGCGGCGGCCAGCACGGCCAGGACCACGACCGCATAGCCGACGACGGCGGGCGGGATCCACGGGCCGGCGCCGGTGACCACCGCCAGGATTCCCCAGAAGGCGGCCGAGCCCCGGCGGTGCGGGTGCGTGCGGTCGCGCGCGATCGCCAGGGCGACGGCGCCGACGACCAGCCCGCATACGCCCAGGATGAGGTCGACCGACAGCAGCGTCATGACGTCCGACCCTCCCCCCGCGGCGGGTCGACACGCGTTGCCGCCTCCAGCCGCCGCTGCAGCGCGCGGTAGCGCCAGGCGCCGATCAACAGGACCCAGCCGGCCGTCGGCAGGCTCCAGAATTGGATGTCGCGCAGCCGGACCTCGACTCCCGCGCTACGGAAGAAGCCTTCAATGATGAGCAGCGCGCCGACCGCGACGGCGATGTCATCCGAGAAGAAATTGCCCACGTTCTCCGACGCTGCCGCATGCGCGCGCAGATCGGTCCGCGCCCGCTCGTCGAGCGCGCCGTGCTTTTTTTCCGCCGCGGCTTCGGCCATCGGCACGATCAGGGGACGGATCGCGGACGCGTGATTCCCGATGTTGAGGCCGACCACGCTGCACGCGCCGCGCACCGCCTGGTAGATCCACAGGATCCGCCCGGCGCTGGCCGCCTCCAGCCGGCGAATGAGGTGGCCGACCCGCTCCTGGAGCCCGTGCCGCTCGAGCACGCCCACGACCGGCAGCATGAGGATCACCGGCAACAGCACGCGGCGGTTCTCGACGAAATACTGGCCCGTCAGCGTCATGACTTCGTGCAGGTCGAAGCCCGCCAGCAGGCCGCTCAGGACGCCGGCCGCCAGGACCACGGCCAGCGTGTTCCAGCGGAGGGCCAGGCCGATCGCCACCAGTGCGATGCCCAGCAGCTTGATCATGCCCGGAAAGCGGCCAGCTCGACGCCCGCCGCGCGCAGCTCGCGGTTGAGCCGGCCCGCGAGCGCCACCGCCGCGGGCCCGTCGCCGTGGATGCAGACCGTGTCCGCGCGCACCGGGACCTCCTGGCCGTCGACCGCCCGCACGCGGCCGTGGCGCACCATCGTGATCACCTGCGCGACCGCCGCGGCTTCGTCGGGGACGAGCGCGTCCCCGCGGTGCCGCGGCGTCAGCGAACCGTCGGGCTGGTAGGTCCGGTCGGCAAAGACTTCCTCCGCAACCGCGAGGCCGCATTCCCGGCCGGCGCGCACGAGCGCGCTGCCGGCCAGCGCGAACAGCACGAGCCGGGGATCCACCTCGTACACCGCGCGCGCGACCGCATCGCCCAGCAGCGTGTTGCGGGCGGCCATGTTGTAGAGCGCGCCGTGCGGCTTGACGTGAGCCAACCGCGCGCCGGTCTCGCTCGCCACGCGCGCCAGGGCGAGGGTCTGGCTGAGCACGTGCGCGAACACCTCGTCGGGCAGGACCGGGTACTCGCGCCGGCCGAAATGCTCGCGGTCCGGCAGGCTCGGGTGGGCCCCGGCCGCGACGCCGTGCTCGCGGGCGAGCCGGAGCGCCGCGCGCATGCTGGCCTCGTCGCCGGCGTGGCCGCCGCACGCGATGTTCGCGGAGGTGACCAGGGACATGAGTTCGGTGTCGTGTCCGGCGCCCTCCCCCAGGTCGCAGTTGAGGTCGACGCGGCCCATGGTTCAGCCCCCCATGCGCGCCAGCCCGGAGCGCACCCGCGCGAAGTCCCGCTCCCGCGCCAGCAGGAGCTCATGCGCGTGCGCCAGCGCGATCTCCTCGAACCGGATCCGATCGCCGGGTCGGAACTGCGCGAGCTTGCCGAGGTCCACGGTCGCCGCGGCGGCGATGCGGGCGTAGCCCCCGACGCTCTGCCGGCCGACGAGCAGCACGATGGGCTGGCCGGAGCCCGGGACCTGCACGACGCCCACGTTCACGGCCGCGGAGATCTCCTCGCGGGGCTCCTTGAGCATCAGGGCCGGGCCCGTCAGCCGCATCCCCATGCGATCGATGTCCTTCGTCACCTCGTATTCCGCCCCAAAGATCGCCTGCCGGGCCTCCGGCGTGAAGTGGTCCCACTCGGGCCCGCGCGTCGCGCGCACGGTCGCCCCGCCGGCGACGCGGCCGAGCGTCTCGGGCCGGATGCTCCAGGCCGGGCTGCGCGAACCGCCCCCGGCCAGCCGCTGCCAGAGCTGCGTCGCCCACGGTCCGGGGCGGCCGACCGCCAGGACGTCGCCGGCCACGAGCGGCCGCCCCTCATGGCCGCCGATGCGCGCGCGCACGTACGTGCTGCGGCTGCCGAGCACGGCCGGGACGTCGATTCCGCCGGCGACGGCCAGCCAGGCGCGCGCGCCCGCGCGGGCCGGCCCGAAGGCCAGCACCTCGCCGCGACGGACCGCCACCGGCCGGTCGCGCGAGGCCGCGTGCCCGCCGACCTTGAACGAGAAGTCCGCCCCGCAGACCGCGACCAGCAGGTCCTGGCCGGCCCGGAGCTCCGGGCCGGTCAGCGCCATCTCGAGGACGGCCGCGCGGTCGTCGTTGCCGACGGCGAGATTCGCCACGCGGGCGGCGAACGCGTCGACGGCGCCGCCGACCACGATTCCGTGCCGCTGGTACCCGGGCCGGCCCTGGTCCTGCACCGTCGTGAGCAGCCCGGGCTTGAGAACCGTCAGGCTCACGCCGTTTCCTCCCATTCCTCGAACTCGGCCGCGCTGATGCGCCGGAACCGGACCCGGTCGCCCGCCTGCAGGAGCACCGGCGGCTCGTGCGCGGGCCGGAACAGGGGTCGGGGCGTCCGGCCGATGAGATTCCAGCCGGCCGGCGTCTCGATCGGGTAGATGCCGCACTGGGCCCCGATGATCCCGACCGAACCCGGCGGCACGCGCTTGCGGGGCACCGGCCGCCGCGGTATCGCCAGCTGGGCCGGCAAGCCGCCCATGTAGGGAAAGCCCGGCGCGAAGCCCACGAGATAAACCAGATACTCCGCCGCGAGGTGCAGGCGCACGATTTCCGCGGCCGCGAGGCCCGTCCGCTCCGCGACCTCCGCGAGGTCCGGCGCGTATTCCCGCTCGTAGCAGATCGGGATCTCGATGACGCGCCCGGGGAGCGCCGGCGGCCGGGAAACCGCCCGCTCGGCCGCCTGGAGGACGCGCACGCCGAGCCATCCCGCGATGTCGCGCGCCGGCGCACCGGCCGCGGCGGCGGCGGCCGGGTCGTAGAAGAGCGTCACCGTGGTGTAGGCCGGGACGAGTTCGGTCACCGCCGGCAACGCCGCCGCCTCGAGCGCCGCACAGGCGGATTGCACCCGCGTCAGCGTGTCCTCGTCGATGCTGTCGCCCAGGGTCAGGACGAGCGTGGAGTCGCCGAGCGGGGTCACCTGCATGCGCGCAGAGTGTTCGCGCCGGAGCGCTTGGCAGTCAAAATCTTCCGCGACCGGCGGCGGGCCGACGAAAATCCCCTTGTCGCGCCTGGCAATCGTGCGAGCCTCGGCGGTCGCCCGGCGACCCCGCCCCATGCGCGTCACCCTGAAGCAGATCGCCGCCCAGACGGGCTTCCATCACTCGACCGTCTCTCGCGCCCTGCGCGGCGATCGGGCGCTTCCCGAAGAGACGCGCGCGCGGATCCGGCAGGCCGCGGAGAAGCTCGGCTACCGGCCGGACCCCTATCTCGCGGGCCTGATCGCGCACCGCTCCGCGCGCCGGTCGCGGCGCTTCCGCGCGGTCCTCGGCTGGCTCAACAACTGGCCGGAGCGGGCCGGCTGGCGGCGGTGGGTCGTCTTCCGGCAGGTCTTCCTCGGCGCCCAGAAGCGGGCGGACGCGCTCGGCTACCGGCTCGAGGATTTCTGGCTCGCGGCCCCGAGCCTCTCCCCCGCCCGGGCGGCCCATGTGCTCCAGACCCGGCAGATCAACGGGCTGATTGTCGCCCCGCAGCCCGAGCCGCAGGGCATCGGCGACTTCGACTTCGCGCGCTTCGCCGCGGTGGCGATCGGCCAGACGCTGCGCGCGCCGGCGCTGCATTCGGTCACGAGCGACCATTACCACAACATGGTCCTTCTCGTGCGCGCCCTGCAGGGCCAGGGTTTCCGGCGCATCGGCTACGTGACGACCGCTTCGGGCGAGGCGCGGACGAACGGCCACTGGAGCTCGGGCTTCGCGTGGGCCATCACGGACGGCGGGCGCGTGGCGCCGCCGATCCCTCCGCTCACGATCGCCAATGACGACACCGCTCCGCTCGGCGCCTGGTATCGCCGTCACCGGCCCGACGTGATCGCGTCGACCTGCCCGGTCGCCACGTTGCGCCGCCTGCGCGAGATGGGCCTCCGCGTGCCGCACGACGTGAGCCTCGCCTGCGCTGCTCTCAACGACGACGCGCGCTTTGTCGCGGGAATCTCCGAGCACCCCGAGCTCATCGGCGCCGCCGCGGTGGACATGGTCGTCGAGCTCCTGCACAAGGACGAGCGCGGCATCCCCGCGGTTCCCCGGCGCCTCACGATCCCGGGCAGCTGGACCGAGGGGCCGAGCGTGCGGGGCCCGCAGCTCAGCGGCGCCCGCGTCGGGGCGGCCTGACTACCTCGGCGCCGCGGCCTCGGGGTCGGGCAACCGCGGATCGAGCCGCCGCGCCTCGCGGTAGTGCTCCATCGCCTCGTCACCCCGCCCGATCCGGGAAAGCGTGAGCGCAAGGTTGAGTCGCGCCGCGACCAGTCCGGGCGAAAGCGCGAGCGCCCGATCGAACCGCCGCAGGGCGTCCTCGTCGCGTCCCAGGTCCCGCAGCGTCATGCCGGCGTGGTTCCAGGCGTCGGCCGAGCCCGGATCCAGCTCGAGCGCCCGCTCGTGATGCCGGAGCGCCTCGGCCGGACGCCCGAGCTCGCGCAGGATGACGCCGAGATGGTCGTGCGCCTTGGCCGACCCGGGGTCCAGCGCGACGGCGCGGCGGTCCAGTTCCAGGGCGCGTTCGCGCTGCCCGTCCTCGCGCGCGATGATCGCGAGGCTATGCAGCGTCCGCGGCAGCTCGGGCCGGAGCGCCAGCGCCTCCTCCAGATGCGTCCGCGCCTCGTCGCGGCGCCCGGTCTCGCGCAACAGCGTCGCCAGGTTGTGGTGCGCCATCCAGCAGGCCGGGTTCGCCGCAATGAGCTCGCGATAGAAGGTTTCCAGGTCGCGGTACCGCCCGCACTGCCGCCAGCTCAGGGTCGCGAGCACCGCCAGCAACCCGAGAATCACGGCCCCCCGCGCGGCTCCCGGCAGCGGGGCCAGTCCCCGGCTGAGCAGCGCCGCAGCGAGCGCGATCGGCGCGAGCATGGGGAGATACTGCCAGTGGTCCGCGACGAACGAATAGATGAACGCGTAAACATTCAGGAAACCCAAGACCGGGAAGAGCATGCCGCCGAACAGGAGGGCGGTCGCGAGCGGCGCGCGGGTGCGATCCCGCAGCCGGAAGCAGGCCGCGACGACCGCCGCCGTGGCCGCGGGGAAGAGCCACTGCCACGCCGCGCCGGCGTCGACCGTCCAGCGCGGATAGATGAAGACCAGGTCCGCGGGCCAGGCCAGCTTGCCCAGGTAGAACCAGGGGATGCGGCCGGCCAGCAACAGCCGCTGCGCCGCGTCCAGCGCGAACTCGGGTCCGTCGGCGCCGATGAAGCGCCGCTCGACCCACGCGGTGAACAGTCCGAAGCCGGCGCCGGCGGCCAGCCACGGCAGCAGCGGAAGCACGTCCCCCCGCCCGTCCAGCCGGCCGCGCCGCCACCAGAGGGCGACCAGCAGAGCCGGCGGAATCACCGCCGCGGTGGATTTGCTCAGGAGCGCCGCCAGGAAAAGAACCGAGGCCAGGATGTAGTCGCGGCCCCGCCGGCCGCCGTCGAACCGCAGGTAGGCCCACGCCGCGGCGAGCCCCAGCGCGGCGGACAGCGTGTTCTTCTGCTCGGAGATCCACGCCACCGACTCCACCGCCACCGGATGGAGCGCAAAAATGAAGGCCGCGAGCCAGGCGCCGGGCACGGCCAGCCGGCGCAGGACCAGGGCGAAGAACAGGGCGGCCAGGGCGTGCTGGACGATGCTGGTGAGGTGGTAGCCGGCAGGCCAGTCGCCCCACAGGCGATGCTCGAGCCAGAATGCCGTGTGCAGCAGGGGGTAGTACTGCTCGGTGGCGCCAGGCGCGGTCCAGATGGCGCCAAGTCCGTCCCATCCCCGCAGGTGGGGCGCGGTGACGTACTCGGCGTCGTTCCAGATGAACCCCCCGCGCAGCGCCGGAAGGTACGCCGCCAGCACCGCCAGGAGGAGTCCGGCGGCCAGCAGCAGCGTGGCCAGCGACGCGGCGGCGTCCGGCCCGCGGGCCGGAGACGCCGAGCTGGGGGCGGAGGCAGGCCGCGGCATGGCGGGATCAGGCGGGCGGCTCACGGAGCTGGAAAGAAAAATCCGGCCGGCGGAAGCCCGCGCGGCCGGATCGAAGAAACCCTCAGGAGGGCGTCAGAAGGTGCCCTTGACGCCGAAGTTCCAGTTCGCGCCGTAGTTCTCGTAGACGCGGACGGCGGCGGCCTCGCCCTGCTCCAGATCACGGGGTCCCTGCATCCAGGTCTGGCCGCCGTTGAAGATGTTGCGGCCCTGCCAGTACAGGGAAACCTTGCTGTTGATCCGATACTCGCCGCCCCAGTCGAGCTTGGCGTCGTGGCGGCGGAAGCGGTTGTTCGTGTCGCTGGTGTCATCGGTGTCGTCGCGCCAGACGAAGCCGAGCCGCGTGCTGAACTTCTTGTAGCGCCAGCCGAGGCTGGTCGTGAAGCGGTGCGGCAGCAGGTTGTTCCGGCGCTGGCTCGCATAGCTGCGGCTGTACGCCATATTCAACGTGATGTTGCGGAGCAGCTCGCTCGAGAACGGCAGCGTCTGGCCCCACGCGACCTCGAGGTTCCGGAAGCGGACGGGATTCGCGACGTTGAACCGCGTGCGGAAGTCGTACCCGCCGTAGACGGGATCGTCGCCCAGGCCGAACTCCTCGGCGGTGCCGGTCCGCTCCTCGCGGAGGTTCCGGATGTTGTTCTGCGTCACAGTGACCGAGAGCTGGCCGGCGGGCTCGAAGTAATAGGCGAGCCGGGCGGCGAAGTTCTTGGAGTACTCGGGCAGCAGGTTCGGATTGGGCGCGGTGATGAGGCCGATGTCGTCGTTGACGATCCAGGCGCCGGTGAGGTGGTCGACCGGCGGGCGCGAGATGGCCTTGTTGAATCCCGTGTGGAATTGCAGCCGGTCCGTGATGTCGTACTTCACGCTCACCATCGGGAACAGGTTGTCGTACGAGCTCACGCGGGTGGTGCGCGGGCGCTCCTGGAACTGGTAGAACAGGCCCGGGATCGTCGTGGCGCGGCCGTTGGAGACCGCGAAGCCGGCGGCGCGGACCTCGTCGGACGTGCGCGCGTTCGGCTCCTTGAACTCGCTCTCGGTGTCCTCCCAGCGGACGCCGGCGCGGACCGCGATCTTCGGGTTCACGCGGACGTCAGCCATGGTGTAGGCGGCCGTCACGGTGCGGGTCATGCGGCGGTGCGGCGCGATGAACGCGTTGTAGTAGTTGTCGGCGCTCATCGTGTTCACGAAGTACTCCGGGTGCTCGGCGAAGAGCTGCGCGAGGTACGTGTCGTCCGGGCGCGGGATGCCGCTCGGGCGCACGTTGCCCTGGAGATCCTTCACCGTCAGGATGTTCGACTTGCCGGTGCTCCAGTCGGTCGGGAGCACGTAGCCGGCGAAGCTGCCGGTCGTGGTGATGGTGCCGTTGGGGTTGAGGATGTTGCCGCCCGGCCCGATGTACGAGTAGGTCAGGGCGGACGTCTCGTTGGTGTTGTTGCGGTTGTCCTCGGCCCACTTGCCGCCGAACTTCAGCACGGTCGGCATCTTCAGCCCTGGCACGACCCAACGCGCGTTGAGGTCGCCGGACCACAGCTCGGTGCGGGCCATGCGGCCCTCGTTCGTGATGCGCGGGTTGGTGCGGTTGGCCAGGTTGAACCAGTCGGGGCCCGCGGTCTGCTGGATCGTCCACTCGTACGAATCGTGGTTGGCGCGGGTCGCGTTCCAGTCGCTGACGATGGAGTTGACGTCCGTCGAGCGGGCGTGGCCTTCCTCGAGCGCCTCGTAGTTGTTGAACGAGCGGGAGTACGACATGCCGCCGTCGAACGTCCAGTTGTCGAGCTTGAGCTCGAAGCGCGGGAAGATCGTCACGGTGTGCGTCTTCTTCGAGGCGCTGCCGCCGCCGATCGCGGAGTTGCGGCCGCTCGCGGTGCCGTTGGTGCGGACGTTGTTGACGCCGTCGCCGACCGAGGAGGAGCGGCCGCCGGTGTTGAAGGTGAACTCGCGGTTGAAGAACTGGCCGAGGGCGAAGTTGTAGATGTACGTCGTGGAAAGGACCAGCCGCTCGGTGGCCTTGAAGTCGGCCGTGACCGTGTAGGTGTCCTTCACGATGTTCTTCGCGCCGTCCTTGAAGTTCAGCGCCGTGATCACCTGCGGCCGCGTGTCGGTGGCGGTCGTCGTGAAGTTGTACGTCATGTTATGGCGGTACTGCTCCGTGTAGGAGTCCGCGTGGCTCATCGAGGCGACGATGCCCAGCCGGTTGTTCAGGAACGAATCCGAGTACTCGAGGCTGTAGTTCGGGCGCATCTTGAGGCGCTCGTTGCCGGCGGGGCCGTAGGTCTTGTCCCACGTGAACTCCTCGGAGTTCAGGTTGACGCTGAAGTTGTAGCCGATGCGGCGCCCCTTGCGGTCGAAGGCGCGGCGGGTCTTCAGGTTGATCGTGCCGGCGGGCGAGTCGGCGTCCATGTCCGAGCTCGTCGTGCGGTGGATCTCGATGGACTCGACGCTGCTGATCGAGAACGCCTCGAAGCTCGTCGCGCCGCCGAGGTCGCCCGTGCGGTTGGCGTCCGCGCTGGCGAGGCGCACGCCGTCGAAGCTGACGCCGACGTACTGCGCGTCCATGCCGCCCAGGCGCGGGCCGCGGGTCTCGGATTCGACGTAGTCCACGTCCACGCCGGGCAGGTACTTGAGGAACTCGCCGATGTTGCCGTCGGTGACGTCGCCGAAGATGTCGGACGCGACGGAGGTCGTGACGTTCATGTTGCGCTTCTGGCTGGCGATCGCCTTCGAGTTGCCCTCGCGCTCGCTGGACACGACGTACGCCTCGAGCTGGATGGCGTCGCCGGAGGCCTGTTGCGCGCCCTGCGCGGTGAGCTCGAAGTCCCGCGTGGCGGTCTCGCCGGCGGTGACGTTCACCTTCTGGCTCTGCGCCGGATAGCCGACGTAGCTGACCGTCACGGTCGCCTCGCCGGCGGGGACGCCGGTCAACCGGAAGAAGCCGCCGTCGCCGGTCACCGCGACGATGTCGCTGCCGTCGACGCGGACCTCCGCGTTGCGCACGTATTCCTTGGTCGCCGGGTTGTACACTTGGCCGATGACCGTGCCGCCGGCCATCTGGGCCCGCAGCAGCGGGGCCGCGGTGAGGCTGAGCGCCGCAGCCACGGCGACGAAGAGCCGCGACAGGGCCGCCAAGCCGCGTCGGGACAATGCGGTGGCCTTGGCCGCCCGCATGGGGGGTAGTTGTGTATGCATAGTTTGCCTAGGTCTGACTAACGGGGGTGGGGTGCGTTAGCACCTTACGGACGCCGCAATGCGCGAATCTATCCCGGAATTACGCACACTTGTGCGCAAATGGCCCCGGCGCGCTTCGGTCAGTGGTCGTGGCCGTGCTCCAGCAGGAGCAGCATCATCCCCAGCACCGAGAAGATCCCGCCGAGCAGCGCCGCCTCGTACCGCTCGAACGTCCGCACGGAAAAGCGGTCGAGCCCGACCAGCGTGAGCCAGGTGAAGATCATCATGCCGGCCAGCGTCGCCACCGCGAGGATCCCGCTCAGGACGAAGAAGCCGCGCCACCCGAACTGCACGCCCGAAAGATAGACGCCGAGGAACGCCTCGCACGGCGACAGCGTCAGCATGACGAACAGCCCGCCGATCGCGCTCCAGTCCCCCGCATGCCGGGACGCGAGCGAGCTGTCCTTCAGCTCGGCGTCCCAATGGCTCTGGCCGTGCTCGTGGCCGCAGGCCGGGCCCGCGCGGTGGTGCCCGCCCGGCGCGTGGTGGTGCAAAACCCCGCCGCGCCACTGACGCCAGAAATAGAACGCGCCGAGGAGGAGCAGCAGCCCGCCCGCGACGAGGGGGAAGAGCCGCTCCGCCTGCTCCTGCAGTTGGAAGCCGAACCAGGCGATGAGCAGCCCGAGCAAGCTGGTGAGCGCGACGTGCCCCAGGCCGGCGAACGCGGCCACGGCAAGCGTCTTGCCGCGGCTCCACGACCGCGCCCGCGAGACCAGCACGAAGGGCAGCCAGTGCGTCGGAATCGCCGCGTGGAAAAAGGCGACGGAAAAGCCGGTGGCGGCAATGGTCGTGAGCACGGCTTCGTTCATGCGGGCGGATGGAGGGCGGAGGAAAGGATGGGCCCCCACCCCTGTCCACCCCGAACCCTACCAAAGTCGTCAAGCTCTGATCCCCTTCGCGGTCGGCGCTAATCTTTGCGGGGCCGGCGTTCCTGCCCTCGACTCCCGCGGGCGCCGCCCAATACTGGCCCCTCTTCCATGGGTCCCGACCTCAACGCCGTCAGCAGCTACCTCCTGGCCCTGCAGGACGCCGTGTGCGGCGCGATCGAGCAGGAGGACGGCGAAGCGGCGTTTCACGAGGACACCTGGACGCGTCCCGAAGCCGGCGGCTCCGGCGGAGGCGGCCGGTCCCGGGTCCTGAGTGACGGCGGCGTGTTCGAACGGGCCGGCGTGGGCTTCTCCCACGTCTCCGGGGCGTCGCTGCCCCCGTCCGCCACCGCCACGCGGCCGCAGCTCGCGGGCCGGCCGTACCACGCGCTCGGGGTGTCGCTCGTGATCCACCCGCGCAACCCGCACGTGCCCACCGCGCACATGAACGTGCGCTTCTTCCTCGCCGGCCGGGCGGACGAGGAACCGGCGTGGTGGTTCGGCGGCGGTTTCGACCTCACGCCCTACTACGGATGCGAAGAGGACGCCGTGCACTGGCACCGCACCGCGCGCGCCGCGTGCGCGCCGCACGGGGCCGACCTGTACCCGCGCTTCAAGCAGGCGTGCGACGAGTATTTCTTCCTCAAGCATCGCGGGGAGCCGCGGGGCGTCGGCGGGATCTTCTTCGACGACTTCAACGCCCCGGGCTTCGTCCGGTCCTTCGCGCTGCTGCGCAGCGTGGGCGACGCGTTCCTGCCCGCGTACCTCCCGATTGTGCGGCGCCGGCGCGACACCGCCTACGGGCCGCGCGAGCGCGATTTCCAGCTC
>Ga0196981_1000449_pt1 | contig 13332 bp, 13 predicted proteins | sample S3_2013CmetaG_FD_155462 | JGI IMG/M metagenome (GOLD analysis project Ga0196981, IMG submission 155462) | Soil microbial communities from Anza Borrego desert, Southern California, United States - S3_20-13C | ecosystem: Environmental > Terrestrial > Soil > Desert | place: USA: California... | reverse complement strand
TCACTGGGTCAGATAATTACCGGAATCACCAGGTCAGACCATTGTCGGAATCCCTGGGTCACACAATTAGCGGAATCCTAAGTCGGAATTGCCCGAACGCCTGGGTCAGATGATTCCGGAATATTCAGAGCATAAATAACTACAGGAAATTTCCGCTTGGTTGGTTTAGCATTTACATAGACTTTTGTTTCCAGGTCAAATTGTTTTCTATTTTTATCATTGTCTGCGTAGTAGAACCAGCTTAGTATACGATCATTGGGCAAGCTTTCCCATTCTTCCTCTTGTTTCAAAATAGTCATGTAATCCCTGACCTTCAATTTCCTATTTGCCGATACGTTTTCGGCAGGATACCATATACTAACCGAAATCGGTCTTGCTAAAACTTTATTATCCCAGGCATATAAACGTTTATATGATCTTGTATTGTCATCCTTGCTATAGTTTCTGAAACCTACTTTAAATTTACCCTGCGTCAATTCCGAATTCTCACGTGGAACCTGAGCGATTGCAAGGATCGCAAGATGAATTATCAAAACCGTTATCAGGGCCTTTCGCAAAGTTATTTCAGTCATGCCTATGGATTTTAAAGGAGACAGTTTGCGTCCATTTTACCCCTATTGTCTGCTTAAAAATTTCGTTTTAATTCGATAGGAAAAACGTCAAAATAGGGTTGCCCGTAACTTTCGGACGGTGGCCGTTAAAGGCTTATTTATGAAGGAATAACTGACTAGGAAGACGAACCCGAAACAAACTGTAAGTTAAAAAAACGTATTGAAATTTGAACGTACGCAGGCCATGTACGCTCCCAATTTGGTGGGTCGGACTTCAAGGTTCTATTATTATCGGTGTCCCGATTTCAACCTGATCGTAAAGTTCATCTTGAAAACTAGAACGACAAATTTACACCGAAACCGCCACATCGTATTCATCATTGACAACCGTCTCATCCAGGCCTTATTAAAAAGGTCCAACTTTGTGAATCCACCCTGACGAGGCCGGTGTTTTTACTCGTCACTCAATTAGATGGTTGATCAGTATCCTGAAATTCGAATGAGAGCTTCTACTTTTCATTATGTTTTGGTTTCTGTCAAATACCAAAATGTCGTCATACTTGCGTCCGGTCAATTTGAAAGAAATGGTGTCCCCACTAATTTTAATGTCCGCTGCTTCGGTGGCTACAAATCCTGCAACTGAACTTTCATACTCAGCCACCAATTCGGCTCCCTTTTTCCTAACTGTAAGTACTTTTGACGTGGCAAAGGAATCGTCAATTATACTGAGAACAATTTGCCCTTTCAATTTGTCTCTCAGTTCGTTTGATAAACCAAATGATAAATCAATAACTGGAATCAGTATCAATGCCATTAAAAAAAATCTCGGTCGAATTGCTCTTTGTCCCCGGTTAATTACCAATGCAACCAGGGCGATAGCACTTCCTATAAGCATTAAAAGAAATAGTCCAGCGGAAAGAACATTTGGAAAACACTCCATTATCAGGAGACTTGAAATGTATCCAACAGGAATCAAGTAATATTTCAAGTCGTTTTTCTTCATTGTCAAAAACTAAATACGATGGTTTAAAAACGTGAGGCACTGCGAAACCTGCGCGCCGGAGTACCTCACGGAGGCGGGACGTTACACCTAATTGTCCCACGACACTGAACATTGTTTGAAAACAAAACTATAAATTGATATGGAAGCTGCCATTTGATAAGCACACTGTCGGCGGTTCGGCAACAGTCCAACCGTTTATTTAGGGTCAGGTGTAAATTTGTTCTCTTCAACGTCTTTCAGAAATGCTATCAGGTTGTTAAAATAATTTTGCTGGTCATCCCACATTGCCATGTGACTTCCATTGGGACATAAATAGGTTCTGCTATTCGGAATTAATTTTCCTTCCTTTCTCATGTCCTGTGGATTCATTTCGTCTTTTTCTCCGCCTATTACCAGTGTAGGGACTGTAATGTTTGGCAGTCTGTCCCACATTTCCCAGTGCTTTAAGTTACCGGTCACATGAAACTCATCAACGCCCTGCATTTGAATATAAATGGCCGGGTTAAGTTTCTTAAGAGTTCTCATGAGTGGCTCAGGCCAGGTCTCGAGTCGACATATTACGCTTGGATAAAGCTTACTCATCAAGAGTTCCTGATATAATGGTGAGTCATATTGCTGAAGTCTGTCCAGAGAGTCAAATTTCTTTATCTCTTGCGGGGTAAAAATTTGTGTTTTTAATTGCGATGTGTAATCAGTATAACTTTTTATACCAGCTACCATATTGGAAAGTACAGCTCCTTTTACATGATTCTGATATTTTTGAAGGTATTCCATTGCTAACAGACCACCCCATGAATGACCCAGCAAATAGAAATTCTCCAGGTCAAGGCCTTGTCTGACCTGCTCAACTTCTTCCACGAATCGCGGAAGATTCCACAATGAGGTATCAGCCGGTATGTCAGAATTGCCACATCCCAATTGGTCATAATAATAAAATTCAATTCCTGCTGGCGGTAGAAAATCTTCAAAAGATTCAAAGTAGTCATGTGCGGCTGCCGGGCCACCATGAAGAAGCAGCACTTTAATGTCACCATCACCAATCTTCTTTGTCCATACTTTATACTTTCCATCTACAGTAATCATTTTTGTTCCGGCAGACGTAACCTCATTGTACTGAGGGACTCCTCTTTCGTTAAACGTCAATCCCTTGTAGGGATTATTTGTTTGTTGATTACATCCAATCAAGAATATAATCAACAGGGAAAGAACAATTTGTTTCATATCGGTTAGGGGTTTAATTTGAAGTCATTTTGCGTTCGCAAATAAAGTATGTGGCAAACCAAATTAATAATTAATCACCAAAGTTCCCTGCATAGACCTGTATGTATTGCGGAAAGGCGTCGTTTAGATCTACCTCCTGTATCCCCACCCACCAGCGCTCAGCCCATGACTTTCCGCAGTCAGGTGTTCTTTGAAAGTTCACACTTTTATTCGTCTTAAACCCGGCAATCCATCATAGTTTGTGCCGGCGGTTCTTTGCCTGTCCTGAGCCCCTTTCGAAGATTTGCGTTGTCCCGATGCCAGGCGGTACTGAAACCCGAAGCGAACGAATCAGTTCCGCTCGTGCAATGTGCCCGCGTCACTGATAAACACATCCTCGCTCGCCGCGTATTTCCTTCCTTCCAACCGACCGGCTTCGTAAATTTTCCTCAGTCGCGAAGGATCGGTATCATAGACAGATTTCATGACCCTGGGCAAAAATAGCTTGGTATTGCGAATGCCATTTGCCCCGCAGATTGCGTCAATACGGTACTCGTCATTTTTGGAAATCTCTACGTTTGTGATGTCCACATATCGGCTAAGGACCGCTACGACGTTCTTATCATCGAAGTCCTCTGGCAACACCTTGTAATCCTCTGGTCTTGAAAAGACGGACACGCTTTCACTGATCTTACCCGTGTACTCGCTTTCCTCAAGAATATAGGCCGTACCGATGTGCTCCCGAACACCACCATCGTATAAATAGGCGTTTTCCCCATTCACCTTCATCTTGATTCCCATAGTAAATATGGGGAGAGAAGCTGAAGCATTCACGACACGTGGAAACTCGGAATAACTCACTTTCCTGAGATCGAAGAATTTTCGCGCACCAGTTAGAAAGTCGACGGTACCAACGATACACGCCGGCCGCGTTGCATCCCGCTGGTAAGCCTTGAATTCGGCCTCACTCACCACGCGGCGCAGCATTCTCTCAAGATTTCCTTGTTTGCCGAGATATGGCTTACCGGTAACAACCCGCCATATTGCGCCAAGCGTAAAAGAGCCGTTGTCTTTTACAGGCTTTTCGCTAAAAAAATCGTCGAGGGTGAGGTTGAGAACCATGTCTTTCACCTCTTCAAACTTGCCAAGCGCTAACGGCAATGAGAGGATTGCGCCGGCGGATATGCCGGAGATCACATCAGGCTTGTAATTCTTTTCGATCAATAACGTTTCGGCTACGCCAAACAGGCCGGCGATCTTTGTTCCTCCTCCGGAAATACCAAGGTGCTTCATATGATTTTTTGGTTGGTGATGAGTTCAATAATACAATCGAGCGTTCGAACACGTCATCGAAATACAAAGCCCATCCTCTGTCAAATATTCTGACAGACCAGATGGGCTCAGGACTCAAGATATGAAAACTGTGACTCTTTTTCAAAATACCCGGCTTTTGCAAAATGGCCAAGGTTTCTGCTCTATTCGTCACACCGTGCTAATGGTCTTTCTGTAAGGGTCGATTATTCGTTGAGTGAATCTACACCTTGTGCTTTAAGACGTTCAAGATGTTCCCGCATCGACCTGACATGTTCAGTTGAATGTCCCTGCCAAACCGAAACTTCGCCAACAACTTTAAATGGATGGGTGGAACGATAGGATTTTGTCGGATTGCCAGGGAATCTTTTATCGGTCAGGTCGGGGTCGTCTTCGATTGGGCCGGTTGGCTCCACTAAATAAATTCTTTCCCGTCCCTCACCAAGTGAAAGCTCAGCACCCCAAATAGCAGCGTCTAATGTCGCACTCATAAAAATGTATTTCGCATTTTTCTGTTGTCCGTAGTTCGAGTTGAAACCAACTTCGATTAGATCCCCAGGCTTCAAGTCGGCCTTTGTCCCGTGAAAATAAGTTTGAGCAAAAGGCGTCGCGCCTTGTGTTTCCGTTTTGTGTTCGTTCTTATTCTTTTCCATTTGTCAATGTCTTTAAATGACCAGACTAGTTTTTTTAACCTATTGCAAAGGCCTTCTTATTTCTCGACATCGAAAATCAAGTCTGCGTTGTCGTCTTTCATTTCCTCAATAACTGCGAGGACATATTCAATTCCTTCTTTGTTCTTAGTGCCGGCAGGAATCCTTAACAATCTTTGATGAAGACATTTCCGGTCTCCAGAGTCCCAAAAACCAATAACCTGATTGTCTTCGCCTGGTGGAATAAAATGCGCATCATTTTTTATTGAACGCCCATAAATTAGATAGTTCCAAATTGCGCAAAGTGCAGCTTTTGCGTGCTCTGGTTGCTTCACGAATCAATTTTTGCTATTCGTAATTTTTTAATACGTCGAGCGATGCAAACAGTTTCTTTTCATAAAGTAAGTCATAAAACTCCTTTGCTACCTTTTCATTCAATTGAAAAAAATAGAAAACATCGTCAGAATTTGCCTCAGCTTTCAACTTTTCCAGCTTTAACGCAATCATAGCCCGCAACTGATCCAGTAAATCATTTGGTTCAACAACATTATTTAAAATAACAAGCTTATTTTTAAACACAAGCAATTTATCCTCGGTATTCCTTAGATCTGTCCTCAAATCCCATGAAATCAATAACGGTCGATAGGATTCTCTACTTTTATATCCATATGTTGTCAAAAGTCGCTTGTTGGAAATAAAAAAAACTATTGAATCATCTAAAATTGTCCAGGACCCACAGGCATAATAAGGATTTCCAGGACGATCACCATAGAAGGCATGTCTTAGTTTTGATGCATTAACGAGCTCAAAACCTTCTCCGCCAATCTTTTCCGTCTTCTGAATCACATATTTTTTGTAAAAAATTGATGGATCAGGAAATAGCGTATCCAGCTTCACGTCAATGTCTTGAGCGCATAGCCGACTTGTCACAATAAGGAATATATAAAATAGCTTTTTCATTGTAGTGCAACACAAAATTCCTCTCTGTCGATATATTTTCTCATAAATTTTGTCTGTCTCTCGTTGCTGGTCATCTTTGTCGTAACTCACTTTGTCCAACATGTTTCCACAACGTTTTGTGCTTAGGAAGGCTTCCGAATGGAGCCTTTGTTAAACGATCAAAGAATCACAAAGCCCACTATCTCCGAACTATCCCTACATCACGCCGCGCATGCCCGCCACGTAACAAAGCAAACTAAGAAACCCAGAGTTGAATTTTACAACTCGTCACAAGCTGCGATAGACACGTTGTCGAGCGTTCGTGGGGCTCATTCCGTTTTTTTTCGTTCTATTATTTTATATCCAGTTGTTGCAATAGTTACTGATGTCACTAAGATCACAATTGTCAAAACCCAATGTGTTATTAAAAATTCTGAAATCTTTTCTGTTTGTGAGCTTTCGTCAAACAGGTAGTATCCAGAATCTTTTAGATAGCCATAATTCCAGTCCCAGTAACTTATTAACACATATAGAAAAAATGTCAGAATTATAGCTAATAAAATGCTTAGAGTCCTATTGTTCAATTTGAAATAAATTCTTCTATTCAAATACATACCACCGAGCAACAAAATAAAAACCCCTGCCATAAAAAGTGTCTTCGGAAATACAATGTATGTGTCATGAAGTTGTAAGTCTAAGAGTCGACCGTTAAATAGATTGCGCCCAAAAATAGGAGTCCAATAGCCAAGGTCAACGAAATTGTCCCAAGTAACCAACACAACTCTTTGCCAAATCTTGTCTTCATCCCTTTTTTTGCATACGTCCAACCTGTGTTTTTCCAGTGTAGCTCTTAAAACGCGCCAGTCCACCGTAACCTAACATTGAACCAAGATAAAACTTATAACGAACACATCACCACACGAATTGCTGTACATTTATTATTTTCGATCCTGCAAAGATTGCGCACATTGTCACAAAATGTTTTTTTTCCACGGGCAAATATTTCAACGCCTCCTGATCCAAAAATACCAAATGCCTTTCATTTGGGGATAACCTATCTTAGTCCAAAGGTTGGTCGAATAAAAGAATGTCAAAAATTCCTGCAATTAAAAACAACTGGGGGTAATCTGTGGATCGCGAAACCTGACCTCCTCCAGGCATCGAGTGGCTGGGCCATTTCACATCTTTCTAAAAACAAAAATCCTGTATTTCGATGTGAGAGTTAGTTTGTTATTGTCCACTTTGTAATTTTTGATTCCACTTAGGTCCAACGCGAAATTATCTGGCTCCAATTCATGCTTTTCAGTTGTCCAAACAATTTTTTCAATAGGTCTTGTATGGAAAGTTATTGTCGAGTCCTTTACGAGGTACCACAAATTGTCGCCAGCAAAATCTAAGTCATTCCATTTAAAAGCAAACCTGCCCTTGTCATAAAATTCCATAGTCAGCTTGCAGTCGGGTACTTTGTTGTCGAAGGACTCAAGTGTCCATTGTGTATTCAATAATTCTCCTGGAGCAATTTGTCGTTTAGCCTCTTTAATATACTGTCGTCCAGGTGGTATAAGTCCACAATCAGATAGCAGTACCGTGAACAGGAGAATAAGTAGTCCTAATGCTCTCATGTTCTTTATTTTTGGTCTTTCGCACAACGCGCATGCGCCGTCTAAATTTACTCTTAAAATAATAAATCAAACCTAAATTTGTACGGCAAATTGCAGCAGACTGGCCCACTTGCACACCCTCTAATCGGAGAAGTCATGGTTGACTTACACTTGCCTACCTGTCTAAGAACTCTTTTTTAAGAAGTCTTCCTTCGCCGTCCTTATCATAATAGTGAATTTCTTTTCTGCTTCCGTCTGGCCGATAGAATATCAATTGTCCAACCGGGAAGCCTTTTTTAAATTGCCCTTCCAGTTTCTTTTTTCCGTTGTCAAAGTAGTCAACATTAGACCCTTCACATAAATCGTCACAGCAAAGGTATCCGCAGTCTGGTCCATGCATTGGCCCTATACAATCAATAATTGTTGTCCGTGTTAGCGTGTCGTAGTTTTGTCCGCCATGTATCCTGATAAGTTTTACTGAATCTGACAAACGGTAAAAATTATTTTCAAAAACCCTCAGTCTGTATTCACCAGTCTCTGGTAATAGAATTGTCCCAAGCGTGTCTGAAATTTGGAACGTCTTATTGTCCTTGAATAGGGTGACTAATAATTCGTTCTCATACGTTGAGTTGCATGGATTAAAAGAAATAATATTTAATTTGATTTCCTGACCATAAACAACAGCAGCTCTGCAGAACAAAAGGGTCGTTATAATGAATGGAAGTATTGGTTTCATGTCATGGTCGTTACCCGCAACGCACTGATGCGAAGAACGTGGCCGTCAAGAATTGCTTGAATGCTCTATCCCTTTCCTCAATATTTATTAGCACAACGTCAGGGTCATCCCAATCCGTAAGTTGAACATTACGGCCTTGTCCGCATGACCTGACCGTTATGAATATTAGGGGTGGTCTCTGCATTAGAATGGCCCATAACCTAAATTTCGTCCTCATTGCAGCTCTCCGTTACCCAGTATCATAATCGGGCGCTCCAAACCCCAAGGTGACAATGTAGCCTTAGGGTCCCCATCATTTGCGGATGATCCAAGGTAAGAATAAGAACGGGAGTTAAAAAAACTATCTCCTACTTGATTTAACCCCGAGTCTTTTAAAATCAAAAACATAGTCTATACCTGCCAAGGGCACGACCAGTCTTGAGTAACGATAAGATGATGCCTCCGTTCGAACAAAAACTTTTCCTCTCGCGCTACCACCGGGTTCAATTTTACATTCGGGGAAGATTTCGTAGGGAATATAGTAACTATCTTCGCTTGCCTTGTATGCCATTGTCTGAGCAACACGATAGGCGGTGAGAGAAACATTGACCAGGAGCTCTCTACCTGCCGCGCTCTTTGCATCTTTGTTAGTCCATGTTTCTTTCTGCTCGTCTCTTGAGTCCTGAACATGATCATATATGATCAATCCGCCCGCCAGAATAGCCAGGAAAATGCTGGCAGTTTGTTTATCTTTGGCTCGCGTCTGGTACATCGCTACGATGCTCCATGGACTATCTGCAAAATGTCGTTTCAAAATTAATTTTGAATTGGGAGCAGATATCGCATGAACATCGTCAGTGGGATACGTAAGCGGCCTAAATAACTTTGACGAAGCGTAAAAGCTGATGGTTTGAGGTGCGAATTCGATTGTGTCGGAAGAATGGTTGATCACTTCCAGACCAAAAACGTAATAACCATTCTGTAGCTGAAGATATTCCGTGGTGATAGTTGCCTCTGCAGACTCGATGGTTTGAGCCAGATTTGTTTGCAGGTGTTCACGATCATACGATAAAGGCACCAAAGGTCCACATCCTGAGACCAGGCCAAGCAAGATAAGGAACCCGGCCGCGTTGGTGTTGAGGGACATATGCGTTTAGAAACAATGATTGTGCCATTTCAGAACACCAGGTCGCAAGGGAATTGCACTACAGCAAGCTTCAACGGTGAGCAAAGCAATCACGGCCAGGATCGTCTATTGAATAAACGCAAAATCACAAAGTCAAAACTGCAAAAGCGCAATAGGCTTTTTGTTGCAATTCGACATTACAGCAACCTGGGTATGAATATCGTCGGGTTAGGGAAACTTAATCAGAAACTAAACCGCCAATTTTACGCTGCACCGGATAGAGGCACATACCCTATTTGTTAGCGACTGCCGTCTTCTTGTCTGTCGTTCATTCTTTTTGTTATAAAGTTCTCATTTTCCAGGTTATAAAATGGTCCATTTGCTGATAAGCCGATCTTTTTACTGTCTGTGTTTATATTCAAAGTTGTGTCTGCATAGTAAATCTTAATTCTGTCCCAACCCGCACCCTTCCATAGTTCGGGATTGTCGGCATCTTTAATTTGGTTGATCACATCCGCCAATTCCTGTTTGTCAGTAATGACAAAGGTTGCAGTGTCTGGATACTGAAATGCTTTACCGTGCAAATGTCTATAATGCTCCAACTTTATCGGTCTTCCTAATTTTCCAATTGACTCATCTTTGTCAAAAGTTGATCTGTTTCGAAAACAACTCGTCAACAATAATGAACTGATAAGTATTGATAATATTTTGCCAACCGTAATATTCTATTAATGTTGTCTTTAACGTCTGTGTTCATGAAGTGGCATATACGCTATCCTATTTAAAAAAATCCATTGCGATCTTATTAATCAAGTAAGGCTTCTCAAAAAAGACTTCGTGTGTTGTGTTTGGCAGAACACAAAATTGACTGTTCTTTATCAAACGATGCATTTCCAATCCATGTTCTACGATGATGTCATCCCTGTCGCCAAGCACTATCATCACCGGAATGTTTATTCGTCCGTAAATTGAATCGGAAAAATATGACTCCTTTTGATAAATCATAGCATTTGCATCGTTCATGTATTTTTTCCAATCTTTTCGAGGAAGCAAACTCGAATATCGTTCAATCACCTCTTTATTGTTCCTCTCAAACTTGTCCAGGGTCATTGGATGCACCGAATCAATGGGAATGTCCGCTGGAATCGCGCGTCTTACTCCGTTGTTGGCCCCGACAGCAATTACTTTCCTAATCTTGTCTGGCCTCTTCTCAGCTAATAGAATTCCTATAATTCCTCCGTCACTCCAGCCCATTACATAGGCACTATCAATTTTGAGTGAATCAATCAGTCGGGACGTGAATTCCAACAATACTCCGTAGGTCAGGGTGTCGGCTTGTTCTGACTTGCCTTGTCCAGGCGTGTCAGGTGCGATAACTCGGTAATGTTCAGCAAGACCTGGAATACAATTCTCGAAATCTTTAATACTTCTTTCAAGTCCGCCACCGGAAAGCAATATCAGAGGAGTGCCCTGTCCATATTCCTCATAATAAATCTTTTTATTGAAGATGCTCAGCTGTTTTCCGTCATTTGAACCATATTCAATCTTGTCTGTCGCAGTGTTGCAATTGGTCAAAAGAATTTCAATCGTGATTAATACCAGTCCAATGGATTTTTTCATCATTCTGTTATTGGTTTAGAAATTTGTCTGCCATGCTTGTGCATAGTTGGTGTAAGGCGTTCCCGGATCAGGAGTGCTAATCAATGATTTCTCCCGAAACAAGGCTAAGGCTGGAATTTGTGCGCGTAAACTCAAAACAAACCGGACATTCATTATCTATTATTGTGCATCCGCACGTTCTCGCTCCTTCCCGACACCGTCCAATTTACTTATCCAACTGTTAAACTGGTTTGTTTGTCGCCATTTTCCATCAACCATTCTGAATAAATATTCTCCGCCATGTCCGCCCAGCGAACAGTTGCAATCGAAGGTTATTTTAACCAGAACCGTCTTCTCGTCATACGAGACGATGGGCAAGGAAACCCGATATACAAATTCACGATCGATATCGCACTCCGATTCAAGTTTTGTAATGACTGGCGTTTTACCAGCACCATTGGGGAAATATACAATTGTGTTTTCCCTAATCTTATAAAGCTTGTTAGTCAATTTTTGTGTTTGGGCTGACAACCGGTCCCAAATTACAAAGTCTACCAGGTCGTTGTCAAAAAAAGCCACTTCTTCAAACTGCGTGCAAACCTTGTGTAGCCGGAAATCATTGTCCTTTATAATCTCGTTTAATATTTCATGCTTTCGGTCCACCGATGTAAAGGTGAGAAAGTAATAAAGCGTTAAAAGTCCCAAAACCGTTAAACCTATCTTTTTCTTCATAAGTAATTACTGCGAAAGACTTGTGCACAAGACGTTACCGGTACAGAACAGGTGCCCCCTCCTCGACTCTACCCTTAAAATTGTCGTGGTTCTCAATTGCTCAGCTGATCTAAAAATGCCCTATCTTCAGCAAGTTCTTTTCGATCGCTGCCAGTACCCTCTGTAATCTTCAATAACTGACTAAAGTAATCAATTGCCTTCATCTTATTCCCCGCTCTATTCGCTGCAACAGCTGCCCCATAAATACCATTGAACCGGTTAGGATGAACTTTCAAATCGGTTTCGTAGGCGGCCAACGCCTCAATTGGCTTGTTCAACAGAATATACAGATCACCCAGCAGTTCACCAGCCGGCAAAACTTCACCCGGTGTTACGGGATGCTTCGAGGTACCATATTCCATAGCTACAGCTTCTTTCATCCATTCAACAGCAAGTAGTTGTGCTCCCCTTGCCCATTTCAACCATGCGTCAACTATTTTAATTTGTATCATGACCTGGTTGGCCATATAGGTGTTTTGTTCGGTGAGCAATTGTTGATGCAAAGCATTCATGGCAGAGAGCTCGCTTTCCGACGAAGCAATATCTCCTGACCGTATTGATCCCAATGCTCGCGTAAAATGTACGATTGAGAGCTGCCATGGGAAATTCTTCCAATCCATCTCAACCGCAGGCACCTGAATTTTTGCTGCGCCCTTCCAGTTCCTATTTTCCAGGGCAATGCGCGAAGGAATTGCCGCAGCGGAATAAGCTATTTTGAAGTTCACCGGAAACACTTTCTTAAATGACTTAAGATAGTCGTCAATCGCCTTTGCCTTTGGATTGTCACCCATTTGCAGATAGGCATATACAAGATAATCCATACCATGCAATTCTTCATCCCAATGTGCGGTAGAGTCGATGCTCTTACCATAGCATAACGCAGCGGCTGTTGAATTTAAATCCGATTGAATTGCTTCTTTCCATAGCCCTAACCGCGTGAAGATATGCGAAGGCATGTGCTGTGCATGGGCAGAGGCCGGTGCAATCTGCGCGTAACGCCTTGCTGTCGGCAATGCTCGCTCTGCCAACTCAGGATAATCGTAGTTATGAATAATGTAATGGGCAATTCCCGGGTGGTTCGGCTGATCCTGAAACAGTGTCTCAAGAATAGCACCTGATTTCTTTTGAAATGTATAGGTTTTATCGGCGGGATCGGCCACCGTGGTAAGCGCCAAAGCATAGAAAATAGCAGCTTCGTTGTCGTCCGGGTATTTTCTATAGAGCGCTTCCATCTTTTTCTCAAACCGTCGAATACGGGTTGCATGATCCAGGGTTTTCCAGTCCGTATAAAACGCTCCGATTGCCAGCAGATAATCTTGTTCAATTTCTGATTTTGGCAATGATTCAGCGGCCTGCAAAATTTTAGATCCTTTTTCCAAATAATCGGTGCCAGACTGAAGCCAAAGAGAATGAAAGTTGCACATGGCAATCGCCCAATAAGCCATTACACAATTCGGATCTTTATCGATTACTTTTACAAATGCTTTCTCGGCTTCATCGTATTCGAATGAATGCAGCAGAGAAAGTCCAAGATTAAAGGACTCTTGTGTTTCCGGCTGACAGGAAAGAGAGAAACGCACTTCACCGAACTTTCCACTTCCACATAACTGTATATTGCCCCGCAACAAATCGATGTTGGCTAACGACTCTTTCGTATTTGGACGCCTGGACTGACAACATAAAATTGTAAATCCAATGATCAAACAAACTGATCTGTATGTGAAACTAGATGGTCTCATTATAATACTCCCCATAATTCAGACCACAGGTTAAGCTAAAAAACTAACTTGTGGAAAGTATATGAAAAAATCGAGGAGAAAGTTTAAACCGGAGTTCAAAGCACAGGTGGCATTGGCCGCTATCCAA
>Ga0196981_1000448_pt1 | contig 13335 bp, 16 predicted proteins | sample S3_2013CmetaG_FD_155462 | JGI IMG/M metagenome (GOLD analysis project Ga0196981, IMG submission 155462) | Soil microbial communities from Anza Borrego desert, Southern California, United States - S3_20-13C | ecosystem: Environmental > Terrestrial > Soil > Desert | place: USA: California... | reverse complement strand
CATTCAGCTTTTCTGCGCGCTCGATCGATTCCTTGTAAAAAGAATTCCCGCCATCGACCACAACGTCGCCGGTGGCGAGGCTTCCCTGTATACCTTCTGCTCCGAATAAAACGTCGTCGACAACCGCATGCGGCACCATCAGCCACACGGTGCGAGGCGCTTGAAGAGTTGAAACGAGCGCCTGCGCAGATGTGTAAGCCTTTATTCCTTGCGCGGAAATTTCATCGCGTGTGCCGGGACTTGGATCAAATCCGTGCACGTCCCAGCATTTTTCGGCGAGCGAAAGTGCAATACCTTGCCCCATTTTGCCTAAACCGACGATGCCGATCTGTTTTTTCATACTTTGGCAGTGTTACTCACGTCTTTGGTGTCAGGCACATACGTATGTAAGGTCGTAGCATCGCGCTCCCACGCATCAAGTATCGGATCTGTAAATCGCCACATCGCGCGGATCTCATCGGTTGAAATAAATAGCGACTGGTCGCCGCGCACGCAATCGAGGAGAAGCTTCGCGTACTCCTCCACATACGGGACGTGCTCCTTTGGGGCCCGGTGAAGATAGCGGAATTCCTTTCTCTCGGTCGCGAATGAAAACCCGGGCTTCTTGACCCAGAATTCAATAAGGATTTCTTCTTGCGGCTCCATACGGATGATGATCTCGTTCTTATGATGAGACCCTCCAGGCGGACACAAGCAGGGCGTCGGATGCCGGAAGGTGACCACGATCTCTTTCTGTGCCTCGCCGAGGCGTTTGCCACTCTCAAGATATATGGGCACATCGCGCCATTTCGCGTGTTCTAACTGTGCGCGTACTTTGAAATACGTTTCTGTGGTGGAATCGGGCGCCACACCTGCTATCTCCCGATAGCCCTCGTATTGGGCGCGGAATGTTTGCTCTTTTATTTCGCGATGCGTGGGGACTTTAAGAGCCCGAAGTATTTCCGCGCGCTTCTTCTGAATTTCCTCCGCAGTAAAGTTTTCCGGCACGTCCATCGCCATAAGCGCAAGCATCTGCAGCAGGTGGTTTTGGCCCACGTCGCGAAATGCGCCCACACCGTCGTAAAAAGGCCCGCGTTTTTCAACGCCTATTTTTTCGAGCAAGCGGATGTTTATCGATTCGATCATGCGTCCGCCCCATTGAAGTTCGAAAAGATTATTGGAAAAGCGGAAAGTCAGGATATTCTGCAGCATTTCCTTGGCCAAGTAGTGATCGATACGATAGATCTGGTCTTCGTCGAAAAGTTTACCCAATAGCTCGTCGATACTCTTCGCCGTTTTTGAATCCATGCCGAAAGGCTTTTCAACGATGACGTGCGTCCAGCCTTCGCCCGGTGCGCAGGCTTCTGCGAGCTTGTGCTTCGCGATGTCGCGCAAGATCATTTCGTAATATTCCGGTGCTACTGAAAAATAAAACAGCTTATTTGAGCATACTCCCCATTCGCGATCTGATGCGTCAAACGCTGCCTTGAGCTCTTCGTAGCTTTTGGGTTCCTCGAAATAGCCGCGCTGAAAGCGAAACAGCGCCAAGAAAGGGGCAAGCAGCTCTTCGGAGATTCGCTCTTTACGATGCTCCTCGATGACCTCCTTTATAAAAGCCTGGAATTCGGCGTCGCTCCAATCGCGCCTTGAGAACCCAATAATGCGAAACCTCGTCGGCAACTCTCCTTGCTCATACAAATGGAAAATCGCGGGTATTACTTTCCTTTTCATTAGATCTCCTGTCGCGCCGAAGGCTGCGAATATCGTCGGGATGTTCTTTTCGGGAGCGACCATTGCGTCGTCATTATACCTGCAAATCTTCTTCACTATAGCTACTGATAGCACTGTAATAGTTAAGGTCGGCAGTTCTACACACTTGTTCGCGCCGTGCAGGCATATGTACGCGTCCAACCGTTTAGCCCGAAGGAGGCTACCGTGGCATTACGACGAGCTAATACAGCGACGAAGAAATCGACTTCTGAAAAGAAACCGGAAAAGGTCGGTATCGGATCCAAATTGCGGAAAGCGTATCCGTGGTTCGAGACGGCTTCTGAACCCATAAAAAAGAAAGCTATCGAAAAACGCCGCAAGGAGGAACGGCAAAAAGGTGTGCAATTAGCGTCCGAACGTCTCATCGAGCTTTCCGATGAGCTTGAGCGGATACAGCGCGAGCTCAATCCGCTAGAAATAAGGAGAAAAGAAATCCTCGCGGAGATTCTTCCGCACTGGGGACACACCGGAATCGAAGAAATCGAGGGGAAGTTGGGTAAGACGCTCATCTCAACCAGCGCAGAACTCTGTGTCGACCAAGGTGCGTTTCGTGCTGCGTGCGGCAACGCCACGTGGCTTAAAACGAGCGAACGCACTCTCCAGCCTCGAGCGATGCTCGACGAAGGAAAGAGAAACACAAAAGTTCGCGACTTCCTGGCGACGGACACGATCGTCTCGCGGCTCAAAGTGGTCGTGACTCCGCCAAGTTCGCGCCGACCGAAAAGCGGAGAGACCGAACTTGACGAAGTAGATGACGCGGCTTAAGCACGACACAGCAGCAAACTTGAAGGACCCAAGACTCTAGTTCTTGGGTCCGTTTTTTAGATGAGCGAAACGATTGAGCGAGCGAACTGGAGTATCAGATTCAAAATGGAAATGAAAAAGCCAATGACGAGCTCCAGAAGCCGCATGAGGAAAGAGACGAGCAGGTTCAGGAAATTGGTGAATGGATCCATACGTTATCGGCTATCGACAACGACCTTAAAACCTCCATATGCGAAGCGACGCATGTCGAACGGCATTTTCATATCCTTCCACTTCGGATCGTTCATGGCTGAATCTTTCATGACTTTCGCGTTTACCTGATCGCGATGCTTCTTATTCTTGTAGACAATGAAAGAAAACCATACTGTCTCCCCTTTTTTGGTCTTCGCGATTTTTGGAAAGGTAAGCGCAGGCATGTTTCCCATATTAGGATTCATGTCGTCTCCTATGCACTCCTTATAATCCAATGCTCCATGCTTCATCCACACCCTACGGCCCAAGGTCGCCATCTTGCGATAGGCTGCTAAATTCTTCTTCGGAACCACGAACACGAATCCATCTACGTATTTCATATGGATATAAGTATATCAAATATAGCTATCGGTATTTGCGCTGCATGTCCAAAAATACCCTCTTGATTAGCGTCTTCAAGATTCGTTCATCGACATCAGAGAGTCGTTTCAAGTATAAGCATCCGACGCTCGTTTTGTGAGGTCCAAGTTTTTTGAGGAGCGGGCCGTATTTCTTGAAGCCAGGCATGACGTATATGGTGAGATTTTGTTTGCGCGGCGAAAAGCCTATCAGTGGCCAATCACCCTCCTGCGCACTACGCTCGGACTTGTAGTGATATTTACCAAATCCGATGATGCTTGTACCCCACATGCGCGGGGGTTTTCCGGTAGCGGCTTTCATAAGTTGCAAAAGCTTTGCGGCATCTGCACGCTTTTCCTTGTCTTTGATAGACGAAACAAATTTCGTCGCGCTCTTTTTTGTCTCTCTGGTTTTAAGCTCTGCCATGTCTTGACTATACCAAATGCAAAAGCGCGCGACTCTTGTCGCGCGCTTTTTCAAATGTGTCCGATCTAGCGCTTACTCAATTGCCTTGAAGCTTAAGACCCCGCCGCGGTCCATGTACGTAAGCTCAAGCGTCTCCGGCGTGAGTTTGTTCACGCTGAAGTTGAGCTTCTCTTCCTGCGTTCCCTGCATTGTAAGTTGTAGGTACGTTTTGTTCTCCATAAGCGGAAATGCCACCTGGAGGGCATGATCGGCGTTGAAGACGACATAGGTGCCAGAAGATACTTGTTTGCCGTCATACCAATCGACAACCTGCCCGTTTAGAGAAGTTTCGGAGAAGGCTTTGAACTCACGAACGAATTTTGCATCCTCCGTGCTCTGCCATTTGCCCATGATCGATTCCCCGACTACGAGCCTGACATCAGGCTGGACGCTTCCCGCACCCTCGCCTGCGTCACCCCAATTCCACGGTGCCATCTCCGCGTTTGGCTTCGGATTACAGATAAGTGTTGTTCCTCCTGTCGTGAGCTGTACTTCCTCACCGGCACCCACGAAAATAATACCGCCCCCCTCATAGCGCGCACCTTCTTCCGACTCAATTTCAGTAAGGATGGTTGCTACAAACGCTGCATTTGTACCAGGAGCTATCTTTATCGAAGTCATGTCTGCCGTGGGGATCATCGTAAACTCCGAGCCGTTGTCACATGCGTAGACGTACGAGCCCATATCTTCACCTCCAAGCTCGGTCTGATTTTGCGAATACATGTACCAGCCGCCTCCGACAAGCACGAGAATTAAAACTGCGATAATAAGTTTGTTCATAGTGTTGCTGCTATCCGATAATGGACATCATAAAAGCACAGGTGCGCATTCGGGGCAAATATAGTGGCTTTTCCTAGGTATAATGACGAAAACCATGCAGCGATCTTTTACTTCAGGCGTTGTAGCACTTTTTATCGCGGCATCCATTTTTCTCATCATTATCCCGAATTTTGCGGCGGCGGAGGGGACGGTGGTTGTTTTTTTTAAGGGACTTTGTCTTGGCGACACCTACACATGCAACGCTTCGCAACACGCGTTCAATGCTCTGAACCCCAAACTGCCCGGAACAAGAATCCTCACGCCGGACCTTTCCTCTGGCGCCTTCCCCAATGGCGCGGGTTCGTTTGTGTCATCTATTGGCACTCCGGATAAGATCGTTCTTATCGCCTATAGCGCGGGGCACAAGGCAATTTATCAAACGGTTAATGCGATGAGCAGTGAACAATTAAAACGCGTAAAAACAATGATCGCGCTCGATAGTAATTATCCTAGTTTCGATAACGCTGCTCAAAAAGTTCGATCTGTTAACCCGACTGTTCAAGTGGTAAAGCTAAATGCCGGGCAGTTCAATACCAATCATGCGATGTTGCCCGGTAATTCCGGCGCAGCCGATGCCATCGCCAAACTTGTTAATGGTGAGCAAGTAAATGTTCCGGATTCGACAACCAACCAGCCATATACCCAAAATCGGCCGCAGCAGCCGTTCTCATTTGCTCAGGCGCCGTATCCTCCGCCGATAACGTCCAGCATGCCCGCCTCCTATCAAGCGCCACTTACTTCAGCTTTTAGTCCGACAGCTGCTCCTAGTCCGTATACGCCAAGTATTACTCCGGTGAGTCAGCAACTCGTTATCCCGACACCCGAGCCTGTGCTCCCTCCTCCCATCATGTCGCAATCGCTTTTCTCGACCACAAGTATCACCGCTCCGAAAACGAACACTCTCGGGGCACCTGTCGCGACAAGAGTCATCCAGCCGCCGTCGGCTCCATCGACATTCACGTCGGGTCCGATGACAACATGGTCGGCACCACTCGCCGTGTTTGATGTGCGCCAAGAAATGCAACGCGCGCTTTTGGGCTTAGAGAGTTTCTTGAAAGGGCTTCTCCTTCGTCTCTAAGTGGTATAGGGTGGTGCCACCAATATGGATTCACCGTTCCCGATGCGCATCAACAAATATCTCGCGCTAAAAAAATATTGTACGCGTCGTGAGGCGGACAAGATAATCGCCGCAGGTAAAGTCCTCATAAATGGGAAGCTTGCTGTGCTTGGAGACAAGGTCGTTGAACGCGATGTTGTTGAGGTACGTTTTCGCCCAAAAAAATTTCGCTACTTCGCATACAACAAACCTCGTGGCGTCATTACGCATTCTCCCCAAGAAGGCGAGGAGGATATTGCGGGCAGTATCGATATTAAAGATGTGTTTCCCGTGGGGCGCCTCGACAAAGATTCACACGGGCTCATTATTCTGACCGACGACGGACGCGTTACTGATGCGCTTCTCAATCCTACCCATTCGCACGAAAAAGAATACGAGGTCACCGTTGCGACCGATATTCCAAGGGATTTCAAAGGCCGTATGGAGCGCGGGCTTGCGATAGGCGATGGAGAGCATACGCAGAAATGCGAAGTGGTGATGCTGGGAAAACGAAAGTTCTCAATCACACTTACGGAAGGCAAAAAGCGCCAGATTCGCCGCATGTGCGGGGTCTTGGGCCAGGGCGTCGTCGATCTCAAGAGAGTCCGCATCGGGCGTATTTTTCTTCGTGATCTGAAGGAAGGAGAATATCGCCGCATCGAAGGCGAAGAGCTTCGAGATTTTCTCACTGACATCGGTCTGGAAGGCGTTTAAGATACTTCGCCGAGACTCGGGAGCCCCAAGCGTTTCCTCCCGCTCTCGCCCTTAAAAAGATTCTGCGAGCGACTTGTCGCCTCTCCCCGCTCTCCCGCGTGCGCGAAATGCGTCATCGCGTGAAAGCTCGAACCTAAAAATACCGCGTGTTTGCCGAAGCGTGCTGTTATCTCGTCCACTGATTTGAATATATGCCGCAAGCCTTCTGTTTTAAGCGCGGCGCCAAAAAGGTCGAGCTGATTCGAACCTGCGTCGCACAACTTCATTAGCGTGATGCCGGTCGTGCGATAAAGCACTCCTTGCCGGAAGACTTTTGGGAAATATTCCGCTACGACTCGCATGATGTCCTGCGGCACATTCGTAGCATTCGAGAGCTTTACCTCAAAGCCGTGATAGCGGAAATCCTGGGTTTTGAGGAAGAAAAATATTTCGGTCGTCGCAAGGTTCCACCGGCGAGCTTTTATGCACGCATTCTCTACGTTCTTGGACAGCTGCGAGAAGATAAACTCACGGTCTCGCGAGGGCGGCGTAAAAGTGCGCGTCTTTTCGATAGATTTATAGGTAGATTTGTGCTCGGTCGTGAGTTCATGCACCGCCTCACCTCTAAGTTCGCGCCAGAGCTCTAGATAGGGCTTCGATACCATTTTGTGCACCCACGCTTCATCTTTTTGTGCAAAATCGAACGCGGAGGAAATGCCAAATTTTTGGAGATACGCTGCCGTGTTGGGGCCAATGCCCCACACCTTCCCTGCCGGTGTGGCTCGCAGGTATCGTGGGGCATCAGTAAGAGGAATCGCCGTAAAGCCATCTGGCTTTTTCCAGCGCGAGCCGAGTTTTGCCAAGACCTTCGTCGCAGAAAGCCCTAGGGAAAATGTTATGCCGAGCTCTCTTTGGAGATCTGTTTTGATCGCTCGCGCCATTTCCGGATAGCGCATCCGCAGTGTGCGGCGAAGCCCCGTGAGATCAGCAAAGCACTCGTCTATCGAATACTCCTCGACTGTCGGCGTATACCGGCGCACTATTTCGTACATGCGCTCGGAGAAAAGCGAGTAGGTCTCGTAATCAGACGGAAGGATGACAAGATCGGGACACAGCTTCTTGGCTTCCGAAAGCATCATTCCGCGCACAACACCGCGCTTTTTCACATCGTAGGTCATGGCAGAAACTATTCCGCGCTCTTTCCCGGTCACCACGGGTCTATTCTTGAGGCGCGGATCCTTGGCCACTTCGCATGAAGCGAAGAAAGAATCGCCGTCGACATGGAGAATGGCGCGCGGGAAACTACGTGATTGTCCCCAAGCCATAATTAAAAATGAGCGTCGGAGGTCACAGGTCGTTTTCTGCTGAAAACGCCCGCGACCCTGCCTCGCGCCGTCGCGCTCCGGCCTTGCAAGGCTCCAAGTATTCGCCTCTCACCCCATGCCATATCAATACTTTCGCACTACCGCCACGACGACCGCTTCGATGCGAAAAGATTCATGCGGGTAGATGGGTTTGTATTTTTTGTTGGCGGGCTCTAAGTAAAATTCGCTTCCACGTTTGCGCAAATATTTCATCGTGTACTCCTCGTCGATCATCGCAACAACGATCTGGCCCGGCTTGTATGAAGCCTTTCGCTCTACGATGACCATGTCACCCGGCTGAATTCCTGCGTCTATCATCGAATCACCTTTTACTTTAAGGATGTAGCTTGCCTCCTTGTTGGGCACGAGGTATTCGTCGAAATCCATCACATCGAGAAGCTCTTCTTCCGCGGCAGAAGGAAAACCTGCCTCGACGAGCCCGAGAAGCCGCACACCGCTCTGGAGCTTGCGCGGAATGAGCTTTCCGCGAGAATCTTTCGCAAATACGCCATCTTCGACGAGTTTTTGGATGAGCTTAAAAACCGCGTTCTTGGACTTGAAGCCGGTGAGTTTCATTATTTCTTGGTATCCAGGAACGCGGCCGTGTTTTTTATAAAATCCTATGACGCGCGCTTTGTAGTTCTCGTACATATCAGAAGTATAGGTGAACCAGGGTTCACCTGTCAATCAATCCTCGTGGATTGGCGTGCTCCGTGCGGCGTTGGAGCTCAAGGGGCGCTAGACTAGTATGTCTCTATGCAGAAGAATCCTTCGAAAAGCGAGCAGGAACTTTGGGATGTTGCCGTTATCGGCGGAGGCCCAGCTGGCATGATGGCCGCTGCACGAGCGGCAGATCAAGGTGCACGGGTCATGCTTATCGAAAAGAATCCAAGCCTGGGCAAAAAACTCCTCATCACAGGTGGTGGCAGGTGCAACGTGACCAACGCAGAGTTCGACAACAAAAAGCTCCTCGCCAAATATAAAGACAGCGGCAAATTCCTCTCTTCCCCTTTCTCGCAGTTCAGCGTGCGCGAAGCACTCGACTTCTTCCACGCACACGATATGCCCACCAAGGAAGAGGCGGAGCAACGCGTATTTCCCCTATCCAATACGGCCCACTCGGTATGGGAGGTCCTTACAGCGCGATTGAAAAAGACTGGAGTATCAGTGATCACGAATGCCCCGGTCGCCCGTCTCCATGCAGAAAATGGCGCGATCGGAGCGGTAGAGCTTCGAGGCAGCTCGCAAGCGACTGCACTTGGATTTTCTAAGACGGAATACCGTCAAGAAAATCTCGGCGACAACAGAATGATCCGCGCGAAGTCGTTTGTCCTGGCCACCGGCGGTACCTCGCATCCCGAAACTGGTTCTACGGGCGACGCATATGCATGGTTGCGCGAGCTTGGGCACACCGTGCACGAAGCAAGCGCTGCCTTGGTCCCCCTGGCCCTCATGGAGCCCGTAAAAGGCGCCGCAGGAGTAAGTGTCAAAAACGCGAAGGTCACGCTCTATCAAAACGACGCGAAGCAGTCGCAAAACAGCGGCAAAATACTTTTTACGCACGTGGGCCTAAGCGGTCCGTGCATACTGAACATGAGTCGCGATATCGGGGAGCTTTTAAAATACGGCCCAGTTGTAATCGAACTCGATCTGATGCCGGACATGGGTTACGAAAAGGTGGACGAAGCGCTCCAAGCTGCGTTCAAAGAACACAGCAACAAAAAGATCCGCAATTCCCTCAAAGGTGTATTGCCTCCCGCGCTCCTTCCTTTTGCGCTCGAAAAAGCGCAGATAGACGGTGACACGTTTTGCAATAGTGTGACGCGCGAAGCGCGTATCCGTCTTCTAAAGGTTTTGAAACACATGCGGCTGGATGTGAAGAAGCTCCTCGGCATGGAAAGGGCGGTGATCACGGCCGGCGGTGTTGATCTGAAAGAAATTGATTTCAAAACGATGCGCTCGCTGAAATACTCAAACCTCTTCCTTGTCGGCGATATTCTCAACATCGATCGCCCGTCGGGCGGCTACAGTTTGCAGCTGTGCTGGACGACCGGCTGGGTCGCTGGCTCCGCAGCCGCAAAAACCTAAGGTTGAATATCGACTTTTATCTCGAAGTCTCCTCGGAATGCCGGGGCTTCGGCTGATCCTTCGTCGAGCTCTCCTACCATTATTTGGTATCCGCCGTCTTCGTGCGCGAAGACTCCAATCTCTTGGCCGCCGCCCGCAAAATAACACTGCGCCGCCGAAAGCTCGCCTGCGACGAGACCTTTGCCGTCAATTCCGCCGTTTGCACCTATCTCGCTGCAGCTACCAAGGAATTTGCCCATCTCATACGTTTTGCCTTCCACCACAACCGCGACATTGGTGTACGGCATCGCGTCTATCTCACCTGCGCTGGTAAAGTGCCACTGAATCGACGTGTCTGTGAAAACGCTGCTACTATCCGGCGTGCTTTCCTGAGTCGTAGACTTGCTAATGACTTCTGGATTCATCGCTACATATGCTCCTCCGCTCAATACAGCAATACCGAGCGCGACTAAAAATGCGGCCATTAATGTAAATCCTTTTTGGTTGTTCATATGCATAGTATAGCTCAAAACTTGCCGAATTGGATTAGATTAAGCTTTTTCAAACGTGGCCATTTTTTGATCTCCGCTTCGCGTTTGAGTGCTGAGCCCCTGTCGGCTTGTTCTTCGGTATACAAAATCTTTTTCGCACCCTTCGCTCGTGTGTAATTGCCGCCCAAGCCGTTTTTGTGCCGATCCAGTCGCTTCTTCAAATCGTTAGTAATGCCTGTATAGATTGATCCATCTTTACATTCCAAGAGGTAGACAAAATACATAGGTCGAGCGGTCCTTCGAAGCTACGCTTCTCAGGATCACTGAAAATCTAACACGCCGCCAGCGTGAAGATTTTCTAGTGGCTGGGGGACTTGGACTCGAACCAAGATTCACGCCTCCAAAGGGCGCTGTCCTACCATTAGACGATCCCCCAATGCGAACATAGAGAGAATAACAAAAAATAGGCCTAGCGTCCCCATTCATTAAAAGCACATGTTCGAAACCGTACGCTTCATTTTACCGCTAGGCGGTTTACAAACTAATAAGCACATACTATGGAATTCCTCGCGTTTCTCGTTTTGGGAGGTATCGCAGGCTGGCTCGCCTCGCTCATCATGGGCACGGACGGCTCGCAGGGTATTTTCCTAAACATCGTCGTCGGTGTCGTGGGAGCGGTCATCGGCGGAATGCTTATGAACGCATTCGGCGAAGCAGGTGTCACTGGCTTCAACCTCTACAGTCTGATAGTCGCAGTCATCGGTGCCGTAGCACTCCTCGGCATCGTGCGACTGGTCCGCGGCTAGTTAAAAGCCTTCTCAAAGAAACCGCCCGGAGAGTGTCGAAGGGCGGTTTTTTCGTTTGAGCAGAAACTCTACTACGAAAGTAGCTACGCGGTTACTTAACGAGTACTGTCTCCGCGCCTATATGCTTGCCATCGACTGCCCACTCACTATGATCGTCTGCATTGAGCGTAACTTCTACTTTATTCTCGCCATCTTGTAGGTGCGCGGCACCGAGGTTGAACCACGGGCTGTACAGCCGCGCGACCTTTATGCCATTCACGTATAGGTGCGCGTGACCCGTGTTGGGTTTTGCGACACCACCCACGCTTTCAGGCGTGAAAATGAAGTTTTGGGTTGCGAGATGGAGATTGTAGCCGTCTTTGGAATCCTTCGTTGCGTGAAGCACGACGCTCGGTATAGGCAGCTTTTGATCCACCTCTATCATCGCGTGCGCACCGTGCGAAGCGGCCGGAGCTTTCTTCTCCATTGAGCCCAAGTACGCAAACACACCATAGCCAATCGCGACCCCAGCGAGAAGGCCGATTGCGATACCATATCTACCCTGCGTTTGTGCCATCGATGGCATTGTATACCCCACCACGCCTCCTCTCGAGCGAAGAGCAAGCGCGAACGCTATTACTGCGATCGCAAGTGCGGCTAGCGCGAAGTTCGAGTTTTGGTTTGTACTGTCAGCAAGTGTCGACTGATCCCCTGTTCCCACCGGGAATTGGTACTCGCTCTTTTCTGCGACACAACCAAAACCTCCTCGCTTGAGTGTTTGTGTGATGCCTGGGGCAATTTCCACACGCGTCGTGTCCTCAACACCATGCATCTGATGGCCCGCTGCCGCGCACTCAAAGAAAAAGTCGATAGAAGTGTTCTCAAGCGTTCCAAATAGTCGATAACTTAAGGTATCGGTCTTCGTGTAAAAGGTCGTTGTTTTGTACTTTCCTGGTGCGCCGTAAGCCGCTGCGAGGTCTAGTGTTTTCTTGGCATCCCCTATGCCTATCTCGACTTTCAATACTTCTTCTGCGCCAACAAAAGGCTCGCCGTTCCTCGAGATCGTGAGATCGATCCCGCTCTTGTCATCTACCACGACGGGCTCGCCAAGAGAGCCGACAGTGATTGAGTACGTTGTGTCTCCTATTTGGTATGTGCGCGATTCATGCGCATATGCCGGTATTGCAAATAAAAGAGCGCCCAAAAGCGCCACGATGATGGTCCGTCGGTTTGCCAACATGCCCGGAATTATACACAAAAAAGTATTCCTGAAAATCAGTACAGTTTCAGCGACGACACCACTGCGTTGAAATCGCTTACTATCTCATCCTCCGCGGCGAGAAACTGTCCGGACACCATCACGATGTTGCCTTTGTGCGCCGCCACGAAGCTTTTTCCGCGATAAAGGCCGTCCCAGGTATAGGTCAACGCCGGGGCGCCTGCGAGTGTTGTGGAAGCGAGCACTCCGTCCGGCGAGAGTTTGAAGTTGGAAAAGCTCGAGCCTTGCACCCACTCGTTGATCAAGAGCTGATCGATATCGTTTTGGAAGATATCTATGGTGATCGCTGGCGGCCCTTCGCCGTTTTGTGGCGCATTCGCCAGCGCGACTTTATCGATCAGCGTTATCGAATAGTGTGCCCTCTCTCCATTTCCTACCTCGCGCTCTTGAAGCGCGTATGTGTTGGGATACGCGAGTGAAATACCGTATGTAGTATTTTGGTATTGCTGCATCATCTCTTCGATGTTTGGCTCCCCCGTCGGCGCGACGGCCGTGTCTGCAAAATATAAATAGCCTCCTACAGCAAGGACCAAAAGTATGAATATCCAAACGACGCTACGCATAGGTTATTTGATTAGACGTATAGTCTTTTAAATTCTTTCTCCGCATACCTCGATTACCGCGAGTTCAAGCGGTAGGTGAGGCACCGCAGCATACGCCATTCTGCCATATGCCTCCAGAAGCGCCCGCAGCGTGTCGGAGTTCACTCCAGGCTCTTTCACCAGCGTCTTCGCAAGCGCGAGATCGGCTTCAGAAAGTTCCGCTGCGAAATTCTCGGCAAGGTCCGGCGCATAACGCATCAAAAGGACCGCACGCATGCGGTGTATGAGAAGTTTTGTAACGACTCGCGCGTCTATGTTCCCCGCCACCGCTTTCTCTATCGCCGCTAGCGCCATACCAGCATCTTTTTTCGCGAGACCTTCGATGAGTTTCCTTATGAGCTCGCTTCGCGGCGCACCCGAGACCGCCTCTACTTCTTCCACCTCAATTTTTTTGTTACTCGATACTGCAAGAACTTTTTGCAAGATACCAAGCGCGTCGCGGAACGAGCCTTCCGCTAAAAGTGCCACAAGCTCTGCCGCCGAGCGCTCGAGCGTAAACCCTTCTTCTTTGGCCACATCGGCCACCACCTCCGCAAGCATTTCGCGAGTGGGTTGTTTAAATGTATACA
>Ga0196981_1000447_pt1 | contig 13347 bp, 12 predicted proteins | sample S3_2013CmetaG_FD_155462 | JGI IMG/M metagenome (GOLD analysis project Ga0196981, IMG submission 155462) | Soil microbial communities from Anza Borrego desert, Southern California, United States - S3_20-13C | ecosystem: Environmental > Terrestrial > Soil > Desert | place: USA: California... | reverse complement strand
AGGACCAGACCCAGAGCGGCTGTCCCCCCAGAGCGGCAAGGTTGTCGACCAAGGCAGATGTGTCCATTGTAACCTCGATAATAATGTTAGCCGGTACTAACCGGAAATGATGTTGAGCACCTCGGCCAGCATTGGTCCGAGATATTCCTTGAAGCCGATGACGACCAGCAGGATGCCGACCGGTGTTCCCCATACCGTGCGGAACGGGTTCATGTGCGCGGCGTCGAGTGATTTCTGGACCACCAGCGCGACAAAAGGTACGACGCCTGCGGCAAGCAGCAACGCAAGAGCCCGGATGGCGATCAGCAGGGCATAATCGATTTCCTGGGCGCCGGTGACATTGATGTTCTGCGTCTTGAACAGCAGGTTGTCCAGCGCGTCCCAGCCGAGCCTTAAATTAAGCCCGCCGGCAGAAATGTATTTTTCGGACGCCATCCACGAGACCGCGAGGGCCGCGACATAAATCGTGATGACGGAAACCGCGGCACTGGTTTCCTTGCCTTCCCGTTTCGACAGGACTGCCGCGCCGCCGCCGCCCTGGATCTGCTGGGCAAGGCGGATCTTCTCGCGCGCGCCGACGCGGGGCGGAATATTCTTTTTGCCGATGCCAAACATTATAGAAACCTCGTCACTTTCCCAGCTTTGCTATCTTAGCCAAGCTTGGGGATAAAGATAAAGAGGTCATATCAGGCCTTTACGATATTCGCCTTGTTATGGACTGCATGCAGCGCATTGCGGGTGTCGATCACAAGCTTCGCATTCGCCGCAACCATCCCATAATCAACATCGTCATGGTCGGTCACGACTACGACCGCATCATAGGTCGCGATCTTTTCGGCGGACAGCGAGACGGAGGCCATGCCGGCGTAATGGGCATGCTCACGAGTCGGCGGCACGATATCGACATGCGGGTCATGGAAGTCGATGGTCGCGCGGCGGGCGGCCAGAAGGTCCATGATCGTGAACGATGGGCTTTCGCGGATATCGGAGACGTTTTTCTTGTACGCCATGCCGAGAATAAGAATTCTGGACGCGCTCAGGGATTTGACAAAACGCTCGTCCAGCGCCTCGGCGAGGCGGTTCACCACAAAGCGCGGCATGGAAATATTGATCTCGCCCGCGAGCTCGATGAATTTGGTGGCGATGCCGAATTCGCGCGCCTTCCAAGTCAGGTAAAACGGGTCGATCGGAATGCAGTGCCCGCCAAGGCCGGGGCCCGGATAGAAGGGCATGTAGCCGAAAGGCTTGGTCTTGGCGGCTTCGATGACTTCCCAGATGTCAATGCCCATCGCGTCATAGATCACCTTGAGCTCGTTCACGAGAGCGATGTTGACGGAGCGGAAAATGTTTTCGGTCAGCTTGACGGCTTCCGCGGTCGCGGTGGATGACACGGCCACGGTTTTGCTGAGGAACTGGTCATACATCGTCTGCGCGATCCGTAGCGCGGCAGCGCCGTCGCCGCCCACGACTTTCGGGATGATGGCGGTATGGAATTTCGCGTTGCCCGGATCTTCACGCTCCGGCGAGAATGCGAGGAAGAAGTCGACGCCCGATTTGAGGCCGCTTGCCGCTTCGAGGATGGGCGCGACGAGGTCGCTGGTAGTTCCTGGATAGGTTGTCGACTCCAGCACGACCAGCTGCCCGCGCTTGAGGTATTTCGCGACGGTCTCGACCGTCTTGACGACATAGGTCATGTCGGGTTCGCGGTTTTTGTTGAGCGGCGTCGGAACGCAGAGGATGACTGCATCGACCTCCGCAAGTTTCGAGAAATCGCTGGTCGCGGTCAGCAGGCCCGACTTGACGAAACCCGACAGTTTGTCGCTCGGCACGGTGCCGATATAGGATTCGCCGCCGCGCAGCTTCTTCATCTTGGCTTCGTCGATATCGAAGCCGACAGTTTGAAAATCCTTGGCGCAGGTCGCGCAGGCGAGCGGCAGGCCGACATAGCCAAGGCCGATAATGCCGATCTTCGCCGTGCGGTCGACGAATTTGGCGCAAAGCGCATCGACATCGAGGGCAGGCTGGACGGGCTGGAGGCTGGCGCGCTGTGCGGTCATGGCTTGTTTTCCGAGTTGGTTAAGCGGCGTCTTTTTTAACATATTGAATGGGTTGCAGCCAAGAAATAACCTGATTATTGACATAATTATCGGGTAAAGCTAGGTTATTGTGATGAAAAACCCGCTGCAAAATCTGTCGAAGGGCGTTAAATCGCTGTTCAACCTTGTCGTCAAGGGCGAAAGCCTTCAGGACACTGCCCGCAAACCCGATGCAATTGCCGCCCTGGTGGCCGCATCGGCGCCTTCTTTCGCGGGTTCGGGCGAGGAAGACTACGCAAAGACGCCTGCGGCAGCGCTCAAGCGCATACGCACCAAGGATCTTGAAACCCTTGTCGAGCACAAGGTTGCCGTCGGGCTTGATCCGCGCCTGGGCGAGCAGGGGTTGACGACGCGCGAAAAGCCGGTGAATGCGGTTTATTACAGCCGCGGCAAAAGCGGCGGCACGCTTGCCCTGCCGGACTTCAGGGATGGATTCTCCCTTCAACGCGCGTGAGATCATTCAGGGTCTTGCCACGCGTTTCCGGGAGGGGGACACGCTGCCCGACGGGCAGACGCTTTATGCCGCGCAGGTAACGCAGGCGGCGGCGCGCACGGTCGTCACCTATACGAACTGGTATGTGGCGGAGAGATTCCCCGATACGTCGCTGCTGAAAAATCCCGGGCTCAAAAATCCGCCGGCGCCGCGCCTTTAGACAGCCTGTTAGCGCGTGCCCGGCTTCTTCACCCGGCTGCCGTCATTGCCCTTGCGGAAATTGTTTTTGCGGAACTGCTTTTTGTCGTCGTTGTCGTTGACGGGATTGGCCGCCCGGCGCACGCGGTCGGCGTCGCGCAGCTGGGTCGCAACGCGGTTGAAATCGGCATCGAGTTGGCGGAAGGTCGAGACCATCTCCGCCGCTTCCGGCACGGGCAGCGCCGCGATATCGGCGCGTAGGTTTCGCACCTCCTCCGATTGGTAGAAACGCAGCAGATCGAAGAAGGCGTCTTTTTCGAACGGACGCTCGAGCGACTGGGTCGTCTTGCGGTAAAGGGCAGCGACGCTATAGGTGAGGTCTTCGATGCCGGGACGCACCAGGCCGTTGACGAAGTCGCTCGCCGCCGGATCTTTGGCGACTGCGTCGTTGAACGCCTTGCGCAATCCGCCTTTTTTCTGCCGCGCCTGCGCATCGGCAAGTTCGGCGACGGTGGTTTTTTCCGCCTCCGCCGCGTCTATGAAGTCACGCACGACCGCGCGCACGGGCGCCAAGCGCTTGAGCTCCGCGATTTCCTGGGTCATCGTCGATGCGACATACTGCGCGTGATAGATGACCAGCGGCTTTTTCTGCAGGCCCTCGAGCGGGCTGCCCTTGGGCTGCGGCTGCGCGACGAAGCCGTGATGCTGCTCGTTGCGCTCGGGCACCATCATCAGGATCCATTTGCCCTTCTGGAAGGGCATGTCGCTTGCCACCTGAAGGTCGTTCAGCTTGTTTTTGTATTCATGCACCTGCTCGGGCAGCAGCACGAAGTTGCCGAGGTGATTGACGTCGTAAGTAACGCGGTTGCCGTTATCCGGATCAGGGGAGCGCGTCTTGCCCATCATGCCGGAGCCCGCGCGCTCGACGATATGATCGACGTTGAGCCGGTAATACGTGCCCTTGCCGTCGGACGGATCGAGGCCGCCCTTCATCCGCTCGATGCCGGCATCGGGAATGCCCAGCGCGCGCAGGTCGTCGGCGTAATTTTCGCCGAGGAATTTCAGGAAGCGCGGGCGGACGCTGTAGGAATATTCCTGCTTGATGGCGTTGTTTTCATCGGTCGTGATGCGGGAATAAAACGTGGGTACCAGCTTGAAGCCGTGCGGGACGTCGTTCAGCAGATCCTCGAACATCTGCTGGTTTTCCGTCGCCTGCTTCACATCCTTGCGGCGCTGTTCGATGGTGCGCTCGTTCTCGGGGTCGGCGGCGTCAAGCCAAGCCTGCGCGGCGAGGACTTCCTTTGAAAGGCGGAGACGGGTTTTCTCGATAAGGTCGTCGGCGGTGGGGGCGGGAGGAATGGGCGTTTTTTGTTCGCCGAAACCCGGCGCGCCTGTGATCTGGGTTATCGTGTCGGCTGAAACGCGTTTCGCCAAATCCCGTACTCCCGTAACTACATTTATGTAAGTAGTGAGCACAACATATCAGGCTTTCCGGTAAATTCAATCTGGAAATGAACGAATGTCCATGTATAAGCGTGGAAAAACGCTGTCACTTAAAGTTTTTTGCGCGAAGCATTCTCAACTGGCGCTTGTTGCAGGGCAACAGAAGCCGCTTTAGTGGGGTCGGCGATTCGGAAGTCAGCCGAAGGTTTTTTCCCAGTTCGCTTTCAGCCCCTTGTCCACGTCCTGCATCGACACCTTCACGCCAAGCCTGGCGAGCGACGTGACGCCATGTTCGGTGATGCCGCAGGGAACGATGCCGTTGTAATGCGAGAGATCGGGATTCACATTGAGCGCAATGCCGTGATAGCTGACCCATTTTCGTACGCGCACGCCGATGGCCGCGATTTTTGCCTCGCCCTTCCCGCCGTGCTTTTTCATGTCGATCCAGACGCCGATGCGCCCCTCGCGCCGCTCGCCCGCGATATCCCATGTCTGCAGCGTATCGATCATCCAGCCTTCGAGCTTGTGGATGTAGTCGCGCAGGTCGGGGTTGCGTTTTTGCAGGTCGAGCATGGCATAGGCGATACGCTGGCCGGGGCCGTGATAGGTGTATTCGCCGCCGCGGCCCGCGCTGTAAACCGGGAAGCGCGGGTTGAGCAGGTCGGAGGGTTTCGCGCTGGTGCCCGCCGTGTAAACCGGCGGATGCTCGAGCAGCCAGACATATTCATTTTCCGCCTTGTCGCGGATGAGCGCAGCCTTCGCCTCCATGAATGCGAGTGCGCGGTCATAAGGAACAGGGCGGTCTTCCGACTGCCAGTCCACCTTGTAGACGGGCTTTTTAGGTGTGGCGCTTTTGGTCGCCGCTTTTTGCGCGAGGGCCATCTGAAAATCGCTTTCCGTGCTGAAATAGAATGCGGGTAACATAATCCACGGGCGGAAAACGGGGAAGCCCCCTTGACTCATCGAGCGGGGGTATTTAGAAAAATAAGGTATCTTTTCGGTAAATTATTGGTTTTTTACAATATTCTGTAAAGCCACAGGCCCGCGACGGAGGAATTGCCATGTTCAGGAAGATGTTCAATCGCGCCGCCGATTCTTTCGACCAGGTCGACCAGATGGTGACCCGCAAGCTGCCGATCCCGGATCTCGAGAATACCGACAAGAACATCCAGTTCACCGCGACGCGCGACAAGCTGGGCCACTGGACCATCACGAGCAAGCACAACCTCCGCAACGTGACCTACGGCCTGCAGCAGGTGAGCCATGCCTTCACCGCCGCTGTTGAAAAACATACGGGCCGCAAGCCGGGCGACGATCTGGAGATGAATTTCGATTCCGCCTTCCTGATCCTCAAGGACATGGAAGAATCATTGCTGAAATACCGCGCGACCGCAGCCGGCGAAGAGCCGAAGCACCATTACATGGCGGCTTACCGCCTGCTGCCGGAGAAATTCCGCGAAGGCCTCGACGACCTGTTCTTCAACCGCACGGAGAAAAAAGGCCAGATTTTGCCTTCAAAAGCGCAGAATGCGGCCGCGCAGCCGGCTTCGCGCCACCAGAACCCGCCCAAACCGGGTCCGGTCAATCCCGGCCGCCCGAACTAAGCCCGGAATCCTTGCACTTGACGGTCGCAGGCACTATCTGATATTGCAATACGGTAATTTGGTTTACCTACGCGGTCGTGGCGGAATTGGTAGACGCACTACCTTGAGGTGGTAGCGGGGCGACCCGTGAAAGTTCGAGTCTTTTCGACCGCACCATTATCCCCCTTGGCGCTGCTTCGGCAGCCCGGGGGGATTTTCTTTTCGGGGCTCGATTGCGGCGACCACAGCCGCTCCATTTGAATCCCTTTCTTATCAAAACCATGCTAACCTTTCTTGGGTCGGCATTCGCCGTTACCGGTCCCCCGGAGTTCGAAAATGGTCCTCAAAAAAGACAAGCTTTACCTTGATGCGCTGGAATATCACCGCAGCCCGAATGGCCCGGGGAAAATATCCATCACGCCCACCAAGAACCTTGTCTCGCAGCGCGACCTGTCGCTTGCCTATTCGCCTGGCGTCGCCGCCCCTTGCGAGGAGATTGTCGCCAACCCGTTGAGCGTTTCCGACTACACGGCGCGCGGCAATCTCGTCGCCGTCATCACCAATGGCACGGCAGTCCTTGGCCTCGGCGATATCGGCCCGCTCGCCGCCAAGCCGGTGATGGAGGGCAAGGCCGTCCTGTTCAAGAAATTCGCAGGCATCGACGCGATCGACCTTGAAATCGATTGCAAGGATACCGACAAGATCGTGGAGATCATCGCCTCCCTCGAGCCATCCTTCGGCGGCATCAACCTTGAGGATATCAAATCACCTGAATGCTTCGAGATCGAACGCCGATTGAAAGAGCGCATGAAGATCCCGGTGTTCCATGACGACCAGCACGGCACGGCGATCATCGTCGGCGCGGCCTTCGTCAACTGGCTGAAATATGCGAACCGCAAGATGACGGACGTCAAGCTTGTCACCTCCGGCGCCGGGGCTGCCGCCATGGCTTGCGTCCACCTGCTGGTCGCGCTTGGCCTGCCGAAGAAGAATATTATCCTGACCGACCGCGAAGGCGTGGTCTGGAAGGGCCGCAACACGCATATGGATGAAGAGAAAAAACAATATGCGGTCGATACCAAGGCCCGCACGCTCGCGGAGGTCGTCAAAGGCGCGGATATTTTCCTCGGTCTCTCCGCGCCCGGCGTGCTGTCCGGCGATATGGTGAAGACCATGGCGGATGCGCCGCTGATCATGGCGCTCGCCAACCCCACGCCGGAAATCATGCCGGAGATCGCGCGGGCGGCAAAACCCAATGCGGTCATTTGCACAGGGCGCTCCGACTATACAAACCAGGCCAACAACGCGCTGTGCTTCCCTTTTATTTTCCGGGGCGCGCTCGATGTCGGCGCGACGACGATTAACGAAGCGATGAAGCTTGCCTGTGTCAAGGCGATCGCCGAGCTGGCGCATGAGGAACCGACCGCAGAGATCGCGGCGCTTTACGGAGACATTCCGCTCAGCTTCGGGCCTGAATACCTGATCCCGAAACCGTTCGACGCGCGGCTTATCCTGAAACTGCCGCCCGCGGTTGCGAAGGCAGCGATGGAATCCGGCGTCGCGACGCGGCCCATCAAGGATTTCGACGCCTATCACGAAAGCCTCGAAAAATACGTGTTCAAGTCGGGCCAGCTGATGCGGCCGATTTATGCCCGCGCCGCCAATAACCCGAAGCGCATTGCCTTCGCCGAGGGCGAGGAAACGCGCGTGCTGCACGCCGTGCAGACTATCGTCGACGAAGAACTCGCCCGCCCGATCCTCATCGGCCGCGAGGATGTCATCACGAGCCGCATCAAGAAGCTTGGCCTGCGGCTGAAAAAGAACGTCAATTTCGAACTGGTCAATCCCGAGATGGATCCCCGTTATAACGATTACTGGACCAGTTACCACAAGATCATGGAGCGCAAGGGGGTGACGCCCGCCATCGCCAAGCAAATGGTGCGCACGCGCAATTCCGTGATCGCCGCGCTGATGGTTCACAAGAATGAAGCAGACGCGCTGATCTGCGGCACGATCGGGCGTTATGACCGCCACTTCAAATATATTACCGATGTCTTGGGCCGCGCAGCCGGGAACGAAACCTACGCCTCCCTTGCCGTCATGATCATCAACAAGGGCACGTTTTTCATCTGCGATCCCTTTGTGAACTGCAACCCGACGCCTGAACAGCTTTGCGACATGACGCTTATGGCGGCAGAGGAAGTGCGCCGCTTCGGTCTCGTGCCCAAGGTCGCGCTTTTGTCGCATTCCGATTTCGGCAGTGTCGAGCGCCCGGAATCGACCAAGATGCGTGTCGCCACGCAGCTGATCAAGGAGCGCGCCCCGAACCTGGAAGTTGAAGGCGAGATGACGGGGTCCGCGGCGCTCGATGAAAATATCCGTGCGTTGATGTTCCCGAATTCCGAACTCAGGGGTCAGGCGAACCTGCTGATCATGCCGAATATCGACGCGGCAAACATCGTGTTCCACCTGATGAAGACGCTGTCGGACGGCATTGCGGTGGGTCCGCTGCTGCTCGGAACGACCAAGCCGGCGCATATCCTGATCCCCTCCGTCACCTCGCGCGGAATCGTCAACGCCGCCGCCTATGCCTCCGCCTCGCTCGAGATCCCCAAGCAAAAGCCGATGAAGCGGGCGGCCACCAAGGTCCGCCAGAAAGTTTCCTCGCGCCTCACCCGCAAGCGTCGCTGAAGCCGCACGCGATGGAAGAGGAAGATAAAAAACCCGACCTGCACCTCGACCCGCTTCCGCCGCCGGACAGCGATGAAGATGATGACGACGAACACCAGGTCGGCTTGTCCGACGATTTCATCGCCGAGATTCGCGAGCTGCTGGACCAGAGCTATACGGACCGCATCCAGGAGCTTTGCCGCGACCTGTCAGCACCCGATGCAGCCGAGCTGCTGACCAAGGTGTCTGCCGCCGAGCGCCGTCAGCTAGCGGAAATTCTGGAAGAAGACATTCCGCCCGAAACCTTTTCCTACCTCGATCACGAGATGATGAACGACCTGCTGGAAAGCATGTCGGGCGCGCATGTCGCGGCGATCGTCAACGAGCTGGAATCGGACGATGCGCTGCGCATGATCGACGATCTTGACGAGGAGCGGCGGCACGAAATCATGCGCCACCTGTCGCGTAAGATGCGCGCGGCGGTCGAAGAAGGCCTGACATTCCCCGAAGATTCGGCAGGGCGGATGATGCAGCGCGAATTCGTCGCCATTCCGCAGTTTTGGACCGTCGGCAAGATCGTCGATTACCTGCGCGCGGCCGCCGACGCGCTGCCGGACAAATTCTACGATATCTTCATCGTCGATCCCATGCACCGCTTCGTCGGCGCGGTCACGCTGTCTTCCGTCCTCTGCGCCCAGCGCCCCGTGAAGGTCGATACATTGGTCAGCGAAGAGCATGTGACGATCCCGGTCGACATGGATCGGGAGCAGGTTGCCTTCCAGTTCCGGCGGAAGGACCTGCTGTCGGCGCCCGTCGTCGACGGCGACAATCGGCTGATCGGCGTGATCACCGTTGACGATATCGTCGACGTTATCGACGAAGTGGCGCAGGAAGACTTCCTGAAGCTCGGGGGCGTGAGCGACAGCGACATCAACCGCTCCGCCGTCTCGACCGCCAAGGCGCGCTCCAGCTGGCTGTTCATCAACCTGTTCACTGCCTTTCTTGCCTCCTTCGTCATCGGTATGTTCGAGGCCTCAATCGAAAAGGTCGTCGCGCTCGCGGTGCTCATGCCGATCGTCGCCTCGATGGGGGGCAATGCGGGCACGCAGGCGCTTGCCGTCCTTGTGCGGGCGCTTGCGACAAAGGAAGTTTCGGCCGCCAACGCGTGGCGCGTGGTGGGCAAGGAATGCCTCGTCGGCCTTCTGAACGGCATCGCCTTTGCCCTGGTTCTTGGCGCCGCGGTCGCCTGGTGGTATAGCGACCCGAAACTGGGCGCGGTCATCGCGGCGGCAATGGTCCTCAACCTGTTTGCCGCAGGCCTGTTTGGCGCGCTGATTCCGGTCGCGCTGGCGCGGTTCGGCATGGATCCTGCGCCGTCCTCCGGCGTCCTCCTGACCACGGTCACGGATGTCGTGGGTTTTCTGGCCTTCCTTGGCCTCGCGACCTTTTTTCTACTGTAGAATCAATTTGCATAACAGGTTTCGGCGCCCTATAGTTTTGCGATGCAAGACGACGCCAAAACCTTCCTGATGTTCTGCGAGAACAATGATGCCGCAATGATGGCGCTATGCCTGCGTGAAAATCCCGCACTTGTTGACGTTAAGGATTCGCACGGTACCCCTGCCCTTCACAAGGCGGTCGAGATCGCCGGCATCGAGGCCGTTGAAGTGCTGCTCAAAAATAACGTGGATACGCGGGCGACGGATGAATTCAACCGCACCGCCGCCGATCTGGCCCGGTTGCTGAACTTCACGCAGATCGCGCTGATGATCGACACGGTCGAGCGCGTAAAGGCAAAGGAAGGCGACAAGCACGCTTTTCGCGCCGAGTTCGAGCAGGCGATCCGCGGCTTTGAAAAGGGCAACGCCTCGATGACAGTGCCGAGGCACAAATACCGCTGGAAAAAGTGATTCCGTAAATAACCTTGCCTGTCGCGCCTCCGCGCCGATTTGGCTAAGGTATCGCGAAGGAGCAAAACCATGACGCAGCCCGCAAGAAAAGAGTCTTCCATGTCCAAGGAAAGCTACACCGCCCAAGCGCTCGACTACCCGTCGCTGAAATTCCAGCTGGGCGAGCATGCCGATATGCTGCGCGAAGCGGTGCGGAATTTCGCGCAGGGCGAACTCGCCCCAATCGCCGCGCAAGTAGATCATGACAATGAATTCCCGAACCACCTCTGGCCGAAATTCGGCGAGCTGGGCCTGCTTGGCATCACGGTCGAGGAAGAATATGGCGGCTCCGCCATGGGCTATATCGAGCATATCATCGCGATGGAGGAAATCTCCCGCGCTTCTGCTTCGATCGGCCTTTCCTACGGGGCATTTTCGAACCTCTGCGTCAACCAGATCCGCCTGAACGGCACCGAAGCCCAGAAGAAAAAATACCTGCCCGACCTCTGCGCGGGCCGCAAGATCGGCGCGCTCGCGATGAGCGAGCCTGGCGCCGGTTCCGACGTCGTATCCATGAAACTGAAGGCCGAGAAAAAAGGCGACCACTACGTGCTGAATGGCACGAAAATGTGGATCACCAACGGGCCCGACGCACATACGCTCGTCGTCTATGCCAAGACCGACGTGAATGCCGGCTCCAAAGGAATGACCGCCTTCATCATCGAAAAAGGCTTCAAGGGCTTTTCGACGGCGCAGAAGCTCGACAAGCTGGGCATGCGGGGTTCCAACACCTGCGAGCTTGTTTTCCAGGACTGCGAAGTGCCGGAGGAAAACGTGCTGAATGCTGTCGGCAAGGGCGTCAACGTGCTGATGAGCGGGCTCGATTACGAGCGCGCGGTGCTCGCGGGCGGGCCGCTTGGCATCATGCAGGCCTGCATGGACGTCGTGCTGCCCTATGTGCATGAGCGCAAGCAGTTCGGCCAGAGCATCGGTGAATTCCAGCTGATGCAGGGCAAGATCGCCGATATGTATGTCGCGCTGAATACCGCGCGCGCCTATGTGTATGCCGTCGGCCAGGCTTGCGACCGCAAGGAAGTGACGCGCAAGGACGCGGCGGGCGCGATTCTTTATTCCGCCGAGAAGGCGACGTGGATGGCGCTGGAGGCAATCCAGGCCTTGGGCGGCAACGGCTATATCAACGATTACCCGACCGGCCGCCTGCTGCGCGACGCCAAGCTCTATGAAATCGGCGCGGGCACCAGCGAGATCAGGCGCATGCTGATCGGCCGCGAGTTGTTCAAAGAGACGACGTGACGGCGCGGGCGATCATCGCGGCTGTCGTTGTTGCCGCCCTGCTTGCGGGCGGAGCTTTTTTTTGGCATCGCCGCGTTGCGCCGACCGAACAAGCGGTTCAGCCTCCGCCGCAGCCCGCCGCGCCGGTTGCCGAAACCGTCCCCTTGCCGGCCCCCAGATTGTGGAAGCTCACCACCGAAGTCGGCTGCCTGGCGGCGGAGGCATTCCGGTACGAACAGGCGGATGCGAAACTGTTCGGCCACTGGAAACCTATCGGCGTACTGGTCGCCAATCAATGCGCGGAGCCGCGGGTTTTCACCGATATCAAGACGTCGATGACCGCGCGGGAATATGTTTCATCTCATCTGCCGCAGCGCGTCGTTTTGCTGAAGGACGCGGCGGCGCGGGTTGTTTCGCTGTCCCGCGGTGGCAGGATCTGCACGAGCGGCGAACCGCTGCCGGAAGCCTGCCGCGAAGTGCCGGTTGCGCCGGGCGAACAGATCTTCTTCGAGGTTGCCGACCAGACCTGGTTTTCGCTGCGTCTTGCCGGCGACAAACGCATAGAAGGCTTTTTCGGCTTTCCCCAGGATCCGACCAAGCCGCGGCCCATCTCGAAAATGCCCGAAATGGGTTTTGGCCTGGAATCGAAGAAACGCTAAAGACCGACGCTGTTGCGCAGTCGCCGGAAATAACCGGGTGACTTGGGCTTCGCGTGGCGCGCAGCCGCCGAATTAAAGCGCGCCGAAAGCCCCGTTGTGCGATCGATGATCTCGTTGCGCGCCTGTTTGAATTCGGATTGGCTTAAGTCCTTTGCGCGCTGCACCGTGTCTTCAATGAGCGCGAGCGTCTCCTGCGCTTCGCGCGGCTGTTCACAGAAAAATTTGCGGGCAAGCGCGCTGACGGAAGGAGCCGGGTCATCGCGGTGCAGATAGGTATCGAGCAGACGATCGGTTGGCAGGAATTTAGGGGCCACACCCTCGCGCTTCACGAGCTTGCGGAATTTCTCGGCCGTCGCAGCCCTTTGGAAAATATTGCGATGGCGCTCGAAGTATTTCGCGCTGTAGCGCGGCAGCCCCTCGCGCATCATTTCCGTGAAAAGGGCACGGGCAAAATGGCGGTCGTCGCTAAAATCCGGCGGCTGGTTCTTTTTCAGGAACTCGCGGATACAATCCATGGCGGGGCCGTCGCGGCTCAGCATGGCCTCAAGATATTCCGGGCGCCCTCCCCGCGCCTGCTGAACCGCCATAACAGTCTGCGCGGTGAATGCATCCGCCTCGATCATCAGCCCGATCACATGTTCCGCGCGGGCGTTGTGGAGCTTGCCGGCCCGGCCCGCCATATCGCCGCGATCGATATGCTGCTGCATGTGCCGCAGCTCGTGCCAGAGCGTTGTCGTCATCCGCGCGATATCGCCACGATTCGCCACGCGTATGAACACGCCCGCGGGCCCTCGGGAGAAACGTCCCTGCACGTCGTCGATGCTCGCGGGATTGACGACGAGGATCTTCACCTTGTGCTGTTGCGCAAGGTTCAGCAGTTCAGCGCCGCCCGGAATTGCCGCGACCCGGTCCATGATTTCGGCCCGGGCATCGCTATGCGCGCCGTGGCGCAGCTGCACATAGCGGTCGTCAACGGCGAGTTTCAGGCGCTGGACGCGGGCCTTCGCATCCTGCAGCCACGGCTTGCGCGGAGCAGTCACGGTTTTTCCATCTGTTGTATGACAACAGCCTAGTCGCGGGGCG
>Ga0196981_1000446_pt1 | contig 13443 bp, 8 predicted proteins | sample S3_2013CmetaG_FD_155462 | JGI IMG/M metagenome (GOLD analysis project Ga0196981, IMG submission 155462) | Soil microbial communities from Anza Borrego desert, Southern California, United States - S3_20-13C | ecosystem: Environmental > Terrestrial > Soil > Desert | place: USA: California... | reverse complement strand
CGCGGAGATCCGGAAGCGGGTCGCAAAGGACACTGCCAGCGAGGCCGAGGAGAAGTTCCTGGCGATGCTGGATGCGGACTGAGGCGCGCCGACAGCCCCAATTCGGCGTTGTCGGTTTCGCCGTTTTCGGCTCGTCACGCCCTCGCGCCTCGGCGTCGCCGGCGTGCGACATGCGAGCCGCCGGATGGCGACGCCGGAGAACGAAACCGCATCCTGCCGGGTTCGCCGGCCAGGCGCCGGCGTTCTGCTACCCGCACCCGGATGATCGTCGGAACTGGTGCCCGGGGCAGGACTCGAACCTGCACGGCCTTTCGGCCAAGGGATTTTAAGTCCCCTGCGTCTACCATTCCGCCACCCGGGCTCGGTGGCCGATTGATGGCCATCAGCGCTCGACTGGCGAGCTTAAGGTCGCCGCCACGCGCGGGGGGCAGGTCCTGCCGTCGAACCACGTGCCCTCGACGAACGTGGTCGTCGGGATCTCCGGGACGCCGTACTTGTTGTGCTGCAGCTGGCCCGCGAGGATCTCGACCGCGATCGCGCCGACCTCCGCGTGGTTCTGCCGCACGCCCGCCGTCTCGCCGGACAGGTCGCCCAGGAACACGTCCACGAACGCCACATCCCGCGGCACCCGCAGCTTCATGTGCTCGAACATCGGCAGCACGAAGGCGCTGTTGCTGATCACGACCTCCGGCTTGTGCTTCACGAACCACTCCTCGAACGCGGCCGGGTCCGGCAGCACCTCGACCTGGGCCTCGTTCAGCCAGCGGTCGACGGGCTCGGGCTCGGGGAAAAGGTGGGCCGGCAGGCGGTCGCGCGGCGCCAGCATCTGCTGCTCGCAGAGGTAGCCGGCCATCCAAAGGTGGTCGACCGCGTGGTCCCACCCGCGGTGCATCACGAAGCCGATGCGCCGGTACCCGGCCTCCATCACCTTGTGCATCGCGAGCCGGATGATGTCGCACTGGTTGTTGGTCACGTTGTGCAGCACCGGCCGGTGGGGGAAGTAGTCGATTTTCACCGCGCTGAAGTTCTGCCAGTCGAACTCGAGGACGTCGCCGCGCTCGCGGCCGTGCGAGGCGATGATGATGCCGCTGATCCCGCGCGAATAAAGGATCTGGCTCAGCCGCGGCTGCGTCATGCCCTCCTCGCCCAGCCAGAAATGCTCGAGCCCGTAGCCGAGCTCCTTGGCCTTCACCGTCGCGCCGGCGAAGAAATCGGGATGGGCGGTCGTCTTCTTCCACCCCCAGCGCGAGGTCCAGTTCGTCACGTACGCCAGCGTCGGGGCGTTCCGGCGCTCCATCACGCGGCCGCGATACGCGACCAGCGCGCGCAGGAACGGGTCCGGCGCGTAGCCCATCTCGCGCGACAGCTTCTGGATGCGCGCGCGGGTGGCTTCGGGAAGCCGGGGATGGTTGCGGAGGGCAAGGGAAACCGTGGTGACGTGCACGCCGGCCTTGCGCGCGATGTCGGCCAGGGTGACCCGACGGGCAGGGGTATCGTTCATGGGGCGGCCTTTCTCTGGCGGGGTCGGGCGCGACGCACAAGTCTTTAGTTCTATAGTTAGTATGGGCGTCAGGTTGGCGCTCCCGCGGGCGTGGCCGAAAGTTTTTTCCCGCCCCGCCCTACCCCTCTCCGGCGCGCGGACTCGCTCCTATGCTTCCGCCCGCCATCGATTTGCCGCCCGCCAGCACGCCGGCTGCTTCCTGACCCGCGACCATGCTCTCCCCGGCCCCCCATGCCTCGGCAGCCTCCGCCGTGCTGCCCCACCTCGATCCGGGCCTGCCGGTCGAGCAACGCATCGAGGCCCTGCTGGGCCGGCTGACCCTCGCCGAGAAGATCGGCCAGCTCATGCACGACAACCCGGCCGTGGACCGGCTGGGCGTGCCGGCGTACAACTGGTGGAACGAGGCCTGCCACGGCGTCGGACGCAACGGCCGCGCGACCGTCTTTCCGCAGGTCATCGGCCTGGGCGCGACGTGGAACCGCGCGCTCGTCCGCCGCGTCGCCGATGCGATCGCCGAGGAGGCGCGCGCCAAGCACCACGCCGCCGCCGCGGCGGGCCGGCGGGGCCAGTACCAGGGGCTCACGTTCTGGACCCCCAATATTAACATTTTCCGCGATCCCCGCTGGGGCCGCGGCCAGGAGACCTTCGGCGAGGACCCGTTCCTCACCGGGGAGCTCGGCGCCGCCATGGTCCGGGGCCTGCAGGGCGACCATCCCCGCTACCTCAAGACCGCCGCCTGCGCGAAGCACTACGCCGTGCACAGCGGACCCGAGCAGGCCCGCCACGGCTTCGACGCGAAGCCGACGCCCAAGGACCTCGCCGAGACCTACCTGCCCGCCTTCGAAAAGCTCGTCCGCGCCGGCGTCGAGGCCGTCATGGGCGCCTACAACCGCGTCCTCGGCGAGCCCGCCTGCGGCAGCAAGTTCCTGCTCGGCGACATCCTCCGCGGGCGCTGGGGCTTCGCCGGCCACGTGGTCAGCGACTGCGGCGCGATCGACGACTTCCACCAGCACCACAAGGTCACGCGCACGCCGGCGGAATCCGCCGCGCTCGCGGTGAAGCTCGGGTGCGACCTCAACTGCGGCTGCACCTACAACGACCTGCTGGTCGCGGTCCGCGAGAAGTTGATCACCGAGGCCGAGATCGACGTCGCCGTCCGGCGGCTCCTGCGCACGAAGTTCAGGCTCGGCCTCTTCGACCCGGCCGACCAGGTCCCATGGTCGGGCACCTCCACCGCCGTCATCGACTGCGCCGAGCACCGCGCCCTCGCCCGCCGCGCCGCGGTCGAGTCGATCGTCCTACTCAAGAACAACGGCGTCCTCCCGCTCCGGCGCGACCACGAGAGCCTGCTCGTCGCCGGCCCGACCGCCGCGAGCCTGACCGTCCTCCTCGGCAACTATTTCGGCATCTCCTCGCGCCTCGTCACCTTCGTCGAGGGCATCACCGAGCGCGTCTCGGAAGGCTGCCGCATCGCCTACCGCACGGGCTCGCCCATCTTCAGCGCCATGGCGCCGGGGGTTAATTACACCTACGGCACCGCGGCGGAGAACGAGGTCACGGTCGCCATCCTCGGGCTCGATCCGTCCCTCGAGGGCGAGGAGGGCGACGCCGTCGCCTCGCCGGGCGGCGGGGACCGCGATGAGATCGAGCTGCCGCCCGTCCAGCGCGAGTTCCTGCTCGAGCTCCGGAAGCACGCGAAGAAGCTCGTCGTCGTCCTCACCGGCGGCAGCGCCATCGCCGTCCCCGAAATCCACGAGGTCGCCGACGCGGTGCTGCAGGTCTGGTATCCCGGGTGCGAGGGCGGGCGCGCCCTGGCCGACGTGCTCTTCGGCGACGTCTCGCCGTCGGGCAGGCTTCCGCTCACCGTCCCGCACCGCACCGCCGATCTCCCGCCGTTCGAGGACTACGCCATGCGCGGCCGCACCTACAAGTTCGCCGCCCGCGAGCCGCTGTATCCCTTCGGCTTCGGCCTGAGCTACGGCCGGCTCTCCTACGGCCCGCTGCACCTCGGCAGCAGCTCCCTCGGCGACGGCCAGGAGCTCACCGTGCGCGTCTCGGTCGCGAACGCGAGCGACCGGCCGGTCGAGGAGACCGCCCAGTGCTACGCGGTGCCGCCCGCCGGCACCCCCGACGCGCCGCACGCGACGCTGATCGACTTCCAGAAGGTGCTGGTCCCCGCCCGCGGCGCGGTCGAGGTCACCTTCCGGCTCAACGCCGCCAGCTTCGCGCTGGTCGACGCCCAGGGCCAGCGGCGGCACGTGCCCGGCCGCCACGGGATCGTGGTGGGCTCCGCCTCGCCCGGACCCCGCGCAGTCGCGCTCGGGGCCCCGGCCCCGGCGACCGCCGAAATCCGGCTCGTTTGAGCACTCGCGCCGGCGGCCTCCGCCGGCTTTTCCTTTTCCGCCCCACCCCATGAGCGATTCCTCGCAAAAACTGTCCTTTGTCGAAAAGGCCGGCTACAGCGCCGGCGATGCGGCCGCGAACTTCGTCTTCATGACGATGGTTCTGTTCCAGCTGAACTTCTACACGGACGTCTTCGGCCTCACCGCCAGCGCCGCGGCGGCGATCCTCCTGTGGCCGCGGCTGTGGGACGCCGTGTTCGATCCGATCATGGGCGTGCTCGCCGACCGCACGAACACGCGGTGGGGCAAGTTCCGCCCCTGGGTCCTGTGGACCGCCGTCCCCTGGACGGTGGTGATGATCCTCGCCTACACGACGCCCGACGGCTGGAGCATGGGCGCGCTGATCGCGTACGCCGCCATCACGAACACGCTGCTGATGACGATCTACTCGATGAACAACATGCCGTACTCCGCGCTGGGCGGCGTGATGACGGGCGACCTCAACGAGCGCACGAAGCTGAACTCGTATCGCTTCGTCTCGGTGAACATCGCGCAGTTCGTGGTCGGTGGATTCACCCTCCCCTTGGTCGCGAAGTTCGCGGAGGGCTCCGACCGGCAGCATGGATGGCAGGTCACGATGACCATCTGGGCCGTGCTCTGCCTCGTGCTGTTCCTCGTCACGTTCTTCACCACCCGGGAGCGCATCAAGCCGGTCGTCCAGGTGAAGTCCTCGCCGAAGCAGGATTTCCTCGACCTGCTCAAGAACGGCCCGTGGATCGCCCTGATCTGCTACACGGTCTTCCACTTCGGCATGCTCGCGTTCCGCGGCGGCGCGCACTACAACTACTACCATCATTACGCCGACAAGGCCGCCATGTTCGATTTCCTGGAGAAGCTGGGGCTGACCACGCCCAGCCCGGAGAAGTCCGGCTTCCTTGACTGGCTCGGCTACATCGCCCACGGCACCCGCGACAACCTCGCCTCGAACAACGTCGCCGACGTGTTCAACAGCATCGTCAACATGGCGGGATTCGGCATGACGATCATCGTGATCATGCTCTCATCCGACCTTTCTAAGAAGTTCGGCAAGAAGGCGGTCGCCGTCGTCGGGTTCTCGCTCTCCGCCCTCAACGCGTTCGCGATGTACCTGCTGCCCCCCGACGGGACCTGGGGCATGCTCGCGCTGGCGGTCATCGGCTCCGTCGTCTACGCCCCGACCATCGCGGTCATGTGGGCCATGTTCGCCGACGCGGCCGACTACTCGGAATGGCAGACCGGCCGCCGGTTCACCGGCATGGTCTTCGCCACCATCGGCTTCGCCCTGAAGTCCGGCCTGGCGCTCGGCTCGGCCGCCTTTCTCTGGATCATGGCGGGCTTCTTCGACTACGACACGCGCTTCGGCTCCGCCGCCAACGCGATCCAGGGCTACCGTGCGACGAGCAGCATCGTGGTCGGTCTTTTCTTCGTCGGCTGCGTCGTCGCGGTCGCCGCCTGCAAGCTCAACAAGAGCACCACCCTCCAGATGGCGGCCGATCTCGCGGCCCGCCGCAAGCAGGCCGGCGTCTGACGGCCCGCGGGCCTCCCCGCCATGAGAGTCTCGTTTCTGCTGCTCCTGGGCGCCCTCCTCGCCGGCTGCGCCGGCCCGCGGGCCGCGCCGCCCGAGGTCGCGACCGGCCTCGCGGCCCTCGAGAAGGGGCTCACGTTCGAGCAGCTCCGCGCGCGGTGGGGCGAGCCGACGGCCGCGCGCCCGCTGCGCCACGGCGCGGAGGACGCGGTCGTGTGGATCTACCGGCGGCCGGTAAAGACGAGCGACGCCCCCGTCGCGACGACCGTGGAGGAGGTGCCGTATTTCGATCCGCTCACCGGCGTCTACACGCCCATCCTCGACCCGCATCACACGCTCGCCACCACCCAGGTCACGCAGGTCATCGAGCTGGTGTTCATCGACGGCCAGCTCGCGGCGTGGAAGCGCAGCCTGACCGAGGAGAAGAATTTCAACTGATCGTGCGCCCGCCCGCCCTGCTCCGTTTCCTCGCCCTCCTCCTCCTCGTCCCGCTCGCCCGCGCGGATGACGGCTACCGGCTCTGGCTCCGGCATGAGCCGCTGCCCGCCGCGCCGGCGATCCCGGCCGTCGTGATCGCGACGCGCGACGACGCCGGCTCGCCCACGCTCGCCGCGGCCCGGGACGAGCTCGCGGCCGGCCTCGGCGGCCTGCTCGGCCGCGCTCCCCCGATCCGTTTCGAGCCGCTCGCGGTGGATCTGCCGCAGACCGGCGCCGAGGGCTACGCGCTCGTCCAGGCGGCCGACGGCACCGTGCGCATCGAGTCCAACCGCGCCATCGGCGCGCTCTACGGTGCCTTCGCCCTGCTGCGCCACCTCCAGGTCAGCGGCACGGCCGACGGCCTCAAAATGACCGCCGCCCCACGGATCCGGCGCCGCCTGCTGAACCACTGGGACAACCTCAACGGCTTCGTCGAGCGCGGGTATGCGGGCTTTTCCCTGTGGCAGTGGTTCTACCTGCCGACCGAACGCAGCGCGCGCTACCGCGACTACGCCCGCGCCTGCGCCTCGCTCGGGATCAACGGCACGGTCCTGACCAACGTCAACGCCAACGCCCTGATCCTCACCCCGGCCTATCTCGAGAAGGTGGCGGCGCTGGCGGATGAATTCCGGCCGTACGGCGTCCGCGTCTACCTCACCGCGCGCTTCTCGGCGCCCATCGAGATCGGCGGACTCAAGACCGCCGACCCCCTCGATCCCGCGGTCGCGGCCTGGTGGCGCGCGAAGGTCGGCGAGGTCTATCGGCACATCCCGGACTTCGGCGGCTTCCTGGTGAAGGCCAACTCCGAGGGCCAGCCGGGGCCGCAGGACTACAAGCGCACGCACGCCGACGGCGCCAACATGCTGGCCGACGCCCTCGCCCCGCACGGCGGCATCGTGATGTGGCGCGCCTTCGTCTACGCGGCCGACGTGAAGACCGACCGCGTGAAGCAGGCGCAGGACGAATTCGCGCCGCTCGACGGCCAGTTCCGCGCCAACGTGGTCGTCCAGATCAAGAACGGCCCGCTCGACTTCATGCCGCGGGAGCCGTTTTCTCCGCTCTTCGCGCACATGCCCCGCACCCGGCTCGCGGCGGAGCTGCAGATCACGCAGGAATACCTCGGCCAGTCCACGCAGCTCGCGTTCCTCGCCCCGATGTGGAAGGAGGTCCTCGACGCCGACACGTTCGCGCAGGGCGCCGGATCGACCGTCGCGCGCGTGATCGACGGCTCCCTCCGGGGCCACGACCTCTCGGTCGTCGCCGGCGTCGCCAACACCGGCACGGACCGGAACTGGACCGGGCACCTGCTCGCCCAGGCGAACTGGTACGCCTACGGCCGCCTCGCGTGGGACCACTCGCTCTCCGCCGAGACGATTGCCGACGAGTGGACGCGCCTGACGTTCGGCTCGGACCCCGCTGCGGTGGCCGTCATCAAGCGGATGCTGCTGTCGTCGCACGAGACGGTGGTGAACTACTCCATGCCGCTCGGCCTCCACCACATCATGGCCGAGGGCCACCACTACGGTCCCGGGCCGTGGGTGGACCTCCGGGGCGCCGGCCGGCCCGACTGGACGTCGGTGTATTATCACAAGGCCGACGAAAAAGGCCTCGGCTTCGACCGGACTCCGGGGGGTTCGAACGCACTCGGGCAGTACGCGCCCGAATGGCGCCGCCTCTGGGGTGACCCCGCGAGCTGCCCGGACGCATACCTCCTGTGGTTTCACCACGTCCCCTGGGACCACCGCATGAAATCCGGGCGCTCGCTGTGGGACGAACTCTGCCACCGGTACCAGCAGGGCGTGGACGAGGTCCGCGCGCTCCGGCGGGACTGGGAATCGCTCGCCACCAGGATCGACGGCGAACGGCACGCGCACGTCGCACAGCGGCTGGCCCGGCAGGAACAGGACGCGGTCATCTGGCGCGACGCGTGCCTGCTGTATTTCCAGACATTCTCGAAACGCCCGTTGCCCGCGGGCGTCGAAGCCCCGGCCCACACGCTCAGTCATTACCAGTCGCTCCGGCTCCGCTACGCCCCGGGTCATCCGGGCGATTTCCGCTGACACCGGCGCCGCTCGCTTGCCGGCGGATCCTCCCGCAGCCCGCGGAATCATTTAATCCCTGCCATGCGCCTCCTCGTTTCCGCCCTTCTTGCCGGCCTGCTTTTCGCGGGCCGCCTCCTGGCCCAGCCCGCGCCGGTTGCGTTCGACTGGTTCGAATACTCCGGCCGGGACGCCGTCTTCGAGCAGCCGCTGCCGGCCGGGCACTACCGCACGCCAATCCTGACGGGCTGCTATCCGGACCCGAGCATCTGCCGCGTCGGGGAGGACTACTACCTCATCAACTCCACCTTCGCCTATTTTCCCGGCATCCCGGTCTTCCACAGCCGCGACCTCGTGAACTGGCGCCAGATCGGCCACGTCATCCACCGGCCGGAGCAGCTCCAGTACGACAATATCGGCGTCACGCGCGGAATCTTCGCGCCCGCCATCAGCCATCACGACGGCACGTTCTACGTCGTGTGCACCATGGTCGACGGCGGCGGCAATTTCCTCGTCACCGCCAAGGATCCCGCCGGCCCCTGGTCGGACCCCGTCTGGCTGGGGTTCGACGGCATCGACCCCTCGCTGTTCTTCGACGACGACGGCCGGGCCTGGATGCTCAACAACGGCTCGACGGAGGGCACGCCGCTGTACGACGGCCATCGCGCGATCTGGATCCAGGAGTTTGACGTCCGCAGCCGGAAGCTGGCCGGACCGCGCAAGCTGATCGTGAACGGCGGGGTCGACATCACGACCAAGCCCGTGTGGATCGAGGGTCCGCACCTCTACAAGCGGGAGGGATGGTATTACCTCTGCTGCGCCGAGGGCGGCACGAGCATCCAGCATTCGCAGGTCATTTATCGGAGCCGGGCCCCGACCGGACCATTCGTGCCGTGGAAAAACAACCCGATCCTCACCCAGCGTGATCTCGACGGCACCGCGCCGCACGCGGTCACGTGCACGGGCCACGCCGACCTCGAGATCGGGCCCGACGGCAACTGGTGGGCCATCTTCCTCGCCTGCCGCCCGTACGCCGGTAAATTCTGGGCCACCGGCCGCGAGACCTTTCTGCTGCCGGTCAAGTGGACCGATGACGGCTGGCCGGTCATTCTCCCGCCGGGCGAGCGGGTTCCCTCCACGCAACCGGCGCCGAAGGTCGCCGGTCCCGCCGCCTCGCCGCGGAAGGGCCCGCTGCTGCCGACCGGCAACTTCACGTGGCGCGACGAATTCGACGCGGCGGAGCTCTCTCCTTTCTGGACCATGCTGCGCGCACCCAAGGAAACGTGGTGGAACCTCCGGGCCCCGGCCGGCGCGCTCGCGCTGACCCCGCGGGCGGAGCCGCTTTCCGGCAAGGGCAACCCGTCGTTCCTCGGCCGGCGCGTGCAGCACGCCACCTACCAGGCCGAGGTTGCGCTGGAGGTCCCGGCCGATAGCCGGGTCAGCGCGGGCCTGGCCGTCTTCCAGAGCGAGACCCAGCACTTCTACGCGGGCGTGCGTCGCAACGGCGCCTGGATGAGCGTGTTCCTCGAGCGCTGGCACGAGGGGCGCCGCCAGGTCATCGCCAACGAGGTCGTGGCGGCGGCGGAAAAGGTCCGCCTCCGTCTCGACGCGCGGGAGACGAAATTCTCCTTTTCCTTCGCGTCGGATGGCAGGCCGGCCCGGATGCTGCTCGCGGATACCGACTCCTATCCGGTCACGGTGCAGGCGGCGGGCGGCGGCCTGCATTTCACCGGCCTGGTGATCGGCCCGCACGCCCGGCTGGACCGCTAGGGCCGGCGGCCGCCGCGGCCGAATCTAGCCCCGCCGGCGCCAGCCGCCGCGGGTGGCTGACGAGCGGGAAACGCAACGGTTTCGCGGGGGGCCAAAGTCTGATAGCCCTGATCCCATCCCGTCTCCGCCCATGCGACTCACCCCTTGCACCCTTCGTGCGATCGCGCTCGCGGCCATCGCAGTTCAACCCCTCCCCGCCGCCGACGAATACCCGCCGCATCCCGACGGGCTCGTCCAGCCGGGCGTGCCCCAGGGCGAGCTGATCACGCGGGAGTTCTCGGGCTCGCAGATCTTCCCCGGCACGAGCCGCGAAGTGACGATCTACGTCCCGCGGCAGTACGACCCGGCCAAGCCCGCGTGCGTCCACGTCAACCAGGACGGGGTGCAGTTCAACGCTCCGGTGGTTTTCGACAACCTGATCGCCCGCGGCGAGGTGCCGGTGCTCATCGGCGTCTTCGTCCGCCCCGGCGTCGTCAAGGCCCGCGATCCCGCCCACGCGCTCGACCGCTTCAACCGGTCGTACGAATACGACGGGCTCGGGGACGCCTACGCCCGCTTCGTGCTCGACGAGCTGCTGCCGTGGGTCGAGACGCTTCAAACTTCCGACGGCCGCGCCCTGCGGCTCTCGCGCTCCGGCAATGACCGCTCCATCGGCGGACAGAGCAGCGGCGCCATCGCGGCCTTCACCGCCGCCTGGGAGCGCCCCGATGCGTTCACCCGCGTCTTCTCGGCCATCGGCACCTATGTCGACCTGCGGGGCGGCGGGCGGTACCCGGCGCTGATCCGACGCACCGAACCGAAGCCGATCCGGATCTTCCTCCAGGACGGCGCGGAGGATCTCAACATCTACGGCGGCGACTGGTGGATGGCGAACCAGACGATGCAGCGGGCGCTGGCGTACGCCGGCTACGAGGTGCGGCACGCCTGGGGCGAGGGCGGCCACAACGGGCGGCACGCGACGGCGCTGTTTCCCGACGCCCTCCGCTGGCTGTGGCAGGACTGGCCCAAGCCGGTGAAGGCCGGGACGCTGCCGATGGAACGCCTGGGGCCGCTGCTCATCCCCGGCGAAGACTGGCAGCTGGTCGGCGAAGGCTACGGCCTGAGCGAAGGCGCGGCCGTGGACGCCCAGGGCCGGTTCTTCTTCACCGACATCCCCGGCTCGAAATCCTATCGCCTCGACGCGGCCGGCCGCCCCGAGGTCTTCGTCTCCGACTCGCGCCGCGCCAACGGGCAGGCCTTCGGCCCCGACGGCCGGCTCTACGCCGTCGCCACGCGCACGCAGGAGATCCTGGCCATCGACGCCGCCGGGAATGTCGAGGTCATCGCCGACGGCATCGCCGGCAACGACCTCGTGGTCGCCCACAACGGGAATATCTACGTCACGCATCCCGGTGGCGCCGGGTCCCCGAGCCGGCTCTGGCTGATCCGCCCCGACGGCACGAAACTCGAGGTGGGCCAGGGCGGCTACCGCTACGCCAACGGCATCGCGCTTTCGCCGGACCAGACGCTCCTCTACGTCGCGGACTACGCGTCACACTGGGTGTACTCCCACGCGATCCAGCCCGACGGCACCCTCGCGCACAAGCAGCGGTTCCATTGGCTTCATTCGCCCGACAGCGATGACCAGAGCTACGCCGACGGCGTCAAGGTCGACACGAAGGGCAACCTGTACGTCGCGACGCGCCTCGGCGTCCAGCTCTGCGACCAGGCCGGGCGCGTGCACCTGATCATCCCGACGCCCAATGGCCGCTGCACGAACCTCGTCTTCGGCGGCGAAAAATTCGACGTCCTCTATGCCACCTGCAACGACAAGGTCTACAAGCGCCGCCTGAACGCGACCGGCGCGAACGCCTGGGCCCCGCCCTTCAAGCCCGCCGCGCCGCGGCTGTGAGACCGGCGGGGCGGGGCGCCGCTCACGCGGAACCGCCGGCGGTCGCCCCCTGGAGTGAACGCGCTCCGGCGCCGGCGATCACGGCTCGAACAGCTTCAGGTCGATCGACTCCCCGATGATCCGGTAGCCTGCCGCCGACAGGTGCAGGTGGTCGCCGCCATCCGTCGCGGCCGAGAGCCGCCCGGGATTCGCCGGGTCGCGCGCCACGGCATCGAAATCGATCACGGCGTCGAATCGGCCGCTGGTCCGGATCCAATCGTTCACCTTCCGCCGCTCGGCCTCGCTTTCCGGCGTGTGATACGCGCTGAAGCCTTCGAACGGCATGATCGTGGCGCCATAGACCTTGATCCCGTGATCGTGCGCCCGGCGGATGATCTGCTCGTACGCCGCGATGAGGTCGTCGGCCGTCGCGTGGGGCTCGCCGCGCTGCCGCGCGCCCACCGCGCCGCCCAGGTCGTTGACCCCTTCGAGGATGATCAGCCACCGGACGCCCGGCTGCGCGATCACGTCGCGGTCGAGGCGCGACAGCGCGCTCGGGCCGAGCCCGTCGCGCAACACGCGGCCGCCGCCGATGCCCTGGTTCAGGACCGCGACCTGGGCCGTCGCCGGATTCGCCCGCAGGCGCCGGGACAGGATGTCAGGCCACCGGTCGTTGCCGTTCGTCGTCGAACCCCGTCCGTCGGTGATCGAATCGCCGAGCACGGCCACGGCCGCCGCGCCGGGCAGGGCGGCCACGTCGACGCCGCTCAGGAAATACCAGCGGTCGACCTTCTTGGCCTCGGGCAAAGCCGGCGCATCGACCGTCGCACCATAAGCGAAATACGACGTCGTGCGGGAGCCGGGATGGCCCGTCACCTCGCCCGGCGCCTCCCTCAGGCCAAGCGTCACGGCCAGGTCGGCCATCTCGTCCACCGGGAAGTCCACCGGATCCGAAACGACAAACGCGCCCGGCTCGATCATCACCTGCCGACGGCCGAGGAACAGCACCGGTCGGCTCGAACCCGGCTCGATGCCGTCGGCCGTCGCCGCGCGGGCGATTTCAGCCCCGTCGATCGTCAGCGGCGTGCGTCCGTATTGATTCGAGAATCGCACGCGCACCGCGCGCCCGCCGATCGAGATCCGAAAACGCTGGCGGAGCGTCACGCCCGCAAAGCCCGGCGCGGGCGGAAGATTGTTCGGCTCGACCAGTTGCACCGCCGTGGCCCAGGTCGGGATCCAGCACGGCGCCTCCGCGGCCGGCAGCGAGCCCGGCCGCAGCAGGGCCGCCACCCATCCGGCCAGGACCGGCAGGGTTCGGAGAAAGAGTTTTCGGTTCATCGCGAATCCCACTTCGCCACCGCGTCGCGCAGCGCCTCGGGTGTCCACTCCCCGCCGTGCACCGCGACCCGGTAGCGCAGGGTCCAGCCTTCGCCCGGACCGAGCTTCTTCACCGCGGGCGCCAGGATCGCCGCGCACATGAACCTCATGACGCCGTTGTCGATGAGGTACAAGGGCGCGCGCTCGCCGCCGTTGGCCGTCGCGCTGAGAAAGGCGACGCCGCCGACCGGACTCCCGTCGCGATAAAAATTCGCGGCGGCGGCCGGCGCGGACGGACGGGCGCGGTTCTGCGTGAACTGGTCCACCGGCCCGCCGGACGTCACCATCTTCATCGCCAAGGGCGGCGGCGCCAGCCGGACGCTCAGGCCGGCATAGCCGCCGTTCACCCGCCCGTCGGGCTCGCCCGGCATCGGCGTCCGGTCGAGCACCGCCCCCTCCGGCCCCGCGGTGAATTCGGCCGACCAGTCGAGCGTGAATCCCCCGGCGCCATCCGGTCGGGAGATCTCCAGCCGGCGCCGTTCCTTCAGGTCGATGCGGCCGGA
>Ga0196981_1000445_pt1 | contig 13451 bp, 6 predicted proteins | sample S3_2013CmetaG_FD_155462 | JGI IMG/M metagenome (GOLD analysis project Ga0196981, IMG submission 155462) | Soil microbial communities from Anza Borrego desert, Southern California, United States - S3_20-13C | ecosystem: Environmental > Terrestrial > Soil > Desert | place: USA: California... | reverse complement strand
AGCAGCGGCGCGACTACGATCGCTATCTCTACCAAGCACGCCACCTGATCGAGAACTTCTTCAACAAGCTCAAGCCATACCGCGCCATCGCCACCCGCTATGACAAGACCGCCTGCAACGTCCTCGGGGCAATCTATCTCGCCGCAGCTATCGTCTGGCTCAATTGAGGACACGCTCTAGCTCGCGAGTCAATAATTCGTGTACCCATACCGGCTTCTCGGAAGCGGCTGCCTAGACTTGTTCAGGACCAGGCCAAGCAGATTTGTCTGCTCCAAAATGTGCATTGAGCGTTGAAGTTCTTCGGGAGTATTTTGTTCGTCCTCCACCACAAGTAACACGCCATCGACATTGGATATAAAGGAAAGCGCCTCGTCCGCGACGAAGAGCGGTGGAATATCGAAAATGACGATGCGGGATTCATAGTGCGACTTGAGCTCTTGTACCAGAGCGGCCATTTGGGGGGATGACATCAATTCGGAAGAATTCCTTTGGGATTCTCTTCCGGGGAGCACGACCAAGCGTTCAAGGCCTGGGTTAATCAACACGTCTTCCAGAGAAATCTTGCCCGTCAGGTAATCGGCCAGCCCGTATTCTACGGGGAGGCCAAGATAGTGGCCGACCCGCGGACGCCGAAAATCGGCATCGACGAGAAGCGTGCTTTGATTGCCTTCCAATGCCATGGCCATGGCGAGGTTTATCGATACGGAGGTTTTCCCGGCGCCCGGAGTCGCGCTGGTTATGGCAAAGCTGTTCCAGTTGTTCTCTCGAAGCTGCCTCAGAATATTCGTCCGAAGTACGCGAAAAATATCGGCCCGAGAATCGTTATTGAGCCCCATGACGATCCGGTGCTCCCGCAATACATCCGGATCGACGGCGACAGTTCGCGTTTTCGTGTACTGGATGAGATCGAGCGGGTTTGGCTTTGTGCGGCTAAACATCTTTTGCCTCCAAAACGATACTGACCGAAACGGCGCTGCCTGCTCGCGTTTAGGCGATCTGAAACGAAACGATGAATAGGGAAATGGCAACCAGCAGGAGACAGGCCGTTCCTATCCGGATGGTCGCTTTTCTTCGCTGGCTCTGTTTCATGAGTCTTTTTTCCGTTTCGGAAGGGGATTCGATGTAGGGAATGACAACCAGTGGCATCAGGCCGGTGGTTTCGGAAAGCGCCCGGTATCCCCTGATTCTGGGGTCCAGGAATTCGAGCAGCAAAGCACAGCCCAAAGCGGCGGCGATTCCGAGGAAAAACCCGCCGATGATGACTTTCCTTCTAATGGCTTTTTCCGGTCGGGTGGGTACTGTGGGTTGTTCGATAACGGTGAGAGTTTGCCCATGCTGTTCTTCTTCCAGGGTTTGAACGAGCTTGGCGTCCAGCAGTTTTTCCTTGAGCTGGTTGTACTTGTTGAGCGTGTGATCCCGCTCCCTGGCCAATTCCAAATAGTCCTTTTCCACCTCCGGAGTCCGCGCAACGTGCTCGCGAAGGGCTTCGATCTCCGTCTTCAAAGCATCCTTGATCTGCGCCAGGGATTCGAGTTCTCCCTGGCTGGCCTTAAGTTGCGCCTCCAGGCCCAAAGAAGCGGGATCGGTAAAGCGCGCCGGGGCTTCCGTACGGCTCGATTGCGCCTCCGCCTGTTTTAACTGGCGCAGCAGTGCATCGATTTGATTTTTTGATCTAACCACATCCGGGTGATCGTCGGCATACGCTTTCGCCTGAAGCGACTTAAGATCATGCTTGGCTTCCGCCAATTGCTTGCGGATATCGTCCGGTTCGGGCGAGATTTCTTGAAATTGCGAGCCCAAAGCCTCCATTTGGCGTTTTAGGCTGAGCACGGTTGGATGCGATGGGTTATATCTGACGGAAAGCCTAAGGTACTGCGCTTGCAATACTTTCAGCATCTCGGCCTTGGTGAGCGGGGTTTTGTCGTCGACATGGCCGGGGGGCTGAAGTTGTTGGATTCTTGCCAACTCCACGGTCAAGAAAGTGATTTTCTCCTTCGTGAGGCGGATTTGGTGCTCGATATCCCGCAGTTCGCTCTCCTTGCGATCCAGCGCCGACAGATTCCCTTGATGCTGCTCCGGCAAACTGTCTTTATATTGTTTCTTGAAGTCCGATATTCTGTCGTCGATAACCTGAATCTCCTTATTGAGTTTTTTCGATTCTTCGGTGAGAAAATCGGCGGTTTTAATGGCGCGCTGAGTTCGTGAGCGATCATTTTGCTCGATGAACAAACTCGTCAACCTGTCTACGACCTCTCTTGCCTTGTTGGGATCTTCGTAACTGAAGGAAATGGTAAATGCGATGTCGGTTTGACCGGAAACGTTTGTGCCAATTAAATCTGATTTAACCAAGGCGATATCGGTATTGCGCTTGAACTGATCGGCTAAATCGTATTTGGCCGTGTCATCATCACTGCCGCCGTAAAGATGGCTGGATTCGATAATCGCGAGCACATTATCGGTCGTCATGACCTTTTGGGTTATGGACCTGATCTGTTCATCCGCATACTCGGCAATTGTCGACTGAATGATCTCTTTCGGCACCAAGGCTTCCATCAGCATGGTGGCGGTTGAGCGGAAAGTCCTGGGCAAACTGTAAGCCACGATTGCGGATGCAATATTCATGGCTACGAAAACAATCAATATATAATATTTTCTTCGGCTTATTATGTTGATGTAATCGAATATAGCTTTAGCGTTTTGCTCCATAATTAACCATATCCAAGTCCGTTGTTGTGCAGGAAGGGCGGCTGCTTATTGGGTGCTAAAACTGGCCGATGCTAAAAATAATGCAAAATTGCTGTCAAACATGTGATACGTAAAAATACTTAGTATCTCTTGTGGTGGCCTCCTGCTAAGCTAGCGCTACGAAAACTACGCCGGAATGATGGATTTTAGCCCGTTCCGAGCCTTTTATAGGTGGCTTTGAGGCTTGCTCCTATTGGCTTGGTGGAAAAACGTCATTTGGTTACAAAACAGTAACAACGCTAAATATTAATAACCAAAAATACCTTCGCGCAGCATGGATGCCAGAAAATCTTTTTTGATTGTCGGTGGAGGCATTATTGGCTTGGCAACCGCTTATCGGTTGTTGGAACGTCTCCCCGGTGCGCAAGTAACTCTGCTGGAAAAAGAGGCATCCTTGGGGATGCATCAGAGCTCGCGCAATAGCGGCGTATTGCACGCGGGCCTTTATTACCGGCCCGGCTCTGCCAAGGCGCAGTTGGCGGTATCGGGCATTCGGCAAATGATTGCTTTTTGCCGCAAGGAAAATATCCCTCACGACATCTGCGGCAAGCTCGTGGTGGCGGTGACGCCGGATGAGTTGCCCCGGCTGGACGAATTGCTGCGGCGAGGCAAAGCCAATGGGCTTGCGGGGCTGCGAAAGCTCGACCGGAAAGAAATGAGTGCCGTCGAACCCCATGTGAACGGTATCGCTGCCGTCCATGTACCCGAGGAAGGCATCGTCGATTACCGGCAAGTCTGTCATCGATTGAGCGGCCGGGTGAAAGAGCGCGGGGGAAACATTGTCACTCAGGCCAAAATCGAGCGCCTGGACAGGAAGGTCGGCAAATGGGTCGCGAGGACCGCAACAGCGGAATTCGAAGCCGGCTTTTTGATCAACTGCTCCGGGCTTCACTGCGACCGGGTGGCTGCGTTGGCGGGCGAGCGCCGGGAGGTGCGGATTGTTCCGTTTCGTGGAGAGTATTTTCGCCTTGCACCGTCCGCTCGGCATCTGGTGCGGAATTTGATTTACCCCGTGCCCAATCCGCAATTTCCGTTTCTGGGCGTTCATTTCACCCGTCGCATTCACGACGGCGTGGAGGCCGGTCCGAATGCCGTACTGGCTTTTGCGAGGGAAGGTTATCGATTAACCGACTTCAATTTCCGCGACGTGCTGGATGCGCTGCTTTTCCCCGGATTATCGCGTTTTCTCCGGCGATATCCCGAAATGGTGCGCACGGAATTGGCCCAGTCGTTCAGTAAAGAGCGATTCTGCCGCGCGCTGCAGTGCCTGGTGCCCGAGATTCGGCCCGACGATCTGATGCCCGGAGGTTCGGGCGTGCGCGCGCAAGGCATGACGCCGGCAGGCGATCTGGTCCAGGATTTTCATCTGGTGGTCCGCAAGGACGCCGTGCATGTCCTCAATGCCCCAAGCCCCGGCGCTACCGCTTCATTGGCTATCGGCGAGTACATACTGAACCGGGCGTCGATTTTGGAGTAGGAAAGTGCCGAAGGGAACGGGAGACTTAGGGAAAAGTTCGAATGCCGCCGCAATGCGGGCAACGGCGCCGGGGGGGCAAGATAGGCCTCCAACGGCAAATGCGGCCGCGGACGAAAAGCCTTCCTATGGCCAGATTCTGAAGTCTTCGGCCTTGATCGGCAGTTCGTCGGTGGCGAACATCGGCATCGGCATCGTTCGCACCAAGGCCATGGCGGTACTGCTGGGGCCGTCCGGGGTCGGGTTGCTCGGCCTGTACGGGTCGATCGTCGATCTTGCGCAAAGCATGGCGGGCATGGGCATCAACAGCAGCGGCGTACGCCAGATTGCCGAGGCGGCCGGTTCGGGCGAAACCGAGCGGATCGCGCGAATCGTCGCGGTGCTGCGACGCACAACGATCTTCCTGGGAATGCTCGGCGCCGTTTTGTTGGCCGTGTTTTCAAGGCCGGTATCCACGTTGACGTTTGGCTCCGATCAACAAGCCGCCGGCGTGGCGCTGCTTTCGGCTGCCGTATTTTTTCGCGTGGTGTCCGACGGGCAGGGTGCCTTGATCCAAGGGATGCGGCGCATCGCCGATCTCGCCAAGATGGGCGTCTTGGGCGCGATCTTCAGCACGATCATCGGCATCCTACTGGTATTTTTCCTGGGCGAACAGGGCGTCGCGCCGTCCGTCGTGGGCATCGCCGCCATGACCGCCATGATGTCGTGGTGGTACAGCCGCAAGGTGAATTTCCCGACGCCGTCCCTATCCGCGTCTCAAATGGGCCGGGAGGCATCCGCGCTCCTGAAGCTCGGCTTCGCATTCATGGCCAGCGGGCTGATGATGATGGGGGCTGCTTACGCGATTCGCATCATGGTGCTCCGCCTGGTTGGATTCGAGGCGGCCGGATTGTATCAATCGGCCTGGACTCTCGGCGGACTGTACGTCGGGTTCGTTTTACAGGCCATGGGAGCCGACTTCTATCCTCGGCTGACGGTCGTCGCCAAAGACAATGCCGTGTGCAACCGAATGGTCAACGAGCAGGCTCAAGTCAGTCTCTTGCTGGCGGGACCGGGTGTCATCGCCACCCTCGCGTTTGCGCCGGTGATTATCGAATTGTTCTATACCGCCGAATTCCATGCGGCCGTGGACGTTCTTCGCTGGCTCTGCCTTGGCATGACCCTGCGCATTATCTCCTGGCCGATGGGCTTCATCATCGTGGCAAAAGGCGCTCAAAACGTCTTTTTTTGGAGCGAAGCGGTCTGGACTGTCGCGTATACCGGTCTGGCGTGGGTATCCATCGGCTCTTTCGGTTTGAGCGGCGCCGGTATTGCCTTCTTTGAATCCTATATTCTCCACGGCTTGATGATCTATTGCATCGTTCGCCGGCTGAGCGGGTTTCGTTGGTCGAGCGCGAACCGGCGGACCGCCATGGTTTTTCTCCCCCTGATAACGCTCGTATTCTGCGGCTTCTATGTATTGCCGCCCTGGCCGGCTATCGGCGTCGGGTTAGCGGCGGCGATCCTGAGCGGCATTTACTCGCTCCACATCCTCCTTAATCTGGTCTCTCCGGAGCGGATTCCTGGCCGAGTGCGGCAAATGCTTGGATGGCTCGGGCCAAAGACGAGGGCGGCGACGGCGCCAGGTGGCAGAGCTGCCGAAGACAGATCGCCCCGGATGAGGTGTTTGAAATTTGCATGGGTGGTTTATGCGTCATTCTGCGTGTGGATCCATTGGTATGAAGAAGTCTATGGCTGGTCGGTGGGATGGGGCGCTTTCGTGCCCGGCCTCACAGACGTGGAGTATTAAGCACACCGATCGGCGGCCGGTACGATTCTTTCCCCGGAGAACTTCGACACCCGCAAATGGTATTGCAATGAATCCGTTCAGCTTGGCTCGCTTGGTATTTTCATCGTCCAGGCGCAGCTTCCGGGCGCTTTTTCTCGGATGCTCGCTGTGGCTGTTCGGCCAGACTTTCATCCTGGCGGCCGAGGACGGTTATCGCCTGAATCCGGGCGACAAACTCGAAATCACTGTCTGGCAGGAGGAGAACCTGCATGCGGAGACGGTAGTGCTGCCGGACGGCACGGTTTCTTTTCCCCTGGTCGGCCATGTTCCCGCCGCCGGCAAAACGAGCGAGGAGTTTGTCGGCGTTCTGAGAGAGCGTCTTTCCCAATTCCTTCCCAGCCCCGAAATCAACGTCAGACTGCTCGCGGCAGAGGGCAACGTGGTTTATGTGACCGGCGAGGTCCTCCATCCGGGAGCATTCGTGATGAAAGGACCCATGGATGTGATGCAAGCCTTGAGCATGGCCGGCGGTTTTACGGCATTCGCCAAAAAAAACGACATCCTGATCCTGCGGCGCGAGACGGGAGGGCATTCCAGGGCGCTACCCTTCGAGTACGGCAATATCGAGGACGGGGAGCGGCTGGAATCGAATATTCTGTTGCGAAGCGGCGATACCGTCGTCGTGCCTTGAACGGCCGACGACGCTAACGATCCGGCGCAGTCGAAAAGTCCAGATAGCAGGGATGGGCTACAGAGGAAGAATCGGATGGCTCGTTTTGGCCTTTGTCGGTTTTTTTAGAAGCGCTACGGCCGCTCAATGGGTAGTGGCGGGAACCTTGGGCCAGCACCTGCGGTATGACGACAACATTTCGTTTAGCACCATTCAAAAGCAGCCGGTTTTCGGGTACCTGTTGACGCCCATCGTGACGGCCAGCCGAAAGACCGGTTCGCTAGAACTTGTTTTTGAGGGGCAGGGAGATATTCGGCGTTATGACGATTCTCGGTGGGACTGTGACAACTACGCGTCGGGATTTAATGGCCGCTACTCGACCAAACGCAGCATTTTTGCGGTCAGCGGGGGGTATGGCTATAGCTGTTCGTATATCCGGCAACTCGAAGATACGGGAATTCTGGTGCCGACTACCCGGTATGAGAACTATACGCTGGCGCCATCTTGGACGTGGCAATGGACAGAGCGTACTCAGTTGATCGCGGAAACATCGTATTCCAATACAAGCTATATAAAATCACGCCGCGGCACTGAGGCAATAAATTTCCAGGGAAATGACACCTACTCCCTGAGGCTGGGCGGAAATCACCTCTGGAGCCGGCGTCTTTCCTTAAATGGAGGAGTTTTTTTCTCCAATATCGTCTATACGAATGGCAGCTTGCCGAATCAGAATTTGTTCGGCTTTCAAGCGGGTGCAAACTACGCCATCAGCCGAAAGTGGAAGGCCAGTGCAGGCGGGGGGCTCAGGTGGCTGGATACGGAACGGAACACTTCGACGGCTTTAGATTATATCGCCAACCTTAGTTTAAGCTATGAAGGTCCGCTGACGAATTTCTCCATTGGCTATTCGAATAGTATTAACCCGAGCGCTATCGGGCAAACACAGCAATATCAGACGGTCTTTGCGAATTATTCGTACCGGTTCGCACCGCATCTCTCGCTGAGCGTCGCCGGCAATTTCAGCCGCAATTCATCGTTCGATGGTCAATCCTCCGGGAATTCGACCGATACCTTAGACCGCGATTACCTCAATGTGTCGGCCGGTCTTGTTTGGCAATTTGCCAAAAACTGGGAAATCAAGGGTAGCTATGAGTACCGGTGGCAACAGTACCGGCAAGACATCGGAAACGGTGAGTCGAATACCGTAACGCTTTCCTTGAGCTATGCCTGGGAGGGGATTAGGGCATTCCGTTAACCACCGCTTGCCCATCCGTTTTGGAACCGATTCTCGATTAGTTTCTCCTCCGTTCGCATCGGCCAAGCTCGTCCGGTCGGCGCATCGGCAGTTGGCGCGCACAGTTTTCCGTAAGCCCGACAATCAGGCAGTCCGCTTATTCGAAAAAACGACTGTAAAAAAAACTGACACACAACCCGGTCCGGCCTATCGATCGCGCGCCGATGCGGATTCGCGGCGCCTGAACTGTCTCGCCGTAGGACCGGCGCGGCTTGGCACAGAGAAACACCCAGCCATGTTTATTGATGTTTGTCAGTTTTTTTTACAAGCTAGGTTTCGAACGGCTTCATGATATGGGGCAATTGCCTGATCAAAAAGAAAAAATAAACTGAGCGGTTATCTTGGCTTATCATTTGCAATATCAATATTGCGAGATCTTTCGATGGCTGTCGTTTAGCGAAGAGGAAACACCGGTCTGCGGGAATAGCATAAAGATCGTTATTCCTCTCAAGCGAGAGAGAGATATGTGTACTGTTTCGGCCATTAAGTCGAATTCACGCTTATCGCACGAGGCGATCTGCATTTTATGAAAATCGTATTTCCATAGCCGAAGCAATTAATGCAATTAATTGGTTTTCATGTAAGGTGCGCTCGGTAAATTTTCGTATTTAAGGCTTTTCCAATAAGTATCGTACCGGATTAGATTAGTCGGCAGGATTCCCCTTAGCGATAGAGGGATATTCAAAAAATGGGGGGACGCCGTACATTAACCTAAAGGGATTTTGCATATGATGATTCGGGCGTTATCAAGTCTATTCGGGTTGTCTAGCCGCGGCATGGTTGTCATTTTGGGTTTGGCCGCGCTTATTTCATACAGCCAAGCGGTGGAACCGCTGCGCCTCGGTCCCGATTCCGCAGGATCGAACCAGGCGTTTGCCGCTCAGCAGGATCTGACCTTGATCGCCGTCAGTCCGGACGGACGGCGGCTTGCGAGCATCAACCCGGCCGGACGGATCGAATTGCGCGATCTCCTCCACGGACGGCTGCTGGGAATGCTCCAGAACAGAACCGGCGTCCGTGTCACCGGCCTCGCTTTCAGCCCCGACGGGATGACCCTGGCCGGAAGCGGAAACGACGGCCGAATCGATCTATGGGACGTCTTGGCCGGCCGGGGGCCGCGCCTTACCCTGGAAGGACACGACGGCGCTCCGATCGACCTGTTAAGGTTCAGTCCGGGCGGCTCCGTGCTGGCCAGCAGCGCTGCCGATCGTCGGATCAAGCTATGGGACGTCGCCACTGGCGATGCCCGCCAAATTCTGCCTGGGCATGGCGGATCCGCCATTCTGGCCCTGGCCTTCAGTCCCGACGGCCGTATCCTGGCCAGCAGCGGCGACGATAACCGAGTCAAGCTGTGGAATATCGCCTCCGGCCAGGAAAACACGATCCTGAGCGATGCCGGCGTTGCACCCAACGGCATCGATTTCAGCGGCGACGGCGGCCTGTTGGCCGTCCTCGGCCAGGAGGGCCGCGTCAGCCTGTGGAACGTGGCTTCCGGGCAAGAGCATTTCCCGTTGCAAGACTGGACCAACGCGCGGAATCTCGCCGTCGCCTTCAGCCCCGACCGTGCCAGCATCATCGGGGTGGGCGAGGACAATCAGGTACGGTTGTGGGAGACCGCCACCGGGCAGGTGCGGTATACGCTCACGAGCCCGGACGGCGCCCGCATCACGGCGGCCACGTTTGCTCCCGACGGCGCTACCCTGGCCACCGCCGGTGACAATCGCCGGATCGTGCTTTGGGATACTTCCACCGGCATGGCCAAATCGGTGTTGATCTCGGCCGGCGATACGGTCAGCGCACTCGCCTTCAGCCCGGACGGCAAGGCATTGGTAAGCCAAGGCCTGACCGGACAGGTCAGCGTCTGGAATCTTCCGAGCGGCTCCGTGCGCTTCAATGCTCAATCCGCGTTGCCCGCCGCTACGACTTATTCGGCTATGTCCGCCGGGGCAACTTCGGTCCCGGTGCAGTCCGCGGCTGCCTCCATCCCTTCGGCCAAGACGGCCATCGACTCCGGCCCGTCCGCCACGGCGCCCGGCGCCGCGATTCAAAAGCTGGCCAACCGGATCGAGCAGATCGCCAAACGCCATAAAGCTCCCGAAAAACGCAATTGGCAAGGCATCACGGCAATCGCGGTCAGTCCCGACGGAATGCTTTTGGGGACCACGGGCAAGGGCGGCAACCTGCAAATCCGGCGTGCCGACGGTACGGAGCGGTTCGCGCTGAAGAGCCATCATAGCCAGGATGTGACCGGGGCCACGTTCACGGCGGATGGCCGATACATGGTCAGTGTCGGCCGGGACACCGAAATCGAAATATGGGATGTTGCGACGGGCCGCCAGGAACGGGCTCTTAACGGGCCCGAGCACCCGATCCGGGCGGTGGCCAGCGCCTCCGACGGCAGCGTGGCCGTCGCCGGCGAAGAAACGAGAATCATGGTCTGGAATGCGGCCGGCAAGCTGAGCAAAATTCTCAACGGCCATACCGATTTCGTGAACACGCTCGCCGTCAGTTCCGACGGAAAACGTTTGGCGAGCGGCAGCGCGGATACACGCGTGATCGTGTGGGATCTGGATACGGGGAAACCCATCCGGACATTGCCGGGCGCCGCCGAGATCAATGCCGTGGCGTTCAGTCCGGACGGCGGGCTGATTGCCGCCGGCGGCGCCGATAGCCGGGTCACCGTTTGGGATGCCGCCACCGGTCAACAAGCGATGGTTCTTACGGGCCATAACGCCCCCGTCAGGACCTTGGCGTTCGACCGCAACGGCAAGCGGCTGGCGAGCGGGGCCGAAGACACACGGACGCTCGTGTGGAATCTGGCAACGGGCAAGCTTCATCGGGCCGTGGCGGGGACGCGAGCGGTCAACGCCGTGGCCTTCGGACCGGGCGGACGCTTGTTTACCGCGGATGAAGGCAGCGATGTCGTCGAATGGGACGCGGAAACCGGCGATAAGCGCAATACCATCGTCATTCCCGTCCCGCCGAGCTTGAACACGTTAACGAATCCCGGCGCTGCCGCGGCGAAGCGGGTCGAATCCGGATTGACGGCCATCCTGGGCCGGCTTCTCGACTGGCTGATTCCCGCCGCCGAAGCGGCGATCCCCGATCCGCCGGGCGGGCCGATCCTGATCGTCACATCGGGCAATTCCAATTACGGCTCGTACTACGCGGAAATACTGCGGAACGAAGGCTTCAACGAGTTTGCCGCCGCCGATATTTCGGCGGTGTCGAGCGCGATGCTCGCAAACTACGATCTGGCGATTCTGGCACAGACGCCGCTAACCGGCAGCCAAGCCGCGATGTTCACCGCCTGGGTCAACGGGGGAGGCAATCTGATCGCCATGCGCCCCGATAAACAGCTGGCCGGCCTGCTCGGCCTTGCCGATGCGGGGTCGACCCTGGCCGAGGGCTATCTGCTGGTCGATACGTCGCAGGCCCCCGGCAACGGCATCGTTTCTCAAACCATGCAGTTTCACGGCACGGCCGACCGCTATACGCTCAATGGGGCGTCGAGCATCGCCTCGCTGTACAGCAATGCGACGACCGCGACCTCGAATCCCGCCGTTACCCTCCGCAGCTTCGGCTCCGGCCTGGCCGCCGCATTCACCTACGATCTGGCGAGATCGATCGTCTACGCGCGTCAAGGCAATCCGGCCTGGCAAGCCCAAGAACGGGACGGCTTTTCGCCGATCCGCTCCGACGACAAGTTCTACGGCAATGCTTCCGGCGATCCGCAGCCGGATTGGGTCGATTTGCTCAACAAGGCCGCCATTCCGCAGGCCGACGAGCAGCAGCGGCTGTTGGGCAATCTGATCCTGAAGATGAACACGATCAAAAAGCCTTTGCCCCGTTTCTGGTATTTTCCGTTCGGGAAAAAGGCGGTTGTGATCATGACCGGCGACGACCACGGCAACGGAGGAACCGCGGGCCGTTTCGACCAGTTCATAGCCGCGAGTCCCGCAGGTTGCAGCGTCGCCAATTGGGAATGCATTCGAGGCACCTCTTACATCTATCCCTATACGCCGCTGAGCAACGAGCAGGCGGCCAACTATACGGCGCAAGGGTTCGAGGTCGGCCTTCACATCAATACGAATTGCGCCGATTTTACCGCGGAGTCCCTCGACGCCTTCTATTCCGCGCAAATCGCCGATTTCACCGCGAAATACACGAGCATTCCGGCCCCGCTCACCGAGCGGCATCATTGCATCGCCTGGAGCGACTGGGCGACCGGAGCGAACGTTCAGTTCGCCCATGGCATCCGGCTCGACACCAGTTACTACTTTTGGCCTCCGAGCTGGGTCGACGACCGTCCCGGCTTTTTTACCGGTTCCGCCATGCCCATGCGTTTTGCCGATCTCAATGGCGCCCTCATCGACGTTTACGAGGCGGTAAGCCACATGACCGACGAATCGGGGCAAAGCTACCCCTTCACGGTCGATACGCTGCTGGATCGGGCCCTGGGCCCTGACGGATTCTACGGCGCCTATACCATCAATGCGCACACCGACCTCGGACAAATACCGGAGGCCGATCACACCGTGGCATCGGCCAAAGCGCGCAACGTTCCCGTCGTGTCCAGCCTTCAGATGCTGACGTGGCTCGACGGCCGCAACGGTTCCTCGTTCGGAAACGTGGCATGGAACGGCAGCGTCCTGAGCTTTTCCGTCAGTCCCGGCAACGGCGCCAACGGACTCCGGGCCATGGTGCCCACCTCTTCGGCCGCGGGCGTCCTCACCGGCATCGCCGGTCCGGGCGGCGCCGTCGGCTATACGATCGAGACCATAAAAGGCGTTGAATATGCCTTTTTCCCGGCAGCTGCCGGCGCCTATAGCGCAACCTATGCGCCGGACACCACGCCGCCGGCCGTGATTTCGAATTCCCCAGCCTCGAACGCCACGGCGGTGAGCCTTGGGAGCGCGGTAACCGCCCGGTTCAGCGAGGGGATGGACCCGGCCTCGATCAATACCGCCAGCTTTGTGCTGAACGGCCCCGGCAACGCTTCGATATCCGCTGCCGTGACTTACGACGGAGCCACCCGTACGGCGACCCTGACTCCGAGCGCCTCGCTGGCGGGCTCCACGACCTACACCGCCACCGTGAAAAGCGGGGTCAATGGCGTCAAGGACTTATCGGGCAATGCCCTGGCAGCCGACCACACTTGGTCATTCACGACCGAAGCCCAGCCTTGCGCGGCCGCACCGTGCACCGTCTGGCCCGATGCCGCCACGCCCGCCAACGCGTCGGTAAACGACCCCAATCCGGTCGAGCTCGGGGTGAAATTCAAGTCCGACGTGGACGGCTGGATCACCGGCATCCGGTTCTACAAGGGCAACGGCAACGCCGGCCCCCACGTGGGGACGCTGTGGAGCGGCGCCGGCCAGGCGCTGGCGCAGGCGACGTTCATCGACGAGACCGCCACCGGCTGGCAGCAGGTCAATTTCCCGGCGCCGGTGGCGATCCAGGCGAACACGGTCTACGTCGCCTCCTACCACGCCCCCAG
>Ga0196981_1000444_pt1 | contig 13463 bp, 16 predicted proteins | sample S3_2013CmetaG_FD_155462 | JGI IMG/M metagenome (GOLD analysis project Ga0196981, IMG submission 155462) | Soil microbial communities from Anza Borrego desert, Southern California, United States - S3_20-13C | ecosystem: Environmental > Terrestrial > Soil > Desert | place: USA: California... | reverse complement strand
CGCGGCGCGCCTCTTTAATAGTTAAAGTAGAAAGGTCCATGTTATTTCTTCCTGGATATCACCTGCTTCACTGCGATGCGGTCTCCTTCTCGCACGGGCGCAGCACTCAAGAGTTTTTCTGTATATATTCCGCTCTCATGCGGGTTTTCGTCGTCTCGCATCACATTCTGAAGCGTTGGCTCGCCCTTAGGCGCTTCTGCGGCTGCCTTTTGGATAGTCGCAACGAATTCAAGAATCGCCGGAATTTCCTTTTCAAGCCTCACCATTTCCTCGCTCGATACTTCAAGGCGCGCGAGTTTCGCGAGTGCAGCAATGTCTACCTTATCTGCCATATCCGCATACTATACCCCGAAGCATGAATTCGTTCATTCTTCGACACGGAAACGATACATCGCCATTTCCTCTCGAAATTGTTCTGGACTACTAGGAATTTTTAATGCGCGGATTGCGTAATCAAATCCTTTTTCTGGGTGTGGCTCGATAATTTCCGAAAAGTATCTATATGGATCAGTAGTCGAAACAATCTTTCCTCTCAATACTAGTTCTCCAGTATGAGCATCGAGTACCAAAACCGTCTTCCCAATATATTTGCGAAAATCGTCCATTGACCATTCTTCAGGTTTTCCCAAGTTATGATCGAGCGGAAAATTATGTTCGTGATGTAATCTTGTTTCTTCCACTCCAAACACGTCCCTCACGATTCTTTTTGCTTCCTGCCTTGTGAACCTGTGTGAGATATGCGTTGGATCGGGGTGTAGCGTATAGCGGTCAACATGATGTTCGTTGAATGGCTCAAGTCCGGCTAAGTGATATTCGGGTTCACTACCAAACTTTTCAAGAGCGCTCGCTTTTTGGGCCCAGTCCAAGACTTTTTTCATGGCATCTCTTTCTGAATTACCTCTTTTAAGTAGTTCGTCGTAGATATGTGGAGCGAATGTCCACCACGCAATCGTATCGGACCATTCTGCGCTCACAAGACTATTAACTTCCCATGCATACTTTCGGTTTTCATGATCCTCATCTTTTTTCGAGTAAAACTTCGATAAGAATTCGGAACCGTGTGTCAGTAGTGCGATTCCAAATTGGTACTCAACTCCTCGGCGGGCAAGTAAACGCAATAAATGTTGACATATCCTCCCAGGAAGACCGCTTTTGTTGCCATATAACGTCTCTCGAATTTTTGGGTCTACATGAGAAAGGTCTTCGTTAACCTGATCATGCCATTGTTGTTGTGAATATGCTTTTTTCAAAATTGCCGCACCACCACTTATGCTTTCAGCTTCCGAATAAGGAATGTGTTTTTCCTCACCTCCCTCTGAACCACCTTTATCCGGCGTCATCAATGGTTGTGATAAACGCTCTCTCATATTTTCATTGTAGCAATTCTAAAAAATCTTTTTCTGTCAGCACACTTACGCCAAGTTCGTTGGCTTTATCGAGCTTCGAGCCGGCCTCTTCTCCCGCCACTACGTAGTCTGTTTTCTTCGAAACCGAGCTTGTGACATCGCCACCAAGTGCACGTATTTTCTCTTTTGCTTCGTCGCGCGACATTGAGGAAAGCCCTCCCGTTAGAACAAATGTCTTGCCTGTGAGTTTCCCGCTAGATTTCTTTGAATACACTGAATTCGATATATCGAGCACGTTCTTGAGGTCAGTGATGAGTTTCTGGTGCCGCTTCATGGCGAACCACTTTATGATTTCTCGCGCAACGATAGGCCCTATACCTTCGATCGCTTCGAGTTTTTCTATTGAAGCTCGTGAAATATCGTCGAGGGTCCGAAATTGCTTAGCGAGCAGTATCGCCGTCTCCTCTCCTACCTGTGGAATAGAAAGACCGACTATAAGTCGTGATAGTTCGACCGCCTTGGCTTTTTGGATGGCTGCGATCAGTTTTTTTGCAGAGATATCGGCAAAACCTTCAAGTGTGAGGAGGTCGCCTTCTGTAAGCGTGAATATCTCGTCATAGTGCTGTACGAGTCCTTTTTCGAGAAGCATGTCGACGCGTTCGCGCCCTAAGCCTTCGATATCGAGTGCACCTTTGCCGACGAAGTTGTGGAAGCGTCTGCGCACGACGGCAAAAGAATCCTTATTGACACATCGCCACGCGGCTTGCCCAGGGACGCGCTCTATCGCTCCGTCACCGCCGCATTCAGGCACGCGCGTAGGCCATTTGTACGGCTTCGAATCCTTCGGTCGTAACTCTTTCACCACACTCATGATGTCAGGGATGACGTCACCTGATTTTTGTAGGATTACCGTATCTCCTATTCTCACGTCGAGTCGTTTTATCTCATCTTCGTTGTGAAGCGTTGCGCGAGATACTGTCGTGCCCGCCACCGATACTGGTTTTAGGTGCGCGACAGGAGTAATAACGCCGGTTCGACCCACTTGCATGACGACATCTTCAAGCACCGTCGTGACTTGCTCCGCGGGGAACTTAAATGCAATCGAAAAACGCGGGGCTTTGCCTGTATATCCCAGTATTTGTTGGTAGCGCTTTTCGTTCACCTTCAAAACGATTCCGTCGGTCCAATAGGCCTGCTTCCTTCCTTCAGCTTTCCATTCTTCCCAGAATTCGATGGCTTCTTCTATATTTTTTGCGAGCACATAATGCGGATTCACTTTGAAGCCCAGTTTTCGCAAATATTCGAGCTCCTCTGCTTGCGTTTCGGGAAATTGTTCGCTCGTCTCAGCTACGTCGTATATAAATGCATCGAGCTTGCGACTTGCGGCTATACGCGGGTCGAGCTGGCGAATGGAGCCTGCTGCGACGTTTCGCGGATTTGCAAATACCGGCTCTCCATTCTTTTTTCGCTCTCGATTCAACTCTTCTAGCGCTTTAGCACTCATCCATACCTCGCCTTCGACGATGATATCTATGGGGCGTGAAAGCGCGAGTGGCACCGAATCAATAGTGCGGACGTTGTGCGTTACGTCTTCTCCCACCACGCCATCGCCGCGCGTCGCGGCAGTTTTCAGCAGGCCTTTTTTATATTCAAGCACTATTTTCAGGCCGTCGATCTTAAGTTCGCACACGTATGACGGAGACGCATTAGGGAACGAATCTTTCAAGAATCGTTTTACGCGAGCGTCGAATTCCCGTACCTCCTCTGGCGAGAAAGCGTCGTTGAACGACCATTGCGCCACCTTGTGGCGCACTTTTTTAAATGCGGGCAGTGGTTTGCCGGCGACCCGCTGCGACGGTGAATCCGGCGTTATTATTTCAGGATATTTTTCCTCGATCTCAGTCAGTTCGTGTTTTAAGGAGTCGAGCGCTTCTTGCGATATCTCTTCTTTGTCGTATACATGATATGCAACTCGATATCGCTGTATCGTGGTTTTCAATTTGTCGTATCGAGTTCGGATTTCCTTTGGGATCATGCTCCCCAGAATATAGCGTTCTCGTACGAGACGCTACTCAATACTGGAGCTCAACGGAACGCTGCAATATACGAGAAGAACCCGAATCATCGACGGCATTGCAGTTCCTGCTAAATCCATCGGCGCGTACTACCGTCCGTACGGTTTCACCATCTTGCGTCTTCCTTATGTATACATTTGTGCAAAAGCCATTGGGTTCGAACTGGAAGCTCAATGTTTGCGGATATTCGCCAGTATGAGTGCAATTATCGTCGGCGTCATCGCAAATATCATCTTCCGCGCAGCGTAAAGCCGGAACAGGGTCGACAGGTTCATCGACCCCGAAGTATCTGTAGCGCACGTCCCAATACAGCGCGCATTCTGCTCCCGTATCTGCTGCATAAAAAGCGTATTGCGAATCGCGTCCGATAGAAGAAAGTATGATCTCTTTTTGAACTAGTCCAAAGATCGAGGTACCAAGCGCAAGCACGATCGAGGCAACGAGCGCTGCAAGTAGCAACGTAAATCCTTTTTGATTTTTGAGCCGTTCCATACTTTTTAGTCGTCTTCTTGTGTGTTATCGCTTACCCACCGATATAGATTTTCAGAGATCTCCACGGTCTGCACTTCGAAAGACCCCGTTTGCCAAGAAACTGCCGCTGTTATTTTTACTTCCTGTGGCACGCCATCCTCTTCACGTATCGTTTCGGCGCTAACGGTGCGGGTAAAACGCGTATCTCTCCAGCCGGTTCCATAACCATATAATTCGTCATCCGAATTGATCTGGAGCGGTGGGCACTCGCCTGAAGGGCATCCATTTAGATCGATCGCGTTCTCGATCGATTCCGTCGTATCTACAGTGAACACCTGCGAGTCGTCGTCTTCGGTTAGGATGCCGTCGAGAAGATCGACATCTTCGCCGACCGCAATCATGAGGATGTTGTGGTCGCGCACATGGCGCACCGTTTCTATCGCTTCTTGTGCCAAGTGAAATGCGGTGATCTGATCGCGCGCCCGATACGCTGCGGCAAGGCTCTTTGAAGTGAGAGCCATCGGGGCCCCGATAGCGAGCGTAAGGAGGGTCACCGCGACCAGCGTTTCTATGAGCGTAAAGCCGCGAGCAGAGAGGGTGGTTTTCATAGATCGAGGACTCGTTGTACGGCAGTAGCTTGCATAGAAAACTCAGTGCGCGTTTTCACATTATCGCCTCCCGCCACTCCCCTGATCGCGATGACCACCTTAGGCTGAATTCGATCTTCATCGTCATCGCCACTATCAGTCCCTACCACATAAAATTTTAAGCTCGCGATGTCGATTGTAGGCGCGGTGATCGCAATCCCATCATCAGTATCTCCAGTTTCGGATTTATAGATTCGTCCGACGCCATTGTCTTCTTTGTACCAATACACCCAACGATCGTCGGGTGAATCCGCATTAAACGGACGGAACGCAAAGAGTAAACCTTCTTCGCAGTCTCGTGTCTCAGTAAAGTTGCTTCCCGAGGACGAAGTGCTGCAATAGTATTCGGAACCCATTCGCATTGCTCTCACCATGCCGTCGAGCGCTACGTTGAGGTTGTTCATCACCGTTTGAAGCGATTGCGCCTTTCTGTTCGCGCCCACGAGAGCAAGAAGCGCGGTGGTGGAAACCAGCATGACGACCGCAAAAAGTGCTGCAGCAACAATCATTTCGATCAAGGTAAATCCTGCTTCGTTCGAACGAGATGTGTTTTTCGGATTAGCCATACTATTCGACGTATATTTGTCCGGATGATTCTACGACCACGCTTCCAATATCACCGCGCGGAGAAATAAGAACGATTCGAGCGCTATCTTCGCCGCTGCATGACGGATCGTCATCTTCATCCCCATACTCGGCTGCGCCATTACCATCGACGCTTATGCACGCGTCCGGTTCTGGGCGTCTAAACACGATATCTATCCTATTTTCTTCTCCCTCTTGTTCCAAACATTCCTCTGCGCTTAGTTCCGATGGCGCACAAAGTGCCGCGATTTCATATCCTCGCTCAATAGTGTAAATATCAATATCTTCTCCACTTTGCCAAACGCCGTCGCGTTCTACGGCGTCACCGAAGAGAACATATTGCCTGTCTTCATCGTCAGACGTACTGAAAGAAACCCCATAACCGAGGTTAAAGTCTCCCTCGTCTGCTCCCTCAAATTGTCGGACCGAGATACCGTACACTTGTGCCTGCCGCACCGTAAGCGCAATATCGTACGCCAAGTTTTCGAGAAGAATTCGGCCACCGAACTGACGATTACTGAATAGCATCGCTCCTGTGATGACCACCAATATCGCGGTAACAACGAGAAGCTCTATAAGAGTAAATCCCCTGCTTGATGCACCATCTGTTGCCACATGTCTATTAGATCGATTCCATGCATATTTGAAAGCCATAATATAAATGTTGCAGCAACTAGATACGGCCCGAAGGGTATCTCGCTTTTCATTGTATACGCGTGCGAATCCGCGAGCGACACCACAGTGGGGGTAATCCGAGTCCAAAGCCGCCTCCATGTCTGCGATGAAAAGAAAAGCAGGGGCACGCTTACGAGCGCTCCAAGAACGAACGCAAACATGACGGCGACAAACCCTTGAATGGCCCCCAAAAGCCAGCCCATCGCTACGGCAAGCTTCACGTCTCCAAAACCCATCCAGGTACCTCGCGAAACAAACCACAAGAAAAAAATTGGGAGCGCTGAAACAGGACCGGTAAGCATAATCCATGCAAAATCCTGGAAAAATGTCTCGGAGAAATAAAACAAGGGAGCGGAGGCGAGAAACGACAGTGCTGCGAGTGTGAACACCCAGACATCGGGAATGATCGAGTGATATAGATCGTACACAGCGATCGCAATGAGGAGCGCCGCGATCGGTAGCGCCATCACATGGGACGAAAGGGGCAGTGGAGAAAGTGCTATGAGGAAAAAAGTGAGCGCAGTCGCCGATTCTACAAGTGGGTATTGTATCGAGATTGGCGATTTACATTCGCGACAGCGGCCGCCCAAAAGAAGCCACGAAAAAACGGGAATCAGGTCATACCATGAAATTGTTTTTTCGCAGGAAGCGCAAACACTTCGACCTGTCAGAGGCTTCTCCTTCCATCGCAAGATGAGAACATTTAGAAAACTTCCGACAATGAGCCCGAATACTCCGAATATGAGCGGATAGACCATCAAGCAATTATATGGCTACTGGGTCGGGGATGTGACCGTTACGGTCGCACACAGTAATAATACGGTTCGCTACTGTCTCCACAGGCGACACTTACCACGGTGCCGTCGATATCATTATTTAGCGGCCCGCCGGAGTTTTCTAGTTCTGCCCTCAACACATAACTCGAACATACCTCGGTTCCGGTGCACGAAGCTCCTCCGGTATCGATGGCTAAATATTCGTAATCACCTGAACCCGGATCCTCCGGAATCACTGATATGTAGTCGGGATTAAGTTCCCCTTCAAGATCTTCCATCGTTCCGGCTGGATAAGAACCGTCATCACTCGAATCATAATACAATTCGAGCGCCAATTGGATTTGTTTGAGATCGGAAATGCGGCGGGCGTCCCTTCCCTTCTTTCTTGCTGTGTTTAGAGAAGCAAGAACAACGGACGAGAGGATACCGATGATGGCGATAACAACGAGAAGCTCGATAAGTGTAAAACCGCGAGAGGCTTCCTTCGAATTTTTTGACATGTAGGCCCAGAGTCTCTGCATCTGGTCCATTATAGCCATTTGTGCCTGAGAGAGCAGATTTGGAGTGTGGATAGCAGCACCTAGAATCCTGAAGCGAGGTTGTAGATCGGGAGAAGCACCGCTGCTAACAATATAGCGATGCCAATCGCCAGCGCCACTATCATGAACGGTTCGATAAGGCTCACAAGAGTGTCGACCGCGTTGTTGACCTCGCGACGATAAAAGCGCGCCATTGTTTCGAGGATGTGCCCCATATTACCCGTCTCTTCACCAATCTTGAGCATGGCGACCACGATCCCCGGCATTTCCGGATGCTTGCGGAATGCCTCTGAAACCGGGAGCCCTGCTTTCACGTCCGCTGCCGCAGCATTGACGATCCGTTCATAGACAGGGTCGCCGACAACAGAACTCGTGATCTCGAGGCCGCGCAATATTTGCACGCCACTTTTGAGCATGGTCGAGAGGTTGTCCGCAAGACGGGAGAGGAATAGTTTCTGATAGATAGCACCCACAGCCGGAATCTGGAGACGTGCTCTGCTGAACATTTCGCGTCCACTTTTCGTAAGTGAGAAGCGATATAAAAATGCGCCTGCGACGATAAAAACAATCCCGAGAAGAAGAATGTAGTGGACGAGAAAGTTGCTGATTCCGATGATGATTCGCGTAAAGATCGGAATATCCTCCCCCACTTCTTCAAGCATGACTGCGAGATTCGGAATGACCAAAGTCATCATAAGCGCCATGACGACGACGAAGGTGAGGATGATGAACGCAGGATAGATAAGCGCGTTGTGAGCTTTTTGAGTGATTTCGTAATTTCTGTCCAGGTAATCGGCGAGATATGAAAATGTTTCGTCGAGCTTTCCTGTTTCTTCACCCGCACGCACCATGTTCACATAAAAAGGTGAAAAAACCGTCGGGTGGCGTGAAAGCGCAGCAGAGATTGTCGATCCGCTTTGGATGTCATTTGCGATCGCCGTAAGTTTCTCGGCCAAAATCGGTGTGCGCGCCTCCGCTGCAAGGAGCCGGAACGCTCGAAGCGCGGACACCTGTGCTTCGAAAAGCGTGGTTATCTGGCGCGAAACCATCACGATGTCTGCGTTCTTCACGCGATCAAAGAAGGAAATGTTTGACCATCCGCTCGACTTTTGTTGAACCGGCTCGATTCCCGAAATCACCAAGCCCCGTCGCTGGAGCGCTGTGATCGCGACATCGATATTTACCGCATCTATCGTGCCTTGTCGCTGTGCGCCATCCGCATCTACCGCTTGATAGGTAAAGAGCGACATATGTTTAGAGCAACTTCTGGAGGATGTTCGGATTCAGCGAATGTTGGTAGGCGCTTTCAACGCTTATCTCTCCTCGTGCGACGAGTTCTGCGAGCGAGCGGTTCATATCTATCATTCCTTCTGAAGAACCAGTCTCGATGACGGTTGGGATCTCGTGGGTGCGCTTTTCGCGGATAAGGTTTGCGACTGCCTTGTTGTTGACGAGGAGTTCATATGCAGGAATAAGACCGCCAGAAATACGAGGTACGAGACGCTGGCTGAAAATACCCGCCATCGACGAAGCGAGCTGCAGTCGTATCTGATCTTGTTGCGACGAAGGGAATGTATCGATGATGCGATCTATAGTCTGCGATGCGTTGTTGGTGTGGAGCGTTGAGAATACCAAGTGGCCCGTTTCCGCAGCAGTAACCGCTGCAGCCATGGTTTCCGGTCCTCGCATCTCTCCGACGAGCAACACGTCGATGTCCTCGCGAAACGCGGATTGGAGCGCGCGAGGAAAATCCTTCGTGTCTATACGTACTTCTCTCTGATGAATCAGCGATTGTTTCGGCTCATACACATACTCGATCGGATCTTCTATCGTCACGATGTGTTCCATCCGCTCTGTGTTGATGAGCTCAAGCAATGCGGCAAGTGTTGTCGTTTTTCCTTGACCGACGGGGCCGACCACGAGAAAAAAGCCTTGCGACTTGCGCGCAAATGTCGTCAGAACTTCTGGAAGGTTTAGTTCTTGGATCGTGCGTATTTGGCGTGGAATGAGCCGGAGTGCGATTGCGACCGTGCCTCGCTGAAAGAAGGCATTTCCGCGGAAACGCACTTTGTCCTCGCCTTCGTATGCAAAATCGACTTCCTGTTCTTCGTAAAAGCGCTTCTCCTGCTCGGGTGAAACAAGCGCTTTCAAAAAGCCTTTCGTGTCCTCTGCGGTCAACGGCGCCTCTTTGAGCATTGGGACAAGTGAGCCCGTCGCACGGATCGTTGGGTGGGCGCCAACGGAGAAGTGTAGGTCCGAGCCGCCCTCATGCGAAAGTACGTTTATATATTTTTTTAGCGTCGCTGCATAGTCCATATAGCTATATTGTAACTCATTATTTGGCGGACATTTTGCCTTTTTTGGCTATTTCCTCCCCTACTGCAGCAACGACTTCCGAAGGGATCATGCTTGCCTTTACGATGTAGCGGTCTGCTCCTAGGCTTTCGGCTTTTTGCTTGTCGCTGTCGTTACTTTGGTTAGTAAGTGCGATAAGTGCCGCGTGTGGTGCGAATTTTCCAGCCTTAATGCCTTCCAGAAGAGCGAAGCCGTCGTGCTCTGGCATAACAAGGTCAAAAAGCACAGCGTCAGGATCGAATCCGCTTTTCAAAACCTGGAGCGCGTCGTTTACCGAAAGGCAGGTTTGCACCGTGTAAGACGCGCTCGTGAACTTCATGCCGTACATGTCCGCCAGGAATTTATCATCGTCCACGATGAGCACGCTGCCTTTTGATGTTTGTGTTGTTTCGGTCATATTCAGATTTCTTTTTGCTCTTCTTCTTTAGGTGGCGCGGCCTCTGCGATAGCTGTCGCGTCTCCCGCAAGAAGCATACTCGACAGCGTGTTTACTTCAGAGAAGGGTGTCGTTTTCTGGAACGCTTTTAGCATCGCATCTTCTTGCATCGTAAGCATGCCTTGCTTTCGTGCAGCCTCCCACAAGCGTGACTCGATCGGATTTTCCAAAATGATCTTCTCTAGCTCGGTAGACATTTCCAAGACTTCGAATACTGCCATACGACCGCGTATTCCTGTGGGCGAGGTCGGAGTGCGCGTCGGCTCCCACACTTTGTCTGGCACTTTGAAGCGATACTTCGCAGGCAGTGACGAGAGCTGCTCTTCGATCGCTTTTTTGTCACTCGCTGAGAGATCTACTTCTTTACCGCTTCCTTCCGCAAAAGTCCTTACCAAACGTTGCGCGATAGAAAGAATGAGAACTGGAGGGATCAGATACGGCTCAACTCCCATGTCGATGAGACGCGGGATTGTGCCGACCGCATCGTTGGTGTGGATCGTTGAGAGTACGAGGTGACCGGTGAGGGCGGCTTGTACGGCAAGTTTTGCGGTTTCAGCATCACGGATCTCTCCCACCATGATGACGTCTGGGTCTTGGCGCAAGGTCGTTCTCAAACCATTTGCAAAGCTATAGCCGATTTCCGGCCGCACTTGCGATTGCGTTACGCCGTCGACGAAATACTCGATGGGGTCTTCGAGTGAGAGTACGTTTTTGTGCTCGCGATCGACTTCAGAGAGCATGGAGTAAAGGGTAGTAGATTTGCCGCTTCCAGTCGGACCCGATATAAGGATAAGGCCGTGCGGGCGCGTAATACCTTGTCGAATAAGTTGCAGATTTCTATCTGTAAGCCCGATCTTGTCGAGCGCGATAAAACCGAGATTTCGATCAAGAATACGAATCACGACTTTCTCTCCGTAGTAGGCCGGAAATGTCGAAACACGAAAGTCAATCACGCGGTTGTCGATCGAAGCAGAAAAGCGGCCGTCTTGCGGCTTTCGCTGTTCGTCGAGCCGGATAGATGCCAAGACTTTGATACGCGCGACGAGTGCTCGATGCGTGTTCGCAGGCAGAACGACGCTCGTGTGAAGGTCCCCATCGACACGGTAGCGCACACGCACCCCTGTCGGCTGCGGCTCGAGGTGAATGTCGGAAGCTTTGCCGTCGATCGCATAACGCAGAATTGTCGAGACGATTTTTATTGCCGGCGCGTCCTCCTGAATGTTCCGCGCGAGCTCTGTCACATCTTTGCGGCCAATCGACGGGTCATCGAGATCCAAAGGCGCGAGCTCGCTATCGCTGTGTATCTTTTGCTCCTTTGCTTCTGTCTGAAGGTCAGTGATCGCGCGATCCACCTCCCCTCCCAAACCGCGATACATTTTCAAAATTCGATCGAAATCCTCGGGTGATATCCGGAATACCTTGAACGGCATACCAGTGTTCCTCGCGATGAAGTTGAGTGCATCGAAACCGCGGATATCGTCAGGATCCACCATGCCAACCTCCAGCACGCCTTCGGTAACCGCGAGCGGTGCCAATTTGTAGTGCTCGGCCGACTCTTCAGGGATGTACCGTAAGACTTCGTACGGAATTTTTTTGTCACCGAGGGAGCGCTCAGGAGCGTCGATCGACGTTGCGCGAGCGTTTGCCGACAAACTCGTGCCTGTAGAAGTGGGTGGCATCGGATTTTTCGGTTAGCGCCTCGGTGCTGGGCGCGGGGTGTTCGTAGTCGCCGATGATGTCGCCGTCGTGGTTGCGACTACTGTCGGACGCAATGAAAATGGCGCGAATGGGTTCGGGCGTCCTACAGATTCCGGGACAATCTGTGTGCCAAAATCCTGCAGCACCGCAAACGACGGATCGGAAAAGATCGTTCCGGAAAGCGAGACTGATTGAAGTTGTAACAAGGTATCAATGACTCCTCTTTCGCCTGAAATATTCGTATCGCTTCCCTCGGCAGTCAAAAGCGAATTTGAAGGTTCCTCGCCCGAAATGCTAAGCCAAAAGGCGAGTGCCGCGACGATGCCGAGCGCAAGGATTATGTAAACTTTATATCGTGCGAATAGTTCTCCCATATATTATTTTAGCCAATAGGTCCTGATTGTGAGTTCATATCGATATATGGGCTCGCCTCCCGAAAAAGTTGGGAGCTGCACAAGTGAAAGCTCGACGAGATCGACGATACGAAGGCTGGCCTCAAGGTCGCGCATGAACGCCGTAAAATTAGCGTACGTCCCCTGCGTTCTGAATTGAAGCGTCAGGGAGTCGTACTTCTGACGCGCGCCGTTCGCGTTTGCGATAGCTCCACCCGCGCGATCTGGCTCCGGGCCGGAAGTCACGACATTTTGGAGCGCCATACCATGGCGCGCGGCCAAGTTGTCGAGATCGAGAACGAGCCGCACGTTGTCCACGTGATCCGGCAAAAGTTTGTGGAGACGGTCTACATCGGCGGGATTAAACGCGTTGTAGCGAGAAAGTAGCGACTGCTTGAGCTGCTGAAGTTTCGAAGACCGTTCCAGTGCTTGGTCGTATTGCGCCACTTCTGCTTCGCGCTCACGCACCGTGTCGTAGTGTGGTTGGGTAAAGAGGAAAAAGATCCCAGCCGCTGCCGCAAGACCAACAATTGAAAATATACTTTTTATCATAGGTTATTGGGTTGGTGCTTCGCCGCCAACTTCTTCGGGTGCAGCAGGATTTCCGAAAATAGTCGGCTCCGAAACTACTTCTTGCGCCGGCATGGCTTGCACTCGGCTCACAAGCTGTGCGAAGTTGACCGCTTCGGGATCGATAAATGCGGAAAGTGAAAAATGAATGCCGTCGGCTTGGCGATCAATATCTGAAAATATTGGGCTCGTTACCATTCCGCCTTTTGCAAATACATCTGCCTGGAGCGCGATTGCATTCACGCTCGCTGCTACTCCCTGCATTTCTATTGTCATGGTACCCGGCTCTTTCGCGCTGAAGGTAAGAGAGCTAAAGGCGACTGTCGCGATAGTCGATTGCTCAAGCATCGAAAAAAACGCGGTCGGTGCGATGTGATCGCCAAGTATTTCGTTCGCGGAGCGCATGCGATCGTCCAGTCGCGTCAATTCTCTGATAAGCGCGGGCTCAAAGGCGGCCTCTGCTCGAGCCAGCTGATCGATCTTGGAGGCCGAGCTTGTGGTAAGGTATTGCTCGTATAAAAACACTCCCGCTGCGAGCGCCGCCGAGGCGATAAAGAGCACGATTGAAATCAGGAGGAATAATTCCTTCATTCCCTGGCCTTTCTGACGCGCAGCGCTCGAAACAACAGGAGCCTCATGCGGCATAAAACCCTGAGGCGATGTGCTTACTGGTGGCATAAAATTATGTACTCTTGAGCTTTCGCAAAACAAGACCTACCGAGACGGCAAATCCAGGGCCGATGGCCCGCAAGACGTCTCCAAGGAACGCGGGGGCTTCCGTACGTGAGAATGGATCTGCAATTTCTACTTCGGCGTTCAAGGACGCCTTCGCGTGCTCGGCGAGTCCGGGCAAAGACGCGCCTCCGCCGCAAAACACGACGCGCGATACGTTCTTGTT
>Ga0196981_1000443_pt1 | contig 13498 bp, 14 predicted proteins | sample S3_2013CmetaG_FD_155462 | JGI IMG/M metagenome (GOLD analysis project Ga0196981, IMG submission 155462) | Soil microbial communities from Anza Borrego desert, Southern California, United States - S3_20-13C | ecosystem: Environmental > Terrestrial > Soil > Desert | place: USA: California... | reverse complement strand
TTGGGATCGGAAAAAACAGCATATCTAAAAATAATGGCATAATTCTTATGACTTACGATCCTTGATTGAATGCTTCGACTGTGTTGACTGAATACTTCGATAGGATTATTGAATAAATCATAATGATTCATACTATTTCATACATAATAATTTGATGAATTTCTCGTCCACGAATTTTTTCAAAGCAAAAATTATTTAAAGTAGATTCTAAGAATGATGTTTTTCAAGGAAATAGTGGTGTGTTATGATTTCAAGATTAAAGACGATGTTTGTAAATATCTGGGATAGCTTGCTCAATGGCAATTCTTCTTTCAGGCTCGGAATTTACGGCGCTCCTAACAGCGGCAAGACAACTCTTGCAAACAGGATGTGCAAAGATATCACAAGCAATGAAGAATCTAGCGATTCTGACGATTCAGGATCTAAAAAATTGTTCAGCGACATTTCAAATGTTGCTCACGAGACAAGAAAGGTTTCTGTCAAAGAAAAACTTCTGATAAATAGGAACGGAAAAAAAATGATATTTGATCTTGTGGATACGCCAGGGATTGCAACAAGAATTGATTACGAAGTTTTCGTCAAGGCAGGCCTTACTCAAAAAGAAGCCAAGCAGCGTGCACGCGAAGCAACTAAAGGCGTGATTGAGAGCATAAAGTGGCTTGAGAATGTTGATATTGTAATAATCATGATTGATGCTACAAAAAGCCCTTACAATCAGGTCAACCTGACAATAGTAGGAAATCTTGAGGCAAGAAAAATTCCTTTCATGATTGTTGCAAACAAGACTGACCTTAAGAGCAGCAAGATAGAAAAAATCCAGGCCGCATTCCCTAAGTATAAGGTCGTCGGCATAAGCGCTAAATTCTCTCAGAACATGGATAAGCTATATGATGAGCTCCTCGTTCTGAAAAGAAAAGTCAAAAGATAATATCGGTGATTTTATGCTAAACATACATTATCTGTCTTACGGAGATCTTTCTTCTCTTGACAGCAATGGGAGAGTTTCAAAGATTCTTCCCCTCCTAAGAAACGGCAATGTAGTGATAATTGATCACGTACTTCATAGCAAAGATGAAGCCTTGCTGATAAGAGAGACAATGAATTCTATTGATGAAGATTTCAACGGCATGGAAATAGGCGTTCTGCGCGATAATGTAGGGAGAAATTTGCTTTCAAAATTGCGCCACCGATTGGCTAAATATCTCGTCGGAGATCGAACGGGGATAACATTGATCGGCCCTGCAAAAATAATAAGCGAGCTTCGGCAGCATCCTGAAAACATAGAGCTTCATTTTAACAGAGAATATCTTAAAAAGCATTCAGCAGCAAAAAAATAAATTAATAAATGAATTGAAAATTCACTAGAAAAAATAAATCAATCAAAACTTGATAAAAAAATAAAATAATAAATTTTAGAAATAGGGATATAATGATAAACCATAAATGCGTTAACTGCGGAAAAATCTACGAGAGTGCATCAGAAGAAATACTCAAAGGATGCCTCTGCGGCGGAAAATTATTTTATTTTGTAAAGGCTAGCGGCAATACTAAAAGTTCTAAAAAAGATTCAAAGATGGTATCGCAGGAGTTCGAGGAAGATCCTGAATTCTTATACGAATGCGATGATGAAAATAATGAGATAATGATTTTTGATATAGAATCAATAAGCGTCAAAGGAAACGGAAAATATGACATTAATCTTGACGGTCTTATGAACAAATCAGGATTCATATACAAATATGACGACGGGAAATATGGCATTGATTTAGACAATAGCCTAAACAGCGGCATCAAGAATTCTCTCAAACGCTCGAAAAGAAAATCGATAAAATTATAGGACTTGAATGTATTTTTACACAAAGCCAATTTCTTAATTAACTTTATAAAACATTTTAGTGTACTATCAATATGACTCATGCAAATCATAACATGCTTCTTGTTGATGTTCATGCGCATCTTGATATTGATGGCTTCGAAGAACTTGGCGGGGCAGATAAGGTAATATTAGAATCTCTGCACGCAGGCGTCAAGACTATAGTTAGCAACGCAACTGATATTGAAAGCAGCAGGAAAGTTCTTGAGATATGCAAAAAGCATCCTAATGTGAAAGCGGCTCTTGGCATTTATCCAACTCACTGCCTTGAGATGATTGAGCAAGGAAAGGAAAAAGATATTGATGAAGAGATATTATTTATTGAGAAGCAGATAAAATCTGGAAAATGCATCGCTGTCGGCGAAGTTGGCCTGGAATACAAAGAGGTTCCTATAAATGATTCTAAAAAGGAAATGCAAAAAAATGCTCTTAGAAAATTCATACATTTAGCAAAGAAAATGAATGTTCCGATCATACTTCATTCAAGGGGAGCAGAGCAGGATACGATAGAGCTTCTCGAATCTGAAGGCATGAAAAATAAGAAAGTAATAATGCATTGTTTCTCTGGAAGAAAGCATCTTGTTGCAAGAGTGCGCGACAATGGCTGGTCATTTAGCATTCCATGCAATGTAAATAGATCGCTTCATTTCCAGCAGATAGTTCTTGATACGCCGCTTGAGCAATTATTCACAGAAACAGATGCTCCTTATTTGAGCCCGACGCCAGGAACAGTAAATACTCCAAGCAATGTAAAAAATTCTATAGAGAAAATTGCTGAACTAAAAAAAATGACTAAAGAAGAAGTTGCAAATATATTATACAGCAACTATCAGAAATATTTCTTGTAAATTTTCTTCAACTTTAGTCTATCCATCAACTATTTAAACTCGTGTTCTTAAGATTTATTATTGAGGTGAATGTTTGAGCGCTGTCCATAGAAAAATCCACGATCATAAGGATATAGTCCCTAAATACAGGGTAAGGCCTCATCCGGAAAGATTGCTTCTTGACAGGGTGATTGCGCTTGCAGTTCTTGGCATATTATTATATATAGGCATTTATATCAATTATTATATTGTCAGCGCCACAATTCCCCCGCTTCTCAATTGGCTAATCATTACAGGCATAATACTTCTTTTGACGCTTGAGGCAATTCTTCGCTACGTTCAGTACAATAATTATTCCTATGATTTTTATGAACATAAATTAGTCGTGAATAATGGAAAAATGCGTGAAATCAAGTATTCTGATATAACTGATATTTCCTATAATCATAGTTCTTTGGATCGGCTTATGCACACGGGCTCTATTGTAATAACTCTGAAGAATAGTCATAAAGTAAATATCTCTCATCTTAAAAATTCTAACCAGGCATTCTTATATTTGCAGAAACATATCAAGCAGTAAAAGATGACTAGTGAAAAAGACGACTATGATACAAATAATAAACTAATGACTGATGATATTTGTGATAAAACAAAATAATAATAAAATTTATATATCTATTTCATGGAATTGAATCTGGTGTATTATGAGTCTTAAACAAAATTTTTTCAATATATTCAAGTCGTTAAACCCTTATAATTATATCGAGTTATCAAATAACAGGATAACTTTAGTATTTCGATATTTCTTTTTCCTTGTCATGCTACTTGTGACGACTTTATTTATTGTAAGCGTCCCTTATCTGTATAATGCTGACAAATATGTTTCCGGCGGTAGCTCTCATTTTGATGCATTGTCATTTCAGGCAAATATTCAAGTCAAAGAACCATTCAATATAATGGCCGAGCCATTGATTCGTGTCGATAATTCAGGAACTAATGCAAGCGACGTTGCTGTCTTGATCACGCCTGAAAAAGTATCTTATAAGAAATTCTTTTTCTTTGGAGCGCAAAAGAGTGTTCCATTGAATAGAACAATTGACGTAGTAAATAGCAAAGATGCACAGGATTTAGTTGTCAAAGGAATGTATTTTATCCTTCCATCAATATTTTTCTGGAGCGTAGTCTTCTGGATACTGTACTTCCTTGCAATAATAATATTTACTTACATACTTGTAATGATGGCATCAGGATCTTTGAGAATTGACGCGTCAGCTGTACATTTGTTCAAGATGAGCGTGTATACTTCAACTATCTTGATAATAACTCAATTAGCACTTTTGATATTCTACAAGAACATGATAATTCCAATAGCAGCATACTGGATTTTCATAATGTTTGTAATCTTCTTATGGTACGATAATCCTCCTGGAAGAGGCGGCGCAGTCAGGTCAAGATCAACTAATGGCGGCGAAGATGATTCAGACAGTTCAGGTTCCAAGACTGACTCGATATTTGGAAGCAAAAAGAAAGTTTCAGGCTTCTCATACGGAACTTCAAGCAAATCCCAGAAAATGGACAGCTACGACGTTGATGAACGAGGAAATCTTAAAGGCCAAAAGAGAAAGAAAAGCTTCGATGAAGAGAATGACGGGTATGTTGAACTATAATTTTGTTTCTTTGAGTTAATGTCATCAGGCTCACACAGCTTGTTTAATCGCTTCCCGCAAACGAGTCTAGACGAAATAGATTATTTTTTCTAGAGGGTTCGCTAGCTGATGACATTATCGCTGCAGGGGCAGGCGTTTTTTCTCCACAGTGAAAACAAAACATAAACTTTAAATATACGGCTATACGATTTGAAAGTGGTGAAGTTATTATGGATTCTAGAGATCAAAGGATTGCAACGCTTGCTGCGACATTAAAGTCTTCTGGCATAGCAAAAAGTGAAGCTCAGGCAAAGATGATGGCTGAAGATATGGTCGGCGTCGAAGATAAAGTTCAAAAAAATTACGAAGAAAGGCATGCTGCAGCTCACGAGCATCTTAGCACTTCAAAACATCTCGGGAATGCAAAAGTTATTTCCCAGCCGGCCCAGGCCCCAGTCCAAGAAAATCCTAAGGTACTTCCAATAAAGAATGTTCCGTCAAGCGCTCCAATAGTCCAGAATGTCCAGCCTTCTGAAAAAACTATTGATGCCAGGGGAGTTCGGGCATCAAATGATTCTGCGCAGATTAATATTACCAGCGGAAGAGTTGACTCACATGATTCGCACAATACGCATAATTCCTTGATTGAAATGATAAAAGCTGAAGTTAGCCAGCAGAAAATAGTTCCATTGTATGATCAATACATGGAAAGCATTGGCGAACCTGTTGCTCCAAAACAAGAGCAGGCACAGGCTGAAGAGAAATCAGTTCAATTCGATCCTGTAGAAGAGCCGAAAGTAATTGAGCAAGTAAAGATTGAAGTCTATGATGTCGAAGAACATGCTCAGCCTGGCGAAATTGAAGTCCAGAAAGTTGAAGAAGTACAAGTTACTTTAGAAGAACAAAAGATTCCTGATCATATTGTTGATCATTTGGCTGAATCAAAAATCGAGATTGTAGAGATAGAAGAACCTGTTTCAGAAACAGTTGCAGAAACTAAAGAGGAGCCTGTTGCGAAGTTGGTTGAAGAGATTGAAACTGTTTCTCAGAACTCAGAGCCTGAAGCCCCAAAGCTTGACGGCCAGAAACTTGCTGAACTCATGGCTGAAGATGGTCCGATGGAAGAGCATACTCGGCAACTTCCTCCAAAACCTGAAGTTGTAAGGCCTAAGGAATCTTTTGAAGAAAACGGCATTGATCTGGGATCAGTCTTCAAGTTCAAGAGATAAAAATTACTTTTTATTATTGAATTATTTTAGCTTTATTTTCTTAATTTTGATCCTAGTTTTTCGAAACATTTATAAAGAATAATCTACTACATAGTAACAACAAACAGGATTTGAGCCTAGTTTGATATATTAATACTATATAATATGTACGCCTAACTATTTTAAGGGGGAAAAAACATGAAAAAGATTGTATATGCAATATTGTTTATGCTTTTAGCACTAACATTAACAACTGCAGTAAGCGCTGCTCCATCATTTACAGCAAATGATTTGGAATTCGGTTCAGAAAACCAGCAGACAGGTCAGGATGCAACAGCAACTTTGACCTTGACAAATACTGGAGATGCTAATCTAACATTAGGTTTAACATCTGGCTTGCCAGCACAATATAATGTGAGATTCAGCCAATCATCAGTTACATTAAATGTCGGCCAGACTGCAACTGTTACTGTAACAGTATTTATTCCAGCAGACCAGGATTCAGGAAGATCTGAAGTTCTAAGCGGAATAACTGTAGCAAGCGTTACTCCAGCAGTTTCAGACAATGTAAGAACTTTTATTGAAACTGAATCAATGCTTGAAATCACTAAAGTAACAATAGAGTACGATGGCGATGAGCATACATTAGATGAAGATGAGACTTACGATGATGAAGATTTAAAGGCAGGAACTAGCGGAACACTTACTGTTTACGTTAGAAATAATTTCGACATATCAATGGATATTGAAGACATTGAAGTTGAAGTTGATGCAGATGATCTAGATATTGATGATTCAGATGACATGGGCGATCTTGAAGATGGAGACAAGGATTCAATTTCATTTGACTTTGAAATACCATCAGATGCTGATGACGGCGATGATTTTGATGTAGATGTAGAAGTAACTGGCAGAGATGAAGACGGAAACCTTCATAGAGACACTTACACTGCAAGCATCGAAATAACTCAGGAATCACACCAGATTTCAGTTGTTAGCGTAAGATTTACTCCTCAAAGCTTGACATGCAGTGGAGAAGCAACATTAAATGTTGAAGTTGAAAATACTGGAAAGTCAAATGAAGACAATGTCCAGTTGACAATCGAGAGCTTCGCGCTTGATATTGAAGAAGAGTTTGCATTGGGAGATCTTGATGAAGATGACAATGCAAGAAAGTCATTCAAATTCGATGTTGACAGAACTGTTGACGCAGGAGAATATGACTTTGTTATAACTACTTACTACGATGTTGATGAGCAGAGCGAGACTGAAGTTGCAACTTTTAGCGTATTGCCATGCACAAGCACTGGAACTAATACTGGCTCAACTGGCAGCAATACAAATACTAACACAGGCTCAACTGGAACTAATACAAACACTGTTCCTCCAATTGTTGTAACAAACACTGGATCACAGCAAGCACCAACATATGGAACTGCATCATTTACTGACAGCCCGGCATATGTTGCAATACTAGTTGCAGGCGTATTAGTAGTAGCAGCAATATTAATCATATTGCTTGTGAAGTTTGTATTCTAAGCTTGCTTAGATGCTTAATTTTTTTTAATATTCTTTTCTTCTAATTCTATTTTTGATTCTATAGATTTATATATTGGTCTTCTAATAGATTATCATGAAATACGCTCTCTTTGGAGATGTCCATGATAGAGATTTAGGAGAACTCGAAAAAGCCTTAGATTTCCATAAAATTAACTCTATTGTATGTACTGGAGATTTCGACAGCGTAAGATCCATCCGGCAATTTATGGAGCTTGAAGAGAAATATCTTTCTGAAGGAAAATCTGTTCATATTGTCCCAGGCAATCATGATTATGCCTTGCTGCGCAACGAGCCTTTAGTATCAAAGCAATTAAAGATGCAGGGCAAGGAGATAAAGGATTACTATAATGAGCTATTGAATAATCCTGAAATTTATGCTTATCTTGATAACTTGGCATCTGAATACTCGCTTTCTAAAACCGGTAGAAAAATCTTTTATCTTGATGAAAATAATCTTGGAAAAAATTATCGGACAGTCGTAGTTCACGGAGGATATTCTGGAAGTTTAAGTTCTTATTTGAATTGCCCTGAAGGTCTTATGGAATTATGGTTTAGGATAAATCCTAAATATGAAGAGGACTACTTGAAAAATTTTGAAATTATGAAAGAAAAAGGAGATAAAATTATGATTCGTGGTCATGATCATTATGCATTGTATGCTAGTTACTCAGAGTCCCTCGGAAAAATAATAAAAAACATGCCTCAATTGCATGGAACTGATTATTTGCTAAAGCCTGACAGGCTTCATATAATTAATCCAGGAGCATTAGTTGACGGATTTTATGCTATACTCGATACTGAAGAAGACAAATTTCCAGTACTAAAATATTATAATTTATGATTTCCACAATCTTTATATATCATTTGACCTGAAGTTCAATTAATACAAGAGATGTAAAAGGTGCGTGAGTTATGAAATTAGTGTTTCATGGTGGAGCAAAGGAAGTCGGCAAGAGCTGCATTGAAATTTCTACGGCTGATAGCAGGTATGTGCTTGATGCAGGATTAAAATTCAAGGAACATGGTTTTGAAGCCCCATTCCAAATATTTGACTTGCAAAAAATTGATGGCTTGCTTCTAAGCCACGCTCATCTAGATCACAGCGGAGCTCTGCCATTATTTGAACATTATAATCTTATCTGTCCGGTTTACATGACTGAGCAGACAAAAGAGCTTACAACTATTCTTCTCCAAGATTCTTACAAGATTGCAAGGATCAAGCATCTTCATCCAGCATACGCTAAGACTGACATCAGAAAAGTGCTCAAGGCTACAACGACTGTGAAATTTGATAAATGGTATACTAATAAGAATGCAGAATTCAAGTTCATCAACGCAGGGCATATTCCGGGTAGCTCAATGATATTGATGAAAATTGACGGCAAGAAAATTCTTTATACAGGCGATTTCAAGATGGTTGATTCTGACTTGATGGAAGGAGCCGCCAAAGAGATAGATAGATTAATTGCAAGTGGCGATCTTAAGGATGTTGATGTTCTTATCTGCGAGACTACTTACGGCGGAAAGAACATGGTTTCACGAACTGATACTGAAACTGCATTCCTTGATCATGTAGCAAAAGTTGTGGAAACAGGAAATGGCTCTGCAATAATTCCGGTATTTGCTTTGGGAAGGGCCCAGGATGTTCTTCTCTCTTTATCAAAGAGGAAATGGACTGTTCCAATTTATCTTGACGGCATGTGCATTGATGTTACAAAAATGGTCCTCAAATATGATGATTCATTCATCAAGAACAAGAAAGTTCTTTATGAAATGTTCAACAGGAGAGTTGAGCTTGTAAAAAAAGAAAAGAATAGGATGCGAGTCATGAACAACCGAGGGATTTTCATCACAACAAGCGGCATGCTTCAGGGCGGGCCAATTCTTGCATATATTGAAAACATGTGGGGCAATCCTAATAATGCAATCCTTTTGACAGGATATCAATGCAAGAGAACAAACGGCCAGCTCCTGCAAGATGAAGGCTATGTATATTTGCATGGCTGGAAGACTTATGTCAAATGCCAGGTTGCAAAATATGGCTTTAGCGGCCATGCTGATGACGCTCAACTAAGAGAATTAATAACAAAAATAAACCCGAAGAACTTGATACTTGATCATGGAGATGCTGAAAACAGCGCGATGGTTAAAGAATGGGCAGAGCACAATACTCCATGCAAAGTCTATCTTCCCGGAGTCGGAGATACTTTAGAATTTTGAATTTTTAGCGTTATTTGAAGTCAGATGAAAATAAAAAAGAGATAAAAAATTAATGAAAATAATTAATTTTTTTTAGGCTTCCTATAAAACTCATGCCTTTCAGGGTCATCTTTTGGCAAAGCGACTTCTTTTGCATTTAACGGGTATGCTATATATGATCCATCCTTTTGCTGCAAATATATCCTGCTATCTGCTTGATTGTTCTTAAAAACAGCACTATCTAATAATCCATCTCTATTGAAATCATCTTTTATAGGCGGGGATTCTGCATTCATAAGACTATCAATTGTCTTCGCCCTTGATAATATTTCAAGACTATTATCCTTTGGAGGATTGAATCTTGCCTTGTGCTCCTGAGCATAAGTCGAGCTTCCTATTGCAATACTTGCAACTATAATTGTATTTCTTATATAGTTCATCTTAATCTTTCTTGTATGCTCCCTTTAGGAATGCATGTTTTTCGTTCGGATCTATTGGATGCTCTATCATTTTTTCATATATTCCGTCCTTGTTGAAATACTGTGTTTTCTTGCCATCAATTACTAATATGATGTCTTCAAGTTTGTCTCCATTAAAATCTTCATATCTTACTGTATCTGGAATAAACGTTTTTGGCGCATCGATGCTGAATTGCTCCTGTGTCGGATTAAATCTAGGCTTTCTATCTTTATTTATTAGATATTTTATTGATCCATTATCTTTGAGCATATAATCCATCTTTCCATCTCCATCCAGATCATATGGTGTGATTTCAGGTTTTACATTTTGCTTTTCCTGGGAATATGCTATGCTTGCAATTCCGACGAATCCTGCTATTAATGTATTTCTTATGTATTTGTTCATTTTTTTATATCCTCGTTTGAAATTATTTAGTTTGATTTAGGTTTGCTCAAGCTTTGATATGACTTATTCATAGTTTCAGATTCTTTCTTGTTGATCCTAAATGTCAATTCGCCTTTTTTCATTATTGGCTGATATATTGTGAATGTCTTGTCAGTCAAATCTTTTAAGATTATTCTCTTTTTATTGACTGAATTTACTAGTTCGTATTCATGATTCTTGTTTAATTTATCTATCACTGTTTTTATGTCGTCACCATTAGTGTAATCAGTGTATACTAACTGTGGTCTTGCTCTTTTTTGATCTCTTTTCTCTACTGTTACTATTTCTGGATCTTGGTCCTTGTCAAGATTTTGTTCAATTGAACTATATTCGATAATTTTTACTTTTGTTTCTTTGAGATGCTTTCTGTACTCTTTTGTTTTTTCCTTGGAAGCTTCTGTGTTTTCTTTAAATAATTGATTGCCTGAAGCTAAAGTAGAGTCAATTCCGTATTCCATCGTATTATGGAAATATCTAACTTTCTTTTTAGTTTCGTTTATTAGGACGAAATCCATTTTTCTATCTTCATCATGATCTGATATTACTATATTGTATTTGTGATTTCTGTTGCCTTTCTTTATTGTGGAAATTGGAAACTCGTCTTTTAATCCTAGGACGTCGACTATCTTATTTGTCTTATAATTCCATCCTTCATGCTCGAGATTTCTCATGACGTATAATGTATCGTTCTTAAGAGCAACAAGATCTCTGTCCATATCATTATCAATGTCTTCATTATCTACTGCTTGCCAATTATTATCGTATGCATGAGCTAGTGCTGCTATAGTCTCTAAAGCGTGTGGGCGTGTATCTAATTGTGTAATTTTTGCAATTGTGTCTTGCTTTGGAAGGTCGATAAGTTGCGATTGTGCTTCTAAAATTTTGAAATCAGATGAATCTGATTTTAGATTACCTGTGTATATTGAATCGGATTTAACTAAGGCTGCAGGAGTTAACTGGACTTCTGATATTGATGCTGTAGAGTTATTTGCGTTAATTGCAGGCAATACATAAAGTGAATCTGTTTGATTTTTCTCTGCAATTGTTAACTCTGGTTTTGGCTGATTTTTAAGAATGCGTTCTAAAGTGTCAATTTTCTTAGGTTTGTTGTTATTTCTTTTCTCGATTTTTGTAGGCTTAATAGCTTCTACTGTATCTTTTCTTTCGAACTGGTGGATTGAATCTGTCTTAGGCGCTTCGTATTTTTGAATTTGTTCTATATCTAGGTTCATTATTTGCTGCTCGTTATTACAGCTTCTGTATCCGAAGACTAATGCTGCAGCAACTCCTAAAGCTGCTGTTCCCTGAACTATTCTTTTAATATAATTATTCATACTTATCAGTATAGGGATGTTTTTCTTATATATAAAGCTTTCGTTTATTGTTACTCTGGAGTGACAATAATTAGAATTTCAGGATTATTATAATATAATCAAGCCTTTTCCCGGATTATCTTTACGACTTCCTGCGGAGTTTCGGCAAAGTATATTCCGTCAAGATGCCTTTGCTGTATGAAATTTTCTTTCAAGGTCTTTTCTTTGAGCCATTTGAACATGCCCTTCCAATATTCTTTGTTGACGCATATTACTGGCACCGGATCAACCATCCCTGTCTGAATTAATGTGACATACTCAAAGAATTCATTAAGTGTTCCGTATCCGCCTGGATAGAAAACCAAAGCGTCGCTTTTTATTGCAAGGCAGAATCTTCGCGCAAACAAGTATTTGAATGATAATTGGTGTGTGAAAATTTTTTTGTTGACTAGTTGCTCTTTTTTTAAGAGGCCTGCCTTGAATCCTATAGAAACAGTGTTGGCTCTTGTTGCGCCAGTATTGGACGCTTCCATTATTCCAGGGCCGCCGCCGCTCATTATTGCGTAGCCTCGAACTCCTAGCCTGTAGCATGTTTCTTCGCAATTTATATAGTAAGGATGCCTTGGCTCGAGATTGTGAGTTCCAAAGACGCTGACTATTTTATTGTCTATAGAATTTAGGATCTTAAGGCCTGTACTTACTTCAATGTCAACATCGCTGACTGTTCTTTTGATGTTTACAAAATATTGTTTATTTTTAGAAATAACTTTTTTGACTGTCTTTTTTACAAGCTTAACCATTTCTAGCACCCACCTTCAAAATTTAATAATTTTTAATGTAAAGATCATAATGAATAAATTAAATCAGACAGATAATTCCTTAATTATCATGATCTTTCTTATTCATATGCTCTATCTTTTTTAAAATTTCCTCTTTGCCATGCCAATCAAGGACTTCCTTGAGAACTTCAGTTATAGTTTCAACAGGAATTATCTTGACTTTTGCCAATTTTTCAGAGTCTACAATGATGTCTCTGACATTGCTGTGAGGAACTATTACATTCTTTATTCCCGCAGCTATTGCTGCTTCTATTTTTGCAGAAACTCCGCCTATAGGCAATACTTCTCCTCGAACTGATAATGAACCAGTCATTGCATAATCTTGCTTGATTGGGATTTTCTTGAGAGCTGAAATTATTGTAGTCGCAACAGCAATGCTTGCACTATCTCCTTCTACACCTTCATAAGTCTGGAGGAACTGTACATATACATCTTTTGTCTCTTTGATATCTTCGCCGAAGTATTTCTTGATTATTGCCGAGACATTCTTTACTGCTTCTTTTGCAATCTCTCCAAGCTTTCCAGTAGCGATTATCTCGCTCTCTTTTCCGCCAGGTGTTACTTCTGCTTCAATTGGAAGGACGATTCCTGAATAATTTACTCCCGAACCGATTACTGCAAGTCCATTTACTCTGCCCACTTTCTTTCCGGAAACGACTATTACTTCATATTCTTTCTTTCTCTCGATGTATTTGTCAGACATCTGTTGTTCAAGTGATCTTGCAATCTTTTTAGCACGAACGATGTGATCTTTAGTTACATAATCTGCGCCAGTTTCCATTGCGACATCTCCTGCAGCCCGAATTAAACCGCCAAGATTTCTGAATAATAATGTCAAGTGTCCTTTCCTATTTGCCCTTCTTCGGGCTTCTTCAATCATATATTCGATTGCTTCTTTGTTGAAATGAGGTATTTTCTTATCCTTGTGAACTTCCTGAGCTATAAGAACTACTATCTTGTTTCTATTCTCAATAGTGTCAGGCATTGTCTCATTCATGTGAACTTCATATCCATAGCCTCTTATTCTGCTTCTAAGGGCTGGATGCATGTGCTGGACTGTATCAACATTTCCTGCTGCAACCAATATGAATTGGCATGGGACTGGTTCGGTTCTAACCATTGCGCCCGCA
>Ga0196981_1000442_pt1 | contig 13534 bp, 11 predicted proteins | sample S3_2013CmetaG_FD_155462 | JGI IMG/M metagenome (GOLD analysis project Ga0196981, IMG submission 155462) | Soil microbial communities from Anza Borrego desert, Southern California, United States - S3_20-13C | ecosystem: Environmental > Terrestrial > Soil > Desert | place: USA: California... | reverse complement strand
GCGCCTACCACGTGCCGGCGGGGGCGAGCTCGAGCGCCGAGATCGTCTGCACCGAGCACGGCACGCTGGAGGAGCTGATGGAGCGCGCGCTCCGGTCCCGCGCACCGAGCCAGCCAGGGTACTGAGCGCGCCCCGCCCGGCTGCTCTAGCGCTAGACTGCGCGCGGCCCTTGCGGGCGGCGGCGCGGCTGGTTGACTCGGCCGCCTTTCCCCCGGCATGAAAACCCTCTCCTGTCTGTCCGCCGCCGCGGCGTTCGCCGGCCTTTCCCCCGCCGCCGAGTTGCCGCGCGCCACGCCCGAGTCCCAGGGCGTCGCCTCCGCCGCCCTGCAGGCGCTGGTCGACGAGCTCGAGGCCCGCGCGTTCGGCGTCCACAGCCTCGTCATCGTCCGCCACGGGCGCGTCATCGCCGAAGGCTGGTGGGCGCCTTATGCGCCCGACGAGCCGCACATGCTCTTTTCCCTGAGCAAGAGCTTCACCTCGACGGCGATCGGCCTCCTCCAGGCGGAGGGCCGGCTGAGCATCGACGACCCCGTGTTGAAGTACTTTCCCGAGGATGCGCCCGCCCAGCCCTCGGAGAACCTGAGGCAGATGCGCATCCGTGACCTGCTGCGGATGACGACCGGCCAGCATCAGCCGGACATCGGCCCGATCCCGATCATGCAGGACACCGGCGTGCCCGCGACGCGGGCCTTCCTCGCCGCCCCGGTGCCGCACAAGCCCGGCACGCACTTCTTCTACAACTCGCACGCCACCTTCATGCTGTCGGCCATCGTGCAGAAAGTGTCGGGCCAGACGATGCGCGACTACCTCGTCCCGCGCCTCTTCCAGCCGCTCGGCATTCCGACGCCCGACTGGGACGCCACGCCCCAGGGGTTCTCGTTCGGGGCCTCGGGCCTCCACCTGCGCACGGGCGACATCGCGAAATTCGGCCAGCTGTATCTGCAGCGCGGCGAATGGGAGGGTCGCCGTCTCCTCCCCGCCGCGTGGATCGACGAGGCGACCGCCGCGCAGACCTCCAACGGCAGTCATCCGGACAGCGACTGGGACCAGGGCTACGGCTACCAGTTCTGGCGCTGCATCCCGGGCTTTTATCGCGCCGATGGCGCCAACGGACAGTTCTGCATCGTGATGCCGCAGCATGACACGGTGGTGGCGATCAACAGCGGCACGCGCGACATGGCCGGGATCATGAAGACGCTGTGGCGCCTGCTGCTGCCGGAGCTGCGCCCGGCCGCGCTCCCGGAGAATCCGACGGCGGCGGGCGCCCTCCGCCGGCGACTCGGCGCACTCGCGCGGCCGTTCGAGAAAGGCGCCGCGACCTCGCCGATCGCCGACCGGGTCCTCGGGAAGCGGTTCGCGGTCACCGGCGAGAACGCCGCGAGCCTCGAGGCCGTCTCCCTCGAGCGCGCGCCGGACGGCGCCACGGTCGCCCTGGCCCGCATCCGCGGTCGCGACATCCGCATCCCGGTGGGGCACGGTGCCTGGCGCAAGACCGAGGCGCCCTTCGGGCCGACCGGCGCGATCCAGCCCGTCGCCTCGTCCGGCGGCTGGATCGCCGACGACACCTTCGTCGTGGCGGCCTATTATTACCGCACGCCCCGGATCGAAAAGCTCCGGCTGAAGTTCTCCGGCGACGAAGTCGCGATCGAGGCCTCGTCCAACCTCGACCGGCCGGTGCACCTGACCGGGCGGGCGCAGCCGTAGCGGCGCCGCGCCCCCCGCCGGCCCCGTCCTCCGCCCGGCGGCGGTATCACTCGATCGCGTAAGCGATCACCGTGTTCCGGAAGAACGTCGGCACGTACACGATCCGGTCCTTGGGATTGTAGCCGATGTCGGCGGCGTTCGCCTTCTCCGCGCTGGTGTCGAGCAGCGTCGTGCGCGACCCGTCCGTCTTAGCGTAGTCGTGCTGCCCGGGCCAGTACGTGATGATGAAGCCCTCGCCGCCCACGTACTCGAGCCCGTCGCCGTTCCCTTCCTTGCCGGCGCTGACCAGCACCTTCTCCCCGCCGGGGGCGAGCCGGTACAGGCTGCCGTTGTCCATGAAGAAAAGCTGGTCGTCGCGGACGTGGACGCCGTTCGGCGCGCGCAGGCCCTCGAGCAGGACCGAGGCGCGGCCGTCGCGGAGCGCGTATATCTTCTTGTCCCGCGAGTCCGAGACGTAGACCACGCCGTGGCGGTCGGCCGCGACGTCATTGAGCCCGTGCGCGCCGGCGACCGCGATCCGTTCCACCACCTGGCCGCGGTCAACGTCCACGACCACCACGCGGTCGATGTCGCCGATATAAAGCCGGTTGCCGTGCAGCGCCATGCCCTTGGGCGCGCTGAGGCCGGTGATCCATTCCGCCTGCAGGATCTTGCCGTCGAGCCCGACTTTGCCGACGGAGCCCTTCGCGTCGTCCTCCCAGGGCGCGCCGTCGATGTTCGTCACATAGAGGACGCCGCGTGCGCCGTCATAAAGGACGGACTCCGGCACCTTCAGCGACGCTTCCGTCTCCCATTTCTTCGTCAGTTTCGGGGCGGCCGCGAGGGAGGTGGCGAGGGCGAGGAAGACGAGGAGGGCGGGAGGCTTCATTTTCCGGGGGAGAGTTGGGCGGAACGGACCGATTCAGCCCGCCGGACTCGCGCGCGGCAAACCCCGGCCCCGTCACACAATCGCGCACCGGTCCGGCCGGCGCCGGCGCTAGCCGACCCAGGAAATGTCCTGGATCTTCCGCGCGAGCTCCACGTCCTTCGCCGTCACCTTCCCGCCGGCGTCATGCGTGTTCAGCTTCACCGCCACGCGATTGTAGACGTTGGTCCAGTCCGGGTGATGGTCCAGCGCCTCGGCCTCGAAACCGACGCGGACCATGAAGGCCATCGCCTCGCGAAAGCTGCCGAACTTGAAGGTCTTCGCGAGCGCGTCGCCGTCCTGCGCCCAGCCGGGCAGGTTCTTCAGCGCGGCGGCGATTTCCTCGGACGAAAGCTTCGGGGTGGGCATGCGGGAAGATGGCCCCGCCCTCCGCCCGGGGCAAGTCGGGCGGCGCCCCGATTCGCGCGCCCGCCGCTCGCCGCAGAAACTGGCCCGGGAGCCGCCACCCGCGGCCTGAGGGCTTGTCAAACGGAGAGGACGTCCGCTCAATCTGCCGCTCCATGACCCTCCCGGCGACCGCCAAGCTTCCCCGCCACGTGGCCATCATCATGGATGGCAACGGCCGGTGGGCCAAGCAGCGGGGACTGCCGCGGCTGGAGGGCCACCGTCGCGGGGTCGAGGCGGTCCGCGCCGTGGTCGACGCGGCGCGCGAGATCGGGATCCGGTGCCTTACGCTCTACGCCTTCTCCGCCGAGAACTGGAAGCGGCCGGCCGACGAGGTGTCGGGGCTGATGGGCCTGCTCGACTTCTTCCTCAAGCGCGAGCTCGACAACCTGATCAAGGAGCGGGTGCGCCTGCGGACGATCGGCCGTACCGACGAGCTGCCGGCCAACGTGCGCCGCGAGCTCGAGCGGGTGCAGGCCGCGACCGCGCATTTCACGGAATGGACGCTGGTCCTCGCGCTCAACTACGGCGCGCAGACGGAGGCGGCCGACGCGGCCCGCGCGTACGCCGAGGCCGTGCGCGCCGGGCGCGAGAACCCGGAAGACGCCTCCTGGGAACGGTTCAGCCGGTATTTCTACACGGCGGACCTCCCCGAGCCCGACCTCCTCATCCGCACCTCCGGCGAATTGCGGCTGAGCAATTTCCTCATGCTCCAGCTCGCGTACGCGGAGCTGGTCTTCACGCCCGTGCTCTGGCCGGATTTCGGCAAGGCCGATCTCGTCGCCGCCGTGCAGGACTTCGCGCGCCGCGAGCGCCGGTACGGGCTCATCACCGAGCAGGTGAAGGCCCGCGCCGGCTGAGATCCCGTGGCCAAGCGCATCGCCAGCACCGTCGTCCTCTGGGCCGTCATCCTCGGCAGCCTCTCCTTCTTCGGCGCGCACGCGGCGGTGGCCGGCGTGACCGTCGTGTCGGCGCTGGCGTTGTACGAGTTTTACGCGATGGCGGAAAAGATGGGCTTCCGCCCGTTCCGCTGGATGGGCCTCGGCTTCGGCGTCCTCTTCACCGGGGTCCCCTATTACCTCCTGGCGGGCCTGTCCGACAGCGTCCTGACCGGCTTCGAGCCGTTCCTGTTTCACGCCGCGCTCCTGTTCGGCGCCATGCTCGCGACCGGCGTCCGGGTGCTCGGCGAGCGGGACGCCACGAATCGCGTCGGCACCGTCGCCTCGACGATGCTCGGGCTGCTCTGCGTGCCCTACCTGCTGCAGTTCCTCGTGCTGATCCTCATGCGCAACGCCAGCGCCACCGAGAACCTGGCCCTGGTCCTCTGGCTGGTCGCGGTGTCGAAGTTCTGCGACGTCGGCGCGCTGCTCACCGGCATGGCGATCGGCCGGCACAAGATGTCCCCGGTCATCAGCCCGAAGAAGACATGGGAGGGCGCCGTCGGCGGCGTGCTCGTCTCCGCGGGCGTGGGGGCCGGGATCGCCGCCCTCGCCGGCGCGCACCTGCCGGAGTCCCTCACCCCGGCCGTCGCCGCCGCCGTCGCGGTGCCGCTCGCGGTGACCACCATCGTCTCGGACCTGCTGGAGTCGGTGCTGAAGCGCTGGGCCGACATCAAGGATTCCGGCCGCATGATCCCGGGCATCGGCGGGGCGCTCGACCTGGTGGACAGCCTGCTGCTCGCCGGGCCGCTGGCGTACTTCGTCTTCGTGTTCCTCGACTGAGCGCGACCCGCTCCCCCGCGTGCCCGAACCCGCCTCCCGCCACCGCCTCGTCCTCCTCGGCGCCACCGGCTCGATCGGCGAGAACACCCTCCGCGTGCTCCGCGCGCACCGCGGCCGGATCGAGCTCGTCGGCATCGCGGCCCACGGCAACCACACCCGCCTGGCCGACATCGCCCGCGAGTTCGGCGTCCGCCACGTCGGCCTGCACGACGAGACGGCGCTCGCGGCGGCGCGCGCCTCCGGGCGCTTTGCGGCCGGCACGCGCTTCCACGCCGGCCTCGCCGGGCTGACCGAGCTCGCCGTGCTGCCCGAAGCGGACATCGTGCTCGTCGCCGTCGTCGGCACCACCGCGCTCGAGCCGACCTTGGCGGCGATCGCCGCGAAGAAGACGATCGCGCTGGCCTCCAAGGAAATCCTCGTGCTCGCCGGCCGGTTCGTGCTCGAGGCGGCCCGGCGCAGCGGCTCGCGCCTGCTGCCGGTCGACAGCGAGCACAACGCCGTCTTCCAGTGCCTCGAGGGCCGGACCGCGGCCGACGTCCGGCGCGTCGTCCTCACCGCCTCCGGCGGCGCCTTCCGCGACTGGCCGCTGGAACGGCTCGCGCAAGTCACGCCCGCCGACGCGCTCAAGCACCCGAACTGGGCGATGGGCCCGAAGATCACGGTGGATTCCGCCACCCTGGCCAACAAGGGGCTCGAGCTGATCGAGGCCCAGTGCCTGTTCGGGCTGCGCGCCGCGCAATGCCAGGCCGTGCTCCACGCGCAGAGCATCGTGCACTGCCTGGTCGAGTTCACCGACGGCTCGATGCTCGCTCAGCTCTGCCCCCCGTCGATGACGTTCCCGATCCAGCACTGCCTGTTCCACCCCGAGCGCGCCCCCGGCGCGACCGATCCGGCGCTGCCGCTCGACCGCGCGCTGGCGCTCGACTTCCGGCCGGTCGAACCGGCGCGGTACCCGATGCTCGGGCTCGCCCGGGCGGCCATGGAGGCGGAGGGTACCGCGCCGGCCATCTACAACGCCGCCAACGAGATCGCCGTGTCGGCCTTCCTCGCGGGACGGCTCCCCTTCCTTGCCATTTCCCGGGTGGTGGAACAGACTCTCGCCCGCATGGAAATCCGCCCGCCCGCCACGCTCGCCGAGGTCCTCGCGGCCGACGCCGAAGCCCGCCGCGTCGCGGCCGAGCTCCTCCTGACCCGCGCCTGACGCCATGTACGTGCTCCTGGCCATCGCGCTCATCACGCTGTCCGTCTTCATCCACGAGCTGGGGCATTTTCTCGTCGCCCGGTGGCGCGGGATGGTCGTCCCGCGCTTCTCGATCCTGGGCCTGGGCAAGCCGATCGTGAGCTGGAAATGGCGGGGCGTGGAGTACTGCATCTGCTGGCTCCCGATCGGCGCGTACGTGATGGTGCCGCAGCTCTCCGACCTGGGCGACCTCGAGGGCGACATCCCGGAGGAGGCCCGCAACCTGCCGCCGGCCGACTACCTGTCGAAGGTGCTCGTCGCCGTCGCGGGCCCCGCGGCCAACCTCCTGTTCGCCCTCGCCCTCGGCTGCCTGGTGTGGCGGGTCGGCGTGGACATGCCGGTGGAGTTCAACCGCACGGAGATCGGCGACGTCACCAAGGAGCTCCGCACCACGGACGGCGAGCTCGTGCCGGGCCCGGCCGCGGCGGCGGGGCTGCAGGCGGGGGACATCATCCGCGCGATCGACGGGCGGCCGGTGGCCAATTTCCAGGACCTGGTCCGCGCCATCGTGCTGGGCGGCGAGGTCGCGCCGGACGGCCGGCGCCTCGCCACCGTCACCTTCGAGCGCGACCAGCAACTGCTCACCCGGCCCGTGTATCCCGTCCTGACCACGTCGGAGGGCCACCGCACGATCGGCGTCGTCCCGCGCTCCGACCTGGTCGTGAACCAGATCATGCCGGGCTCCGCCGCCGAGGCCGCCGGCCTCCAGCCGGGCGATCGCATCCTCCGGGTCGACGGGCGGCTGCTCACCCGGCGCGACGACCTCAGCGCGCACTTCCAGCAGAAGCACGCGGAGCCGAGCGTCCTGGTCTACCAGCGCGAAGGCCGCGAGTTCAGCACCCCCATCCAGCCGAAGCTCCAGGTCGCCGAGGACGGCCAGACCGCCTACCGGATCGGCATCGTGTGGCGCTTCGAGACCGTGCGGATGCATCCGACGCCGTTCGCGCAGATCGGCGACGCGCTCCAGCAGGTGTACAGCACGTTCGCCAGCCTCCTGAACTGGAACTCCGACGTCCGGATCAAGCACATGAACAGCGTCGTGGGCATGGTGGACACCATCCAGGCCGTCGCCCGCGAGGGGCTCATCTACGCGGTCGTCGTGCTGATCCTGATCAACGTGGCCCTGGCGATCTTCAACCTCCTGCCGATCCCGGTCCTGGACGGCGGCCACATCCTCTTCGCCACCCTCGCGCGGCTCCGCGGCCGGCCGCTGAGCGCGAACTTCATGCAGCGCACCGTGGCGGCGTGCTTCGTCATGCTCATCGGCCTGATCGCCTACGTGACCTACAACGATATCCGCCGGAACATCGAGCGGCGGCGGGAGGAGCGCCCGGTGGCGCCCGCCCCGCCGGCCCCCGAGCCGCCGAAGAGATGAGCGGGCGGCCCGCGGACGTCGGCCGCCGAGCCCCGCGCCCCGGCCGGCCGTTGACCGCCGGCCGGTTCCCCCTACCAGTACCGGACAACCCGCGATTCTCTTGAGCTACTGCGCCTCCCGTTTCCGCACCGTCCGCCGCCGCACCGTCGAGGTGAAGGTCGGCGCTCTCGGCGTGGGCGGCGCGAATCCCATCCGGCTGCAGTCGATGACGACGAGCGACACGCAGGACGTCGCCGCGACCGTCCGGCAGTCGATCGCGCTCGCCGAGGTGGGCTGCGAGATCGTCCGGATCACGGCGCCGAACGTCCCGGCCGCGAAATGCCTGAAGGAAATCCGCGCGCAGCTCACCGCCGCGGGCTTCGGGCATGTGCCGCTGGTGGCGGACATCCATTTCCTGCCGGCGGCCGCGATGGAGGCCGTCGAGCACGTGGAAAAGGTCCGGGTCAATCCCGGCAACTACGCCGACAAGAAGAAATTCGCGGTGAAGGAGTACACCGACGCGGACTACGCCGCGGAGCTCGAGCGGCTCCACGCCGCCTTCTCGCCGCTCGTCCGTCGCGCCCGGGAGCTCGGCCGCGCGCTGCGCATCGGCACGAACCACGGCTCGCTCTCCGACCGGATCATGAACCGGTACGGCGACACGCCGCTCGGCATGGTCGAGAGCGCGCTCGAGTTCCTCCGCATCGCGCGCAGCCACTCGTTCCACGGCCTCATCCTCTCGATGAAGGCGAGCAACCCGAAGGTCATGATCCAGGCCTACCGGCTGCTCGTGGACCGCATGCAGCGGGAGGACATGCATTACCCGCTCCACCTCGGCGTGACCGAGGCCGGCGACGGCGAGGACGGCCGGATCAAGTCCGCCATCGGCATCGGGAGCCTCCTGCTCGACGGACTCGGCGACACCATCCGCGTGTCGCTCACCGAGGACTCCGTGTACGAGATCCCCGTCGCGCAGGCCATCGCGGACAAGGCGATGAGCCTGTGGCCGGACCCCGCGGGCGTCGCCCCGGGCCGCGAGGCCGGGTCGACCCACGACGCGGTGGATCCCTACCATTTCACGAAGCGCGAGACGGCCACGCTGCACTTGTCCGGCCGGTGCGCGGTCGGACCCGAGCAGCCGCCGCGCGTGATCGTCCGCGCGCCCTCCGTCGGCCAGCTGGCCGCGACCGCGGCCGCCCTCGGCTCCCCGCGGCTCAAGGAGACGCCCGCCGAAGGCCTGCTCGTGCCGGTCGCGTCGGCGGGGGACCTCGGGACGCTGTGCGAGGTGGCGGCGCGCACCGCCCTGGGCGTGGATTTCCTCGCTCTCGAGCTGGGCCCGGCGATCACCCCCGACCTCGTGCGCCCGCTGGTGGCCCTGAGCCCGGGCCGCCTGATGCTGGTCCGCGCCTTCGCGCCCGCCGAGACGGCGCAGTTCGCCGCGTTCGCCGAGACCGTCCGCGCGCACGGGCACTTCCTCGCCGCGGAGATCGCGCCGGACGACGTGCCTGCGTTCGCCGACGCGATCCGCGCCCAGGGCGGGGCCGGCCTCGTGTTCACGCTCGCCGCGCCGGCCGGCGCCGGGCACGCGACCGGCGCCTACCGGCGGCTCGCCGACGCGCTGCGGGCGGCCGGCTCCAACGCGCCGCTCTGGATCCGCAACACCGCGGCCACCGCGGTGCGCGGCGACAACAGCTTCCTCTCGAAGCTGCTCGAGGCGAGCTTCCTGACCGGCGGGCTGCTCTGCGACGGCCTCGGCGACCTCGTGAGCATCGAGACCGAGTCCGACCCGGCCCGCGCCACGACGCTCGCCTACAACGTGCTGCAGGGCGCCGGCGCGCGGATCTCGAAGACGGAGTTCGTGGCGTGTCCGTCCTGCGGCCGGACGCTGTTCGACCTGCAGTCGACGACGCAGCGCATCCGCGAGAAGACCGGCCACCTCAAGGGCGTGAAGATCGCGATCATGGGCTGCATCGTGAACGGCCCGGGCGAGATGGCCGACGCGGATTTCGGCTACGTCGGCGGCGCGCCGGGCAAGATCAACCTCTACGTCGGCAAGCAGTGCGTGCAGTACAACATCCCGCAGGCCGAAGCCGACGCGCGGCTCATCGCGCTCATCCGCGAGCACGGGAAGTGGGCCGACCCGGATCCGGTGGCCGCGGGACGCTGAGCGGGCGCCCGTTTTCCGAGCGAAAATCGCGGCCAGCATCCGGGGCCGTTTTCGCAACAAAAAAATCGCGCGAACTTATCCGCGGGCGCGTGTGAACAACTTGTCCGAAAGTTCGGATTGAAACGCATTTTTTGATTCACGTTATACCCCGATTCAGTTTCATCACGCTCCCTCTGCGGTTGTTCTTTGCCCCGTCTGTTGCAGCAGCGCTCCTCGAGCCTTGAAGGGTCTCTTCCCGACTGGCCGTCATCGTTTTTCCCCCGGCGGTGCCCCGCGCACCCGCCCGATGGCGACCGGCACCCACTTTCCCTTTCGAGCCCGGACCAGGAGCCGCGCCAACGATTCTGGCAAGGTCCCCCAGAGGTGTGAATAAGCCCTCCCGCCCGCACCTCAATGTCCTCGCTTTCGCTCCAACCCAGCCTCTGGGAAACCGTCAAATGTGACCTGAAAGGGCTGTTCCCCGAGGACGTGTACCAGATGTGGTTCGAGCCGCTGGTGTGCGTGGAGACGACGGAGGACTCGCTCACGCTCGCCGTGCCGAACGATTTCGCGGCGATCTGGATCCACGACAATTACCTCGACCTGATCTCGCAGCGCATCCGGCTCACCGCCGGCCGGCTCGTCCAGGTCATCCTGCGGAAGCAGGAGTCCAGCCGCCTGGCGCCGTCCGCCGAGGCGGCGCCCCGCCCGAAGGCCGCGCCGGCCCGCCGGACCGCCCGCTACGACGAACGCCTGGCCGCCTCGTCGCTGAACCCGCGGAACACCTTCGAGAATTTCGTCATCGGCTCGAACAACCAGCTCGCCCATGCGGCGGCGGTCGCCGTCGCGCAGGCCCCGGCGCAGGCCTACAACCCGCTCTTCATCCACGGCGCCACCGGGCTGGGCAAGACCCACCTCATGCACGCCGTCGGGCACAGCATCCTGCAGCGCAACCCCGACGCCAAGGTCGCCTACCTCTCGACCGAGAAGTTCACCAACGAGTTCATCCACGCCATCCAGGAGAACGCGCTGACCAAGTTCCGGCAGCGCTACCGCCACGTGGACATCCTCCTCCTCGACGACGTCCAGTTCCTGGCGAACAAGGAGCGCATCCAGGAGGAGTTCTTCCACACCTTCAACGACCTGTTCGAGTCCGGGAAGCAGATCGTGCTCTCGAGCGACCGCCCGGTCACGGAGATCGCGACCCTCGAATCGCGCCTCGTCTCCCGCTTCCAGTGGGGCTTGTCGGCCGACATCCAGTCGCCCGATTTCGAGACGCGCGTCGCCATCCTCAAGACCAAGGCGGCCTCGCTGAAGGTCGACCTGCCCGGCCCCGTCATCGAGTTCATGGCGCAGCACATCGCCAAGAACATCCGCCGGCTCGAGGGCGCGCTCATCAAGATCTCCAGCTACTCGGCCCTCACCGGCAAGGCCCTCGACCTTCCGACCGCGGAGTCGCTCCTCAAGGACGTGCTCATGGAGGAGGCCCAGAACCGGCTCAACATCGAGGGCATCCAGAAGCGCGTGGCCGACCACTACCAGATCCGGCACTCGGACATGACGAGCAAGCGCCGGCCCAACGCCATCGCCTTCCCCCGCCAGATCGCGATGTACCTCTGCCGCCAGCTCACCCGCCACTCCCTCCAGGAGATCGGCGAGGCGTTCGGCGGTCGCGACCACGGCACCGTCATCCACGCGTGCAAGACCGTCGAGAACATGATGGAGCAGGACGACACCGTCCGCGGCTCGGTCGACTTCCTCAAGACCCAGCTCTCGAAGTGACGCCCGGGAACCCGGCGCCGTCCGGGCGGTATGCCTTCAGTATCCCCCTTTCACCGCACACACGCACTAACTGACCGCAGGCCCGGCCCGACCGCCGGGCCTGCTGCTTTTGCGGCGCCGGCCAGGCGTCGCCCGCCGCCAGGCTGTGTCCTCCGCGCGCCCGGATCGGGCGTCACCAAGCTTGTCGTTTGCGCCGACCTGTCTCTTATTCGTGCCCTGCGTCCAAATCCCTGCCTCAGGCCATGACTCTCACTCCCGAACAAAAGCAGGCCGTCTCGTCCTGGGTCGCCGCCGGCGACAATCTCTCGACGGTCCAGAAAAAGCTGAACGAGCAGTTCCAGATCTCCCTCACGTACATGGACGTCCGGTTCCTCGTGGACGACCTGGGGCTCGAGCTGAAGAATGCGGCCGCGAAAGCGGCGGCCGATGCGAACCTCGGCTCGGCAAAGCCCGCCGACGGCGGCGCGCCGCGCCCGGCGGCCCCTCCGCCGGAAAAGAAGGGGCTCATGGACAAGCTCAAGGAAAAGGTCGGGCTCGGGGGCGACGACGCGCCCGAAGACGAGGGCCTGGCGCCCGACGAGGAGCCGTATCCCGACGAGGAATTGCCGCCGGCGGGCGCCGGCGCCGTGAAGGTCGACATCGACCGGATCGTGCGCCCGGGCTCGGTCGTGAGCGGCACCGTCACGTTCAGCGACGGGGTGTCGGGCAAATGGGCCCTGGACCAGTATGGCCGGCTGATGCTGGAGACCGGGCAAAAGGGATACCAGCCGCCCGCCGCCGACGTGCAGGCCTTCCAGCGGGAGCTCAGCATGCAGCTCCAGCGCCAGGGCTACTGACCGGCCCCCGGCCCGGCGCGCGAAAGCGGGGTGTCGGTGCCGAAGCTCCACCCGGGCGTGCGGTCGCATTGTGAAATTCTGCCGCCATCGGCGGCGGCGCACTTGCGGGCGCGGACCAGGCCGATAATCTCCCCGGGTTCACGTTTCGCGCGTCGGCCCTCGACCGCTCCCGGTTCTTCCCGGGTTCCAAGTTCCATCCCGCAGGCCCCCCGCCCATGATCGCCACCCAGATCCGCCAGAAGGACGCCGTCTTCTACTTCGCCTCCTACCCTTCGGAAAAGCTCCTCCAGAAGGTCCGCTTCATCAGCCGCTACTACGACGAGGAGGGCGGCACCATCCGGGCCGAGGACACGCCGGCCGACGACGACGTCGCGCAGTTCATCGGCAAGGTGGAACGCAGCGACAAGGCGTTCCAGCGCGAGCTCTCGAGGGCGAAGATCCGCGCGATTCGCAATTTTTACGAGACCGCCGTCTCGCAGCCCCCGATCCCGGGCACCGTCCTCTTGTTCACGCCGCAGCGCCTCGGGTTCGAGGCGTGGGCGGACGGATCCGGCGTCGGCCGGCTCTCCGAGCCCGCGGAGAAGTTCCTCATCATCGACGGCCAGCACCGCCTCGCCGCGCTCGAGTTCTTCGCCCGCACCCACCCGGATGACGCCCGGAACATCTCGGTGCCCTGCGTGATCTTCGACGGCCGCAGCGAGGATTTCGCGACGGAGATGTTCGTCATCATCAATTCGACGCCGACGCGCATCAACAAGAGCCACCTCATCGACCTCTACGAGCGCGTCTCCTGGGCCGAACCCGACCGCCGCTTCGCCGCGCACATCGTGGAATTCCTCTACCGCGCCGACGACAGCCCCCTGCAGTACCGCATCAACCGGCTCGGCGGCCGCTCGCAGAAGGACAAGTGGATCCTGCAGGCCGAGCTCTTCAACGAGGTGCACCGCTGGGTGAAGCTCGACTGGAGCCGCCTGGAGTCCTCCGGCACGGACAAGCGCGCCGCCGAGCGCCAGTACGGCATCGTGCGCGATTTCCTCAAGGCCAGCGCCCGCGTGTGGGGCGACGCCTGGGGCGCGCCGAATTCGATGGTCACGAAGCCGGTCACGCTGAAGGCCATGCTGCGCGTCGGGGCCGACCTGGCGGCGGTCGACGCCGAGCCCGCCGACGACCGCGTCACCCGCTGGACCCACAAGCTCTCGCCCTGGACCGATCAGGTCCGCGAATTCCGGGCGGAGGGCTTCTACGAGCGGTTCGCGGCCAAGGGCCAGGTGGAGCGGGTGGCCAAGATCCATCGCGAGCTCGCCCGCTGGGCCGGCGTGCCCACCCGCGGCCGGGGCTGACCCGGCCCCTTGCCCGACCCGCGCCAACCGTGAATTCCCGTAACCCGCCGCGTGGCGGCGGGTATTGCTTCCCGCACCCACCCCTCCCCCCATGCCCGCCCT
>Ga0196981_1000441_pt1 | contig 13549 bp, 14 predicted proteins | sample S3_2013CmetaG_FD_155462 | JGI IMG/M metagenome (GOLD analysis project Ga0196981, IMG submission 155462) | Soil microbial communities from Anza Borrego desert, Southern California, United States - S3_20-13C | ecosystem: Environmental > Terrestrial > Soil > Desert | place: USA: California... | reverse complement strand
GCTCGCTATCGGCGAGCGCGAGGCAGAAGCGCAGTATCGGTTCCGCCACGGTGCGCTCGATATCGCGCGCAAGCCGGTTGACGACTTCAGGCGGCGCTTTGGCGTAATCCTGCAGCGCCAGCGCCAGTTCCCGCCAGACCTGCACGGCCTCGTCCTGCGTCAGGGTGATCAGCGCCTGCACGGCATAGGCATAGAGCTTTCCATGCTCGTCCGGCGTCAGTCCCGGGAGCAACTTCACTAGCCGGTCGGCGAGTTTCAGCCGCACATCGGTATCGGCATCCTTAGCCATGACCGCCGAGGCCTGCAGCGGGGTCGCCTTGTTGACCGCGACGGCGCGACGCACTTCGCCGCTATTGCTGGTGGCCAGCAGGTACAGAATTTCGGGATTGGTCCATTCGCTTTGCGCCAGAGCCAGCAGGTCCTGCGCGGACCCGCCCTCCAGCTTTCGCTTTTGCGCGTCATAGCCCGGCTTCGGGACGAACCATTTTTTCAGGAGAGAGAGCACGGACCTACCTTCGTATTCAACGATATTAAAGGCGAAAGATTAACAAACCGTAAGGCTTCGGTCCGTGGACGCCGAACTGGGCGACCCGGAAAAAATACGGTAGAATTAACCAGCTGCACCAAAGGAGCGTCGCATGGATTACAGGCTGCTGCCCGCTGGCAATAACCTGCCCGCGGAAGTCAACGCGATCGTTGAGATCCCCAAGGGCCAGGGGCGCATCAAGTATGAGTACCGCACAAACGGCACCCTGATCGTCGACCGCCTGCGCGGCGAGGACCAGCCCATGTATCCGACGCATTATTGCGGCATCCCCGCGACGCTTGCGCCCGACGGGGATCCGCTCGACGTTCTGATCCTCGGCGATGACGGGCTGCGGACAGGCGATGTGATCGCCGTCCGGCCGATTGCCGTGTTCTGGATGAAGGACGAAAAGGGCATCGACCCGAAGATCATCGCTGTGCCGGCGGACAGCGTTTCGGATGCTTACGGCCATCTTCAGACGCTCGCCGATATCCCCGTCGCTGACCGCGCGCGCATCGAGAAATTTTTCCAGGACTATAAGAAAGGCGACCTCGCCGGCAAGTGGTCCGAGTCAGCGGGCTGGGAAGATATCGATGCCGCGCATAAAACCATCCTGGAATGTGTCGATCGCTGGAAAAATGCCTCGGCGCCCGAGCCATCAAAACCGCAGGGACGCAAGCCTTAGCCAACAAAAAGCCCGCTCGTAAGCGGGCTATGTTTAAAAGAATTGGCGTCCCCTAGGGGATTCGAACCCCTGTTACATCCGTGAAAGGGTGATAAAGGGTACGAAGGTGGACAGTGGCGGACGTGCGAGAACTCCTTTAACCACCGAAAAAAGTAAACGTTTCAACTGGAGAAGTACACGCTTGACCGCGCAGGTTTCCCCACGTAATTTAAGCAGGAATTAAGCACGATTGAGGTAACCCCGTGGCGCAGACGATCCGCAGCAGCAAGCTCGAAAACCGGTTTCAGCGGCTCAAATTGCCCATCCAGTCTCGCAATTGGGTTTCTGGAGGCTCCAAAGGCCTCTCATTAGGCTACCGCCGTGCGGCGAAGGGATATGGCATGTGGGAGGGTCGCGTCAGGCTAAAAGGTCGCTACCACTTTGTCACGTTGGGCACTGCTGACGATTACCAGGAGGGCGAACAGGGATACTCTACGAGGGAAAACGCCACCGTCCTCACCTATCGGCAGGCGCAGGACAAGCTAGCACTCTGGGCACAGGATCTCACCACGACGCCGTCAGAGAAAAGAAAGATCCGAGCAGCCCAAAAAACCAACACCGTCAGGGATGCGTCCGAGCATTACATGAAGTGGTTCCGCAACCACCGTAAAAACGCGAATGACACCCAACGCATTATTGATGTCCATATTCTTCCTTCTCTTGGCTCATTTCCGCTGGCAGACCTTGACAAGCTCCAGTTGGAGGAGTGGCGGGACAAGCTCGCCAACACACCAGCGCGGAAAAGAAGCAAAAAAGGAGCTGCGCCAGCCTTCCGTGAAAAACCCCTTGACGAGGACGGGAAACGTGCCCGGAAGGCCTCCGCCAATCGTATACTCACTGTGCTGAAAGCAATCTTGAATAAAGCCTTCGAGGACACTTTGGTGGATGACGATAAGGAGTGGCGGAAGGTGAAGCCATTCCGCAAAGTGGAGGAGTCAGCAGTCCGCTTTCTCTCGGCTGACGAAGTGGTCAGGCTCATAAATGCTTGCGGGTCTGATTTGCGGGAGCTGGTAAAGGCGGCGTTGTTTACTGGTGCGAGACGCTCAGAGATCGCCCGCCTGCGGCGCAAAGACGTGAACCTTGATACCGGCCATGTTTATATATCTTCACAGGCCAAAGGCGGCCGGGGCAGACAAATCCCCCTGAACACGGCGGGACGCGATTTCTTCAAGTCGGCGTGCCAGGGAAAAGATCCGGCAGATATCTTGTTCACGAAAGCAGATGGTCAGCCGTGGGGTATAAACAACGAACAGCGACCGTTGGCCAAAGCGTCTGAAAATGCGCGCATCACACCGGCCGTCACCTTCCACAATTTGCGCCACACCTACGGGTCCAGCCTCGCGCAGGAGGGCGTAGACCTATTGCTGATAAGCAAGCTATTGGGACACAAGGATACCCGAGTGACGGCAAAGCATTACGGACACCTCACCGACAGCACACTGGCGGCAGCAGTCTCCACCAAGCTTCCGAGCTTCGGCCATATTTCGTCAGATAAGGTGCAATCCCTCCGCTAGAGAGCCCCCGCCTCGCGCGCGTAGTTATGTCGAAATTCGACAGCCGCCGCATCCCAAAACGTGTACATTTTTCCCACGCTAGTTTATGGCAATTTTGTTGACTTGATTTCCCACCTCCGGCAATCTGCTTCAAACAATTTTTATCAGGTATTTTCATGACGACGATCACCACGACCGGCACCATGGCTGGACTTCAGACCCTGTCGAGCAGCGACTACGACGTTGCTTTTAATAATGCCTTTGATTATTTCGCGGCCAATTTCGAGCAGGTTGTTTACGACGCTCTAGTCGGCAACGGGTCAGCTTACGCGGCCACAAACAACTACTTATACGCCTATCTATATGGTGCAGACGGTGAAGCAGAGTTTTATGGCTCCGGTTTCTACGGGTATTCAGGGCAGATCACACAGATAAACTTTCTCGGGGATGACGGGGGCGCGTTCTCCGTCCGCGGCAATGCACGATGGAGCGCATACACAGGTGCAGTAACGGGTAGCATCACCTCCATCGCTGCGGCCTATGGTGACGACGCGATGTTGCTTGAAGGGCGCTTCACTATCGATGTCGCGGGGTACCTCACTGGCACGGTTAATCACCGCATAATTCAGTTTGGTGATTATACCTCCGAGATGTTTTGCAACGTCTCGCTGGCGACCGGCGCGGGCACAATCACCAAGATCATCCTTGATGATGGCCACGGGAACACGCTCACCGCGAACGGAAACTACACGGCAGCGTTATACGATTCCGTCGTTCTGAACGCTGCCAACACCGGCGAAGTACTTGACTCTCCTGCCCTGTTTAACGGCAATGACGTCTTTACAGTCGCCGACGCGTCGCGCGCTTGGCATGGCTTTGACGGCAATGACCTCATTACCGGAGGTATTGGCGATGACGACTTCAGTGGTGATAGCGGTACCGACACGTTGCGTGGCCTCACGGGCAGCGACCTGCTTGACGGTGGCGATGGCAACGACACTCTGGATGGCGGCGGCGCAGATGACCTCATGATCGGTGGAACCGGCAATGACCTGTTTATTGTGGACAGCAGTACGGATTTTGTCTCCGAGAATGCGGGGGGTGGAATTGACACTGTCTCCGCCTCAGCGTCCTTTGACCTCGGTTCAAACGCGATCGAAGTCGAGGCGCTGATCCTGACCGGCACCGGGAACATCGACGGCACAGGTAATGCCCTCAACAACACCCTGACAGGAAATAACGGAAGCAACCGACTAGATGGTGGAACTGGCGCGGACAAGCTCATCGGTGGCGCTGGAAACGACATCTACGTCGTGGACACGGTTTCTGATGTGATTTCCGATAGCGCCGGACTGGACACTGTTGAAGCCTCGGGAACCTATACCCTGGGCACCAATCTGGAATTTTTGTTGCTGACGGGCTCGGGGAACATCGACGGTACAGGAAATACGCTCAACAACATCCTGACAGGCAATGACGGAAACAACACCCTGAACGGCCTGAAGGGGGCTGATACAATGATCGGCGGGCTGGGCGATGACACCTACGTGGTTGATAGCCTAACCGACCTTATTTCTGAGGCCAGCGGCGCTGGTACCGAGACCGTCATTTCGACCGTCACTTACACATTGGGGCAGAACCTCGAAAACCTGACACTGACCGGCACGTCTGGCATCTCTGGCACCGGCAATGACGGCGACAACATGCTCACCGGGAACAGCGGCGCGAACACCTTGGACGGCGGCGCGGGGGCTGACCAGCTCGTCGGGGGCGCAGGCAAAGATACCTACGTCATCGATAACGCGGGAGATACCATCACCGAGAACGGCGCATCCACCGAGATTGACACCGTGATCAGCTACTTGGATTATACTCTCGGCCTCAGCCTCGAATGCCTCACCCTGCGCGGCACAGCAATCCTCGCGACAGGTAACAGCACAGGTAATACTCTAGTGGGCAACGATATGGACAACACGCTAGACGGTGGCCTCGGTCTCGACAAAATGACCGGCGGCAATGGCAACGACGTCTACTTCGTCGATAACGTGAAAGACACCGTAACTGAAGCTAGCAGCGGCGGCGGTCATGATACCGTCTACAGCTCTGCCGATTTTACACTGGGCACGAATGTCGAGGATCTTCACCTCTCTGGCAGCGCAGTCAAAGGTGTCGGGAACTCCGGCATCAACATGCTGACAGGAAACGACAGCGCCAACTCGCTCAGCGGAATGCTCGGAAACGATATCCTTGATGGAGGAAACGGCGCGGATACGCTCATCGGCGGCACAGGGGCAGACATTTTCGTCTTCAGTTCGACCGACGGCATTTCAGATACGATTACCGACTTCTCACGTACCGCGGGGGACAAGATCGACATTTCAGCGATTCTAACTGGCTATGACTCACTTCACGCCAGCGATTTCATCAGCATCATATCCTCAGGCACCAACAGCGTGCTGATGATAGACCGCGACGGCGCAGGCAGTGCCTTCGCATGGGAGCAGGCTGCAACGCTGACCCGCGTTATTTCCCTCCCATCTGTGGATGTACTTATCTCGGAAGGGTCAGTTGTCGTGATATAACGCGACCCCGCAACAACACTTTGTAAAAATATCACAACACGGACGAATCTGCAGGGAACTATTTTTCCCCGTTTGAGTTTTGGCGCGCCGTTGCGCTACATAGAGCCGTGACTAACCCATTTTTACTCGGAGATGTTTATGAAAAAGTCAATGTTGATTGCTGCACTCGCTGCACTCGCCCTCTCGGCCACGGTGGCACGAGCAGACAATATGGACGGTTCGTCCGGCCTCTATCTTGGCGCTTATGGCGGCTATGACTGGTCCAGCGCAGATACTGGCGTTGCTGGTGTAAGCCCTGATGTGGACGGCTTCGACGGGGGTCTCTTCGTCGGCTATAAACTTCATAGCCTCCTAGACCACGTCAACCATCTCGGCATTGGCCTGAATGCGGCGTTGCAGGCTTCGTATGGCTGGTCGAATGCCGATGGGTCCGCTGGTGGCGTGCTTTTTGAAAAAGAAAGTGAATGGGGCGTTTCGCTTCGTCCTGGATTCGATGTTCTGGACGCTGCCACCTCCTCCGTTGGAATCAGCCCGTACGCGATCCTTGGCTATCGCAACACGAAGTTTGAAGCGACGGCGCTTGGCATTACCGCGTCTGAGCGTTACGACGGTTTCGAGCTGGGTCTTGGCGCGGAATTGATGGCCCATAAAAACATTGGTGTCCGCCTTGAATACACCCACACTTGGTATGGTTCAGAGGGCGGTGTCGATCCGGATTCGGATGACCTTCGCGCCGGTGTGGCGTTCCATTTCTAACACCACTCCCCTCCCGAAAAAAAGAGGCCGTGAAAGCGGCCTCTTTTTTTTCGTTTAGCGTCGAGCGCTCATCCGTCGGATGGCGCTGATCTTGCCCTCTAGAAAGACTTAACCCAGACTTCTGAGGGATTGTGGCCGATACATCTTGCAAAACCTTGGATGCCAGATTCGTAACCGTGACATGCTCGACGGCCCCGTTGTGATCGGGCGGACTCCGTTCTACTAGTGGGAGCAGGTTAGCCATCGCGCCCTGTTTGCGTCCTTACTGATGGCCACGCCCGCGCCCGCCCAAGCATTGGTAAACTCGCGAGGCTATACGGTAAGATGATGGTGGGCACGTGGGAACAGCGGGGAGCTCAGTATGCGGTCGCCCCCCTTCGCTGTGAGAATGGCGGGCGACGCAATCAGGTGAAAAACCCTTAATATCGCTTCACCGGCGGCAATAATCTGCCGCACTTTCAGCGTAAGATTTCGCGCTATCTGCAGAGGATTCAGCGCCGCTGGCTGAGTAATAAGCATCTTCGGCAGCCACCTTAGCTTGGTATGAGAACATGCAGTTCAACACTAAGATCACGGCAATTATGCGGTCCGACCACTTCGTACTCCGAGCCGCAGTAAATGTTGCGACACCAAGTCTTCTCAACTTTTGCACAGCATCCCTGCGGCAGTGTGCGACCATCTGCGCCTTAGTCATTCGTAAACCTTAATGTCCTTGGGCCTCTTTACAGCAGTAGGAAGGTCTTCAGCAGGCAGGACACGCATGTACTGCCCGGTGGTCTGGATCATAACGCGCTCGCCCTTATGAAGCGGAACATCATCCTTCTGGATGTTCTGGACGATCGTCACGGTCTTGCCGCTCCTCTTGACGATCGTGTATTCGATGCCTTTGCGTTGTTGCGCCTGATGCTCGATCATACCGCCGATGATAGCACCAACCACGATGCCGCCGATCGCGCCTGCCACGCTGCCGTTACCTTGGCCGATTTGCGAGCCCGCAAGGCCGCCAGCCGTCAGACCGACGGCAGAGCCGGTGCCTGTGTTCTTGCCTTGGATCTTCACTTCGCGCCAGCGGACAATACGCCCCCACTCGACCGAAGTCTCTTTGCCGACATCCGCCTCGCTGTAAGTGTTCTGACCGTCCGTGGCACATGCTGTAAGGCCGGACAATGAGAGGAACAGGAGGAACAACAGGGCGTAACGCATAAAATAATCTCCTGAAAAAATGGAACCCACATCCTTTACGCGCGTTATTACAGATTCGCCATTAAAACCTGTCGTCCCGTCTGGAAAATTTGACACGAGGTGGGAATCTAACGTATCGTGAAAAAGAACAAAGAGTGAACATTATGACGTATAAGTCATTGAGAAAGCGAGAGAAAGAGGAGATCCTCAACGGGATAGCAATGGCTTTAGCCGCGATCAACGCCTTGATATCCAAGGTAAATCCGACATCGGATGTCTTCGACTCGGCTCGCTGGACACAGAAATACCTGACTAAGCTGGCAGAAGAAGTGGAGCGTTGTTGATGGCCTATCGCGGTGACGACACAACGGGCTTTCAAAGCCCTGCCCAAGATCACATCGAGCAGGTGGTCGACCTTGCCCAGATCCTCGATCTGCGAAGGCCTGGAATTTATGCCGTGCGGGTGGACGGGAACGAATGCCGCGCACGGGGCATTCATCACCGCGACATCCTCATCGTGAATGCAGCGGAGGAGCCAAAAGCGGGGAAGGTTTGCGTGGCCTTTCTCCATGGTGATGTAATTCTTGCCGTGCTCTCACGCGATGACGGTGGAGGCTGGCTTCTCTCTTCGGACCGATCCCCGCCCTGCCCCGTGAATGATGAAGTCGAGATATGGGCGATAATCACCGCGCTGGTGAGAACAGAGGTATGAGTGTTTGGCCTTATCGACGGGAACAGCTTTTATTGCGAGTGCGAGCGTGCCTTCGACCCCAAGCTGCGCGGCAAGCCGCTTGTCGTCCTTTCCAACAATGACGGATGCGCAATCTCGCGAACACGGGAGGCAAAGGATTTGGGGGTCAGAATGGGCGACCCCTACCATCTGGTCGCCAAGCGCCCTGAACTGAAACCGGTCATTTGGAAGAGCTCGAATTACGCGCTCTATGGTGATATGAGCCGCCGCATGTACGAGGTGCTTTGCGAGATGGTGCCTCAGGTCGAGCCCTACAGCATTGACGAGATGTTTCTGGACTTGCGCGGGATGCCGTGGGACTTGGTCAAGCTCGCCACGGAAATACGTGCTGCCGTCCGTCAAATCGCCAAGATCCCGACCTGTGTCGGCATCGGCCCAACCAAGACGCTGGCCAAGCTCGCCAACAAGGTAGCGAAAGGCGAGAGACATGGAAGCGGTATTTGTGATTTTTCCACGCCTGAGGCAAGGTCGGCGAAATTTCCCCAGATCCCCTTGGGTGATGTCTGGGGCATGGGTGGAGCCTCTGTTGAAAAACTCGCAAAGGGTGGCATCCGCTCGGTCGCGGACTTTGTCGCGTTGCCGCTGGATGAGGTACGCAAAACGTTGACTGTGACCGGCCTGCGCACGCATGCCGAACTGCGCGGCCTTTCCTGCTACCCGTTTTCTCTCAACGCCCCGACAAGGCAGACAATCGCCTGCACCCGCAGCTTTGGCCGGATGATCACGGAATGGGAGGAAATGCGTCAGGCCGTGGTCACCTACGTCAGCCGCGCTGCTGAAAAACTGCGCCGTCATGGTTTGCGGGCGTCTGCCATGCAGGTGTTCATGCATACCAACTTGTTCAACAAAGACCCCCGCTACAGCAACCAGGTGACGGTTGCCATCGAGCCCGCCAGTGACACCTTCGCCCTGATTGGTGCAGCTACACGCGCGGCCCAGTCAATGTGGCGAAAGGGTTACCGCTATCAGAAAGCTGGCATTGTCTTGATTGACCTATACCAGCCACAGGATATGCCGGTTCAGGATATGTTCGCCAGCCGAGATCCCGTCAAATCCAAGGCAATCATGGCCGCGCTGGACGCCGTCAACGCGCGTTTCGGTCGGGGCACTCTTCAGGCCGGTATCATTGGGAAGACGGCCACTTGGGGGATGCGAAGGGCAAATCTTTCGCCCTGTTACACGACACGCCTGGATGATCTCCTACAGGTGAACTCTGGGCCTCTGAGGAGTACGGACGAACCCCACCTTATACCGTAATCTCTGCTTGCTCATACCAAGGGATTTCCACCTTTTCAGCCGCAACATAGACATCCTCTTCCCTTTTCAGGGGTTTGTCTGTTGTCCGGATGGTATCATCTCCGCAACGTTGCGAAATATCCGCAACGGCAGAACCTGTTGAACTGCCTGCGATTTCGCCGCACGGTTGCCCTGTGGCGGATTTGTCGGGCGGCAATGGCAGATAACGCTCAAACACATCGTCAAACCACTTGCGCATGTAACCCTTTGGCGTGGAGTGCCCGATACGGATTGTTTCTGATTTGATCCCGTATTCCCCGAGACGCTTGGCGAGTTGCCGGGGTGTCATTGGCTTCCCACGATTAAATGTCTGCCACGGTTTAAGGTCATCGGCATTGAGCTCCTGAAGGAGGTCAGCAGTAGAAAAGCGGTCTGCCGTCTTGCGCGATGTCGTGAAAATATCACGGATGTCCATCAGCAACTCAGACGAGAGTGAGACTGCCTCGTTATCGCCTGCAGAAAGACGAAGAGCCGCGCTACGCGCCCGTATCGCCCACTCACCCCCGGCGTAATCCGCGATGGCGAGCAACGGCTCCCAGTTGTCCTGTGCACGATCATGTAATTCCTGTGGCAAAGCTGGGCGGGCATTTTCAATATGATTACCAGCGTCAAGCGCGAACCTTGCCAACTTGGCAGTCAGGGTGACGAACAAAGCTTTCTCGGCATGACGCAACCGCTCAACCTTCTCCAAAGGGAGCTTGCGACGAAGTTCGAGGATAATCCCCCGGTCCATAAGCGTATCAGCAAGGGTCCCAATGCCACTGATCGCTTTCGCGCCCCAAGTACTGAAGCGCTTGGTTTCGTGGTTGTCTCCGACAAGCCTGACGATAAATGCCCCTTGACGTGTATGACCCGAGTTGAGGACACCTCGCGCTTCTTCGTTGTCCTTCAAAAATGTGTCTGCCTCATCGATCAGCAGAGTCGGACCGTAGGCCTCGATAGTCCGGAAGATGGCTGCCGGAGAAATGTTGGATGCCACAAGTGGGCGGTAGGAAAGCCGTCCGATGAGATCAAGGAACTGTGATTTGCCACAGCGCTTTTCGGGCGCGGTAATGATGGCGAGGGGAGCGACTTGGATGTTTTTGATAAACCAAGTCATGGTGGTCCAGAGAGTTGCAGCGATAGCCGTTTCCTCCGGACAGATGATGAAACGGCGGATTACCTCGAAGATTTCATCAAGCAGGATCGCGGCGTCGACTGGCTCTGCGAAAGGGGTTACGTCATTGAACATGCTGGAGGCATCTTCACCTTTGTGACTTACGCGTCGGGCCGCGACAACCGCGTCATCTAGGACCTTGACACGGACATTCAGTTGCTTGGCTTCGTTTTCACGAACCGTTTCGTATTCAAGTGGCGGAAGTGCAGCGAGCCGCTGAACGGTGGTCTGGGTTGAGCCGCTGTGTTCAGCCAGCTTCTGGATGTTTTCAATCATTAAATCCCCCGGCGGGCCAGCTCGCGGCCAGCGATGGAGTTGACTACTTTGGCGACTTCTTCCTGCCCCAGCGGCGGCCTGCAGCGAGAATCATTCCACGCTATACAGATTTCCAGCGCGAGGTGCGGATCAATGTGCGCGCGAAGGAGTTTCCCCGCGAGACGTGTGATGGCATCGTTGCGGCTGCCTTCTCTCACGCCTTTGAGAAGGTCAAGCCAATCGGAAGGCGACGTAGCCTTGTACGTCTCGTGAGGGCGCCAAATCAGCGTGAGGAGCCAGTCGGGAGCCGGTGCAGGACTTTGTGCAGAATCAACAGACCAAAAATAGGCTTTGCCCGATTCATGATTTGACGGCGGGACGACGACGTAACCTCCGTTCCCCCGCACATCCAGCCCAGGGCCGAGACGACCCGCGCTATTGCAAATGTCAGCTGTAGTAGGCCACTGGAAAAACAAATGGCGGCCGCCCCCGCCCGTGATGGATTCTGCTGTCGGTGGCAGGCGCTCATGCTGGCTTTCCAGCATGTCCAAACTGGCTTCACCTTCTTCCCCGTCAACATCGAGAACAAAAACACCGGAACATGCCCCTGTGACAAGGCCGATGTTAGCTTGGGGCCAGCGTGACCACCATGCGCTGATCGTCTCGGGATCTATGGACGCGTCCTTGTGACCGCGTGGCGTGAGGGGGATTTTTCCATGCGGACGAAGTGGGAACACGGCTTTGCCACGATGGGCGTATTTCAATGCTGCCTTGATCACGGGACCAAATTCCTTGCCTGCCATTTTATCATACCGATAGCAGCGTCGACATCCTTCGCCGAAAACAGCATGTTCACCACCAGACAAAGAACCTCTCCCCTTCCATGGCTATAAATGATGTCAAAGTCTTTTTCCCAGCAGATCTCGCCCTCAGGACGGGCATACCAACCCCCGGGCTCATCATAGGAGTCAGCGTGCCGCTTGATAACGACGGGAATTTCGTGGATAAGCCCCGCTTCGACAGTTGCCTTCACATCTTCGAGAGCTTCAAACACCGCATCCCCACCTTGCCCTGCTAGGGTATGACAATCAGAACGAAAAGAATCGCCAAGGTGACTCCGCTTATTCATGTTCGTCGCCCTCCGCGACTGGGTGCGTCGGGTTGTAAGTGGGCAACGAAGAAATGAATTTGTCGATCTCAGAGCGCGGAATACGTGTGCTTTTGCCGACTTTAACAGCACGCAGTCGCTTCGATTTTAAAAATGAATACAGGGCGGTCCGACCGCACGACAATGCGGCAGCCGCTGCAGGAATCGTCAGCAGAATCTCCATCTTTTTTCTCCTTGTTCAGGCGGGCAGCAGAGGATTCGCTGACGGCCGATAAGGTGAAGATATGAGGTCGTGGGGATTACTGCACATGGGTTACGTTACGATTTTTCCTTACGCGCAACCAAGCGACTGGACTGCCTGCCATAAATGGCATCAAGGATAGTCTCGCGTGATAACGGCTTTCCAATTTTTTTGAGAAGGAAATCACAAAAATCAACACACGTCCCCGAGGGCTCGCCGGTGATACGGCAACGACTTGCGCTCGGTTTGATGCTGATGAAAATCCTGTGCGTGTTTACGAGCCTATCGTGAATTAACCATTTCTCTGCCGTTAGTCTTTCGTCATACATGGTACTGAGCTTCGGAATTTCATCATAACGACCCTCTTTTAAGTCTTGAGCGATCTTGTCATACAGAGTTAATAAAATTTTCAAATCAGCTGCCCTCTCCTGAAGAATTGATAATCCGCCTGTACAGACGCCAAAGCCGTGGTGGCGAACGGGTAAATGTGCCTCAATGTCCGGGCTGAGCACCCAAGGCCTATAACCGCGAGAACCTTCCCCCCCACCCCCTCCCATGAGACCCAAGTCGCAGCACATGACGGTAGAGGTGCGAAAATCCTCATCCTCGAGAATGGAGGCAACCAGTTTTAATTTCTTTCGTAGTCTGTTAACGTCATCCTTATACTTCTTCACCACGTACTGATTTTTTGACCGCATAAACGTAACACTACATGCAGTGTAATAATCAGCGACATCGCGATTCAATTGTGAAGCCAAGGCGGGCGCGTCGGGCTCCAGCCATTTTTCAAGCGGAATAATTTTTGAGAATTCTATGACATCATCGACGGTGATGTAGGCAGCCTGAGGGAAACCATTTTTGTCGTTCATCGTTTTGACCCGAAAAATGATATGCGAACAGGCCTTTCCCGCACGCTGAGGGCTATGAATTACCCAACTCAGGTACGCAAGGTCGAGTGGCAATATAGCCCATTTTGCTTGTGTACTATTAGCTGCAATAACATCAAGATATAGTAGGGTGGCGAGAAAAACGTGCATTTGCACAGTTGGTTATCAAAACTCGTTTTCGATGCCAAGCCACGAATCAGCCTAAAAAATCAGATTTATGGCGGCAGTCCGCTCGCTCTCTCCGTCCTAAATTATCGAATGACCGAAATGAAAATCGCGCAGCCCTGTCCATGATTCACTACTTGTAATAGCGGCTCCGCAATGTGACTGAAGACTGTCTCGCTGCTCGACCTGCTTCGCTGTCAAAATAAAAAAACGGACGCCTCTCGCCGAAGTTTAACCGTATAGATAACGCTGGAAGCCCGTAAACGCGCGCCCGATCTCCTCGGGGTCACCGAGGTCCGCAATTGCATCCGCGATGGAGTCATGATACTTGAGGCGCAATAGGGGCGTCAGCTTCTCCCTTGCCAGCTCGTCCACGCCGACAGTCACATAATGGGCTAGGACGAAATCGAGGAACCCCTTCTGCTTT
>Ga0196981_1000440_pt1 | contig 13551 bp, 10 predicted proteins | sample S3_2013CmetaG_FD_155462 | JGI IMG/M metagenome (GOLD analysis project Ga0196981, IMG submission 155462) | Soil microbial communities from Anza Borrego desert, Southern California, United States - S3_20-13C | ecosystem: Environmental > Terrestrial > Soil > Desert | place: USA: California... | reverse complement strand
TGTCCTTGTAGGCGGAGAGGATGCCCTCGCGATGCAGCTCGTAGGTGTTCTTGATCATCGCGAACAGCGAGCGGTCGCGCCGCCGGCCGTCGATGTCCCACGTGGCGTTGAAAATCTTGTGGCGGCAGTGCTCGGAGTTCGCCTGGGCGAACATCATGAGCTCCACGTCGGAGGGGTCCCGTCCGAGCGCCGTGAAGGCCGCCACGAGGTAGTCGATCTCGTCCTCCGCGAGGGCCAGGCCGAGGTCGCGGTTCGCGGCGGCGAGCCCGGCGCGGCCCTGCGCGAGCACCGGCACCGTGGCCATCGGCCGCGGCGCCTCGTGGCGGAACAGCGCGGCGCAGGCGTCGAGGGAATCGAACACCGCCTGCGTCATCCGGTCGTGGAGCCGGGCGCGGAGCGCGGCGAGCTGCGCCGGCGCGGGCGCGGGCGCGGCGAGCGCGACGCTGTAGGCGACCACCCGCTCGATCCGGTGGACCCGCGTGAGGCCGCAGATCTTCGCGATGTCGGTCGCCTTGGACGACCACGGCGAGAGCGTGCCCGGCCGCGGGGCCACGACCAGGAGCAGCCCCGTCGCGTCCGTTGCGGCGCGGCGCGGACCGTAGGTCAGAAGCTTTTCCAGCACAGCATGTTCCTCGGCCGCGAGCGTCGCGGGTCCGGCGGCGAGCTCGACGAGGTGGACGAATTCCGTGGCGAGGGAGCGGACGGGCAGGCCGGCGGCGGTGAGGTCCTGGAGGAGCTTCGAGAGGCGGAAGTCGGAGAGGGCAGGCGAACCGCGGAGGATCAGCATGGAATCAGGCCGCAACCTCGCAAAGGCCCCGGGGCGGGTCAAGTGGCGTAACGGCGCGAGGGCGTCATCCCGCGCGCGCGGCGGAGAAAGCCGTTGACGAAATCGCGGGCGTGCGCCCAATGAGCGTTCTCAATGCTGTGACGCGACCACACTGCCGCCCAACGTCCCGCCAACTCCAACCGGTCGGGGGCAGTGTGACCAGAGGGCGGCGCCGGCCGACCGGGGGAGGGCGGGCATGAGCGAGCGGATCACCCACGAGTGCGGCATCGCGCTGGTCCGGCTGAAGCAGCCGCTCGGCTACTATCAGGAGAAGTACGGCACCCCGCTCTGGGGGCTCTACCAGCTGTTCCTGCTGATGGAGAAGCAGCACAACCGGGGGCAGGACGGCGCGGGCGTGGCCTGCGTGAAGTTCGACGTGCCGGCGGGCGAGCCGTACATGTTCCGCGAGCGCGAAATCAAGTCGAACCCCCTGGACCGCATCTTCCGGGGCCTGCTCGACGTGTACAACGCGGGCGTGCGCGAGGGCGCGATCCATCCCGAGTTCCCCGCGACGGTGAAGAAGCACTTCGACTTCTGCGGCGAGCTTTACCTGGGGCACCTCCGGTACGGCACCTCGGGCGGCTACACGATGAGCTCGTGCCACCCGTATTTCCGCCGCAGCACGTGGCCGACCCGCAACCTGATGCTCGCGGGCAACTTCAACATCACGAACACCCAGGAGCTCAACGAGAGCCTGATCGCGATCGGGCAGCACCCGATCTTCGCGACCGACACGCAGGCGCTGCTCGAGAAGATCGGGTTCTTCCTCGATGAGGAGCACGAGCGGCTGTATCGGGAGCTCAAGGCCCGCGGGCTGCCCGGCGCGGACATCTCCCGGCGGATCAACGAGGACCTGGACCCCGCGCGCGTCCTGCGCCAGGCGGCGGCGAACTGGGACGGCGGCTACACCCTCGTCGGCGCCACGGGCAACGGCGACGCGTTCGTCCTGCGCGACCCTTCGGGCATCCGGCCCTGCCACTGGTTCGAGAACGACGAGGTCGTCGCCTTCGCCTCCGAGCGCGCGCCGCTCTGCACCGTCTTCGACCTCGAGTCCGCGGACGTGAGCGAGGTCGAGCCCGGCTGCGCCGTGGTGGTGAAGCGCACCGGCCGCGCCCGGGTCGAACGGGTCAAGCCCGCCCTGCCGAAGACCGCCTGCACGTTCGAGCGGATCTACTTCTCGCGCGGGAACGACGCGGACATCTACCGCGAGCGCAAGGCCCTCGGCGCGGGCCTGGCCGACCAGATCTGGGCGGCGATCGGGGGCGACCTCGAGCACAGCGTCTTCAGCTTCATCCCCAACACCTCGGAGGTCGCGTATTTCGGCCTGATGAGCGAGCTGCGCCACCGGCGGCGCGCGCAGGTGAAGCAGACGCTGCTCGACGCCGCGAAGTCCGGCACCCTCACCGAGGCCCTGGTCGACGACCTCATCCTCCGCAACTGGCCCCGCGGGGAGAAGATCGTGAGCAAGGATGCCAAGATCCGGACCTTCATCGGCCAGGAGAAGTGGCGCAACGAGCTGGCCTCGCACGTGTACGACATCACCTACGGCGTCGTGCAGCCCGACGACCACCTCGTGTGCATCGACGATTCGATCGTGCGCGGCACGACGCTCCGGCGGTCCATCCTGCGGATCCTGAAGCGGCTGAACCCGAAGAAGATCGTCATCGCATCGACCGCCCCGCAAATCCGCTACCCGGACTGCTACGGCATCGACATGTCGGAGGTGGGCAAGTTCATCGCCTTCGAGGCGGCGGTCGCGCTGCTCCGCGAGCGCGGGCAGGGGGGGCTGATCGAGGAGGTCTACCACCTCTGCCGCGAGCAGCTCGCCAAGCCCGGCGCCGAGCCGGTCAACCACGTCCGCCGCATCTACGAGCCCTTTGCCGCCGAGGAGATCTCGGCGAAGATCACCGAGCTCGTTTCGCCCAAGCCCAACGGCTGGAAGGGCGAGATCCAGATCATCTTCCAGTCGATCGAGAACCTTCACCGGGCGCTGCCCGGGCACACCGGCGACTGGTACTTCACCGGCAAGTACCCGACGCCCGGCGGCTACCGGGTCGTGAACCGGGCCTTCGTGAATTATTTCGAGAAGGCCGAGGGCCGGAGCTACTAGCCGATGTCCCTCAGCTACGAATCCTCCGGCGTGCGGTACGACCAGCTCGACGCGTTCAAGCGCGCCTGCCAGCGCGCGGCGCGCACGACCGCGGGGGCGCTCGCGGCCCACGGCTACGACGAGCCCGCGAGCACCCGCGGCGAGAGCGCCTACCTCATCGAGGCGGCCGATCATTTCCTCGCGCACGTCGAGGAGGGCCTCGGCACGAAGAACCTCGTGGCCGACGCGGTCTATGCCGCGACGGGGCGGAACTTCTACCGCGAGATCGCCATCGACACGGTGGCGACGATCGTGAACGACCTCGTGACGTGCGGCGCGCTTCCGATCTCGGTGGCGATGCACGCGGCGGTCGGGGACTCGGCCTGGTTCGCCGACGCGCCGCGCATGGAGGCGCTGGTCGAGGGTTGGGCGGAGGGCTGCCGGCGGTCCGGCGCCGTCTGGGGCGGGGGCGAGACGCCGACCCTCAGGGGCATCGTCGAGCCGGGCGCGATCGTGCTGGCGGGATCGGCCGTCGGGAAGATCGCGCCGAAGGCGCTCCGCATCACGGGCGACGTGCGGGACGGCGACGCGATCATCTTTCTGGCGTCGTCGGGCGTGCAGACCAACGGCCTCTCGCTGTGCCGGCTCATCGCCGACCGCCTGCCCGGCGGCTACGGGACGCCGGTCGGCCAGGGCGATGCGCGCACCTACGGCGAGGCGCTGCTGGCCCCGTCCGTGATCTACGTGGATTTCGTGAGCCAATGCCAGCAGGCGGGCCTGAAGCTGAACTATGTCGCGCACGTCACCGGTCACGGGTGGCGGAAGCTCATGCGGCTCGAGGAGCCGTTCGTCTACGAGATCACCGCGCCCCGCGAGGCGCCCGCGCTGTTCAGGTTCCTGATGGAGGCCGGGCCGATCTCGCTCCGCGAGGCGTACGCGACCTTCAACATGGGCGTCGGGTTCGCCGCCTTCGTGGCGCCGGCGGCGGCGGAGGCCGTGCTCGGCGCGGCGAAGGGCGCCGGCTACGATGCCTGGGTGGCGGGCCGCGTCCGGAAGGAGGGCGGACGGAAGGCCGTCACCGTGCCCGCGCTCGGGCTCACGTACGAGGCCGACACCCTGCAGGTGCGATGACGGCCGGTGCGCGGCATGACGCCCTGGCGGGCGCGGTCGGATTCCTCGGCGGCGTCTTGGGCTGATTGAACGCGGCGGCGACGCAGCGGAACCGTCCCGGACCCTCGCGCAGATGAGCACGACGATCGTGGCATCGGGTTCGAAAGGGGCGGGCGCCCGGCGCCGGCGGCCGTGGCGCGGGCCGGCCTTGCTGGCGGTCGCGGTCGGGGTCCTCACGGCGCTGGCCTGGCCGCCGGCCCTGTCCGAACAGGAGCGGACGATGGTCGGGACCTGGTATGGCTTGGACACCCGGCACCCTGATCACCCGTATGCCTGGATCGCCGAGCGGCGGGCGGACCGCACCACGCGGATGACTTTCCGGCGGTACGCCCGCGCCGACTCCCTCGGTCCCACCTCCCCGGCCGACGCCGCGGAGCGGTGGCAATACGAGGACCGGGTCGACGTCGGCCATTGGCGGGTCGAGGACGGAATCTACATCGTCGATTCGTGGCACGAAGCCACGCGGCCGTCGTTTTGGGACGGCTTGGGCGCGCTGCTCCGGGGCCGCCCGGGCGGCTCCGGCCCGGTCTTCCATGACCGCTACCGGATCCTGAAGCTCGCGGGCCGCGAGATGGTCTACCAGGGTGACGGCACCGGGCGCGGCGGGAAGGCCGTGTTCCGCGCCGTGCGGACGGACGGGCCGGCCAGGTTCGCCGAGATCCCGCGGGGGCCGGACGAATGGCTCAAGGAATAGGGCGGCCGGCCGCGCCGCGGTGCCGGCGAGGTCCCGGGGAAAGCCGCGCGATCGGCGGCGCGGGAGGCTGGATGAAGGCGCGGCGCGAAAAAGGAAAAGCCGGCTCGGGTGAGCCGGCTTGAGGAAACGACGGGAGCGAGCGCGTTACTGGAGCAGCTTCGCCAGCTCCTTCTCGAGCTCCGCGCCGCGGAGGTTCTTCGCGACGATGTTGCCCTCGCGGTCGAGCAGGAACGTCGCGGGAATCGACTCGATGCCGTACTGCTGGGCGAGCTTGTTCTGCCAGCCCTTGCCGTCGAAGAACTGCGGCCACGCCATCTTGCGCTCCTTCACGAACGCGTCCAGCGCGCCGCGGTCCTCGTCGAGGCTGATGCCGACGATCTCGAAGCCCTTGCCCTTGTACTTGTCGTAGGCGGCGACGACGTTCGGCAGCTCGGCCACGCAGGGCCCGCACCAAGTCGCCCAGAAGTCGACGAGCACGACCTTGCCCTTGAGGCCGGCGACGGAGAGCGGCTGGCCGGCGGTGTCCTGCTCGGCGAAGTCCGGGAACGCCTTGCCGACGGCGAGCGCGGCCTCCGCGTCCATCTGCTTCTCGATCGCGGCGACGATCTCGGCCATGCCCTGGCCAGGCGCGGTCTCCGGGTATTCGGACTGGAGCTGCTTCATGATCGCGACGGCCTTCTCCTTGTTGTCGAAGACCTCGAGGTACAGGCGGGCCTTCATGAACACGACCATCGCGACCTCGTCGGTCTTCTGGCCGGGATACTTCGCGACGATGGCGTCGAAGCCCTTGAGCTCCTCGGCGAACTCCTCCTCCGCGGTCTTCCCCGCCTCGAGCTTCGCACGGATCTTCCCGAAGAGCTCCTTGAAATCCTCGGCCGGTCCGGCCGGGGCGTCCGCGGGCGGCGGCGTGGCGGCGGCCTGCGCGAGGGCGCGGGCGGCCGGCATGGCAATGAGCAGGGCGGCGAGCGCCGCAGTGAGCAGTTTATTCATGGCGAAAAAAGGGGGGCGAGGGTCCGGCAAAAGACAGCGTTGGCGGGGAAAAGGCACGCGAAAACCCGGCAAAAAGCGTGCCAGCGCCCCGCGCGAAAGCTCGCGGCCGAGGGAACCCCGCGTCTGCCGGGCGGGACCAAGGCGGTCATCGGGCGCGCCACCCCGGAGCGCGACGACCGGGCCGGGCGGGCGTCTTGACACGCCTGCCGCGCGCGGCTATCGACGGGGCCCGTTGTGATGCAAGTCGCGCTCGATCAGCCGGTACTCGTGCTGAACCGCCTCTGGCAGGCGGTGAACATCATTGGCGCGCGCCGGGCCTTCGCGCTGCTGGCGCGGGGCCATGCCCAGGTGGTGCACCAGCGGGAGGACGATTTCCGCACCTTCTCCCTGATGGATTGGATCGATTTCTCGGCCAGCAACCCGCCGATCGAGCTGCTCGAGACCGTGCACACGCCGACCCGCACGATCCGGCTGCCGCGGGTGATCCTTCTGACCTTCTTCGACAAGCTGCCCTGCAAGGAGCTGAAGCTCACCCGCAACAACGTCTTCGAGCGCGATGGCGACCGTTGCCAGTACTGCGGCCACACGCACCCGCGGGAACAGCTGAACCTCGACCACGTCATCCCGCGGCATTACGGCGGCAAGACGACCTGGGAGAACATCGTGTGCTCGTGCATTCGCTGCAACACGCGCAAGGCCAACCGGCTGCCGCACGAGGCGCACATGCGGCTCGTCCGCAAGCCCGTACGGCCGAAGTGGCGGCCGGTCATCTCGCTCGTCCTCGGCAGTCACGGGCATGAGAAGTGGAAGGATTTCCTCGATCTCGCCTACTGGAACGTCGAGCTCGAGGAATAGCCGCCGACCCCGTCCCATTTCACGGTTGAGGAATCCGGGCCTTTCCTCGGTCGCATTCCCGCCATGAAAAAGCTCACCGTCTCCTGCGACGGCACCTGGAACACCCCGGAGCAGCGCCAGTTCGACATCCCCGCGCCGACCAATGTCGTGCGCCTGCACAACGCGATCGCCACGCCCCGCCCGGCGGGCCGCGAGCAGCGCAAGTATTACCATCCGGGCGTCGGCACCGACGGCTCGCTGCTCGACCGCGCGAAGGGCGGCGCCTACGGCCGCGGGCTGGGGCAGAACGTCCTGAGCGCCTACGCCTGGCTCGCGCACAACTACGAGCCGGGCGACCAGATCTACCTCTTCGGCTTCAGCCGGGGTGCGTTCACCGTCCGCAGCCTTGGCGGCTTCATCGGCCGCTGCGGCCTCCTCGACCTCGCGGGCTTGGCTCCGGAAGAAGCCTGGCGCCGCCTCGACGTCGCCTACAAGGTCTATCAGGACGCGGCGAAGTACGGGCCCCAGCTCGATCCGGCCTGGGCGAAGTTCCCCCCGGCCGACGGCCTCAAGACCATCCGGATCCATTTCATCGGCGTGTGGGACACCGTGGGCGCGCTCGGCGTGCCCGACGACCTGGCGCTGTTCGATTTCCTCGACGACCCGGCAAAGTGGGAGTTCCACGACACGCGCCTGGGCGACCACGTCACGTTCGCCCGGCACGCGGTGGCGAAACGAGCGCGCCGCTCGCGATCTATGCGCGGCAGCCGTGGAACGAGACCGGCCTTTTCCTCGAGCCCGGCCGGTACCGCCTCGACGCGTCCGGCGAGTGGCTCGACAAGAACGTCCCGTGCGGCCCCGGCGGGACGCGCGACGGGAAGTTCTCGCCCGGCGAGCTGGCGCGCCTGGCCGGGACCCTCTGGGGCAAGGTCGAGGAGGCCGTGAACGCGGTGCGCGACAAGCCGGGCGGAAACTTCACGTTCACCCGGCGCCACGCCTGCCCTGGTTCTGCGTCGTCGGGGCGATCGCGAACGACGGGCCGCAGAACGGGGTGAACCCGTCGCCGGACGGGTCGGCCTACCCCCACCAGACCTTCCTCATCGGCGCGCAGGCCGAGATCACGGTGAAAGACACCGAGGAGGGCTACTTCCACGCGTACGCCAACGACGCCTGGAACTTCTACGACAACAATCGCGGAAGCGTGACGCTGCGGGTGACACGGCTGGCATAGCGGCGCCGGGATCGTCGCGGCCGGATCGCCCGTCCGCCGGCGATGGTCCGTCGCGCGTGACAGAAGCCGGAGTTGAACCGCCGCCGCCCGCGGCTTAGGGTGAGGTCATGTTGCAAGACATCGTGCTGACCGTCATCGGAGCCGACCGGCCGGGGTTGGTTGAACTCGTGGCGGACCGCGTCGCGCACCACGGGGGCAACTGGCTCGAGAGCCGGATGTGCCAGCTGGGCGGCCAGTTCGCCGGCATCGTCCGGGTGCAGGCGCCGCGGGACCGCGTCGGCGAGCTGCGCAAGGCGCTCGAGGGGCTGGCCGCGCAGGGGCTGCGGGTCACGCTCGAGATCGGCGGCGGCGCCCCCGCCGCGCCCGGGCAGGCGGCGACCCTCGAGCTCGTGGGCAACGACCGGCCGGGCATCCTGAAGGCCGTCTCCGGCGTCCTGGCCCGGCACGGCGTGAACGTCGAGGAACTTTCCTCCGACTGCATCAACGCCCCGCTCGACGGCGGGCAGCTTTTCCAGGCGCGGGCGCGCGTCGTGGTGCCCGCCAGCACGACGCTGGCGGCGGTTCGGGCGGACCTCGAGCGGATCGCGGCCGACCTGATGGTGGACGTCCGCATCGGCCGCCCGCTGGCGAAATAGCCCGGTGGCGACGGGCCCTCCGGGCTGCGTCGCCGGCGGGGGATGCGGGTCAGCGGTAGTCCTCGCGCACCGGCGCGAACAGATCGACCACGCGCACGCGGGTGAGCGTGCGGCCGCCGTGCGGCGTGCCGCCGGGGATCAGCGCGGCCATGCCCGGCTCGAGGACGCGCGTCTCGGTCCCGACCGTGAACTCGAACCGGCCTTCCACGACGTAGGTGACCTGCTCGTGGGCGTGCTGGTGCATCGGCACCACCGTGCCCGCGTCGAGGTGCACCTCCCCGAAGGTCACGCGCTCGAGATGCGCGTAATGGCCGCGGATCGTGCCGTTGAAAATCTCCTTGGCGGGCAGGGCGGCGAGGGTGGCGAAGCGCATGGCGGCGAACTTACCCGGGGCGCGGGCCTCATGGCGAGGCCGCAGCGGCCGGCTCCTCACACCGGCGCCAGGGGAAGGGTGATCCGCATGGTCGTGCCCTGCGGGCTCGTCTGCAGCAGCGCGATCGAGCCGTGGTGGTCGAGCAGGATGCGTTTCGCGATGGCCAGGCCCAGCCCGGTCCCGTCGGTGCGCCCGGACAGGAAGGACTCGAAGATCCGCGGCTGGATGTCCCCGGGAATGCCGGTGCCGGTGTCCTCGACGTCGAGATGCACCACCTCGCCGCCGTTCGCGCCGGCGGCGGGCGCGAGCCGCAGCGTGAGCTCGCCGCCCGCCGGCATCGCGTGGAGCGAGTTGAGGATAACGTTGAGCAGGACCTGCTGGACCTGACCCTTGTTGACGTCGACCAGCAGGGCCCGGGACGGGAAGGCGCACTGGACGCGCACGCGCGCCTGGTCGAGCTTGGCCTTCAGGAGGATGAGCGTGTCGTTGATGATGTCGGCCAGCGCCCATCGGGAATGCAGGTTGCCGGGCGTGCGGGCGAACGAGAGGACGCGGCTGACGATGCCCTCGAGCTGCTCGAGTTTCTCCGCGATCACCTCGATGTCGCGGCGCCGCGGGTCGCCCGCCGGGAAGTCGGCCCCGAGCGTGCCGTGGAGGAGCTTCACGACCGTGAGCGGGTTGCGGATTTCGTGCGCGATCTCGGCGGCGAGGAGACCCAGGGTGGTCAGCGTCTCGTTCTTGCGCAGCGTCTCTTCCGTCCGGAACACGCGGGCGTACAGCCGCGCGTTCTGCAGGGCCACCGCCGCGTAGTTGGCGAGGGCGGCGAGCAGCCGCCGCTGGGCGTCGCTGAAGCGCTGCGGCCGGCTGGTGAAGATCGTGAACACGCCGGCGGGTTCGCCGTCGACGGGCAGCGGCGCGGCCAGCGCGGAGCACAGCGTGCGGTCCCGCGGCAGGTCGAGGGCGTCGAGATAGCCGAGGCCGTCGAGCTGCTGGAACTCGATGACGCGGTTCGAGCGCACGGCCGCGATGAGCATCGAGGCGTTCTCCGGCACGGGATCGCGGCTCAGGGCGCGGGCGTCGAATCCGTTGGCCGCGTCCCATGCCTTCAGCGCCAGCGCGCGCTCCTGCGGCAGGTGCAGGGTGCAGAGGGGGGCGTCGAACAGCGTGCGGCCGCTGCGGGCGAGCGTGGCGAGCAGGTCGTCCTCCGTCAGACGCGTGACGAGCGGGCGTCCCAGGTTGACCAGCGTCTCGAGCTGGGCCGAGCGCTCGCGGTGGTCGTGCAGCTGCCACAGCCGGTGCAGGACGCGGCTGGTCTCGTCGGCCAGCGCCGCCAGCCGGTCGAGGTCCGCCGGGGCGAAGGCGCGGGGGGTGTCGGACTCGAGGTCGATGACGCCCACGGCGCGGCCCTCGGCGTCCAGCAGCGGGGCCGCCATCTCGCAGCGCACGGCGGGCCGCGCGGCGATGTAGCGGGGCTCGGCCGCGGTGTCGGGGACCAGCAGCGGCCGCGCGTGCAGGGCGACCCAGCCCGTGACGCCCTGGCCGGGTCGGAGGGCGAACGTGTCCGCCGGCGGGGGGACGCCCTTGACGATCTCGGTCTCGAGCAGGCCGGTGTTCGGATTGACGAGGGCGAGCGAGCCGCTGTCGGCGCGGAAGACCTTGATCAGCTCGCCCAGCACGAAGTCGAGGGCCGGGCCCGGAGCCTCGCCGTCCGCGGCCAGCCGGGCGATGCGGTAGTGGAGCGTGAGGTCGCGCGGTTCGGGCATGGCTCAGGGGCGCACCCGGAGTGACACGGACGGCCGCGGAAGGGGAGCGGATTCTCAGGAGGCGGCCGGGGCCGCGGCGGGGGCGATGACGGCCGCCAGCGCGTCGCGCAGGGCGAGCAGGCGCTCGGGGTTGGCGGGCGCGGCGGCGTCCGCCGGCTCGATGTAGAAGGTGTCCAGCGCCACGCCGCGCTCCGTGTTGATGCGGGCGAACGTGATGTCGAAGCCGTGGTCGGACATCGTCTTGCCCAGGCGGTGGAGGAGGCCGATCTGGTCGCGGGCCTGCACCTCGACGATGATGCGCTGCAGCGAGATCTCGTGGTACACCTCGACGGTCGGCGGGAAGCTCGCCTGCAGGTCCTGGTTCTCGGCGGTGAAGCGGGCGACGGAGTACTTCTGCGCCTGCGCCGTGATCTCCGGCAGGAGGTCCTTGTCGGACACGAGCGCCTCCTCGACGGTCTTGGCGAACACATCGCGCGCCTTCTGGCTCTGGACGGGCCCGCGGCCCGGCTCGACGACATGGAAGGTGTCGATCGCGATGTGGTCGGTGCGGGTCGTGATGCGGGCCGACAAGATGCTCAGGCCCGCGACGCTGAGGGCCCCGGCGAGCTTGTGGAACAGGCCGGCGCGGTCCCAGGTCACGATGTGGACCGTCGTCAGGCTGCGGTTCAGGTCGTCCTTCCACTCGATCACCGGCCGAAGGGAGCCGACGGAGTCGGTCGTGTGGATGGAGTGCAGCAGCCGGTTCACCATCTGGATGTGGAGCGTGATGTCGGCGACGTCCGTCTGGATGAAATAGCGCTCGGGCAGGAGGTGGAAATGCGCGTCGATCTCCTCGGGGTTCACGCCGGGGACCGACTGGGCGATGATGTTCCGGCGGGTCATCTCGATGCGCTCGCGCTGGCGGGTTTCGACGTCGGCGCCGAGCGTCAGGCGCTCGAGGGTGATCTCGAAAAGGCGGCGGTGCAGGGCGTCCTTGTAGCCGTTCCAGAGGCTGGTGGACGTGCTGCGGGCGTCGCAGTAGGTGTGCACGTAGAGGTAGCGCAGCTGGTCGGGCTCGCGGCCGATCTCGGCGAAGGCGGCGGAGGACTGCGGGTCATCGAGGTCGTGTTTCTGCCAAAAGCGTGCCATCACGAGGTGATTTTTGATGACGAAGTTGACGATCTCGCGCGCCTCCGGCGCCACGCGGAGCCGCTCGAGGATCGGACCGGCGATCACCACGCCGGCCTCGTCGTGGCCCTTGATCCCGACGCCCTTGCCGATGTCGTGGAGCAGCAGGATCAGGTACAGCAGGGTCGGGTCGGCGGTCTGGTGCAGCTCGTCGCGGTAGCGCTGGGTGGCCGGCTCGGCGGACGTGTAGACCGTGTCGAGTTCCCGGATGGCATGCAGCGTGTGGATGTCGGCCGTGTAGCGGTGGTAGAACTCGTGCTGCACCAGGCAGGTGAGCTTGTCGAATTCCGGCATGAACCGCCCGAGCACCCCCAGCTCGTGCATCACGGAGAGGGCGGGGAAGACCCGGCCGGCGTCCTGCAGCAGGGCGCGGAAGCTCTCGTTGGCGTCGGACGACGCGACGACGGCGGCGTCGATGAGGCCGAGCGACCGCCGGATCAGGGCGGCGAGGTCGAAATCCGGCGCGCAGGCGAGCTGCTGGCAGTGGCGGAACACCCGCACGAGGCGGACGGGATCCTCGGCGAACACGTCCGGATGCTCGGCGGCCAGCTCGGCGCCGCGCAGGATGAAGCCGTCGATCTTCTTCGTGCGCTCCTGCTTCCGCACCCGCAGGAGGTCCCGCAGCGAGATGCGGCTGGCGCCGGGCTTCTCGACCTGCAGCGCGAGCCGGTGCTCGACGATCTTCGAGATCCGGAACAGCGCCTGCGCGTGCCGGTAGTAGTCCTGCATGAACGCCTCGACGCGGACGAGGATGTCGTGCTGGCGGTAGCCCAGCGCGAGCGCGACGCGGGGCTGCATCTCGAGGTGGAGCAGGTCGGTCGGGTGCTTGCTCTGGAAATGCAGCTCGTGGCGCACGCGCAGCAGGAAGTCGTAGCCCGCGTCGAACTCGGCGAGCTCGGCCGGCTGCAGGTAGTTCAGCTCGACCAGCTGCGCGAGCCGGGTGATCCCGAGCTTCACCCGCGCCATCCAGAGCGCGTTCTGGTAGTCGCGCAGTCCGCCGACGCCGTTCTTGATGTCCGGTTCCTGGAGGAAGACCGTGTCGCCGTACTTCGCGCGGCGCGAGGCCTGGTCCGCCAGGCGCGCGGAGATGTACGCCTTCGGGTCGTCCTTCAGGTAGTGGTTCCGGTAGGTCTCGGCGAAGCTCTGGTAGAGCGGCTCGGTGCCCGCGATGAAATGCGATTCGAGCAGGGAGGTCTTCGTGCGGATGTCGCGCGCCGCCTCGGTGAAGACCTCGTCGAGCGTGCGCGTGGAGTGCCCGACCTTCAGCTTGAGGTCCCAGAGCGGATACAGGATCTCGTTCGTGAGGTGCTCCTGGAATGGCTTGAGCCGCGGGCCGGAGGCGCCGGCCGGGAAGAGGAACATCACGTCGATGTCGCTCAGCGGGTTGAGCTCGCGGCGGCCGTAGCCGCCGAGCGCGATGAGCGCCACCGCGGACGGCGGCTCGCCCTGGCGGGCGCGCCAGCAGGCGAGAGCGTGCTCGAACAGCGCCCGGAGCAGCCGGTCGGTCTCCTCCGCCAGCGCCTGGGCCACGACCCGGCCGGACGCGCCCCGGGCATGGAGCGTCCGGATGCGTGCCTGCTCCGTGGACAGGAAATCCCGGCACGCCGCGACGCGCACGACGGGGGTGCACGCGGCGTCCAGCGCGAGCGGGGGGCCGGGCGGCAGTTCGAGGGCGGCGGACATGAAGGGTGCGAAGCTCAGCAGTGCGGGGGAATCCGGTGAAGCCGGAAATGCCTTGGCGGCCCGCTCGTTGCGAGGGAACGCGCCGGCATCAAAAAA
>Ga0196981_1000439_pt1 | contig 13570 bp, 20 predicted proteins | sample S3_2013CmetaG_FD_155462 | JGI IMG/M metagenome (GOLD analysis project Ga0196981, IMG submission 155462) | Soil microbial communities from Anza Borrego desert, Southern California, United States - S3_20-13C | ecosystem: Environmental > Terrestrial > Soil > Desert | place: USA: California... | reverse complement strand
CCTAATGCGAAGCGTCCGCCCCGCCGAGGAGCATCCCGGCGGGTTGGGCTCAACTGCAATCAAGAGACATCTCCCATGGAAACCCCTATGAAACCCACGGTCGGACAGATCGTGATTTACCGCATGCACCAATCCGAGGCGCCGATAAACGGCGCGCACGAGCACCCGGCGGTCGTCACGCGCGTCTGGAACGACGCGATGGTTAATCTGCACGTGATGTTCGATGGCCGCGCGGCCGAACCGATCGGATCGGTCTCTCACGCATCGGTTGTGCACCCCTTCGCTCGCGCCTGGCGCTGGCCGGAGCGGGTTCAGGAGGCCCAACGATGATTCGCGACGAAAATCAGGCGGCTCGACCGCGCCGGCCGGCCGGCGGCGCGCTCCGCGGCAAACGCACCTATCTCCTGGGCGGTCTGACCGCCCTCTCGGGCGCGATCCTGTGGCTCACCGGGGACCTTGCGGCGGGCGAGGCCGCCCGGCAGGTGCTCGAAGGGCTGTCGTTCATGGCGCTCAGGGCCGGCGTTTCGGCTCCGGCTCCGCCTCCCTGGCCGCCGCTCGAATCGGGCGAGCCGGGCCGGGAGGACCGCTGATGTTCCTCGAACGTTTGAAACTGCTGCACGAGCCCGGCCACATGTGCTGGCACGTCGCCCGGCCGTTCCGCTACCGGTCGGAGCGCTACGGGCGGGAGATCGCAGTCCCGGAAGGCTTCGAAACCGATTTGGCCTCGGTGCCGCGGGGCATGTGGCATCTGATGCCGCCGTGCGGGCCGTACCTGGAAGCCGCGGTGGTGCACGACTATCTGTATTCGCAGGGCGGCGACGCGCAAGCTCGGGAGGCGGCCGACGGCATTTTTCTCGAAGCCATGGCGGAGCTGGGCGTGGGGCCGGTCATGCGCCGGGCGATGTGGGCCGCGGTGCGCGTCTTCGGCGGGAGCCGCTTCGGTGGATGACGCCGACCGCGCGCAAGTTCTCGAAGAGGCCGAACGGGACGAGGCCCTGCGCCGCCTGCGCGATAGCACCGCCTATTGCGAGGCGCAGCTCAAAGCCCCTCACCCCAACCCTCTCCCGGGGGGAGAGGGAGAAACGGTGGTGATCTGCCGCGACTGCTTCCACCCGATCCAGCCGGAACGGCTCCGGGCCAATTCAAAAGCGGTGCGCTGCATCGATTGCCAGATCGAACACGACCGAGAGCGACAACAGGAAAGGCGGCATGCCGATTGATTACGACAAATGGCGGTTTTTCTTCGAGGTGTTCCTGTTCGTGTGGAACCTGGGGCTGGGGGCCTATCTCTGGAACAACCGGCGGCACCAGGTCACGACCGACCGCATCGACACGCTGGAAACCGACATGGGCGCGCAAATGGGCGAAATGAACAACCGCCTGACCCGCGTCGAGCGGGATCTTGAGCACGTCCCGGACCACGACGATCTCGCCGCGATTTACGAACGGCTCAACGGCGTCGACAAAGGCGTCTCCGAGCTGAAAGGCGAGTTCGCCGCCGTCCGGCGCGGGGTCGATATGATTCATACCTTCCTTTTGGAGAAAAAATGAACACCTTCGCGCGCTTCGAACACGAACAGCGCCGCCTCGCGATCCTCCGCATCCTGAGCGCCGATCCCGACTATTCGACCAACGAGGAGGTGCTCGCAAAGGCCCTTGCGGCCTCCGGCCTGGGCGCCTCGACCGCCGATCTCCGCGCGGATCTCGTCTGGCTCCGGGACCAGGTCCTGGTGATGCTGGGCGAGGTCGCCGGCGTCTACACCGTCAAGCTCGCCCGGCGCGGCGAGGACGTCGCCAACGGTCTGGAGCGGGTCGAGGGCGTCGCGCGGCCGCGGCCGGAGTAATGGCCATGTTCCATCGACCCGATCGTGAAAAGATCGGCATCGGTTTTTGGTACGGCCTCGGCTTTTGGGCGGCGTTGTTTTTTGTGATTGGCGTCGCCGGCATTCTGCGCAACCTGTTCAGCTGATGGCCCGCAAATCCACCATCGAAACCCTGCCGTCCGACATCCTGGAGCAGCTCCAGGCGCTGCTGCGCGATCCGCGCTGCACGCGCCTCGAGATCACCGCCGAGATCAATGCTCTGCTCGAAAAGGAAGGCCACGACGACCGCATCAGCGCCTCCAGCCTCAACCGCTACGCCAAGCGCATGGACCAGGTCGGCGAAAAGCTCCGCCAGTCGCGCCAGATCGCCGACATGTGGATCGGGAAATTGGGCGCCGCGCCCCAGGGGCAGATCGGGCAGTTGGTGAACGAGCTGGTCCGGAACCTCGCCTTCGACACCGCTCTGAAGCTCTCCGAGGGTGACGAGCCGGTCGAGCCGAAGCTCCTCAAGGAGCTGGCGATCGCCGTCGAGCGGCTGGAAAAGGCGGCGAGCGAGAATGAAAAACGCCGGCGCGAGATCGAGGCCGAGGCCCGCCGCCAGGCGCTGGAGGAAGCGGCCCAACGGGTGGATGAAGCCGCCAAGGCCAAGGGCCTGGACGAAGATCAGGCACGCTTCTGGCGCGAGAAAGTGCTGATGGGGGTGTGATATGCGCGGGTTGACCGAAGGGGCTAATACGAAATCAAAGCAAGTGTGCTACACATGCTCGGATGGTTGTTACGCTGGCGCCACAGTGTATGCCGACGGGACGGTGAAGCTGTTTATACAGGCGATGGTGAGGTATCTGTCGAGCTCGGCGATGCTGAACGCCTGGAGTTTGCAGGGTTTCTGAAGGCCGGCGTGGATAGAAAATGACCACCCTAGCCCCCCTCGCCGATACCCAGCGCATCGTCGAATGGGACGAACTGCCGGAAAGCGTCCGCAACATTCCGGACAGCTTCGACCCGCTGGCCGACGGCGTCTTGATGAAGCACCAGGTCGAGTGGATCGCTCTCAAGGCCACCATCAAGGTCGAGGAAAAAGGGCGACGGACCGGCATTACCTTTTCCGAAGCGCTGGACGACACCATCACTGCCGCGAGCCGCAAGAGCGCCGGCGGCGACAACGTGTTCTACATCGGGGACACCCAGGAAAAAGGGCGTGAGTTCATCGGCTACTGCGCCAAATTTGCGCGCATCATCGCCGCGGCCCAGGGCCAGGGGGTCAGTGCCATCGAGCAGTTCATCTTCGAGGACCAGAACCCGAAGACCGGCGATACCCGCCAGATCACGGCGTTTCGCATCCGATTCGCCTCCGGCTACCGAATTACCGCGCTGTCCAGCCGTCCGGAAAACGTTCGCGGTCTCCAGGGGATCGTGGTCATCGACGAGGCGGCCTTCCACAAGAACGTCGAGGACGTGATCGACACCGCCGTGGCCCTCCTCATTTGGGGCGGCAAGATTCGCATCATCTCCACTCACAACGGCCAAAAAAACCGGTTCAACGAGTTGATCCGGGACGTCCGCAACGGCATGTATGGCGCCGACGCCGTGGTTCACAAAACCACCTTTGACGATGCCGTCGGCAATGGGCTTTACGAGCGCGTCTGCTTCATGGCCGGGCAACCCGCCACCGCCGAGGGCAAAAAGGAGTGGTACACCCGCATCCGCAAAGCCTACGGCCCGCGCAAGGCCAAGATGCGCGAGGAGTTGGACGCCGTCCCGCGCGAAGGCGAAGGGCAGGCGATTCCGGGCGTCTGGATCGAGGCGGCCATGAAGGAAGAGCGGCCGGTCCTACGGATTTACCTCGACGACGATTTCGCCAAGCAATCCGAGGACCAGCGCAAAAAGTGGGCTGAACACTGGATTAAACGCCATTTGGAGCCGGTTTTAGAGAAGCTCGACCCAGGCGATCGCCATTTTTTCGGCATGGACTTCGCCCGCCGAGGCCACCTGTCGGTCATCTGCCCGATGGCCAAGCGGCCCAACCTGACTCGGAAAGCGCCGTTCGTGGTCGAGATGCACAACGTCCCGACCCGCCAGCAAGAGCAAATCCTCTGGTACATCGTCCCACGCCTGCCGAAGTTCGGCGGCGGCGCGATGGACGGCACCGGCCCCGGCCAGACCTTGGCCGAATACACCGTCGGCAAGTTCGGCAGCCTCATCGAATCGGTGGATCTGTCGCTCGCCTGGTATCGGGACCAGATGGGGCCGTTCGTCCAAGCCTTCGAGGACGGCGCCATGGACATCCCCAAGGACGCGGAACACGAATCGGACCTCCGCGACTTGGAGCGAATCGACGGCATCATCAAGGTGCCGAAGGAATCGGTCGAGACCGACAACGAGACCGGCGTCTCCCGCCACGGCGACTTCGCCATCGCGGCCGCGCTGGGGCATTACGCCAGCCGCAAGGATAAAAACATCATCGATTACATCCCCGTCCCCGTTAAAGCCCAGCGGCGGGAGGAAAACCCGAACCGTCTCGACATTCCCGAACCCTCCGGAGCCTGGTAATGGCCATCCTCGATCGACACGGCAACCCGATCCAACCGCGGCAACTCGCCGAACCCCAAACGCGCCGGGACGCCAAGTTCGCGCGGCTCCACCGCGAGTTCGCGGGCCACCCGAGCCGGGGGCTCACCCCGCCCAAGTTGGCGTCGATCCTCCGCGCCGCCGAGGAAGGCGACCTCGTCGGCCAGCACGAGCTGTTCCTCGACATGGAGGAAAAGGACGGCCACCTCTACGCCGAGATGCAAAAGCGGCGGATGGCGGTCGCGGGGCTCGACTGGAGCATCCAGCCGCCCCGGAATCCGTCGGCCGCGGAGAAAAAGCAGGCGGCGTACCTGGAGGAGCTGATCCGCGACATTCCCGACATCGAGGATGTCGTCTACGACCTCGCCGACGCCGTCGGCCACGGTTTCGCGTGCCTGGAGTACGAGTGGCGGAAGCTCGGGGCCGAATGGCTCCCGAAAGCGATCCTCCACCGTCCGCAAAGCTGGTTCACCGTCGACCGCGACACCCGCTCCGAGCTTCGGCTCCGGTCCGACAGCGCGGACGGCGATCCGCTACAACCCTTCGGCTGGATCGTCCACGCCCACCGCGCGAAGTCGGGCTATCTCGCCCGCTCGGGGCTGCATCGCGTCTTGGCCTGGCCGTTCCTGTTCAAGAACTACAGCGTCCGCGATCTCGCCGAATTCCTCGAAATCTACGGCCTCCCGGCCCGGATCGGCAAATACCCGCCGGGCGCCTCGGACGCCGAGAAAGCCACCCTCCTCAAGGCGGTGATGTCGATCGGCCACAACGCCGCCGGCATCATCCCCGAAGGCATGGCGCTCGAATTCCTGGCCGCCGCCATGGGCGCGTCCGACCCGTTCGAAGTCATGATCGCCTGGTGCGAAAGGACCCAATCGAAAGCCATCCTCGGCGGCACCCTCACCGCGGAACCCGGCGCCGTCGGCAGCCGAAGCCTTGGGGAAGTGCATAACGAGGTGCGGGTCGAGATCCGCGACCACGACGCCCGCCAGATCGGCAGCAGTTTGACCCGGTTCCTGGTCTACCCCTTGGCTGTCCTCAACACCGCCGGCATTGAAGACCCGCGCCGCTGCCCGCGCTTCGTCTTCGACACCGGCGAAGCCGAGGACCTCAAGCTCTATGCCGAATCCCTGCCCAAACTGGTCGACTACGGCGCCCGCGTGCCGGTCGCCTGGGTGCACGAGAAACTCCGCATCCCGCCGCCCGAGGGCGACGAACCCACCCTCTCCCGGCCTTCGGCCACCCTCTCCCTCGAGGGGGAGAGCGAAGCGAGGGGGGCTGGGGGCGAGGGCGCAGGGGGCAAGGCCAAGGCCGCGGCCACGGCCCGCCACGACGGCTGCTGCGGCCAGCCCCTAGCCACCCTCAAGGCCCTGGACCCGACCGGCTTCGCCGATCAGGACGCCCTGGATGTCGCCTTGTCCGCGCTGACCGATGCCGAGCTTCAAAGCCAGATGGAAGCGCTATTAAAGCCGGTTTTAGACCTCGCCCAAGCCGAGCCCGATCAGCTCCTGGGCCGCCTGGCGGAACTCTACCCGGAGCTGAACGATGCCGCGCTGACCGAGCAGCTCGCGCGCCTCATGTTCGTCGCGGAAGTCTGGGGCCGGCTGAATGCCCGATAAGGTCGACCTCAAGGCCGTCTTCGGCCGGCCGCCGAAGGATGTCATCGCCTATTTCGAGGCCAAGGGGTATACGATCTCCTGGAACTGGTGGGAAACCTGGCAAGAGGCCCACGCCGGCGCCTTTACCGTCGCCAAGGCGGTGCGGGCGGACGTTTTGGAGACGATCCGCGCCGAGCTGCAAAACGCCATGGATCACGGCACGCTGGAGCGGGATTTCGTCAAGACCCTGGAGCCGCGCTTGAAGGCGCTCGGCTGGTGGGGCAAGCAGGCGGTGGTCGATTCGGCGGGCCATGCGGAGGTGGTTAAGCTCGGCAGCTCGTGGCGGCTGAAGACGATCTACCGGGTCAATATGCAAACCGCGTACATGGCCGGCCGCTACAAGGCCATGGCGGAAAACGCCGACCATCGCCCCTGGTGGCAATACGTCGCCATCCTCGACCAGCGCACCCGCCCCGCGCACCGCGCCCTCCACGGCCGCGTGTTCCGCGCCGACGATCCGTTCTGGGACCGCTTCTATCCCCCCAATGGCTGGAATTGCCGCTGCCGGGTGCGGGCCTATACCGACACCGAGCTCAAGCGCAAGGGATTGGAACCGGAAAGCGGCGAGGGGCGCATCGAGGAGTTCGACATCGAAGTCGGCGTCGACAAGCGCACCGGCGAAATCATCACCCAAACCGTGCCGGGCTTCCGCTACACGGATGCCGCGGGCCAAACGCAGTGGTTCAGGCCCGATGCCGGCTGGGGCTACAATCCGGGGCTCTCGGCTTTCGGCCGCGACGTCGAGATCATGCGCAAGCTCAGCCTGGTCCAGGATCGCACTGTGCGTGCCCAGGCCGTGCAGGCGCTCAACAATTCCCCGCTCCGTCACGCCGCGTTCGCCCAATGGGCGGACCGGGCCTTGGCTGCGCGGCGGCCGGGGCATGCGGTGCAGGTTCTGGGGTTCGTGGACGAGGGCATCGCCGAGTGGGTGCGCGTCAAAACGAACGAAGCACCGGCGCGGGTGCTGGTGTTGCCGGAGAAGGCCCTCGTCCACGCCGACAGCGAAAAGCATCGGGACGCCGGCATTGCCCTGGCGCCGGAGGAATACCGCCTACTGCCGGCGATGGTGGCCGATCCCGAAGCGGTGCTGTGGGATACCGTCCACAAAAACCTGATCTATGTCTATCCGGCGGCAGGCAGCGACAAAATAAAAATCGTCGTGAATGCTCCGTTTCACGTGAGACATCACAAGGGCAGGCTCGATGTCGTGGTGAACGCGTACAAGGTGGAGGCACCGGCCCTGCATGATGCAACAACCTACGAGGTCGTGCAGGAATGGAAGAAGTAGCGCGGGGTGGGGATCGAACCGCACACAGGGGAGCCTTTGGCAGGCCCCCGGCTCTACCGATTGAGACCTACCCGCGCCGGAGCACATTATAGGCCAGACCATGATCGAAATCGAAGTCGACAACCGCGCCGTGCTCGACGCCTTGAACCGGCTCCTGCGCGAAACCGAGAACCTCTCTCCCGCCATGCGGCAAATCGGCGAAACGCTGATGCTTCACACCGAGGAAGCCTTCGAGCTGGAGGGGCCGGGCTGGCCGGAGCTGGCGCCGTCGACCCGGAAGGATCGGGACAAGCTCGGCTTTACCGGTAAGATGCTGGAACGCACGGGCGCGCTCAAGCGCTCGATCTTTACCGAGTACGGCCGGGATTTCGCCCTGATCGCAAGCAGCATGCCGGAGGGGAAGGGCTATGCCGCCCTCCACCAGTTCGGCGGGGAGGCCGGTCGCGGCCGTTCCGTCATGATCCCGCCGCGTCCCTTCCTGCCCATCACGGACACCGGCGAACTGTCCGACGCCGCGGAGCGGGACATCCTCGATATCCTCAATGAGCACCTTCGCCGGGCGCTCGACTGAAACCGGGATTGAACGAGAGGCGTAGATACCGTCTTTCCCGTCAAGCGGAAAGTGCATAATCGGCTTGGTAAGGCATGCGGGTTTTGATGACGCCGAAGCACAAATGGACAAGTTTGCGCAAGGCTGCGGCAGCCTCCTGGAGCATACCCGCGGGATGCGCGATTCGATCAGCCACTCGGTGGAGTCGGACGCGGTGCTGGTGGGATTCGGGAAACCCTACGCCCTCTACCACGAAACCGGCACCAAGCGCATGGAACGCCGCGGCCTCCTCGCCACCGAACAAGGCGACCTCGCCCCCCGACGACCGTGACGCCGTGCTCGATCTCCTGGCGGATCATCTCCGCCGGGCGATGGACTGAATACAAGATTGAACGAGAGGCGCTTAGGCGCAAAAAAAAAGGCCACCCGTCACGGTGGCCCATAATTTCGAATTTCGCTCTATTTTAGAGAAATTTAAATCCATTTAAACGGGTTTATTTTTGCCCTTTGGAGCAACACCTTTGCCCTTTGTCGTCACTTTTTGAAATCCTCGAAAGTTCCACAACGGGCAATCGGTCGATGTGCAGTCCCTCACCATCGACTTGACGGTGTGCGGATGGTTCGTATCTTCGCCGCCCATGCACCGGTAGCAAAAGGCGGCGATTGCCAGTTTGGCGGACTTGGGGTGACCCGCGGAGTTCTCGCGCGGGGTTTTCGTCTTGACGTTCTTGGGGCGAGCCATGGCGGTATCCTCAATCGGTTTGACGCGACACGGCCGGAGGCGCCCACCCTAGCTCCTGGGCATCACGGAAACCGCGGCGGTAGCCCTGATCATAACCGCGCTTCTCGCCGAACTGCACTCCTTTATGGTATTGGTGCTCCATGATGGCTTGCGCCTTGCCGATGAGTGAATCACCGTCGGTCGCACCGTGATAAAGCGCGAGGATCAGTAGATTGATAACGTCTACGGCGGGGTAGGTGCGCTTTGCTGGGTCTGGAAGAAGATTGATTTCGGTCTGCAAAGACGGGTTTATCGGATGGTCTTCATTCTCAGGGAGCGGATTCAATTGAGCGTTCATGACGACTCCTAGTAGTTTTCTCAGGTTGAACAAGGGTGTCGGGAGCTGAGAACCGCTACTAGACGGCCAGGCCTATTCCCCCGAAGGGTGTTTTATTAGCCTGCTCCCGACATAGAACTCGGGCGGAATTTGGGCGTAAAAAAGCCGCAAGGCTGTCGGGTGCGGTGTCCGCTAGTAGTGAAGGAGTTCTCAGGCTCCGGGAAGCGATTATACCACATCAAAACAGCAATGCAGTGTCATAGGATGGGTAGAGCGAAGCGAAACCCATCGCCATGGGGCGCGGTTCGGTCGCGAACCGGAAAGTCGCGCGATGCGCATCCTACGGCATGGCGATGGGGCCGCCTAACGATCGTTCGCCGCCCTCCAATCGACACCGGCCCCGCCCCGAGTTACCCTGATACCGCCCCCTGCCCAAGTCCCCCCGAACCCCTTCCGCCTTAATCCCATTCCTCGCGGCGTCCACAATGGCGCCGTATGTCGAAATGCAACCTCAAAAGTTCACCTGAGATCGCCGTTTGCAGCGTCGAGATCATGGCCGCCGGTGCGGAGATCCAACTCCTGCCGGCGGGTTCTTTTCGTGCCCGCGACGGCCGTCCGCACGGGCTCAACGCCTGGCGGATCGATGCGACGATCGCGGCGCGCCTGATCGCCGAGGCCGAGGCCCGGAAAACCCCCTACGTCATCGACTACGAACACCAATCCCTGGAGGCCGCCGAGAACGGCCAGCCCGCGCCCGCCGCCGGCTGGTTCAAGCGGCTCGAATGGCGCGAGGCCCAGGGGCTCTATGCGATGGACGTCCAATGGACCGAACGCGCCAAAGCCTATCTACAGGCCAACGAATACCGATTCCTCTCGCCCGTCTTCGCCTACGACAAGAAGACCGGCGACATCCAGAAGCTCATCAACGCCGGGTTGACCAACAACCCCGCCATCGACGGCATGGCCGAGCTCTTGGCCCGCGCCGCCGCCCGTTTCGCCCTCACCCCTGCCCCTCTCCCAGCGGGAGAGGGGAATAACGCTACGGAGACCGCCATGAACGAAACTTTACGCAAGCTGCTCGGGCTGCCGGAAAACCCGACCGACGAGCAGATCGCCGCCGCTTGCGCCACGCTGACCGAAAAGCTCGGCCAGGCCGAGCAAGCCGGCACCGAGCTGGCGGCGCTCAAGACCGAAGTCGCGGCCTTGAAAACCGGGAAGCCGGACCCCGCCAAGTACGTCCCGATCGAGGCGGTCACCGAGCTGCAAACCGAATTCGCCGCGCTCCGCGCCCAGCTCGTCACCAAAGAGGTGGACGACCTGGTCGAGGTCGCTCTGTCCGAGGGCAAGCTCCTGCCGGCGCTGGCCGACTGGGCCAAGGATCTCGGCAAGAAGGATCTCGCCGCGCTGAAAAACTATCTCGCCAAGGCGCAGCCGATCGCGGCGCTCAAGAGCACCCAGACCAAGGGCCAGGCGCCCGCCGGCGGTGCCTCGGCGAACTCGGGCCAACCGTTGGAGGCCCGCTGTAAGGCGGCCTGGGAGAAGGATGAAGCCCTTCGCGAGGAGTTCGGCGGCCGTTTCGAAACCTACCTGGCGCTCTGCAAGCACGAGCCCGACCAGGCGCCCGCGTAAACGCGAGTCCGCAACGCCAACGCTTTAACGGAGATTCGACACCATGACCACCCTGGCCAAAGACAAGCCCAGAGCCTACGAAATCGGCGACGAATCGGACATCCCGGTCATTGCCTCCGACATCATCTATTCCGGCGCCGCCGTGGGCGACAACGGCGCGGGTTACGCCCGCCCCTTGGCGGGCGGAGACAAGTTCCTCGGCTTCGCCAGCGTCCAGGTCGATAACTCGACCGGCGCCGCCGGCGACAAGAACGTCAACGTCCGCCGCCGGGGGCAGATTCAGCTTTCCGTCTCGGGCGCCGTCATCACCGACGTGGGCCAGCCGGTCTACGCGAGCGACGACGACACGTTCACCTTCAGCCCGGTCGGCGCCAGCTTCGTCGGGTTCGTCAAACGCTTTGTGTCGGGCGGCGTGGTCGTGGTCGATTTCGACCCGACCCATGTCGACCCTTACGCCCTGTGGCAGAAGCGCGAGACGATCGACGTCGCGAAGACCTTGGTGGCTACGGATACAGGGAAGCTGTTCTTCGTCGTCGCCACGGCGGTCATCACCCTCCCGGCGACCGCCACCGCGGGCCAAACCATCGCTCTGGTGAATGGCGGCGCCGACGGCGCCGTGCAGATCAGCGTCGATCCTCAGGCCCTGGATAAGGTGATGGGGCCGGGCCTCGCCGGGACCGACAACAAGGACCTCATCAACACTCTGGCCACCGCCCGCCGCGGTGATTACGTGGTCCTCACCGCCGGCCATGCGGACGGCTGGACCGTGAATTTCATGCGCGGCGCCTGGGCCACCGAGGCTTAAATCATTTCGGCCTAACCTCTCGCGGAGACACCCATGCCTAACAAGATTACCCAGCGCGAAGTGCGCGGAATGTTTTATGAATCGCTGGAGCAGATCGGCTCGGCGTCGTGGATCGATCTCGTGGCCCGGAAGTTCGACTCGGACCAGGAGGAGGAGGATTACGCCTGGCTCGGCCACACGCCGCAGATGCGGGAATGGATCGGCGGTCGCCAAGTGAAGGAACTGCGCGAATTCTTCTTCACGATCCGGAACAAGAAGTTCGAATCGACCATCGGCGTCAAGTCCGAGCTGCACGATCGCGACAAGACCGGGCAGCTCCGCATCCGCATCGCCGAATTGGCGGAAACGGCGCAGATGCACTGGGCGGAGCTCTTATCGATCCTGATCGAAAACGCCGAATCGACGACCTGCTACACCGGCGAGTACTTTTTCGATACCGACCATGTCGAAGGCGATTCCGGCGTCAACAACAACGCTATCGCCGTCAATGTCACCACCCCCGCGGCGCCGACGGCCGACGAGTTCCAGCAGGCGATTCTGAAATCGATCGCGCAGATCATGGGCTTTAAAAACGATCAGGGGAAACCGGTCAACCAGAATATCCGCCGGTTCCAGATCATGGTCCCGGTGCCGTTGATGGCGCCCGCGGCCCAAGCGCTCGGGGCGACGGTGATCGGCCAGACCTCCAACCTGGTGCAGGCGACCGCCCAACTCGCGGAGTTCACCGTCGGGCTGACCATCAACCCGTATCTGAGCTGGACCGACCGCTTCGCCACCTTCGCCGCCGGCGGCGCGCGCACCCCCTTCATCCGGCAGGAGGAAAAGGCCATCACCCTGTCCCAGCTCGGCGAAGGCTCCGACCACCACTTCAAGCACGACGAATTCCTGTACGGCGCCAACGCCCGCCGCAACGTGGGCTACGGCGACTACAAGAAGGCCTGCCTCACCACCTTCAACTAAGGATCGATCATGAAAATTCGTGCCGATTCGATCATCCGCGTGCCGGCCGGCGCGCGGCTCGGGCTGAACTACTGGCAGTTTAGGGCGCGCAGTCTACGGGTCGAGGTTTTTCCGCCCGAGGTCACGACGGTCGACGATTCCAGCCCGGCCCCTTTGGAAGAAAGGGACGAGATCATCCTTTGCACCGCCAAGGAAACGCTCGAATTCAAGGCCGGCGAGGAGCTGAGGGTGTTCGGCATCGCCGAGGGCGCCCTCCGGAAGTTCATCGCCGGCCAAGTCACCGTGATCGAGACCGAGGCGCCCGAGAATACCCCGAAAGGCGACGGATCGCCGCAAGACGGCACGGACGAGGCTACCGGCGCGGAGCCATCGGCCGCGCCGGCCCCGGCCTCTAAGTCGGGTAAGGCCAAAAAGACCGAAAAACCGGCCGACGGCGATTGAAACGTACATTAATTAATGTGTGAAGAGCATTAAAACATGACGTATTGCACCCGGCAAAACCTGATCGACGAGTTCGGCGAGACCGAGCTGATTCAGCTCACCGACCGGTCCGGCGCCGGCGCGATCGACAGCGCCGTGCTCGATCGCGCCATCGCGCGCGCCGATCGGACCATCCACCGCTATCTCGGCGGCCGGCAAGTCCTGCCGCTCGACGCCGACGACGTGGTCGATCTGGCCGCTGACATCGCCCGCTATTACCTGTACGAGGATCACGCCCCGGAGCAGATCCGGAAGCGCTACGAGGATGCCGTCGCCCAGCTCAAGGCCATGGCTCGGGGCGAGCTGGCGGTCGCCGACAGCGCCGGCACGCCGGCTCCGCAAAGCAACGGCGCCGAGATTCAATCCGGCGGCTGGGTGTTCGGCCGCGACGACACCTCTTTTATATAAGGTGGAGCGATGCAGCTCACCCCCATCCTCGACCGGCTCAACACCCACGTTACGGCGCTCCGCCAGACGGGCGGGGCCGCGGATCTGGCCGCCGCCCGCGACGACCTGCGCATCGCGCCCGCCGCCTACGTGATCCCGCTCCGGGAGACTCCGGGCCGCAACGAGCTGGGCGAAGCGATCTGGCAGCGGGTGACCGCGCGCTTCGGCCTCGTGTTGGCGGTCCGGAACGTCCGCGATGCCCGCGGCGAGGCGGCGGCGGAGGATCTGGAGGCGCTGCGCCAATCGGTGCGGGCGGCGCTGCTCGGCTGGGCGCCCGCGATGGGCCACGACCCGCTGGAATACG
>Ga0196981_1000438_pt1 | contig 13614 bp, 11 predicted proteins | sample S3_2013CmetaG_FD_155462 | JGI IMG/M metagenome (GOLD analysis project Ga0196981, IMG submission 155462) | Soil microbial communities from Anza Borrego desert, Southern California, United States - S3_20-13C | ecosystem: Environmental > Terrestrial > Soil > Desert | place: USA: California... | reverse complement strand
AAGATAGGCCGCACCTTCTCTTCAAACACTTCGCGGCTGATGTCGCTCGGATACTTCTTCATGGCGTCCTCTTCGGGTGAGGACTCCTTAGAATCATTCCACCCTCAAAAGATCATGAACAGGCTCTTAGAATCATTCCACCCTCAAAAGATCATGAACAGGCTCTAACGCTTGGAAACGGGCATCGCGGGCGCCTTCGCACAGGCTCCGGGGTGATCGAGCTGAACCTGGGCCCGCCTACGGGCGCAGTCGTTGCTGTAGGTTTCGCCGTCGCATCCGCAGACGGGATTGTGCTCCGTCGTGCAAATTTCCGGAGGGACCTGGCAGGTCCCCGCCTGGTTCGTCGAACCGCAGGCCCGAGGCGTTTCGATCTCGCAGTATTGGCCCGGCGGACATTGCGCTCCGGTCTTTCCACCGCAGGCTTGGCCGGTTACCGGCGCCGGAGACTCCATCAGGTAAAACTCGCTCGCCACGAGAGACTTGCTCGTACCCGCAGGACCGGTCACGGCTTGATGACTGCCGGCCACCAGGATGCTCCCCTGCTTGAGGGCCTGATATCCGGCATTGATACGCTCGGGATCGGCGGCGGATGCGAGCAGATCGACCTCCGCAATCAGAGCCGTGCTCGGCGTATTCAGCCGCTCCTCCTCGATGTGTTCGCACGGGGCGGTCGGGCAAGGAGCGCCGACATCCCTCACCCGGTAGATGGCGCCGGCCGGCGACGCCTGCGCCTGGGCCCGCCACGTTTCGTGCACGGCCAGAACGCTGTCTTCCGCGGTGGAAGCCGTGGAGCGTCTTTCGAGAAGCCCGCGCACCACGCCGCGCCCGAGGACGAACTCCTTCTTGAAATCTTCGTTCTGCGGCTGATTGCCGCCCGTTGCGGAAAAATCGATCGCGCCGACATAACACTCCCGGCGCCAAATCCCGTCGGCGCAACGCGTCCGCGGTTTATTGACTTCCTTGACGAAAACCGTGTCGCACGTTGGTGCAACGCACTGCCTTGGGTCCTGGCGAGCAACCTTGAAGTACCGGCCCTCGTCGCCATAAGCCGGATCGCCCCCCCAGAGTCCCGCGATCATTAACCATAGCATCAGCTCTTTGATCATTCCCGATCCTCCTTCCGTTCGATTCGGCATCCGCAACACCGATCCTATCAGGGCATTGAGGAAATATCACGAATCCGGAACTAAGCCGGAAAAAGGCGACAAAAAACCGGGCGCCGCCCCTTGCAGCGGAGCCCGGCCAGCGAGATAGGAGAGAAAAACGCGACTAAGATGCGGGTTGGTGCGGTCCGATGAGTGGTGTTGATTGGTGGCATCCTGCCGATCACTCACCGGCCGCCGGAATTCCATTTGCATTTCACGCGCCATCTCGAAGGCCCATGATTTCAATAGTCGCCGAAAGGCGCGTGGACAAAGGGCGTGAGATGCCTCAGTCGGATGCGGGAATTGCCACAGCCGGCACTTTCGCCGCGATCGAGGCCGAAAACGCGCTCGGATCGAGAAGTCTGCGTCGCCGAGACACGACGGCGGCTAGACTCCGGCCGAACGCCGCGCCGAGCCGCCGCAGCACTTCTTATACTTTTTGCCGCTGCCGCAGGGACAGGGCGCGTTACGGAGAATCTCGCCCTTGTGCGCGATTTTGCCGTGATAACGGATGGCGCCGTCGAGGTAAACCCATCGCCCCGCCACCCGGTGAAACCGGCTGACTTCATGGATCAGATAGGTGTCGTCGCCCAGTTCGAACCGAGCCTTGAATTCCACGACGCCCCGCTCGTCGTTTTCGCCGCCGCCCACGGTTTCGACGATCTCCAGGCGGGACCAGGTGCGGCTGTCGCCTTCGAAATCCAGAGAGGCCGGCCGTTTACCGGGGTCCCAGCTCTCCTTAAGATATTCCGCGTCGCGAAGCTCGAAGGCGGTAAAACGCGATCGCATCAGGGCTTCCGCCGTGGGCGCAGCCGATTGCCCGGCCAGATAAGGGCCGCAGCAGGCGTCGAAGGACTTTCCGGAGCCGCAGGGGCAAGTCGTGGGAGTATTCACCGAATTCCGCAACAAAGAAGATGATTTGAAGTGCGCTGACCGGCGAAATGCAACCGATGCCGGCGCGCTTTCGACGGTATGCCGTTTTACGCTTGAACGATCGGCGGCGATTTTAACACGGAGGGCGTCCGGCGGCCCTGGTCGCCTGTCGAACGGCCAACCGCTCCCGAATTCTGCGTCCGTCCAAACGGGCCTGCCTTTACCGGCAAACGGAGCCCTGCGGCAAGCAGGGCGTGAAAACCGATGGCACCGGAAAAGATTCTGTATCGGACACTGGCCGGACGGACGGCCCGGCGCATTCGAGAAGGTTCCCTCCATCTTGGAGAAATGGTCGTGTACGCTCCTGTACACGCCGGTTGCCACTCGCCCTTTCGTGCCTTGGCCTGAAGACAGCCTCTAAGAGAGCGTTTTCATTTCGCGTGACGGGGCGAATTCATTCGCCCCGTCAGCCAAACGTTCCGCGCTATCGAGGTCCTACCGTGATCGGCCGGGTGCCGCCCATCCGGTCCAGCAAGGCCTTGAACGTGGCTTCCACGGTATGGCTATAGCCGGAAACCGGGGCGGGCAGCCCGACTTTTTCGATATCGACGGTATCGCGGACCAGCCCGGTAGTGTTGTCCGCCCCGAGCGCGCCGAAACAAGAAACCAGCTTGGCCTGGACATCGGCCATGATCCGGTCGCGCTGCTCCTGCGGCTGGTCCCACATCGCTTGCTTGAAGGGCAGCAGCGCCCGCTTGCGGGTGGCGCGGTAAAACGTCTCGCCGCTCATGCCGGATTGGCGTTCTCCCGGCCATTCGCTATCGATCCAGCGGTAGATGTCTTTTCTCAATTCCGGCGAAAACGCCTCGTGATCGAAGATCAGGTCCTCGAACGGCGCCGTAACGTGAAGCTCGCCGACGTCGTTTCCCGGAAACCGCGGGAACAGCGTTTCCGGAACAGGCGTTATCCCGCTGCGCACGGCCAGACCGAGGCCGTATTCCCGGCGAGCGATCTCGCCGATCTCCCGGAGCAGTTCGAGATCGGTGTCCGCCTCGCCCAGGGCGCCACCCACCAAAACGATGATCTTGGAAAGATCCTTCTTGCCTCCGGGAATATTGAGCCGATCGTAAAAGCCCTCCATGAAGGCGCGAAACCGGTCCGCGGTCAGGTTTCCATCGCCCGTCGCCTTGATTTCCGCGCCGATGTCGATGGAAAGCTCTTCCGGCTCGATCTCGCGGATAAACGCGACCAGTTCGGCGCACTCCCGGCTGCTTTGCAGCTGCTGTTCCGAAAAGCTCGGGCGGGAGAAATCCGCCAAGTTCGACGTATCGATATCGATATTGAAGAACCCGGCCGCGACGGCCTCTTCCAGACGATCTTTCAGCCGGCCGATCTCGTCGTCCCGGCTCGTCAGGTAACTGGCGCGCCCGATGCGGATGTGGTCGCCTTGCAGGAAAACGGCGCGCCGGTATCCCTCCCGAACGGCCGCCGCCAAGATACAAGTGGCGTATTCGGCGGGCGGCTGGTAGCCGTAACCGGCGATTTCGTCGTTGTATCCGAAGCTGAAGGCGCCCGCCGCGGTCTCCCGAGCCGCCCGAAAACAGGCCCTCGCCGTATCGTAGCTCAGCGCGTGAAGGCTCAGCACCGGCATCGTGAACGCCGGAACCATGCCCAGGACCGCCGCCTCGTGCAGCCCCTGAACGGACGTCGGGTAAACGACCTGCTTGGCGGCGGCTTCCCGAATCAGCCATTGCAGAAAATATCTGAGCTCCTCGGACTCGTGGAAGACGGCGTTATAGACCAGCCGGTCGATGCAGTCTTCCCGGAGCTTGTCGGCATCGATCACGTCGACCTCGTTATCCTTGATTTCGAGAACGCCTCTCAGCGCACCCTCGATATCGATGGCCGTTCGAAACAGCATGGCTTTACTCCTTGCGAAACTGATGGCTGGAAATCAGGGGTTACCGGTCGCTCGCCCAAGGTCTGTCTGCTTCGACCCCGGCCCTTGGGATTCGATTTTCCGCGGCTCGATCACGACCCTCTCCCGAGCCCTGCGAGCCCGAACCCCACGCCGATGTCCAGCGCGCCGGCCAGCGCCATCCAGGGCACGGGCGGCCTTTGCCACGGTTCCTCCCTTCTTCGCGAATGCCAGGGCGGTGGCCCGGCCGATGCCGCTCGAAGCGCCGGTAATCACGGTGACAGTGTCCTCAATTCGGCCCTGCATCTAAAAATCCTTCTCAATCGAGATACTAAAAAAGACTCCGCCGCACGGCGTTAAGTTCTGGTCTACACCGGAGGCAAGCGCGGCGGTTTGTTCTGTAAGGGCAGATGAGCAACGTCCGCTTCGAAAGCGAGGGTTACGCGTTGGAACGGATCGAGACGAGCGGGAAAAAGAGCAAGCGTTTTGCCTTGCTCCCAGGCGCGGCTTGGCAGCACGAATCTTGCAGATTATCCTTATTCACCTTCGGGGAATCGATCTATCAACTCAAGAATTCTCATATGAGCAAACCATGCGATGTGCTGGTCATCGGGGGAGGACCGGCCGGATCGTCGATCGCGGCGCTGTTGGCGGAAAAGGATTGGCGTGTCGTACTGGTCGAAAAAGACCGGCACCCGCGGTTTCACATCGGCGAATCGCTGCTGCCGCTGAGCCTCCCCTACCTGGAACGGCTGGGCGTCCTGGACGAGGTGGAGAAGATCGGCCTTCGCAAATACGCCGCCGAGTTCAATTCCATCTATCACGGCAAGTGTTCCGGCTTCCAGTTCGGCGACGCGCTGGACAAATCCTATCCCTACGCCTTCGAAGTCAAACGCGCGGAATTCGATCACATCCTTTTTAAAAACGCCGCCGCCAAGGGCGCGGACGTACACGAAGGCTGCCGCGTAACCTCGGTGGAACTCCGCGACGACCGCGTGGATCGGGTCAGGGCTACCGACGAACACGGCGCGGAGCATGTCTGGCAGCCGCGCTTTTTGATCGACGCCTCGGGCCGCGACACCTTTCTGGCCGACCGGCTCGGCATCAAGGAACGCAACAAGAAACACAGCAGCGCGGCGATTTTCGGCCATTTCGAAGGGGCCGAGCGCAACAGTGGCCGGGACGAAGGCAATATCGGCATTTACTGGTTCGATCACGGCTGGTTTTGGATGATCCCGCTCAAGGGAGACCTGATGAGCGTCGGCGCCGTTTGCTGGCCTTATTATCTGAAAGGCCGGCGGACGACGGTCGAACAATTTCTCTTCGACACCATCGCCTTGTGTCCGCCGGTGCAAGCCCGGCTTGAAAACGCCCGGCTGGTGTCGCCCGTAACCGCGACCGGCAATTATTCGTACCTGTCCGGACGGATGAGGGGCAAGAATTACTTGCTGATCGGCGACGCCTTCGCCTTCATCGATCCGGTGTTTTCCAGCGGCGTTCATCTCGCCCTGTACGGCGCGATGTCGGGCGCGGAGACCGTGGACGGCATCCTGCGCGAGCCGGAAACCTCGGAACGGCGTCTCAGGCAGTACGAAAAATCGGTGCGCCGCGGACTGAAAACGTTTTCCTGGTTCATTTACCGCATCACCACGCCGGCCATGCGCGACTTGATCATCCACCCGCAAAACACGTTCCGGGTCAAGGAGGGGGTCATCTCGCTGCTTGCGGGCGATCTGTTCAGGAATACCCCGATCGCGTCCAAGCTGATGGTTTTCAAGATCATCTACTATCTAAAAACCCTGTTCGATCCGCTCAACAACTATGCGGCCCACAAGCGCAGACGCCAGAACATCGCCTCCTGAAGCCCGTCCCGTATCCGCCTGACATGACCGCGCCAGTACGAAAAGGCTCTTTCGAAGCGAGCTTGGCCGTTTCGCCGCAGCGATCCGCCAGGCTCGATCCGGCCGTCTACCTCGCCCTGCTTCCGGTCGAAGCCTTGGGCGGGCTGACGAACACCGAGCGAGTCTCCGTGCTCGGCGTGATCGGCTTCGACGATTTTCCCGAATCCGGGGCAAATGCGCCGTACCCGGTTCTAACGCTGCCCATGAGCAGCCTCGACGGGCAAAAACTCTGCGAAGCGTGGCTTAGCTCGAAGCCGGTAACCTACGGAGAACATCTGGGCATCCGCTGCGCCTTCAACGGGGAAATTCTGTTCGGCAGCTTTTGCCTTCGCGAACAAGAGCAGGAGTCCGTGGAAACCCGGACCCACCGCGCATACAGCCGGATACTGGATCTGGTCCGCTACTCCGGGTATACCCATCTTGTCCGCGTGTGGAACTATCTTCCGCGGATCAACGGCGAATCCGGAGGGCTCGAAAACTACCAGCGCTTTTGCCTGGGGCGGCATCAGGCCTTCGCCGAAGCCGACTACGTGTTCGACCGGGATTTGCCCGCCGCCAGCGCAATCGGCGCCGGAGCGGAGGGACTGCGGATTTATTTCCTCGCCGCCCGCGCTCCGGGACGCCAGATCGAGAACCCGCGCCAGGTAAGCGCCTATCGTTATCCGTTACAATACGGGCCGCGCAGCCCTTCGTTTTCGCGCGCCACGCTGACGGAATTCGGCGGCGAACGGCAGCTTTTTCTGTCGGGCACCGCGAGCATCGTCGGACACGAAACCCTGCATCCCGAGGATGCGGGCGGACAACTCCTGGAAACGCTGATCAACATTCAAGCCGTGCTGAACGAATTGGGCCGGTCCCGAATAAAGCTCGACGAATTGGGAGCAGACTGCATGTTGAAGGTTTACCTGCGCCATCGCGAGCATCTCGGCATCGCCAAGAAATATCTTGCCGAAACATTGCATCCTTCATGCCCGGTTATTTTTCTCCAAGGCGACATTTGCCGCAGAGACCTTTTGCTGGAAATCGAAGGCGTCGTTCGCCTGTCCCGTCCGCACCCCGGACTGGGCCGCTAGGCGTTAATCATTTCACTGTAGACTATCCATCGCTTATGACCTCGCAACTGACCCCCATGGAACTGGAAGTGTCACGGATGATCGTGGAATCGTTGAACCTCGAAGCCGTTCCCGAGCGCATCGAGCCGGAAAAGCCGCTGTACCGGGACGGGCTGGGGCTCGATTCCATCGACCTGCTGGAACTTTCGCTGGTCATCTCGAAGAAATACGGATTTCAGATCAAATCGGACGATCCGGACGTCACCGACATTTTCTCGTCGCTCCGGGCGCTGGCCGGCACCATCGAAAAGCGACGCGCGAAATAAGGCATGGGAATCGGGCCGGCTTTAACCTTGTGCCTGGCGGCGCTGTTTCCGGTTTTTTCCTACGCCGCCATCCGTTCGGAGATACCGCCGGTCTGGCTCGGTCTCGTCGACTTTCTGCTTTTCGCGGCCATCTTGATTGCAGCGCGCCTGTCGAGCGGCGGCCGGTCGGGGACGACGGGCCGCGTTTGGCCTTTCGCCGCGGGAATCGGCCTCTGCGCGCCGCTCTTTTATCTTCGGCCGGACACGATGATCTACTTTTCGCCCATCGGCATCGGCCTGATGCTCGCAAGCCTCTTCCTGGCGACGCTCGCACCGGGACGGGAACCGCTGATTACCCGCTTCGCGCGGCTGGAGCGCGGCGTCCTGCCCGACGACCTGCGGATTTACACGCGCCGTCTCACCTGGGCCTGGGCCGCGTTTTTCTGCCTGCTCGTCCTGGAATCGGCGCTGCTGGCTTTGTTCGCTCCGGTGGAAACCTTTCTCCTGTTCACCAACACCGTGAATTATTTCTTCGTCGGCGCGTTTTTCATCGCCGAGTACATCTACCGGCGCATCCGCTACCGGCATCACAGCCATCCCTCCATCCTCCACTTGATCGCGACCATCGCCCGTTCGGGCGTCATCCCGGCTCCCAAGAACTGACCGGAATCCCGCCGAACGAACTCGATCGACACGCACCGATGGAGGCACACTTCACCGTTTCACCGGACCACCCCGCCCTGCCCGGCCATTTTCCGGGAAACCCGGTGGTGCCCGGCGTCGCGATCCTGGACGAGATCGCCCATCTCTGGCTGACCGCCCATCCGGGCTTCCGCCTCAGCGGCGTTCCCGCCGCGAAATTCCTCTCGGTCCTCCGTCCGGGCGAACCGTGCCGGGTGCGATTCGACGGAACCGCAGAAGAATCGGTGAAATTCGACTGCTTCTCGGGCGATCGGCGCATCGCCCAAGGCCATCTTTCATTTCGCCCGGCTGCCCCATGAGCCGCAGCTGGATAACCCAAAAAGAGCGCAGCACCGGCTTCTGGCTGCGGACGATCGTGTGGATCGCCTTGCGGCTCGGACGGCCGATCGCCCGCGCCCTGCTCTACCCCATCACGGCCTACTTCCTGATTTTCGCCGACCGCTCGCGGCAGGCCTCCGCCGCCTATCTCGCGCGCATTTTCGGCAGAGCGCCCACGGGCCGGGAACTGTTCCGCCACTATCACATCTTCGCCGAAGCGCTGCTCGACCGGGTGTTCGTGTTCGCCGAGCGCGACGAATTCTTTCAGATTCGGATGCACGGATTCGATCTCCTGGAGCGGCTGATCTCGGACAAACAGGGATTTCTCCTGGTCGGCGCCCACGTCGGCAGCTTCGAAATCCTTCGCGGCCTCGGACTTCGGCACAAGGGGCTTTCCGTCAAGGCGCTGGTCTACGGCGAGAATTCGCCCAAGATCAACGCGATTTTCAGAACGCTTAACCCGGATCTGTTCAAGGACATCATTCCCGTAGGCACCGCGAATGCGCTTCTGGGGCTGGACGAGCACATTGCCCAGGGTGGCGTGGTTGCCTTGCTGGGCGACCGCAGCGTGCACGGCGAAAAGCGCGTCCTGTGCCGGTTTCTCGGCGAGGAAGCCTGGTTCCCGGCGGCTCCCGTGTTGCTGGCGAACCTATTCAAGGTTCCGGTGATCTTGTTCTTCTGCCTCCACCGAGGCAGCGCCCGCTACGACGTGCACTTCGAGCTGCTGGCCGAGCGCGTGGAGTGCTCCCGCAAAGACCGCGACAAAACGATCCGCGCGCTCATGCAGCATTACGCCGACCGGCTGGAACACTACTGCCGCGAGGCGCCCTACAACTGGTTCAACTTTTACGATTTTTGGGACAAGAGCGGATAGCAAGGATGAAGCGTCAACGCCCTGTGACTTCGTGAAAGGCCCCCTTGCCCATTTTCGATTTGGCTTTACGGCGTAGGGGCGAATGAATTCGCCCCTACGCGCGAAATGGAAACGCTCTAGCCCAAGACAACAACGGGCAGGGTTTTCCCGCCCGGCACAAGCACATTGACATCCCCGGCGAGCCCTCTTACCATCGGTCCCCATACTCCGCATTAGACGGTTGAATTTCTTATCATTTCTTGCCGGCGCTGACCGCTAGCGAGCGGTTCCATGCGCGGCGGACTCATTGTGCCCGGCGCAAAATGGCGAAAGCGCATTTTGGCCGGCGCCCGCAGATAAAGTCGCATCGGGCTCCCGATCCCGGCAGGCGGGGCCGCGGCCTGTTGTCGGTAATCGCGCCGATAAAGCCACATTCAATCCCCTCTCCCTCTGGGAGAGGGCCAGGGTGAGGGCGTTCTAAATGAATCTTTATCGGCGCGGTTACCGATATTGGCGGCTTTTTGCAACCCTTCCGTAACCCACTCGGCCCACGAGGTTCCAAACGATGAGTCAGCTCTCTTTCCCCCAATCCTTCAACCTGGTTTTTTTCGGCGGCACCGGCGATCTGGTGATGCGCAAGTTGTTGCCGGCGATGTACCAGGCGCATAAAAACGGCCAGTTGGGAGAGGCCGGCCGTTTCTATTGCCTGGGACGGCGCGGCTACAGCGTGGAAGAATATCGGGCGATCGCCGAGGAAAAAGCCCGCCAGTTTCTGCCGAAAGCCGACTGGGACGACGGCGTCTGGGCCGCCTTCCGCGAGCGCGTGATCTACGAAAGGATCGATGCCGAGAATCCGGAGGAATACGCCGCGTTGAAGGTCCGGCTCAAAACAACCCCGGCGGAAGTGAACGTCTTCTTCCTCTCGGTCGCGCCGTCGCTGTTCACCCTGATCTGCGAAAGCCTGGCGCGGCAAGGGCTCAACGGGCCGAATACCCGCGTGGTTCTGGAAAAACCCCTGGGACACGACCTCGCCTCCAGCAACGCCATCACCGAGGCGGTCGGCCGCCACTACCAGGAAAAGCAGATCTACCGCATCGACCATTACCTGGGCAAGGAATCGGTACAAAACCTGATGGCGCTGCGCTTCGGCAACGCCCTGTTCGAACCGCTGTGGCGGCGGCAATGGATCACCGACGTCCAGATCACCATCGCCGAGGAAGTCGGGATCGGCAGCCGCGCCGGGTTCTACGACGGCACCGGAGCATTGCGCGACATGGTGCAGAACCATCTGCTGCAACTGCTCTGCTTCATCGCGATGGAACCGCCCTCCAGCCTCGACTCCGACGCCATCCGCAACGAAAAGCTCAAGGTGCTCGAAAGCCTGGCGCCCTTCACCGCCGAGGATGTCCAGGCCAACACGGTGCGCGGCCAGTACCGCGCCGGCATCTGCGGCGGCCGGGAGGTGCCCGGCTATCTCGAAGAAAGCGGCGTTCCCGCCGACAGCAAGACGGAAACCTTCGTCGCCATCAAGGCGGAAATCGCCAACTGGCGCTGGGCCGGCGTGCCGTTCTACCTGTTCACCGGCAAGCGCCTGCCAACCCGGCTCGCCGACATCGTGGTCCACTTCCACGACGTGCCCCACCACATCTTTCCGCTGCCCCGCAACGGCTCCCGCGCCCCGGCGAAACTGGTCATCCGCCTCCAGCCGGACGAATCGATCCGCCTCTATCTGAACGCCAAGGCGCCGGGTCATTCGATGCAACTGCGGCCGGTCTCCCTCGACCTCGATTTCACCAGCAAATTCAGCGAGCGCCGCGAAGAAGCCTACGAACGCCTCCTGCTCGACATCATTCGCGGCAATCAGGCGCTGTTCGTGCGCCAGGACGAATTGGAGATGGCCTGGCGCTGGGTCGAACCGATCCTCAACACCTGGGCCGCCGATCCCAAAGGTCCGGAACCCTACAAAGCCGGCACCTGGGGTCCCGCCGCCTCCGCCGAACTGTTGTCGCGCAGCGGCCATCGCTGGCACGAGGACGACTGAGCCCGAGGCCGAAACACCGCCTGGCGGCGCGAGTCTCCCGGCGCGGGGACGGTTCGGGCAGATTCCGCGGCAAAGCGGCGCGGGTTAGCGGAACGGCCGTGGCGTACCCGGTGACGACCACGGCCGTTCGGCGAAACAGACAGAATGCTCGCCGTGATCGCCTGTGAGCCGGCGCGAAGCCGCGCCAACGGTTTTGCCGGCCTTGCCGCAGGAAATGGACAACGATCCGCGCTGACAAAGTTTCCCGCCATCTCGCTCTTCTGCCTCCACCGAGGCAGCGCCCGCTACGATGCGCGCTTCGAGCGGCTGGCGGGGCGTTACAAACTGTTCAATTTTCACGGATTGCGGGACAGGAGCGGGTAGTTGATAGCGCCCGGAGCGGCACGTCCCGAATCGTGCCGAAGGTTGTTCGGACATCTGGGATTCGAGAGTTACGGGTCTTGTGCCACGGCCAAGCGCTGTTCAGTGATGAGTGGCCGAAATTCGGCCATTGCCGTCATTCGGAGCCGGCTTCCAATTTCTGCGAATGACAGCTAACCGGAGATTTTCGTGAACTAGCGGAATCGGCCACGACCTGCCTGTCAGCAGACTGGGATGATCGACTGCTTTAGACCCGATTGTGTTGAAAAAGTCACCTAGAGCGATTCGTTAGGCGGGTTTGTCGGGTCCACAGGCAGCATTTCAGCAAGAAGAGTTTCGGGGGCAATGTCCTGTTCGTTTGGCCATGTCACTGCGCCGAACACGATGCCAACTTGATTAAAGTAATGCACGTCTCTGAGTTCGCGGAAGACGCCTCGATCCAAATAGGGTTTTAGGTCAAATATCCCTTTACGTCCGTCTTCGATTTCCACGTAGATACGGTAGTCGGACAATGGCTTCACAAAGTTGACATCCCAGTACATAGCAACCTCACAAAGGTGCGATCTTATAGGGATTTTCACCGCCCACAGCTAATTCCCAATCGGCCATCAGTTCATCGCGGTGAAGCTCTATCCACGCCTGTACGAGGCGCAATTGTTTTCGAGGCAATTCTCCAGCCAATATTTCGCCATCTGCAATCCGGATAGAAGCTTCAAACTCAGCATATTTGGCGTGAATATGAGGTAAATCATGATGCTGATTATCGAGAAGGTACATGCGGATAATGATCCCATAAAACATCGATATTACAGGCATGGTGATTTCTCCAGGGACGCCATAATCTTTTCCATTTTATCCGTGTCAGTACCGCGCGTATTGAATTGCCTAACGCCACGCGTAACCGGCTGTCCGAGTTAACACGACTGTTATGTGTTTCCATAACCTCTTTGCTCGGCCCACTTTTTGAATAACCAGTCAAAGAACTCATTTGGAGCAAGATCATCAAGATTATCTGACTCATGGATGAATACTGCATTAACCTCTCCGACCTTGGATTTCGATTCATTAATATAAAGAACGCCATCTATTGGCGATTCAGGGCTTTGCAATTTAATCTTCTTTAGCATTTCTTGAATAACTCGATAGACAAAGCCGGTGTCATCCGCAGCAGGGGTCAGGTCTTTCAATTACACCTCGTCATGCTCTATTACAAGACCTGACCACATGCCCCCCCGGGGTTAGAAACCCCCGGTTACCCGATTAGGCATCGCCTTCCCCCTTCGCGCCGACTTTCTTTGCCGATCCGCGGCCTATGTGGTCAGTAAGAGGATGATCGACAGAACGCAAGACTTCGCCAGTTTCGGAATTGACGATCTCTTCTTTGTAGCGATTGTTATGTCGATCAATGATGCGTAGGAGTTTGCTCCATAGACCTGTCTTGCGATGTAGGTCATCTCCGCTCACTTCTTCGTAAATGGGTTTCTTGAACCCTGGGCGCTTGTGCTTGAGGCCGAGTTTTTCTCGGACGGTTACTTGCTCGTGAACTTCAACTGTGAAGTTGCGAGTAGTAGAACCGCATGCCGGACAAGGAGGGCGTTGCTCGGGCAGAAGTTGTGGGCTCTCGTTTAGCTCCATACCACAGGAACCGCAGAGGGGCGAGGTAGTTGTGGCGCACATGATGAGATGCCTAACGTAGAGCTAACCGGGCGCGGCACGGAAAGCTGAAAAAATAGAACCACATTATAACCGCGCTCCGGTTGAGCGCCATGTTAGGCGGTGTTATCGATAATGCGATCGTAAAACAATTTACCAAAATCTGTTTTTCCGTATGAGCGTGGCATAGTCTTTGTGCTTCCAGAATGGTTAGCTAATATCGAAACTTCAAGCAAACCCAGATTAGATAACATAGACGCTGCGGGGGCATCGACGGCAACCATATTTTCGTACTGATAACACTGCACAAGTTGTCTTATTAGCTGACGTTACGCAGAAGGGCGTGGACTTTGGTAAGTTGGAGGAATGAACAACGAACTCCTTGAACTTTATACAGACTACCTGATTAGCAGCTTCGGTGCCGCCACGGCCACGGGTTTATCGGAAATGGTGGGCGGGACGATCAGCCATGACCGGGTAACGCGGTTTTTAG
>Ga0196981_1000437_pt1 | contig 13644 bp, 15 predicted proteins | sample S3_2013CmetaG_FD_155462 | JGI IMG/M metagenome (GOLD analysis project Ga0196981, IMG submission 155462) | Soil microbial communities from Anza Borrego desert, Southern California, United States - S3_20-13C | ecosystem: Environmental > Terrestrial > Soil > Desert | place: USA: California... | reverse complement strand
TTTATGGCGACGCGCAATGGCACGGTGAAGCGTGTGGCGGCCGACAAATTCCACGAGGTGCGCCGAAGCGGGCTCATCGCAGTTGGGCTTGATAAAGGTGACGCACTGATCGCGGCGCAATTCGTGCACAAGGGAGACGATGTGATGATGACGACCGCAAAAGGCCAATCCATACGATTCCTCGCAGAGAGCGTACGCGAGATGGGCAGACAGGCAGGCGGCGTGCGCGGTATGAAGCTTTCGAGCGGCGACCTAGTCGTCGGAGCGGGAGTAATTCCCAAAGCCGCGAAGGGCGCAGAGCTTCTCGTGCTTTCCTCGACTGGCTATGGCAAAAAGACTCCGCTCTCTGAATACAAAACACAAGGCCGCGGTGGCAGTGGCATCAAGACGATGTCGATAACTGCGAAAACGAAACAGCTCGTGGGTGCCGCAGTAATCATCGGCGGCGGGGAGTTGGTCGCAATGTCCAAAAAATCTCAAACAATTCGTACCGGCTTAGACGAAGTTCGATCTTCCGGCCGCGCAACGCAAGGCGTACGTGTGATGAAGCTCCGCGATGGCGACGCACTCGCCTCATTCGTCGTGTTCTCAACCGACGAAGCTGCTTGACCCGGTTTTAACAAAAAGGCATTGTTGCTCCGGCTGCTCATGACGAGCAGGCATGAAGAGCTCTGAGAGCTTAGGAGAAGGTCATGAAGATTAGCATTGACGACGCGGTAATCGAGGAAACGGCCGGAGAGAAAGAAGCGGCACTTCCTGAAGACGTAGAATTATTGCTCGGTGCGATACCGATCCTCCGAAAACGACTTCTTGAACTAGATCGATGGAAGTATGTCGAGGTGATGAAGGTTCGGTTCTTACGTAGACCGCCGGCCTCAAAATGGGCAGTGGACTTCATTCTTAACACTGCACTTAAGAAGACCACGCTTCAGCATGAGGTTGGTTTCGTTTATCGGCGCGGTCGTCTAGACTCGACACCTGAAACTCTGGCGCGAAACATGGAACACTATATTAGGAAAGGTCTCGCAGAATTTTCGGACGAACTCAGCGAGCGTGCGTTCGGACTGAGCTTGACCGATTGAGATCTGAATTTGAGCTTTACGCGGCGCGCCCGAACGGCGCGCCGTTTTCTTTGGACATTTAGTCGCAACTGTTTCCCCAGTTGGGCGCCGCTTACCAAAATAGCCAGTATATAATTGACAGGATGCAAAACGTGCATACGCACCGCCCTTTACCTGTAGCTGGCTTCGCGCATCCGACGCGCAACGTCGCGGCTTTTGGAATACAACATGGATACAAGATCGCTGATTTTGGAGCGGGAAGTGGCGCCTATACGATTGCGCTTTCGGAGCGGCTTGAGAATTCCGGTACGGTATATGCAATAGATGTACAGCGCGACCTTTTGCGCCGGCTTCACAGCGAGGCGCAGCGTCGCGGTCTCAAAAATGTCGAGATCATTTGGGCCGATCTTGAAGTTCCACGTGCCTCGAAGCTTGCAGATGCTTCGATCGATCTCGTATTAGTTTCAAATCTTCTTTTCCAAGTGCCGGACAAGCTCCTCGTCATGCGCGAAGCACGCCGCGTCGTCAGACCTTCTGGACGCGTTGTACTCATCGATTGGTCTGAATCATTCGGCAATCTTGGTCCTATCAAAGAAGACGTTGTAACAAAGGAAACAGCGCTTGAGCTTGCAGAGAAAGCGGGGCTTGTGCTTGAAAAAGAATTTTCTCCTGGCGCACACCATTATGGGCTTATGCTCAAACCCGCTCTATGAAAGGCCTCTCAGTATTTCAGGTAATACTTCTCGCAGTCTTTGGCGCACTCGCGATTTCCGGTATTTTGATTTTCGCGCTTTTCGTCGGCGGCGGCACGGGGAATTCCGTAGGAGCAGTTTCTATATGGGGCACGCTCGACCCAAATGCATTCACGGTCGTGATTCGGCAGATGGCGGAAAAGGATGGCAATTTCTCGCAAGTGTCGTACGCGCAAAAAGATCCGCTTCAATACGAGAACCTCATCACGGAGTCACTCGCAAGCGGTGTCGGACCCGATCTCTTTCTATTGCGGCAGGACTACGTCATAAAGAACGGCGGCAAGGTGGTGCCGATCCCGTTTGAGTATCTTTCACAAACGCAATTTGAAAATACGTTCGTCGAAGCAGCGTCGCCATTCATCGGGACCGACGGAGTTTTGGGTATTCCGATCTCGGTCGATCCGATGATCCTGTATTGGAACCAAGACATGCTCTCGGCCGCTGGCCTTGCGAAGCCTCCACAGTATTGGGACGAAGTGCCGCCGATGGTGAAGAAGATAGTAAAAAAAGATGACGGAGGACGCATCACGAAGGCGGCGGTCGCGTTCGGCGAATTTACAAACGTCGACCACGCGAAAGACATCATCGCACTTCTCACACTTCAGGCGGGAGGAGCGATAACGCAAAAAGACAATACCGGACGCCTGATACCGACGCTTTCGGCACGTACCGCAGGCTCCGCGAGCCAGGCGACAGAATCCGCTGTGCGTTTCTACACCGAATTCGCGGATCCGTCGAAGATCGATTATTCGTGGAACCGCTCTTTGCGGAATTCGAGACAGGCATTTGCAGACGGTGACCTGGCGCTCTACATGGGCTTTGCGAGCGAAGACGCGCTCATCCGCCGTACCAATCCCAACCTCAACTACGCGCAGGCGCCGGTACCGCAGATCAGAAATGCTGAAAACCCATTGAATGTCGCGCGCGTGTATGCGCTCGCGATCTCTCGTACGAGCAAAAACCAAGCGGGCGCGCGAATCGTCGCCTCCCTCATGGGCGGAAAAAATTTCGTGAGTTCGCTCTCGATCGCACTCGGGCTTCCTGCCGCACGACGCGATGTGCTCTCGGAGGGCGGAGAGGATCGCGACATACTCGCGAAGCGCGAAGCTCTGATCGCGCATTCGTGGATCGATCCGGACCCCGAAGGGACAAGCAAAATTTTCCAGGCTATGATTGAAGGCGTGACAAGCGGCTTGGCGCGCCCAGCGGAAGCGATAGGTCGTGCCAACCAGGAGATCGCGCAGATTTTAGAGAAGCTGCAGCAATAAACCTATGACACGATACTCCATACATTGCCTAGTACTCGTCTCGGCCACCCTCCTCTTTTTTGCAGTAATCACGTTTACGGACGCGCAGGAGGTCGCGCTCAAAAATCCTCTCAATCCGAATTTCAGTTCTATTCCCGCTTTTATCGCTGGAGCTTTGAAGGCGCTCGCTTTGATCGCACTTCCTATAATCACGCTTTTTTTTGTGATATCGGGATTTTTGTTCCTCACCGCGCAGGGAAATGAAGCGCAGCTCGAGAAGGCGAAGAAGAATTTTCTTTACGTCGTCATTGGCGCCCTGCTCATTTTGGGCGCGTGGATCATCGCGACACTCATCGCCGGCACCGTAAGCCAACTAACAGGAGGACAATGACCTGGATCCACTCGAGAATAGTGCAATCGACCGTCGTCTCGTTTTTCACGTTGCTCATGGCGCCATTGGTGACCTCTGCCGCGGCGCGCAATTTCCGCGAGCTTGCATGTCAGATCGTGGAGATCATCGACACAGCGACATTTGTGATGATCCTTTTCGGGCTTGTCGTGTATTTTTGGGGCATTGCAGTCAATATTCCACATTTCGGCGATGAGAAGGGTGCAGAGAAGCGAAAAGGGTTTTTCATCTGGGGCATCGTCATCCTTTTTGTGATGGTCTCGATCTGGGGCATCATCCAGCTTTTACAGGCAACACTCGGCGTCAAAGACCCTTCCGGCGGCGGTGCTGGAGCCGTGTGCTTCTAAAAGATATGCGCGTACGCACCATTTTTCCCGCGCTCCCGCTGCTTGCGCTCTTTGCGCCGCAAAGTGCTTCAGCGCTTACACTTTTGCAGGTACTGGGATTTTTCCACGTCGCGATCGGTTTTCTGCTCACCGTGACGATCCTGGTCTTTTTCACTGGGCTTGGAACGTACTTTTCGCGGCTTAATACCTGGCCCTCACACCGTGACAACTCGATCATCATGATCCAGTGGTCTGTGGTGATGCTCTTCGTGCTCTTGCTCCTTGTCGCAGTCGTGAATTTTTTCCAAACCAAGCCCCACATCGCACTACCCATTCTCGCCTTCATCATCATTGTGACAGCCGCGATCATTATTGTGAGGTTTGCAGCCCAGAAGAAAGAAAACGGCAACGGAAAAAAGCCGGGTGGAGGAGGCGGCGGAGGGGGGCACTAAGGGGTGGGAATAATTCCGTTATCCCCTTCACACGAAACAGCATTGTTGCTTCGCAACAGTTTGTTGAGCAATTTACGGGACGAAAGTTCTCTTGATTTCCACGGCGAAACTTAAAATTAACGATTAAGATGCTGTTTCGTGTGTGGGGTTATCCACACACTCGCCCAGAGTCGATTGTGTTTTGCCCGAAGCCCTATAGCATTAAGATACTTAGCGATTTAATCTATGCACGCCACATCTATGAGTATGAGCTCACGAATTGCGTTTTGGGGTATGTCTCTTTCGACGCTTCTTCTGCCAACGCTCGCGAGCGCAGCAACACTGAAGGACACGCTTGTCCTCTTCAGTCAGTTCCTGAACGGGCTCATCGGCCTTTTCATCACGCTTGCGATCGTGGTCTTCTTCTGGGGTCTCATCAAGTACCTCTGGAGCATGGATTCAGAAAACGCGCATGAGGGCTTGAAGATCATGTTCTGGGGTCTTATCGCGATCTTCGTGATGGTCTCGATCTGGGGCATCATCCGTCTTCTCCAGTCGACCTTGCAGGTGAGCTCCACTGATCCGGTCATTCCCAAAGGCATCGTAGTAAACCCCGGATACGGCGGCGCTGGCGGCGGCACACAATTCTAGTTTTGCCGCGCTGGCGGCAAAAAGCACATGAGCGGCGCGCAACTCCTCCAGAATTTCGTTACATATATCATCAACCCTGCGATCCTTTTGATTTTTACGGCGGGGTTTTTCCTATTTGTATGGGGACTCGTACAATTTTTAAGAAACCTTGAGAGCGCGAGCGAAAACGAAGAGGGGAAACGTCACATGCTCTGGGGAATTGTGGGCATGTTCATCATGGCTTCCGTCTGGGGCATCATTTCGCTTCTCGATAACACGTTCGATCTCGGCGTATTCCAATCGACGCCCGACACGAGCCGACTTCCTGATATCAACTTCCCGTATTTCCGCTAACCGCTAGAGCACTCCTTTGCATTCGTTGAGGAATGTGTCGAATGAATCCATCAGCTCCTGGAGATTTTCAGGAATTTCTTTGAATTCTTGGGAATCGATCGAACGCACAGGAAGAATTTTTGAAGAAGTGCTCGTGATAAAAGCGCCGTCGCTCTCCACAATGTCCGAGAAGCGCAGGTCTTTTTCGACGAGTTCAAAACCCTGATCTCTCGCGTTTTTGAGTACAGCCTTTCGCATGATGCCGGGCAAAATATCACTCTCCGGAGGAGAGAAGAGCGTACGACCCTTGATACAGAGAAAGTTGGTGCGGGTGCCTTCGGTAATACAGCCTTTGCCGTTTACGAGAAGTGCGTCGTAGGCAGCCTCCTCGCGTGCCTTTTGGTAGGCTAGGTAGCTCTGAAGCATGTTGAGTGTTTTGGCTTGGGAGAATGCGCGCTCGTATTCCACCGTGATGAAATGCGCGCCGTCGCGGTAGAGCTTTTTGTCGGGGAATTTGGGATTGAGCGGAAGAATTGAAAGCGAAGGCTGCGCGCCGCCGATGAGAAGGACCTTGAGATTGTACGTGTCCTTGCCGGACTTTTTGATAAGATCCCCAATACTTTTTTCTACTTTTTCTTTCGTAAATTCATGTGTGAGGCCAATGATGCGGGCGGATTCCATAAGACGCTCCAAATGGTCAGTAAGGAAGTAGGGAATACCATGTTTTACGCGAATCGTTTCGTATACGCCGAACCCGTATTGGTACTCGATGTTTGAAAGCGAAACGACTGCCTCCTCGATCGGCGCTAGCTTTCCATTTTTTGAAAAGTATTTAAATTCCATGGTTTACACTGAGCCTACCGAACGTGTGGGCAGGAGAGGACTCGAACCTCCAACTCCTTGCGGAACGTGGTCCTAAGCCACGCGCGTCTACCAATTTCGCCACCTGCCCTAAGATGTACATCCTACATTGAATACTTCTTATTGTCCGCCCTCTGTTGGTGGGTGGGATTGACGGAAGTGTGTTATAGAACAATTCTGATAGCGATTTGTCAAGATTTCGTGATAGTATTCATAGGTCGCAAGTATCTCATCAGAGCGCAATTAGACTCGTTTATATCCAAGAGTCGACCGCGGTTCTCTCCTAAAAAGAATCGCGGGGAAAAGTATCTAGTTTGGCGCGCTTAGGAACCAGAGTTGCTTCACAGAGGACCAAAGTGGTCCGAAGGAAGACGGGATCTCTCCTAGAACATCTCAAACAAAAGGGTCTCACTTCCCGGCCAATTATGCGGAGACGCTTGGTTGGTCGGAAAGTACATAATCAACACGCCATTATTCTCCTAATTAAAAAAACTATGACAACAATTAAAAATCTCAGCACCGCCACACAGGCAGCGATTCTTTGTGCGGCGCTCGTTCTTACATTCCTCTTTGCTAGCACGGTGCAGGCTGCAACCTTGTATCGCTCACTCGATGTCGGCATGTCGGGCTCAGACGTCTCTGCGCTTCAGACATACCTCGCGAGCGACGTCTCGCTGTATCCGCAGGGATTGGTGACCGGCTACTACGGATCTTTGACGCGTTCAGCGGTAATGAAATTCCAAACTCGCCACGGCATCTCGGCAGTGGGACGTGTGGGTCCAATTACCCTGGCTGCTCTCAACCTTCGTATGTCGTCCGCGCCGGCGGCCCAGAGCGACAACGCAGGAGCGCCTATCATCTCGGGTGTCAGTTTGAACATCAGCAAAAATGGTGCAACCATAAGCTGGAACACGAATGAACTCGCAAAGGGCGTTGTGCACTTCAGCACGAGCCCGCTCACAGCCCTCGAAAATACCAACTCCGTTAATCTTAGTGGTAACACCGCGATGACGGATACGAATGTTCGCACATCACAAAGCGTATCGCTGTCGAACCTATCGGCAGACACGGTCTACTACTACTCCGTCTACGCGACAGATGTTGCGGGCAACGTGAGTCTTACGTGGCCAACTTCCTTTAGGACGACAAACTAAGGAAAGCCAAAAAAGAAAACCGCCCCGAGGTGGGGCGGTTTTTCTTTTACATTCGTGTCCGCCCAGTAGGATTCGAACCTACGACCGTTCGCTTAAGAGGCGACTGCTCTACCAACTGAGCTATGGGCGGGAGTGAGGAGCAAAGCGGAAACTTGTTTACACTTTCTCCGAGCGACCCGTCCATATGAACATATGGGCGGTAGTGCGGATTTTACACGATTCAAAGGCTTTTTGAAGCAGTGGGACTCGGCCAAGAGCTCGTTTTGCCGCCGTCGCGTCAAAACTCCTCTCGGCCCTGCTCGCGTCGTCCCGCGTACTCGCGGGTCCCGTGCCGCTCGCTTTCGAGTCCCACCTCGGCAAATACATCAACAACATCGGAGACAGGCTCCGATGTTGGATGCATTAGTGCCGGGGGTGGGACTCGAACCCACAACCTCTTGCGAGGCAAAGATTTTAAGTCTTCTGCGTAAACCATTCCGCCACCCCGGCAGTATTCACAAATATATCTTGTTTGAGGCCACAGTGGGAGTTGCACCCACCCATAACGGTTTTGCAGACCGTCGCGTTGCTACTTCGCCATGTGGCCGTTAACCGAGCCAATATAGCACGCTTAGTGCCGAGTTAAATCGTCGATGCGCTGCCTATTTTTCTCGCCATAGTCGATCTCAAAATCCACGGTCGGGACGGGATGCAAAAAAGTGTGCTTTTTCACGTAGTCGCGAAAATCGCTTCGCGCGCGCTTCGCCACCTTTAGTGCCTCATCCTCTCGGGTCTGCGGTAAAACGGATAAGAAGATAGTAACCGTCTTGAAATTTTCGCCCAGCTCCGCTCGCGTCACCGTGATGAGCCCGTTAGCAGCCGGATTTACGATCTCACGCGCCAAGAATTCCCCGGCCAGGTGGGCGAGCGTTTCCGCTACTTGTACGGGTCTTCGTGCCATAGCGCTATTGAAGGGAAGTCGTAAAGCATTCAAGCACGTCTCCTTGTGCGATTTCAAATGGACTTTCAATTTGCGTCCCGAATTCGCTGCCGGCCTCCACGCGAGAGACGTCTGTTTTGTTGGCCTGCATATTTTTTATTTTTCCGACACCAATCACCGTGTTACGGCGGGAGACACGCACCGAAGCACCTTTCGAAAGGTAGCCTTCTGATACCTTGCCGCCCACCACATGCATATCTTTTCTGGTGGAGAATTGCTTCAAGACCTTCGCGCGCCCCACAATCTCTTCCACGCTTCGCTTAGGGCGAGCCTCTACCAAAAGTTCTTCGATGCGCTCAGTGAGCTTGTAGATGATGTCGAACATCTCCACACGCACACTCTGTTGTCTCGAATAATCTTCTGCGATCTTGTCTATGCCGACGTTGAAGCCGATGACGGTCGCTGGAAGCTCTCCTGCAAGCGCCGTTTTCACATCGCCTTCGGAGACGGCCCCGATGCCTGATTGCACGATGCGTACCGAAGAGCGTTCGTCGCCGAGGCGGGTGAGTTCGTGCGCGATCGCTTCCAAGGATCCTGCTGCATCAGCCCGCACGATAATTGGGAGCACAAAGTGCTCGCCGGCCTCAGTGGTTTGCGCAGGGGTGCCCTTGCCGGCTGCAATGGGCGCTGGGCGTGCAGCTTCGGCCTCCTTCTTGTTTTTGTATGCGCGAAAAGCAGTCCCGACCTCAGGGAGCTCGTCGAAGCCCACGATGCGTACAGGCGAAGAAAAGGAGGCTTCTCTCAAAGACATTCCGGTAGTGCTTTCCATGATGCGTACCGGGGCAATGGCGCGACCAGCGAGGATCGTCATCCCAGAGCGCACAATACCTTCGGTAATAATGAGTGTTGCTGCGAGTCCGCGTTTTGGGTCGCGATTGGCTTCGATGACGTAGCCTTCGGCCGGTTTTCCGCGGTCACCTTTGTATTCTTGGAGTTCTGCGACGATCAAGACAAGATCCAAAAGCTCATCAACGCCGGTGCCTACTTTTGCGGAGATCGCGGTCCACGATACGTCACCCCCGAGCTTTTCGAGATACACGCCTTGCTCGGCGAGGCTCGCCTGCGTGCGTTCTATATTTGCATTCGGCTTGTCTATCTTGTTGATGGCGATGATGAAGGGGATTTTGGCTTCCCGGATGCTCGAGAGCGCTTCAAGCGTTTGCGCTTTCACGCCGTCGTCTGCAGCGACCACAAGAATCGCGATGTCAGCGACGTTTGCGCCACGCGCACGTATCGCCTTGAAGGCAGCGTGCCCGGGGGTGTCGATAAAGGTGATCTTCTTATTTACCCCGTCTTTTTCGCGCTCTACCTCGTAGGCGGCCACGTGCTGGGTGATGCCGCCGGCTTCTTTGGCGACAGTGTTGGATTTTCGAATGAAATCTAGAAGCGTGGACTTGCCGTGGTCGACGTGCCCCATCACGACGACAATCGGCGGACGCTCTTCCTGTGCGGTCGGTTTTGCCATATGTGTTTTCGGTTTGCCATATTGGCAGATTTTGCGCAGTATACTCTTCTTATGTCGTTTTGGAAGCATCGCGTATATCTCGACCATGCGAGTGCACCACCCGTACTACCTGCGGCGCTTCAAGCCATGCGGCAGGCGGAAACACTGGTAGGGAATCCGGGTGCCATACACGAGGAAGGGGTCATGGCAAAAAAGTCACTCGAAGATTCGCGAAAGCGCATTGCACACCTCCTTGGGTGCAAAGCGCGCGAAATCATATTTACATCGGGGCTCACTGAAGCCAACAACCTTGGCATTGTCGGATTTGCGCGCCATCTTGAGCGCACAAGGCGCGGCTTGAAAGGCACGCACTGGATCGTGAGTTCAATCGAGCACGATTCCGTGCTTCAAGCATTTGCGGAGGTGGAGGCGATGGGCGGTGAGATTAGTTATGTGGAGCCCAACAGTCGCGGCATAGTACGCGTAGAGACAATAGAAAAGGCGCTCCGAAAGGAAACCGTGTTTGTATCAGTGGGCTGGGCCAACAATGAGATCGGGACCGTGCAGCCGATTGCAAAGATCGGGCAGGCACTGCGCGCATATGCGGAAAAAAACAGCTCGACCGTTATATTTCACACCGACGCCGGCCAAGCGCCGCTGTATCTCTCTACGATTATAGATAGCCTGCACGTCGATCTTCTAGCGCTCGGCGGCAACAAACTTTACGGCCCGCATGGTGTCGGCGCTTTATACATCGGGAGCCGCCTCACCGGGCCTTCGGGCATCATGTTCGCGCCGCTTACTTTTGGCGGGCACCAAGAACGGCGCATTCGCGCAGGAACGGAAAACGTCGCTCTCGCAGCTGGATTTGCCGCGGCCTATCAAAGGATTGCGAGTGAGCGCGCAAAAGAATCTCGCCGCCTTGAAAAACTCCGCAACAAACTTGCAGGCGAATTATCTGCAGCAGTTCCTGCGCTCGTCGTAAATGGCGACATCGGGGAGGCGCTCCCGCACATGCTCAATATATCTATCCCGCCGATACGAGCACTTGCCGAGCGCACGAGTGAGTATTTGACGCTTGCGCTTGATCGCGCGGGTTTTGCCGTTTCTACCAAAAGCGCGTGCCGAGAAGGCGAAGAATCGAGCTCCCACGTGGTGCGAGCACTTCAAGGTGAGCCGTGGCACGCAGAACACACCATACGCATATCGCTCGGGCGCGACACGCGCAGACGCCATTTGAAGCGTTTTGTGAAAACGTTTGCCGAACTCGCAAAAGAGCACGGAAGCACTTGATACTTGGACTTTCCGCGGTAGTATGCGGACATGGATATCGAAGAGCTCAACAGGTCACAGATCATCTTGTTGACGCTCCTCGTCAGCTTCGTCACTTCGATTGCAACAGGCATCGTGACGGTCTCTCTTATGGAACAGGCGCCACCCGCGCTCACGCAAACAGTGAATCGCGTGGTTGAGCGCACCGTGGAGAAAGTAGTGCCGGAAGGGCAGGGAGCATCGGCTGCGATCACGACAGAAAAGACCGTTGTGGTGAAAGAATCCGACCTCTTGGTCGAAGCGGTAAAGAAAATCACGCCGAGTTTGGTACAGGTGTTCACCAGCGGCTCCGAAGGCACATTTCTAGGTACTGGTTTTGTCATCGACAAAAATGGTCGCATCGTCGTCGACGCGGCAACGCTCGGGGAGACGAGCGAATACGTAGTCGAACTTCCCGGTAACGTGCGCGTGGGTGCGTCTGTAGTCTCGCGCGACCAAGCTGCGGGAGTTGCGATACTGAAAGCTTCAGCGCAGACAAGCGATGGCACCGCCATTCAATTTTCACCAGCAACGCTCGCAGTAGAATCGCCACCCCTCGGACAAACAGTAGTTGTGATTTCCGGAAGGAATATTCCACGGATCGCCGATGGCATCGTGACAGCGCACATCCCGCAGGGCGAAGGCAAAAACCCCATGATAGACACGAACGTCTCGCCGGACCTCATCTTGGGCGGAAGCCCGCTCGTGAATACTGACGGCTCGGTTTTGGGCGTAAGCACAAGTGTTGCTCGTGCGTCTTCAGGAGGTGCGTTCATTTCATCGTCGGCATTGGTGAAAAGCGATACAGGAAGCCAATAGGGTGCCAGCTGAAAAATTGGGGAAGAGGGTTCATGAAAATATCCTCAGCAATATTTGGAATTTTTGGCGCTTTCGTGTACGATAAATCGTAGAAATAAGAACTTATGACACCGTTCAACAACTACACTACAAAAGCAAAAGAGGCCATTCACCGGGCGCACCAGCTCGCCGTTGAGCGCGGCCACAACCAAGTCTCCACGGTCCATCTTTTAGCAGCACTTCTCATGCAAGAGGAAAGCATGGTAGTGCCCATGCTCGAACAGCTCGATATAGATGTCGCACATCTCTCGGACTCCGTCCTGGAGCTCATCGAGGGCACCTCCGGCAACACCGCCGTTTCTCCTTCTTTCCAGCTCTACCTCACACCGGAGCTGGTACGGGTATTCGAGGCTGCACCGCGAATCGCGGCGAGCTTCAACGACCAGTTCGTTTCCCCCGAACACCTCCTTCTCGGCCTCATCGAACACCCGGGCCCAGCGTCCGACGTCTTGGTGCGCTTCAGGATCGACCGCGTAGCACTCGCGCGTGTTTTGACAGATATAAAGGAAGGGAAAATAAGAGACGCGGAAGAGCCCAAAAAGCCCCGCGCTCTCGCGCGCTTCGCGCGCTCCCTTACCGAGCGTGCACGTGAGAACAAGCTTGATCCCGTGATCGGGCGCGACACTGAGATCACGCGCGTCATTCAAATACTTAGTCGCCGCACCAAAAATAACCCGATCCTCATAGGCGAAGCGGGAGTCGGCAAAACGGCTGTTGCAGAAGGTTTGGCACAGAGAGTCGCTTCAGGCGACGTGCCCGAGAGTTTGCGCGGAAAAGAGTTGGTACAGCTCGACCTCGGACTTCTCATCGCCGGCACAAAATACCGTGGTGAATTCGAAGAGCGCCTTAAGGCCGTCATGCGTGAAGTGGAGCGCTCGGAAGGGAAAATAATCCTCTTTATCGACGAGCTGCACACCCTGGTAGGAGCAGGAGCTGCCGAAGGCTCCATGGACGCTTCCAATATGTTGAAGCCCGCACTCGCACGCGGCGAGATCCGCGTCATCGGCGCGACCACACTCAAGGAATTTCAAAAGCACATTGAGCACGACCCCGCCCTCACGCGCCGCTTCCAGCCGGTATACGTGAACGAACCTTCGATAGAGGATGCAGTCGCAATCTTGCGAGGCCTCAAGGAGCGCTACGAGCTCTATCACGGCGTGCACATCACAGACGACGCGATCGTCGCAGCAGTGCAACTCTCCACCCGCTACATAACAGAGAGATTTTTGCCCGATAAGGCGATCGACCTCATCGACGAAGCCGCTTCGGCTTTGAGGCTCTCTCTTGAAAACAAACCGCCTGCGCTTGAAGAGGCACACCGGAAGATCACTCGGCTTGAGATCGAACGCGAAGCGCTTAAAAAGGAATCAGAGGCCGGCGAAGGCAAGGCGCGCACGCGCGTAAAGTCTATTGAAAAGGAGATCGCAGACCTGCGCGATTCGACGCACGAGCTCGAGCTCAAGTGGAAGAACGAGAAGGAAACGCTCGCAGAAATAAAGCGCACGAAAGGCGAACTCGAGAAATCGCGCGTGGAGGCCGACGCCGCAGAAAATATTTCAGACCTTACGAAGACGGCAGAGATCCGCTACGGCAGAATTCCCGCGCTCGAACGTGAGCTTGAGGTTGCGACCAAACGCCTAAAGAAGCTGCAGGCGACACGGCGCATTTTGAAAGAAGAAATTACCGAAGAAGACATCGCGGCGGTGGTGTCGCGCTGGACAGGTGTGCCGGTCTCTCGAATGCTCGAGGAAGAAGCCGAGAAACTCTCTCGCATGGAAAGTGAGCTCAAGAAGCGCATTGTGGGCCAAGACGAAGCGGTGCAAAAAGTGGCAGACGCCATCAAGCGTA
>Ga0196981_1000436_pt1 | contig 13752 bp, 9 predicted proteins | sample S3_2013CmetaG_FD_155462 | JGI IMG/M metagenome (GOLD analysis project Ga0196981, IMG submission 155462) | Soil microbial communities from Anza Borrego desert, Southern California, United States - S3_20-13C | ecosystem: Environmental > Terrestrial > Soil > Desert | place: USA: California... | reverse complement strand
CGAGCCTCTCGGCGGAGGACTCCGGGAACCGGCCGCTGTAGCCGCCAGGATTGGTCGTGCTGCCGGTGCTGCTGTTGATCGTGCCGTCGGCGTTGAAGTGGCCGACGATGTAGGCGGCGTCGTTCGTCACGAAGGTGAAGCCCGTCTTGCCCGTGCTGCTGAGGGAGACGACCGGCCCGCGGCCGTTCCAGAGGCGAACGCCCGAGTCGGCGCGCTGCGGGACGCCGCCGGCGTGCGCCCGGCGCTCCGCCTCGACGGAGTGGATGTAGATGGTGATCCCGTCGAACCAGGGGCAGGGATTGCTGGTGTCGAGCAGCGAGGTGCTGCCCACGCCGAGCCGGCCGGGATCGTCGGCGAGAAGGGCGATGGTGGCGGCGTCCGTCGGGTTGGCCGGGGCGAAGAACATCCGGAACGGATCCGGGCGCGTGCGCGTCGCCGCGTCGGTGGCGGCCGGGTAGGTGGCGAAAGACGCGCCGGTGCCATGCGCGTGGCTCGCGACCGTCCCCGACGGATTGAAGATCGAGTTGGCCCAGTTCGTCGCCGTCGGGACGTCCGGATTGTAGCCCGTCGTCGAGCTGGCGGACGCGTGGAGCGAGCCCGGATTGGCCGCCATGGTGCGGTTCACGGTGAACTCGAAGCGCGCGACGTCGAAGTCGATCTTCGTGATCGGCCGCGGCGTGTACGGGGTCGCGGCGGAGCGGTTGTACGGATAGCCGTGGTTCCGGTGCGCGCGGCGGAGGTCGTAGAAGTACGCGTCCTGGATCGTGCCCGTCATGACGGGCACGCCGGTGCCGTAGCCCGCGGCGTCGGGGAGGGTGGCGGCGTCGACCGCGACCCAGGCGGTGCCGTTGTACCGGCGGACGTGAGTATAGTTCTGGCGCGGCAGGCGGAGGATCTGGTTGGCGCCGATGGACGTGGCGCTTGTGTAGCGATTCGGCAGGTTGTTGACGTACATCCAGTCGTCGGTGGCGTCGGCGGGCGTGCCATTGTCGTTGTAGCCGTAGCTGGGCTGGCCGGGCAGGACGACCTCGGTGATGGTGTGGCTGCCGTCGTTGTTAACCGTGTTCAGGAACGCGCGGTAGCTGTAGGGCAGCATGGTGATGTTGCTGCCGTCGGGCTTCTTGCCGATGCGGATCTCGTCGTCCGGGTTCGCGACGATGTAGAGCCCGGCGCGGCGCGAGATCTTCACCTCCTTGATGGCCGCGGAGTCGGTGGTCGCCTCCCAGGCGTTGTCGGCCGGATCCCACACCCAGTGGTTCGGCGGCGCGATGAGCTGCCGGCCGTTGTTCCGGTCGTCCTCGGGCGTCGCGGGGTCGTTCGTCTCCTTGTACGAGCCGACCGACGGCAGCTCGAGGGCGGTCACGCCGTGGACGTTGGTGCGGACGTTGCCGCCCCAGGTGGTGGAGGCATTGGTCTTGAACTGCGTCAGCGTGGTGGCGGTCTCGTTGCTCAGGCCCATCTTGTGGTCGCGCCACTTGCTGCTGCCGTTGTGCGTGCCGTAGAGGTTGATGGCCGTGCCCGCCAGGTTGGTGTAGTTGACGGGACCGGAGCCGCCGGCGCCGGTGTTCTCGGTGCCCGAGCGGTTGCGGTAGGAGACCTTCATCAGGCCGTTGGCGTAGAGGCCCTGGGCCGCGGTGACGCGCTGGGTGAACGTGACGCTCGCCGCGCCCGGCGACTCGCCGCGCGCCATCAGGCGGCCGTTGGTGTGCACCGGACCGAGGATCGTCATGTCCTGGCCGGGGAAGAACTCCAGGTCCATGTTGAAGAAGATGCCGAACTGAAAGAGCGGGATCATCGCCACCTCCATGTCATGCTGCATGTAGGCGGTCACCGCGCCGAGCGACGGGTGGGTGGCGGTGGCCTTCGAGATGATCGGGACGGTGCTCGTGCTCACGCTGAGGCCGGCGTTCGGATTGCTGGCGTTGGCGGGGAGCGCCGGGTCGACGTACTGGAGGCCGGTCGAGGTGGTCAGCCCGGCGCGGACCTCCATGCCCACGTCGTGCCGCGTGAACTCGCTGTCGAGGACGAAGTCGGGCGGGAGGTCGATCTCGTTGTCGCCGCCGATGAAGGCCATGGGCGTCGCGCTGCGCAGCCGCATCAGCTTCGTGGTGAGCTGCTCGGCGGCGTAGACCGAGATGTTCTCGGACATGTTTTTGGCCCGCAGGATGAGCCGGTTGCGCTCGTTGCCCCGCCGCTCCGTCAGCGTGTAGCTGAGCATGCTGGCGGTGAGGATCGCCATGACGGCGGTGAGGAACACCACGGTGATCAGGGCGGAGCCGCGGCGGGCGGAGGAGGGGGCGGGGACGGTCTTCATGGGCGTTAGCGGCGGGGCGAGATCGTGTAGTTGAAGGAACTGCTCGAGAGCATGTTCAGGGCGGTGACGCCGGTGATGAACTCGACGTTGATCGAGACGTTGGAGTTGGTCGGCGTGGTCGTGGGGTCCTCGCTCGAAAAGATGGGGTAGTAGTTCGTGGTGCTGCCGATGCGGCGGCCCTTCGCGCGCTCCGTCAGCTGGCGCGATCCGCTCAGGTTCGGATTGGCGCGCAGGTTGATGCCGTTGAGGATCTGCGTCAGGGTCTGGGTCGTGTTGCCCGACGTGCCCCAGTCGGTCGTCTCGTAGTAGCGGATCGCCGCGTCGTTGTTGCGGTCGGCCACCGTGACGACCCGGTAGTACACGCGCACCTGGCGGACGGTCGAGTTGGTGTCGATCGTCGTGCGGGTGACCAGGACCAGGCAGTCCCCGTGCGCGACGTCCGTGCCGTAGCTGTCGGTGGTCAGCGCCGAGACGTCGGCCGTCAGGTTCACGTTGCCGCCGAGGGACTGGTACGACGGGAAGATGTAGAACTCGGAGGAATCGAGCGTCTCCTTCGAGATCTGGGCCATGAAGCTCCGGAGGCTGGCGTTCGTGGCGAGGCGCTGCGTGTCCTTGTACATCGTGCGCAGCCCGAACATGAACGTGCCGAGGGTCAGCGAGATCGTCAGCGTGACGATCGTCAGGCTGACGATGACCTCGACGAGCGTGAAGCCGGCGGACCGGCGGGAGGCGGGGAGCGCTTTCATTGGTCGTAGCGGGTGCGGATGAACGACTCGCGGTCGCGGACGACGCGCTCCACCGAGCCGTCGAGATAGCTGTACGTGTAGACGATCGTCACGCGCTTCACCTCGGTGACGTCGTGGTCTTCGTTCGGGATCTCATCCACCCAGACCCAGAGGTTGAGCGAGAGGTCCTGCGAGGTGGTGCCGGTGACGGTGGAGAGCGGGATGCTGCCGATGAAGTTGTCGATCGCGCCGATGTCCGCGGCGGCGACCGTCGTCGCCGGCGTGCTGGTGGGGGCCGCGGGCGTCGGGTCCGAGCCGTCCTCCGGGGCCGGGGTGTAGACGCAGCGCAGCCAGACCGTGAGGTCCTGGTTCACGCGGACGCGGATGTAGGGCACGTCGTCCTCGATCGCGTCGGGCGCGTCGGGATCGACCTCCATCGACGGCAGCAGGGTCGTGTAGTCCAGCGCCTTGATCTGCTCGACCATGCCGTACACCAGCGCGGTCGCGGCGGCGTGGAGGACGCTCGACTCGGTCGTCCGCCGCGACTGGACGAACGTGCTGATGAACCCGACCATGACGGTCGCGAGGAGCGTCAGGGAGACCATCACCTCGACGAGGGTGAGGGCGCGGAGACGCGGGGGGCGGCGGGACGGCCGCGCGGCGGGAAGGGCGGGGAGCATGCCCCGGTTATACCCGGTCGCGCGCCCAGCCGTAACAGCCCTAGGGCCCGCGAAAAAGCCTCCCAAAATCCGGGAGGCGAAAGCCTCTAGGCGCGCTAAGGAACTATGAACGCAGCGTGCGTTCCGCCTCGACGTGCAGGGCCGCCGCCTGCGCCCGGCGCGAGATCCCGAGCTTGTCGAAGACGGTGGCGAGGTAGTTCTTCACCGTCTTCTCCGTGAGCCCGAGCTGCTCGCCGATTTCCTTGTTCGTCAGCCCGTCGGACAGCAGCTTCACGACCCGCTGCTCCTGGCCGGAGAGGGTCTTGATCTTGTCCACCGCCGACATCCCCGGCCGTTGCTTCACGATTCGCACCACCTGGTCGGCGAGCGAGGGATCGAGGATCGAGCGGCCGGCCGCGACCTGGGTGATGGCTGCGACGAGCGTCGCGCCGTCGTTGTCCTTGAGCAGATAGCCCTGGGCTCCGGCGGTGATCGCCTCCTGCACGTTCCGCTCGTCCGTGGAGGAGGTGAGCATGAGGACCTTCACGCCCGGGTGCCGGCGCGTGATCTCGCGGCACGCCGCGGTGCCGGGCCGGTCGGGCAGCCGCAGGTCGAGGAGGACGACGTCCGGCCGGAGTCGCTCGACCGCGTCCAGGCCTTCGGCGGCCGAGCCCGCCTCGCCGACCACGCTCAGCTCGGGCCGGTCCTCGAGGGCCGCCTTGAGCCCGAGCCGGATGATCGGGCTGTCGTCGACGAGCAGCACGCGGAGCGGGGCTGGCGGGACGGGCGCGTTCATGTGGGCGAAACAACGGGGATGGTCAGCAGAACGCGAGTGCCTTTTCCCGGCGTGGAGCTGACGCGCACGCGGCCGCCGAGAGCGGCGGCGCGGGCCTGCATGTTGGCAAGGCCATGGCCGCGGCGCCCGCCCGCGGCGTCGGCGGGGTCGAAGCCCGCGCCGTCGTCCGACACCGCGAAGGCGACGGAGTCCTCGCTCCGCTCGGCGCGCAGGACGATCTGCCGGGCGCCGCCGTGCCGCAGGCTGTTGCTGATCGCCTCGCGGAGGATGTTGACCACGTCGGCCGTCCAGTGGGTCGGCACCAGGGCGGCGGTGTCGTCGTCGATCCGCCGCTCGATCCGCACGTCCCCGGCCGCGGGCAGCGCCTCGAGCATGGCCGCGAGCGCGGCGGCGAACGGCTCGCGCTGCACATGGGCCGGCTCGAGCTCGCGCAGGTAGTCCCGGACCTCCTGGTTCAGCCGCTTGACCTCGGCGAGGCACTGGTCGAGCCGCGGGGCGGTCTCGTGGTCGGCCGGCAGCTTGCGCCGCACGCTCTCGATCGTGAGGGCGACCGCGTAGAGCGTCTGGCTGGTGTTGTCGTGCAGCTCGCGGCCGAGCCGGATGCGCTCGGCGAGCGAGCGGTCCAGCTGCGTGCGGCTGACCTCGAGGTCCTCCTCCGCGCGGCGCCGCGCGCCGTGCTCGCGCTCGAGCGCGTCGGCGCGCTCGACCGACACGCGGGCAAAGTGCTCGAGCCCGGCCGCCTCGGCGCGCACGCTCGCCCACGGGGGCCGCGAGGCCGGGAAGCCGGGCGACGGGCGCGAGCCAAAGACGCCGAGCCAGACGGGCACGAGCACCAGCACGGCCGCGAGGAGCACGATCGCCACCAGCGCGCGCTGGTGCATGAGCTGCAGCCGGTCGTGGCCGGGCAGCCGCACGTCGGCGTGGACGCTCCAGCCGGGATGCCCGGGCAGCGGACGGGAGAAGCGCAGCGCCTGCGCCATCAGCTGCGGCGCGCGCGGGAGCTCGGCGTCGCGGCGGAGCGTGACGAACCCGCCGATCACGGCCCCCAGGCGGCGGCGGTAGGCGTCGTCCCACTGCTCCGGCGGGCGCGTGGCGAGCGCGAGCGCGGCGTCCAGCTGCGCCTCGCGCGCCGCGGCCGACTCGGCGCGCACCCGGTTCGTCTCGCGCTGGAGCCACCCCTGCACGGCGAACGCGACCGCGAGGAATCCCACGAGCAGCAGCAGGGCGAGGAGGACCGAGCGCGAGAGGGAGGTCATGGACGGCCGCCGCGGAGCATCGGCGCGCGCGCGGGCGGCGTCAAAACCTTCGACAAACGCCCCCCGGACGCTAGCTTTTTGACCCTTTTATGAAGTCATTCTACATCACGACCGCCATTGACTACGTCAACGGGTCGCCACACCTGGGCCACGCCTACGAGAAGGTGCTGACGGACGTTATCGCGCGTTTTCGGCGGCAGATGGGTGACAAGGTGCATTTCCTGACGGGCACGGACGAGCACGGTCAGAAGGTGCAGGCGAGCGCGCGCAAGAAGGGCGTCCCGGCCCAGCAGTTCGTCGACCAGACGAGCGCGGAGTTCCGCGCGCTGTACGACCGGCTCGGCGTCTCGTACGACGATTTCATCCGCACCACCGAGCCGCGCCACAAGAAGGTCGTGCGCGACATGCTCCAGCAGCTCTTCGACAAGGGCGACATCTACAAGGCCGAGTACAAGGGCTTCTACTCGACGCGCCAGGAGCAGTTCCTGCAGGACAAGGACCGCAACCCCGACGGCTCCTGGCCGGAGATCTTCGGCGAGGTCGCGGAGATCACCGAGGCCAACTATTTCTTCAAGCTGCGCCAGTACCAGGGGTGGCTGGTCGACCACCTGACGAAGCACGAGGGCTTCATCTTCCCGAAGTACCGCCAGAAGCAGGTGCTCGAGTTCCTCAAGGAGCCGCTCAACGACCTGTGCATCTCGCGGCCGAAGGACCGCCTCGAATGGGGCATCCCGCTGCCGTTCGACGAGGGCTACGTGACGTACGTCTGGTTCGACGCGCTCCTGAACTACTACTCGGCCGTCGCCGGCCGGGGGCTCTGGCCCGCGACCTGGAACCTCATCGGCAAGGACATCCTCGTGCCGCCGCACGCGGTGTACTGGCCGATCATGCTCCACGCGGCCGGGCTGCCGCCGCCGCAGGGCCTGCTGGTGCACGGCTGGTGGCTGCAGAGCGGCGCCAAGATGTCGAAGAGCACGGGCGGGGCGGTCAATCCGCTGGATTTCCTCAACGAGTTCGGTGTGGACGCGTTCCGCTATTTCCTGCTGCGGGAGATGAACGTCGGGCAGGACAGCGAGTTCACGCGCGAGCAGTTCCTCGTCCGCTACAACAGCGAGCTCGCGAACAACCTCGGCAACCTGGTGAACCGCACGCTCAACATGACGACGCGTTTCGCCGGCGGCGCGGTGCCCGCGCCGGACGCCCTCGAGGATCTCGACCGCCGCCTCCGCGCGCTGTGGGACAAGACCCGCGACGAGTTCATCCCGCTGTGCGAGGGCTTCCAGTTCCACACCGCGCTGGAGCGCGCCATGGTCTTCCTCACCGAGACCAACGCCTACATCGAGCAGCGCGCGCCGTGGAAGCTCGGGAAATCCGCCGACGCGAAGGACCAGGCGCTCCTGCGGACGTCGCTGGCGACGATGGCGGAGGCGCTGCGCCTCGCCGCGACGCTCATCCAGCACGTCACGCCCGGCGCCTCCGAAAAGATCCTGGGCGTGCTCGGCGCCCGGCCCGGGCCGGACTGGCGCGGCGACCTGCGGTGGGACGACCGCCTGACCGGCGCGAAGGTGGCCCCCGCGCTCGTGCTGTTCCCGCGGCCGCAGGCGCCCGACAAGGCGGCGAGCGCCGGCTAGGCGCGCGGGAGCGCGATGGCCCGCCGGCGACTCGAGCCCCGAGCGCCGCGAGCGGGTCCCGGCCGCCCCCGATCCCACGGAATGAAGCGATTGCCCCAGGATCCCGCGGAGGACCCCTCGCCGGGAGCGCTGCGCGCCTTTCTCGAGCAGTGCCGCGCCCAGGCGCAGGCCGCGGGCCGGCCGCAGCTGGTGAGCATCAGCCTCGCCGTCGACGACCTCGATCCGCTCGCGGTGCTCGAGTCGATCTACGAGCCAGGCGAGCTCCATTTCTACGCGGAGCGCCCGGGCTCGGGCTTCGGGGTGGCCGGCGCGGAGGCGGTGCGGGAGTTCTCCGCGGCGGGCCCCGACCGGTTCGCCGCCGCGCGCGCGTTCATCGCCCGGACGCTCGACGACACGCTCGCGGTCGGCGCGCTCGAGGCGCCGTTCGCCGGCCCCCATTTCTTCCTCGCGGCCGGTTTCGCGCCCGAGGCCGCCCCGGGGGCGCCGTTCCCGGCGCTGCGCGTGTTCGTGCCGCGCTGGCAGGTCTCGCGCATGGGCGACGGCTCGGTCGCCGTGGCGAACCTGGTCGTGACCCCCGACGCCCCCGTCGACCTGATCGCCGCCAAAGTAGCGAAGGCGCACGCGAAGTTCACGTCGTTCGACTACCGCGCCGCGTCGCGGCGGGACCGGCCCTCGGGCCTCGTGCGGGAGGAGGAGCTGGGGGCGGATTTCCGCGCCGCGGTCCGCACCGCGCTCGGCGAGATCGCGCGCGGCGACTACCGGAAGGTCGTGCTCGGGCGTGCGCGGCGGCTGGTGGCGGCGGAGCCCTTTCATCCGCTCGGCGTGCTGAACCACCTGCGCCTGCGGTTTCCGGCGTGCTACGCCTTCTCCGTGGCCGACGGCGCGGGGCGGAGCTTCATCGGCGCGAGCCCGGAGCGGCTGGTGCGCGTGGTCGGCGGCCGGATGCACACGGAGGCGCTGGCCGGCTCCGCCCCCCGCGGCGCGACCGCGAGCGAGGACGCGGCGCTCGCCCGCGAGCTCCTGCACAGCGACAAGGACCTCCGCGAGCACCGGCTCGTCCTCGAGTCGATTGCCCGGCGCGTCGGCGACCTCGGGCTGCGGCTGGAGCACGCCGCGCACCCCCGGCTGCTCGGGCTCGCCAACGTCCAGCACCTGCACACGCCGGTCAGTGCCGCGCTGCCCGGGGATGTGCACATCCTCGACCTGGTGGCGCGGCTCCATCCCACGCCGGCGGTCGGCGGGACACCGCGCGCGGCGGCCACCGCGGCGATCGCGCGGCTCGAGGGTTTCGCCCGGGGCCTGTACGCGGGCCCGCTCGGCTGGGTCGACTGGAAGGGCGAGGGCGAGTTCATCGTCGGCCTGCGCTCGGCGCTGATCGACGGCGCCGCCGCCACCGCCTACGCGGGCGCCGGCATCGTGGCCGGATCCGACCCGGAGAAGGAATTTGCCGAGACGGAGCTGAAGTTCAAAGCTCTGCTGGACGCCTTGGTCGAAACATGAGCACACCCGAGGACTCCCTCGATTTCCGCAACGTCAACGCCCTCTGGGGCAGCGTGCTCGTGGAGACCCTCGTGCGGCTCGGCGTGACGCACGCCGTGATCTCGCCCGGCTCGCGCTCGGCGCCGCTGACCGTGGCGTTCGCACGGCACGCGCGGATGGAGAGCATCCCGGTGCTCGACGAGCGCTCGGCCGCGTTCTTCGCGCTCGGGCTCGCGAAGCAGCGGCAGCGTCCCGTGGCGCTCGTCTGCACCTCGGGCACCGCGGCCGCGAATTTTCTGCCGGCGATCGTGGAGGCCCGGGAATCCGGCGTGCCGCTGATCGTGCTCACGGCCGACCGCCCGCCCGAGATGCGGGACTGCCATTCCGGCCAGACGATCGACCAGGTGAAGCTGTACGGCGGGTACGTGAATTTCTTCCACGAGTTCGCGGTGCCGGAGGCATCCCTGGCGCTGCTGCGCTACCTGCGGCAGACGCTGGTCCAGGCGCACGGCCGCGCGCTCAGGTCGCCGGCCGGCCCGGTCCATCTGAATTGCCCGTTTCGGGACCCGTTGCCGCCGGTGGCCCAGGCGCTGCCCGCGGGTATCGGGCCGGACGCGTTCCGCGGCTTCTTCTCCGCCCTCGGGGAACCGGGCGGGACGGAGGAAAGATACGGGCTCGCGCCGGACGGCCTCCGCTGGCCCGGCCCGGCGCCGGCCGAGGCCGGGATCATCGTGGTGGGGCCCTGCGACCCCGAGATGCCCCGCGGCTTCGCCGCGCAGGTGGCGCGGATCTCCCGCGCGCTCGGCTGGCCGGTGCTGGCCGACGCGCTGTCGCCCGTCCGCCAGTTCGCGTCGGAAAGCGGCCACGTGGTCGCCCATTACGACCCCATCCTGCGGTCCGCCGAGCTGGCGGCGGCGCTCCGGCCGAAGCGGGTCATCTGCATCGGCGGATGGCCCACCAGCAAGGTGCTGCGCGCGTGGCTCCAGGAGTCGGATCCGGAGGCCGTCGTCGTCTCCGAGTCCCGCGACAACCTGGATGCCCTGCACCTGCGTTGCGGGCACGTGCGGGCCGGCCTGGCGGCCTGGAGCGCGGCCTTCGCAGGCGCGCGGCGGCTTCCCGGCTACGCCCGGCGCTGGCTCGCCGCGGAAAAGGAGATGCGGCGGCGGCTCGCGCGGACGTGGCACGCGCTGGACTCCCTGGTGGAGCCCGGCTGGGTCCCCGTCCTGGCGAAGAACCTGCCCAAGCGGACGGGGATCTTCGTCGCCAGCTCGATGCCCGTCCGGGACCTCGAGTATTTCTGGCCCGCCGGGGACCGGCACCATTTCGTGAAATTCAACCGCGGGGCCAACGGCATCGACGGCACGTTGTCGACCGCGCTGGGCGTCGCGCACGGGGCGCGGCCGACGGTGCTCGTCACGGGCGACCTGGCGCTCCTGCATGACAGCAACGGTTTCCTCGTCGGCCCGAAGCTCCGCGGCAGCCTGACCATCCTGCTGATCAACAACGACGGCGGCGGGATCTTCGGCCACCTCCCGATCGCGCAATTCGATCCGCCGTTCGAGGAGTTCTTCGCCACGCCGCAACGGGTGGATTTCGCCCGGCTGTGCGCGGCCCACGGGGTCGCCCACGCCCGCGTCCGGTCCTGGGCGGACCTCGGCCGGCTTGTCGCGAGGCCGCCGAGCCAGGGCATCCGGGTGCTCGAGCTGAGGACCGACCGCAAAAAGGACGCGGCCTGGCGGAAGTCCCTGTTCGCGGACCTGGCGCGCTGACCGCCGGGCCGGAGGATCCGGCGCGTTGCGGCGAGCGCGGAACGGTTCGGATTCGGTTCGGGCGCGGGCGGAGCGCCTGGGCGGTTAGTCGACCTTGAATGCCGGGTTCCAGACGACTTCCCAGAGGTGCCGGTCCGGATCCTGGAAGTACCCGGCATATCCGCCGTAGAACGTGTCGTGCGCGGCCTTGACGATCGTCGCGCCCGCCTTTTTCGCCTGCGCCATGACGACGTCGACCTCCGATTTGGAACCGACGTTGTGTCCGAGCGAGAACTCCGCCGGCGCCGGGGGCCGGGCCGGCAACCCGCTGTCGTGGGCGAGGCTGGCGCGGGGCCAGACCGCCAGCCGGAGACCGGACTGGAGCGGGAAGAAAGCGACCGCGCCATGTTCGAATTCCCGGCCGATGATCCCCTCGGTCGGAAGGCCGAGGCCGTCCCGGTAGAACGCGACCGCCCGCTCCAGGTCGTCCACCGCGAGGGTGACGACAGTGATTCGTGCTTTCATCGGGCACCTTCCCCGGTTTTCGCCCGAGGTCAAAGGCCGGCTGTCGGAGAGCCGCACCGGGCCCGGCGCCGGCGCGCGCGAACGACCGAGGAGCCCTCAGGCCGCCACCATCGGGAGGCGGATTGAAAACGTCGTCCCGCGGCGGGGCAGGCTCTTGTAGGAGATCGAGCCCCCGTGGGCCTCCACGACCGACTTGGCGACGGCGAGCCCGAGGCCCGTGCCGCCGCGCTTGCCGTGGCTGACGAAGGGCTCGAACAGCGTGTCGCGGATCGGGTGCGGGATGCCGGGCCCGTTGTCGCTGACCGCGATGACGCAGTCCTTGCCCTTGCGCGCGGCCGAAAAGGTGATGCGCCCGCGCTTCTTCGGGCCGATGGCCTCGACCGCGTTCGTGGTGAGGTTCTGGAGGACGCGCAGGAACCGGTCGACGTCGAGCGGGGCGACGAGCGCGGTCGGCTTGGCCTGCAGGCGGATGCGGGTCTGGCGGAGCGCGTCGGAGCTGTTCTCGATCGCCGAGTCGAAGAGCGCCTCCAGCCGGACCGGCTGGACGTTGATCTTCGCGTCGCCCTTCGCGAACTCGAGGACCTCCTCGACCATGCTGCCGAGCCGGTGAATCTGGCGCAGGACGGTCCGGCAGAGCTCCTGGGTCGGCTCGTCCGCATGCTTCGTGGCGATCATGTCGACCGCGAGGCGGATGGTCGTGAACGGCGTCTTGAAGTCGTGGATCATCCCGTTGGCCATCTCGCCGATGAGGGTGATCTTCTCCTTGCGCACGACCTCCGTGACGTAGCGCTCGTTGGTCGAGCGCAGGTTCTCGCTGACGTGGTTGAAGAGGCGCAGGACGCTGTGCCAGGGCGACTGGCTGAGGATCTTGAGGAAATCGACCTTGGCCAGCCGGCCGAGCGCGACGGCGCCCTCGGCGAACGCGCTGGTGCTGCGGCCGCTGCCGTCGAGCACGCCCAGTTCGCCGAAGTAGTCGTCGGGCGCCTTGTGCGCGATGACCTGCGAGTACCCGCCGGGCACGCGCTTCGTCAGGGCGACGCGGCCCTCGAGCACGAGGTAGATGGCGTCGGAGGCGTCGCCTTCGGCGAAGATCTGCGCGCGGTCCGGGAATTTCCGGATCGTGGCGGAGCGGGCCAGCTTGGCGCCGAGCGCGGCGGGAAAGTGGTTGAAGAAGCGGTGCGAGCCGAGGTCCATCGGGGCGGGTTGTAGGGTGGCGGGGGGCGACAAGCAAGTGCGGCGCCGGCGGCGGCGAGACGGGCGGCAAATCTCTGTCGCATATGCGACAGAGATTTGCCGGGTGGGGCCGGCCGGCGGGGCGGTTTAGAGCTGGATCGGGAGGCCGACCTCGATCACCTGCATCGGCGGCAGGTGGTAGAAGTCGCGGACGCCGCGGGCGTTTCGGCTGAGAAAGGCGTAGAAGCGCTTCTGCCACTCGGGCATCGGCGAGTCGCCCTCGGTGAGGATCATCTCGCGGTTGAAGTAGTACGTCGCCTCGTTGAGGCGAACGGGGACGCCGGTCTCGCGAATCGCCTCCATCAGCGCGGTCACGTCGGGCGATTCCATGTAACCGTACCGCGCGACGGCGCGCCAGATGCCTTCCCCGATCTCGGTGACCTTCAGCCGCTCGTCGGCCAAGATGTACGGGACCTCGGCCGTCATGATGCTCAGCAGGACCACGCTCTCGTGGAGCACCTTGTTCGCCTTCACGTGGTGCACCAGGACCAGCGGCGTGCCGGTCGGGATGCCGGCCATGAACACGCCGGTCCCGCGGACGCGGCCCACCCGGTCGCTGCGGGCGATGTTGCACATCTCGTCCTCGGTGATTTCGTTCGCGTACACCCGGCGGTAGATCTCCTCCTTGCCGCGCTTCCAGGTGTGCATGATCGCGATGACGAGCGCGGCGATGGCGATCGGGAACCAGCCGCCGTGGGTGAACTTCGGGAGGTTCGAGGCGAACAGCGGGAGGTCGATGAGCAGGAACACCCCGCACAGCAGTCCGGCGCGCCACGCCGGCCATTTCCAGTGCCGTGTCAGGACGAAGAAGAAGGCGACCGACGTGACCGCCATGGTGCCCGTGACCGCGATGCCGTAAGCCGCGACCAGGCTTTCACTGGAGCCGAAGGCGAACACGGCGTAGATCGCGCCGATCGCAAGGAAGGCATTGACCAGCGGCAGGTAGATCTGCCCGGACTGGTCGGGATTGGTGTGACGGATCTGGAGACGCGGGAAAAAGCCGAGTTGGATCGCCTGGCGCGTGATGGAATAGGTCCCGGTGATCATCGCCTGGCTGGCGATGATGGCCGCGCCGATCGACACGAACGTGAGGGCGAGCCGCGGCAAGCCCTCGGGCACCAGGGCGAAGAAGGTGTGGCTCATGTCGCCGGGATTCGCCAGCACCCGCGCCCCCTGACCGAAATAATTCAGGATCAGCGCCGGGTAGGCGAAGAAGTACCACGCCCGGGCGATGTGCCTGCGCCCGAAATGACCCATGTCGGCGTACAGCGCCTCGGCGCCCGTGATGGCCAGCACCACCGCGCCCAGCAGCGCGGATGCCTCCTCGGGGTGGTTGACGAGTAGACGCAGGCCGGCCCGCGGATCCAGGGCGCGCAACACCTCCGG
>Ga0196981_1000435_pt1 | contig 13893 bp, 9 predicted proteins | sample S3_2013CmetaG_FD_155462 | JGI IMG/M metagenome (GOLD analysis project Ga0196981, IMG submission 155462) | Soil microbial communities from Anza Borrego desert, Southern California, United States - S3_20-13C | ecosystem: Environmental > Terrestrial > Soil > Desert | place: USA: California... | reverse complement strand
GACAGCATCCCCGCGAACGACAAGACCCGGGCCTGCGACAAAATCAAATACCTGCCAATCGCGGCGCTGTTCGGCGAGGCCATCCTGCGTATCAGCGAGGAACGTTCGGTTTCGACGCTATTTGATAGCGTGCCAGCCAGCGGTTAGCGTCAGGCCGTTGTTTTTGTTGGTTTTCGAAACGACAGCGGGAATAGCATAATTCCAGAATTCCCTTGATTTCCCCGCAATTTCCGTTATTTATAGCCGTTCCCGTATCAGCACCCCTGGAGGCTGGCGGGAATGTAACGTTAATCCTGAAGGAAAATACCATGTCCAAACACAAGAACACGCTTGCGGCTTATGCACGCGCGAAGGCCGGTAAGGGGGCCGCCCGTGCAACCCGTCGCGATGGAAAAATTCCCGGCGTCATCTACGGCGATAACAAAGAACCTGCCCTTGTATCCGTCGACCAGAAAGAACTGCGCCTGGCGCTTGCCAAAAAAGGCTTCTTCACGCAGCTCTGCGACCTGACCGTCGATGGCGCGAAACACCTCGTCCTGCCCCGCGATGTGCAGGTCGATCCCGTCTATGACCGCCCCGAACACGTCGACTTCCTGCGCGTCTCCGACAAGACGATCATCACCGTCGGCGTTCCGCTGCGCGTGAGCAACGAGAAAGCAAGCCCTGGCATCACCAAGGGCGGCGTTCTCAACCTGATCCGTCACGAGATCGAAGTTTACTGCAAGGCAACTGACATTCCCGACGAATTCGTCGTCGACCTGACCGGCCTCGATGTCGGCCAGACCGTGCATGTCAGCGCGCTCAACCTGCCCGAAGGCGTCAAGCCGGTCATGCAGGGCGATTTCACCGTCATCACGATCGTGGCGCCGTCCGCGCTCAAGTCGGATGAAGTTGCTGCTGGCCCTGCGGCTGATGCTGCTGCTGCCCCTGCTGCGGGCGCTGCTGCGCCTGCTGCCGGTGCGAAAGCTGGTGCACCTGCTGCCGCTGCGAAGGGCGCTGCTCCCGCAGCCGCTCCCGCAAAAGGTGGCAAGAAGTAACCACTTTGAAGGCGGGCTGATATGCGGCTCTTTGTCGGACTCGGCAACCCGGGCAAGCAATATCAGTTCAACCGTCACAATATCGGATTTATGGCGCTCGACGTTATTGTTGAGCGCCATAAATTTTCCGGCTGGGAAAAGAAGTTCAACGGCCTCGTCTCGATGGGGAAGCTCGGCAGGGAAAAAGTCCTGCTGCTCAAGCCTCAAACTTTCATGAACCTCTCGGGCCAGTCGGTGCAGGCGGCGGCCGCTTTCTACAAGATACTCCCCGACGATATCGTGGTATTCCATGACGAGCTTGATTTGCAGCCGGGCAAGATCCGCGTGAAAAAGGGTGGTGGGGCGGCAGGCCATAATGGGCTCCGCTCCATCGACGAGCATCTCGGGCAGATGTACTGGCGCGTGCGCCTCGGCATCGGGCATCCCGGAAGGCGCGAAATGGTGAGCGGCTACGTACTCGGCAATTTCGGCAGCGCCGACGAGGAATGGCTGACGAAACTGCTCGCCGCGATCGGCGAACATGCGGAGCGGCTTGCCAAAGGCGACGAAGCGTCGTTCATGAGCAAAGTGGCGCAGGACGTAGACCCCCCGAAGCCGAAAGCGCCGAAGATTAAAGAAGAACAAAAAGAAAAGACAAAAGAACAGAAGGAAGTAAAAGATGGGATTTAATTGCGGCATCGTGGGCCTGCCGAATGTCGGCAAATCGACCCTGTTCAACGCACTGACGGCAACCGCCGCGGCACAGGCGGCAAATTACCCCTTCTGCACGATCGAGCCGAATGTCGGCCGCGTGGCGGTGCCGGATCCCCGTCTTTATGAACTCGCCCGGATCGGCAAGTCGCAGAACATCGTACCGACCCAATTGGAATTCGTTGATATCGCGGGGCTCGTGCGGGGCGCGTCAAAGGGCGAGGGCCTCGGCAACCAGTTCCTCGGCAACATCCGCGAAACGGACGCAATCCTGCACGTGCTGCGCTGCTTCGAGGATGAAAACATCACCCACGTCGAAAAAGGGGTAGATCCCATCCGCGACAAGGAAATCATCGAAACCGAACTGATGATCTCTGACCTCGAGAGCCTGGAAAAACGCATCGAGCCGCTGCGCAAGAAGGCCAAAGGGGGAGACAAGGAAGCCATCATCCAGGTGGCCGTGATGGAAAAATGCCTGGAGGCGCTTCGCGACGGCAAGCCCGCCCGGGTCGTCGCCCTCAACACAGATGACGAAGCCAAATATTTCCAGCAGCTGCAATTGCTGACCTCCAAGCCAGTCCTCTATGTCTGCAACGTACTTGAAAAAGATGCGGAGAAGGGGAACGAGATGACGGAGCGCGTCGCCGCCATGGCGAAGGCCGAAAATGCGCAGCATGTCGTTATCTGTGCGGCAATCGAAGCCGAAATCGCGCAGCTGTCGACGGACGAGGAAAAGGCTGAATTCCTGAGCTCGATCGGCCTGTCCGAACCCGGCCTGAACCGCGTCATCCGCTCTGGCTATAAACTGCTCGACCTCATCACCTTCTTCACGGTCGGTCCCAAGGAAGCGCGCGCCTGGACCGTGCGCCGCAACGCAAAGGCCCCGCAGGCGGCCGGCGTCATCCATACCGATTTCGAACGCGGCTTCATCCGCGCCGAGACGATCGACTTCAAGGATTTCGTCACCCTCGGCGGCGAAGTCGCCGCAAAGGAAGGCGGAAAAATGCGTCAGGAAGGCAAGGAATACGTCGTTAAGGACGGCGATATTATGCTGTTCCGTTTTAATGTTTAAAGGCCAGCTGCGCTTAATTTTTTGAACGCTTGTAAAATATTCGCATAGGAAAAGCGGTACCGAATTAGTCACCCACCTCGGACGGTTTGCTTGACTCGGCCAAGCATCTTCTCTTACTCCTCATAGGCAAAGGGGGAGAGTTCACATTGTTGGAAGACTTCGTTATCCAGTCAACGAAGGTTCGGTCTGTAAACGAACTTTTTGATGTCTATAAAAGCGCGATGGCAGGGCTTGGGTTTGATCGGGTAATTTTCAGCCTGATGACCGACCATCTCGATATAAAGCGCGTCGCGGGCCATGGAATAATTTCGAATTATCCCGACGATTGGATGAAATACTATATCGGGAACAACTATGCGAATACGGACCCGGTCCGGGGCAGAATGTTCGCGGCCCCCGGGCCGTTTCTCTGGGAAGAGTGCATGGACCCGCACCGGCAGACCTCGCCGCAAATTAAACTGATGAATGAAAGCCGCGAGGCGGGACTTCACCAAGGCATCGGCATTCCTTTGCGTGGGGCAAGGGGCGCTGTGGCCGGGATCGGCGCTGCGAGCAGTAACAAGGATATTGATCTCGATCCGGTGACGGTAGCAAAGGCGAATATGCTATCTGCCCAATTTTACGCAGTATTCACAAATCTGGAATTAAAGGCGACCCCAGGTCCTCCTGTGCGGCTGAGCAAGCGGGAGCAGGAGACATTGCAGTGGTCCGCCGTCGGCAAGACTCGCGGCGAAATAGCGATCATACTTGGCATTTCAAAGCATACGGTGAACATCCACGTCGCGTCTGTCCTGAAAAAATTCGATACAGGAAATATAACGGTAGCTGCATTGCGCGCGCTTCACATGGGCATTATTCAGGTCTGAGCGGTATAGCTATTTAGCGCTAGTTTACTGATCTCGGTGGTGCATTAAACTCTTAATGCTCTCATTTCTACGAGCCATTCCCCCTACCTCCGAGAATTCAGGACAGCCTTGATAGAAGCGTTCATCGAGACATCTCTGGAAATAAATGACCTGGATGCGCTTATTGCATCATTTCGAGCGGCTTTAGCCAGGATAGGGTTCGACAGGGTCACGTTTGCATTGTTATCCGTACATAAAGGGCTTGGAAACCACTTGGCATATCCCCAGATCGTCTTCAGCGATCTTCCGCAAAGCTTTTTGAAAGATTACTCCCAAAAAAAACTCTATGTGATAGACCCGCTTCGGGCGCGGGTGTTTATTTCTGATCGGCCGTTCAAATGGGCGGACGTTGCGGCGCGGGGGCTTACGAAACGCCAGGCTGATTTCATAGCTGCAATCAGGGATGCCGGCTTTTACGACGGCGTCTCCATTCCGCTCCGCGGGCCGAGGGGCGCTGTCGCTGTTGTTGGCGTTGCAAGTTCAGAGGTGAGGGATGCCGCTCCGATCGTCATGACAATGGCCAGTTTGCTGGCGCATCAGTTTTATTCTTCTTACCTGACAATGAACCGCAATTCCGAAGAGGACACACCGATCAGGCTTTCCAGCCGGGAGGCGGAGATCCTGCAATGGTGCGCAGTCGGTAAAACGCGGGGTGAGATTGCCGCTATCCTTGGCATCTCAACCCATACGGTCAACATTCACGCCGCCAGCGCACTTCGGAAGTTTGGCACCAACAAAATCACCGTCGCGGCAGTCGAAGCTCTGTTCCGCGGTTTGATCCAGATATGATCTAGCTGATAACAGCTACTTCCCCTATCTCGCCAAAGGGTCTACACCATTCAAGCGCGCACGCATCCCCGCGCTAAGGGCAATTCGGGAAAAAATCAATATTCAACGGCTTATCCTGCCTCCAGGCAGGATTCGCGTCATTAAACCAGCAACGGAGAATCATTCATGGCTACCATCACCACCAGCGGCGACCTCACAACCGTATTTGCAACTGACGCGTCTGTCATTGACGCCTTCGCCACGGCTGCAGACGCGTTCCTGGTGGCTTCCTATGCTGATCTCCTCGCGGCCTATGATGCGGGGGGTTCCGAGGTAAATATTACTACTAACGACCCGACGAGCATCATTGGCACAATCCAGGACACCGGCCCTTATGACGGCTACACCTTTTCCTTTACGGGCACTGATTTCAATACCGCGACTGGTACCATCACCGAGATCGAGTTAACCAACGGCAGCAACACGTTCACCTTGACTGGCTCTTTCACACTGGACACGGCAACCGGGGTCATTACCGCAGGCACTCTGACTTCCGTGGACGTTGAAACCTCGACCGGCGGCCATACCTACACCGGCACGGGCCTGGTCCCTGACTTTGCCACCGACATTTCCTTCTCCGGCGGCGTAATAAACTCCGAGTCGATCAGCGACGGTGCGACGACGCTGACAATCAATGGCACTATCGACCCAACTGACGACACGGGCAACGTTTCGACTTTCGTGCTGACGAACGGCACGGACAGTGTCACCGTAACGGGTCCTCTGGCTGCGTCCGATCTTTATGACGCGATCGATGCTGCAGTCCTTGCCGCAGACGATATCGGCGCGATCTTTACTGACCAAGCCATCGGCGGTACCCTCTTCGTCAGCGACGATATCCTGAACGTATCCGGCTCGACTGTCTGGCACGGCTTCAATGGCAATGACTCGCTCACAGGCGACGGCGGAAATAATACGCTCGACGGCGGCGCAGGCACGGACACCATGGACGGGGCTGGTGGCAATGACGTATACAGCGTCGACAGCAACACCGATGTCATCATCGACTCCGCTGGCACCGACACTGTAAACGTCTCGGTCTCCGGCTACACGCTGGCAACCGGCGTCGAAATTGGCAACCTGTCGGTCGCTGGATCACTCACGGGCAACAGCGGCAACAACACCCTCATCGGTAATACGCTTGACAATACTCTCGATGGCGGCGCAGGCGCTGACACGATGAATGGTGGCGACGGCGACGATGTTTACAGCGTCGACAACACAGCCGATGTTATCATCGACTCCGCCGGCACCGACACTGCCAATGTCTCGGTCTCTGGCTATACCCTCGCGACCGGTATCGAAATCGGCAACCTGTCCGTCGACGGGTCGCTTACGGGCAACGGGGCCAACAATACTCTGACCGGTAACTCCGGCGGCAATACGCTGGATGGCGGCGCGGGCGCAGACATCCTGACAGGCGGCGACGGCGATGATACCTACGTCGTGCAAACGCTCACCGAAGTTGCGGCGGACACCGATGGCACAGACACCGTCAGTTCCGATGCCGCAATCGACCTCACTGCGCGCACCGACCTTGAAAACGTGATCCTCACCGGGAGCGCGAACGTCAACGCGACGGGCAACATAAACGTGAACGTCCTTACCGGCAACAGCGGTATCAATACGCTGGATGGCGGCGCGGGTGCCGATACGCTGGCGGGTGGTGCCAACAATGACTTCTACGTTGTAGACAACGCAGGAGATGTGGTCACCGAGGGCGTGGGCGGCGGCACAGATACTGTCACAACCTCGGTCAACTACACTCTCACGACGTCCGTGGAAAATGGTGTCGTTGCAGCAGGAACAGCCGGCACCTCTCTTGCCGGGAACACAGGGAACAACACCCTCACCGGGAACGCGCTGGACAATACGCTTGATGGCGGCGCAGGAGCGGACAGCCTGGTCGGCGGGGGCGGCAACGATGTTTACATCGTGGACGATCTGCTTGACTCCGTGACCGGGGGCGGTGGTATCGACACTGTTCAATCATCGGTTACATTCACGGCTTCGGGTTCGGTTGAAAACGTGACGCTGACGGGTGCGGGCAACATCGACGCGACCGGAAACGGGCTTGTTAACACGCTCACCGGCAATACCGGAAATAACACGCTGGATGGCGGCGCTGGCACGGACGTCCTAACCGGCGGCGCTGGCGACGATACCTTCATCGTTGAATTGCTAACGGAAATCGTCGTGGATTCTGGCGGCACCGACACCGTCAGGGCGGCTGCAGCTATCGACATTTCGGCACGAACTGACCTCGAAAACATCGTGCTCACGGGTAGCGCGGCTGTGAATGCCACCGGCAATGCGAACGCAAACATCCTGTCCGGCAACACCGGCAGCAACACGCTGGATGGCGGGACAGGATCAGACACGCTTATCGGCGGCGGCGGCAATGATGTTTACATTGTGGATAACCTGGGGGATTCCGTTACCGGCAATACCGGTACCGACACCGTCCAGGCTTCCGTGAGCTTTACCGCATCGGTCGAGATTGAGAATGTGACGCTAACCGGCACAGACGATATCAATGCCACCGGTAACACATCCATAAATACCCTTACCGGCAATAGCGGCGACAACACGCTGGATGGCGGCGCTGGCGCAGATATGCTGACCGGTGGAGCCGGCGACGACACTTATATCGTGGAAGCACTGGCGGAAATTGAAATAGATACCGCCGGCATCGATACCGTTAGCTCCGACGCGTCCGTCGACCTCTCGGCGCGCGCAGATCTTGAGCACGTTATACTTACAGGTGCGGCCAATGTCAGCGCCACAGGTAATGCAGCGGCAAATACCCTCACCGGCAATGGTGGCAACAATACGCTCGACGGCGGAGCGGGCGTCGACGTGCTGACCGGCGGAGCGGGTGACGATACCTATCTCGTTGGCCTGCTCTCCGAGGTTGAGGTTGACGCCGGCGGCACCGACACAGTCAGTTCCGATGCGGCAATCGACCTTACCACCCGCACGGATCTCGAGAACGTGGTCCTTACCGGATCTGGGAACATTAACGCAACGGGCAACGTGAATGTTAACGCCCTGACCGGCAACAGCGGCAACAACACGCTGGATGGCGGCGCGGGCGCGGACGTCCTGACGGGCGGTGCAGGCAACGATACCTACATTGTTGATGCCCTCTCCGAAGTGGCGACGGACACCGCTGGGACCGACAGCGTCAGCTCCGGCGTTACCATCGACCTTTCCGCGCGGACGGACCTCGAAAATGTTATTCTCACCGGTGCCGGAAATGCGAGCGCGATCGGCAACCTGAACGTTAACACGCTCACGGGGAACATCGGCAACAACACGCTCGATGGCGGCGCAGGTGCGGACACCATGGACGGAGCCGCTGGAGATGACGTTTACAGCGTCGACAGCACGAGCGATCTCATCCTCGACTCCGCTGGCATCGACACCGCAAACGTCTCAGTCTCTGGCTACACCCTGGCAACCGGCGTTGAAATCGGCAACCTCTCAGTCGCCGGCTCATTGACCGGCAATGGCATTGCCAACACCCTGACTGGCAACGGCGGCGATAACACGCTCGATGGCGGCGCAGGTGCAGACACCATGGATGGCGCGGCGGGCAATGACGTTTACAGCGTCGACAGCACGACGGACGTCATCGTCGACTCCGCCGGCACCGACACAGCCAACGTCGCGATCTCCGGCTACACGCTGGCAACCGGCGTGGAGATCGGCAACCTCTCGGTCGCTGGATCTCTAACCGGCAATAGCGGTAACAACACCCTCACCGGTAACGTCAGCGCAAACACGCTTGAAGGCGGTACGGGCAACGACAGCCTCGCCGGCGGCGCAGGAAACGATGTGTATAACTTCGCGCTCGGCGCGGGGGTTGATGTCGTCACCGACGCCTTAGGAGCCGATACGATCGAGTTTGCCGCAGACGTCCTCTATTCCACCGTCGATTTCGAGCGTTCAGGTGGCGGCATCGGAAGCGATCTTATCGTTAATTATGGTTCGGGCGACCGCGTCACTGTGACGAATTTCTTTGCCGGCTCCACGAACCAAATCGAAGCCCTACATTTTGCCGATGGAAACATGACCGTATCGGTGACTGACATTCTCGCTGACCTCGGCGCGGAAACCAACGGGGATGACGTCATTACCGGTACGGCGGATGACGACACCATTGACGGGCTCGATGGCAATGACACGATCAGCGGCCTTGCGGGCCTTGATACCTTGTCAGGGAGCGCGGGCAATGACACGCTCGACGGCGGCACAGGGGTGGATACTCTGACGGGCGGGGCAGGCGACGATTATTTTGTGGTCGATGACTCGGGCGATGTGGTGATCGAAAACGCTGTCGGCGGCACAGACACCATCGAGGCTTCGGTCTCCTACACCCTTTCCGCAAATGTTGAAAACGGCGTGCTGGTAGCCGGGGCAGACGGCCTCGCCCTCACCGGAAACGCACTGAACAACGTTCTTACCGCCACAGGCGGATATGACGATACGCTGGATGGCGGCGCGGGGACTGACACCTTGGTTGGTGGTGCGGGGGACGATCGTTACGTGGTTGACAGCAATCGCGATGTGGTTTCGGAAGCAGCGACTTCCGGCGCCGACACCGTTGTCTCTTCAGTTACGCTCACGTTGGCGGCAAATGTTGAAAATCTCACACTGACTGGAACGGGCACTTTATCCGGGACTGGCAATGCGGAGAACAACGTTCTTACAGGTAATAACGGCAAAAACAACCTCACCGGTCTCGGGGGCAATGACACACTGGACGGCGGTGCTGGCGATGACCAGTTGCGCGGCGGCGATGACAATGACACGTATTTTGTCGACAGCACGCGGGATCGCGTGACCGAGGCGAACACGGTGCTCGGCGGCGTTGATACCGTCCGCTCCTCTGTCAACTTCACGCTGGGCACGGGTGTCGAGAACCTCGTTCTTCTCGACGGCGCGACCTTGGGCAAAGGCGGCGTGGGCGTCAATACAATCGATGCTGGCAGCCTAACCTCGGGCGGCGCGACACTCGATGGCGGGGCCGGTGCGGACATGCTTCTCGGCAGCGATTATGCCGACGTGTTCGTGATCGACAATGTCGGTGATATTGCCACGGAAGGGTCTGGCGGCGCAGGCCAGGATACCGTCCGCACGTCGCTCAACAACTATGTGCTTGAGGACCATATCGAGAATCTGGAGATGACGGGCCGCAATCAGTCGGTCTCCGGCAACTCTCTCGATAACACGATCACCGGCACCACTGGCAATGACACGATCGCCGGCGGCGGCGGCACCGATACCCTCATTGGCGGTCGCGGAAATGACGTGTTTACCTATACCGGGAGCGAGACCATCACCGAGGACGTGAGTGGTGGCAGCGATACGCTACAGACGTCGCAAAGCATTGCGGATCTGAGCTCATTCGCGAATGTCGAGAATATCCTCTTCACGGGTAACGGCACGCATAGCGGCGTCGGCAGCGCGCTTGCCAACACGCTTACCGGCGGAGATGGAGTAGATTCCCTCGACGGCGGCGACGGCGCAGACAAGCTGTTCGGCGGTGCCGGAGACGACACCCTTACCGGCGGCCTTGGCAGTGACCAGATGACCGGTGGCGATGGTGATGACCATTACTTTGTCGAAGTCAGCGGAGACCGCGTGACAGAGGCGGATAATGGCGGTTTCGGCGGGACTGACACAGTTCACTCCCTTGCAGCGCGCTTTACACTCGGCAACTTCGTCGAAAATCTCGTGCTCGAAGGCACCGGTGACATCAGTGGCAAGGGCAACAGGGCGGACAACACCCTGACCGGCAACAGCGGCAGCAACACCCTCGACGGCAGCACCGGCGCCGACGTTCTGATCAACGATGGCGGTGGCAGCGATGTGATGATTGGCGGCCAGGGGAATGACACCTTCACCTTCCTGAGCGACAGCATCGGCAATGGTATTGCCGCGATCAAAGACTTCGCCGTTGGGGATGTTAGCGATCCAGCCGACACTAATCATGACGTCATCGATCTCGGTGACCTGCTGGATGCAGGTGACTATGTCGACGGCGTCAGCGCGATCAGTGACTACGTTGCGATTGCGCAGGGTACTTCGAGCAACACCTGGGTTCTTAGCGTTGACCTGGATGGCCAGGGCGCTGGCGTATCCCAAGAGCTCCTGACCTTCACGTCGCGGACAGAAGTAACCGTGAGCGATTTGCTCACCAACCACTCGCTTCTCCTCGTCTAAAGGATTTCGATCACGAAAAAGGCCGGCAGAACTGCCGGCCTTTTTTGGTTCTGTAATGCAATTTTAGATTAGGGGTTCAGGCAGTTTTTCTTCGCCTGCCGCGCTGGCTGCTGCTGCGCTTGCGGAATATCCGCATCGCGGGCGGCTAGCAGCTGTGCGGGGGAAAGCTTTTGCTCGATCAGTTTCCCAACTTCCGGCATGTCGTAAATGCGGGTGAGGGCGAGGGGGCTGAAGAAATCGGACAGGCGGAAGGAATCTACATCCGCGCCGCGGTTGACCAGGAGCTTGGCCGCTTCTTCCTGCTTGTTCATGATTGCGAACACAACGAGCGGGGAGCGGTATGGCGATTGCAGATCCGGGTTGAGGCCGAGATCAAGCGCCTTTTCGAGCGCCTTCACATCGCCGCGCAGGATTGCCGCGTAGCCGATATTGCCGATGCCACCGCCGTCTTCACCGGGCCCATCGACCCAGCGGCTGTAATTGATGTCGGCGCCTTTTTCTACCAAGGCGAAGGCTTTGTCGAACTCCCCGGCATAAGCGGCCTTTGCGGCAGCGTTATTATCCAAGGTTTTGAAAATCGGTGATAAAAGACCCATGGTTTACTCCTCAGGTGCTGATTAAGTCTGGGGTACTATAGCACAGTTAATCATAATGTCAATGTTTTACGCCGCTCGCGTTGACCCTGTTTTCACCGGGGAGAGGATGCTATAAACGGACAGCCAATTTTTTTCAGGGGAAAGCAACATGGGCCAGCCGCAAATGAAACCGCAAGACACCTCGGGTCTCGTCAATCACAACGTCCGGGTCCACCCCGAAAAGGATCTGCTGCAAAAGACCGACCAACTGGCCTGGAAGATGGCGGAAGTTGCAGCCGACTCCGTCGCGGTTGATGCCGAAACGACCGACATGATCATTAACCGCATCATTGACAATGCCTCGGTCGCTCTCGCGGCCATCAATCGCGGTCCTGTGACGACGGCACGCGCGCAGGCGCTCGACCACACGCGCAGCGGCAAGCGCGGCGCGACCATTTTCGGCGTATCCTCGAAACAGCAATTCAGCGCGGAATGGGCGACCTGGGCGAACGGCACGGCCGTGCGCGAGCTGGATTTCCATGACACGTTTCTTGCCGCCGATTATTCGCACCCCGCCGACAACATTCCCGCGATCCTCGCGGTTGCCCAGCAAACGGGCAGGGACGGCAACGCGCTGCTGCGCGGTCTCGCGACCGGGTACGAGCTGCATATCAACCTCGTCAAAGCGATCTGCCTGCACAAGCACAAGATGGACCATATCGCGCATCTCGCACCGGCTGCCGCGGCCGGTATCGGGACGCTGATGGGCCTTGATACCGACACCATTTACCAATCTATCCAGCAGGCGCTGCATGTTTCCTGCACGACCCGCCAGTCGCGCAAGGGGCAGATTTCAAGCTGGAAAGCCTTCGCGCCGGCCCATGCCGGCAAGCTTGCGGTCGAGGCTGTTGACCGCTGCATGCGCGGCGAGGGCGCACCGAGCCCGATTTACGAAGGCGAGGACAGCGTCATCGCCTGGATGCTCGACGGCAAGGACGCCGATTATAACGTACCGCTCCCCGGCAAGGGGCAGCCGAAGCGCGCCATCCTCGAAAGCTACACCAAGGAGCATTCTGCCGAATACCAGAGCCAGGCGCTCATCGACCTCGCCGCGCGCATGGGGCAGAAAATTTCGGACTGGAGCCGCGTCAAGGACGTGCTCATCCATACCTCGCATCACACTCATTACGTCATTGGCACCGGCGCAAATGACCCGCAGAAAATGGACCCGACGGCGAGCCGCGAAACGCTTGACCATTCGATCATGTATATCTTCGCGGTTGCATTGCAGGACGGCACTTGGCACCACGTCAAATCCTACGACCCGAAACGCGCGCAGCGCCCCGACACCGTCGCGTTGTGGCAGAAGATCCGCACGGTCGAGGACCTGGAATGGACGCGCCGCTATCATTCGCCCGACCCGAATGTGAAGGCATTCGGCGGCAAAGTCGAAATCACACTGGATGACGGCACGAAGATTGTCGATGAACTTGGCGTCGCCAACGCGCATCCGTTTGGCGCGAAACCCTTCGCGCGTCCCGACTATGTCCGCAAGTTCCTGACGCTGACGGAAGGCATCGTTGATGCAGCCGAACAAAAACGCTTCCTCGACACCGTTCAGCGCCTGCCCAACCTGACGGCGGACGAGCTGTTCGGTCTCAACGTCGAAATTCCGGAAGCGAACCTGAAACTCGGGAAAAAAGGCCTGTTTTAAATCAGGATCGATGGACGCCAAAGATATCGGCAAGCATCGCGAGCAGGGACATGCTGGCGAAAATTCCGGGGCGGGCCTGCATCGGCATCGCCGGCGCGCGGCGGGACGAAACCGCGGCTGTTTTCCGCGACGCGGTCTTGTGGTTGGCAGGTTTACGGCTGCGGGCAGCCGGTTTGCGTGATTTGGAAGCGCTCGTTTTCTTCGTCGGCATGCCGGTCTCCCGTTTGTTCGTGGTCAGCCCATTATAGCCAGCGGTGGTTTACGTTATGTTAACGCCGCGCAGCACCCCCGTAACAGGCGCTTGTCTGCGCTTTACCGCACCTGTTATGAATGGGACCCAGACATTTCAACCGGGTCGAAACGATGCTTTTCGCTAAAAAACATGCCTCAGAAAAACGCGCAGGCTTCGCGGCGGCGCTGAAGTCGGGAAAGCTGCTGCGGTTCCCGGGCGCGATGAACCCCCTGACCGCGATGATGATCGAGCAAAAGGGCTTCGACGGGGTTTATATTTCGGGCGCGGTTCTTTCCGCCGACCTGGGCCTGCCGGACATTGGCCTGACGACGCTCTCCGAGGTCGCGGGGCGGGGCCACCAGATCGCGCGGGTGACCGAGCTGCCGAGCATCATCGATATCGATACCGGCTTCGGCGAGCCGATGAGCGCGGCGCGCACCATGCAAGTGATGGAAGAGCAGGGGATTGCCGGCTGCCACCTGGAGGATCAGGAAAACCCCAAGCGCTGCGGGCATCTTGACAATAAATCCGTGCTGCCGGCGGCGGATGTCGTCAAGAAAATCGCCGCCGCCGCGAAGGCCAAGCGCGACCCCAATTTTATCCTTATCG
>Ga0196981_1000434_pt1 | contig 13929 bp, 11 predicted proteins | sample S3_2013CmetaG_FD_155462 | JGI IMG/M metagenome (GOLD analysis project Ga0196981, IMG submission 155462) | Soil microbial communities from Anza Borrego desert, Southern California, United States - S3_20-13C | ecosystem: Environmental > Terrestrial > Soil > Desert | place: USA: California... | reverse complement strand
CCGGTCGGCGGACATCGGCACGGCCAAGCCCACCCCCGCCGAACGCGCGCGGGTGCGGCATCACCTCATCGACGTGTGCGACGTCCGGGAACAGATGGACGTGGCCCGGTACGTCGGGCTCGCGCGCGCGGCGGTCGCGGACGTCCTCGCGCGCGGGCGCGCGGTCCTGGTCGCGGGCGGCAGCGGCTTTTACCTGAAGGCGTTCTTCGCGCCCGTCTCCGACGACGTCGCGGTGCCCGCCGCGGTCCGGACCGAGGTGCGCGGCCTGCTGGCGCGGGAGGGACTCGCGCCGGCGGTCGCGGAGCTCCGCCGGCTCAATCCGCAGGGGTTGGGCGCCCTGGACCTGCGGAATCCGCGCCGCGTGGCGCGGGCCCTGGAGCGGTGCCGCGCATCGGGCCGCACCCTCGCGGAGCTGGCCCGGGACTTCGCCGCGCAGCCGCCGCCGTTCGCCGGGCATGCCGTGCGGCTGGCCGAGCTGGTGCGCCCGCCGGAGGAATTGAACCGCCGGATCGCGGAGCGCACCGACGCGATGCTCCGCGCCGGGCTCGTGGACGAAGTGCGGGCCCTGCTCGACGGCGGGCTCAAGGAGAACCCGAGCGCCGCGGCGGCGATCGGCTACCGCGAGACGATCGATTTCCTCGAGGGGCGGCTGGCCGAGAGGGACCTCGCGCCCGCGATCGTGCGCAACACGCGGGCCCTCGTCCGCAAGCAGCGCACGTGGTTCCGCACCCAGCTGCCCGCGCATCCGGCGGTCGACGCGGGCTCAGCCGGCGTGGATGCGCTCTTTGTGCCGCCAGTTGACCCAGAGGGTCAGCACTGACGACGCGACGGCCCCGAGCACGGTGTAGGCGACGGGGATGGTCACGGCCAGGCCCACGGGAGAAAACGCGCGGCGGAAGAGGCGGGCGTATTCGCGGACCTGTTCCTCCGGCACGCCGCGGTCGCGCATGGCCGCCACGTCGAACGCCAGCCGGACGTCGGGCCAGTCGGGGTTGATGAAGTACAGGTAGGTTGCCGCGAAGACGTAGAAGGCGAGCGCGGCGACGAAGCTCGCGACCGACCCGTAGAGGACCCCTTCCCAGACGGGCAGCCAGTAGCGGTTCAGGCGGCGCAGCTGCCGCCGGAGCAGAAGATAGAGCATCGTGACGAGGATGAGCTCGGTGCCCCAGTGCGTGTAGCTTGCCGCCGCGAGATGGCGGGTGTGCAGACCGAGGGCGTATTCGAGCAGCAGCCAGCCGCCCATGCCCGCCCCGGCGACGAGTCCGTAACCGAGTTCAGGACGCATGGCGGAGCCCCGGCGCGAGCGCCTGGCGCACACGCAGGAAAATGATGACGTGGATCGCGAGCATGAGGGGCGCGAGGAAGGTGGGCAGCAGGCTGAGGGGCAGGGTCCCGAGGGCGCGCATCCGGCCGGGATCCGCGAGGCCCAGCCGAAGGCCGCTCAACACGACCAGGAGAATGTCGGCGAAGCCGATCATGTTCCAGATGCTGATCGCGCGCAGCCGGCCGGCCGGCGCCAGGGGGGTGAAGCAGACCACCAGGGCGAGCGCCGCGGCGAGGGTGTTGCCCCAGCCGGCCGGGACCGCGAGCGCGTAGGGAAGCATGCCCCGCGCGTAGAGGACGAGGACGTAGAGTCCGACGAAGCGCGTGACGTGCAGGAGCACGAGGGCGCGCAGGTCGAGCCCGTCGAACCACGCGCGCACCGGCGGCAGCCGGAAATAGGCGAGCAGGACGAGGCTGGCGAGCGTCAGCGTGAGCACCGGCACGACCGGGGCCATGGACCGCTGCAGCCACTGGAAATGGCCGACTACCAGCGCGGCGATGAGCCAGGCCCAGATGCCGAGGCGGATCAGAAGCGGGGTGGGTGCGGTCATGGGCGAAGCACGCTGGGCCAAACCGGGCGACCCGGAAAGCACCGTTTCTCCGCGCGTTCCGGCTCGCTCCGATGATCGGTCAGGCCACGGCCAGCAGGACGCCGCCCACGGGCTCGAACTTCGCCGTGAAATGGCGGAGGACCGGCGGCGCTTCCGTGATCCGCACGCCGCGGATCCGGTCCCTCAGCGCGTGCACGTGGAGCAGGACCTCGGCGAGGTAGTCGACGTGGCTCTGCGTGTAGACGCGGCGGGGGAAGGCGAGGCGAACGAGCTCCATCGGCGACGGCTTTTCCGTGCCGTCGGGCTGGCGCCCGAACATGACGGAACCGATCTCGACGGAGCGGACGCCGCCCTCGAGGTACAGCACGAGCGAGAGCGCCCAGGCGGGATATTCGGACTGAGGGATATGCGGGAGCAGCGCCCGGGCGTCCAGGTACAGGGCGTGCCCGCCCGTCGGCTGGACGATCGGGATCCCGGCCGCCGTGAGCTTTTCGCCGAGGTATTCGACGGAGCGGATCCGGTAGCGCAGGTAGTCCTCGTCGAGAACCTCCTGAAGCCCGATCGCGAGCGCCTCGAGGTCGTAGCCCGCGAGGCCGCCGTAGGTCGGGAAGCCCTCGGTGAGGATCAGGTTGGTCCGGCACCGGGCGGCCAGGGCGTCGTCATTGAGGGCGAGGAAGCCCCCGATGTTCACCAGGCCGTCCTTCTTGGCCGACATCGTGCAGCCGTCCGCGCAGGCGAACATCTCGCGCGCGATCTCGCGGGCGCTCCGGTGGCCCTGGCCCGGCTCGCGCTGTTTGATGAACCACGCGTTCTCGGCGAACCGGCAGCAGTCGAGGATCAGCGGCACGCCGTGCCGGCGGCAGATGGCGGCGGCCTCGCGCAGGTTCGCCAGGCTGACCGGCTGGCCGCCGCCGGAATTGTTCGTGACGGTCACCATCGCGAACGGCACCCGGCCGCGGTTTTCCGCCAGGCAGCGTTCGAGCGCCGCGGTGTCGATGTTGCCCTTGAACGGGGCGACGAGGCCGGGCTGCGTCGCCTCCGCGCAGCGCAGGTCGAGCGCCGTGACGCCCACCGCCTCGAGGTTGGCGCGGGTGGTGTCGAAGTGCGTGTTGTTCGGCACGACCTGGCCGGGCTGGCAGCCGCTGGTGAAGAGGATGCGCTCGGCGGCGCGGCCCTGGTGCGTGGGGATGATGTGGCGGAAGCCGGTCAGGTCCCGCACGACGGCCTCGAAGCGGAAGAAGGACCGCGCGCCCGCGTAGGACTCGTCGCCCTGCATCATGCCGCCCCACTGCGCCGCCGACATCGCGCCCGTGCCCGAGTCGGTGAGGAGGTCGATCAGCACGTCCTCCGCGCGGAGGAGAAAGAGGTTGTGGTGCGCCGCGGCGAGGGCGGCGGCGCGTTGCTCCCGCGTGGTGAAGCGGATCGGTTCGACCGCCTTGATGCGGAAGGGCTCGATGATGGTCTGGAACGCCATGCGATGCGGGCAGCATGCACCGGCGCGGCGCCGCGGCCACGCGAAACCCGCGGGCCGGCGTAGTCCTTTCGGCCCAAACCGCCGCCCGTCAGGGCAGCTGGAGCCCGAAGCGGGCGAGCGAGCTGCCCTCGATGCGGTGGAGGGCGGCGAGCGCCGTGCGGAGGCTCACGCGCGACTGCAGCTCGCTGACGCGGGCCGACTCGAGGTCGGTCTGGGCCTCGAGCACGCGTCGGCTCGTCGACAGGCCGGCGTCGAACCGCGCCTTCTCGAGCTCGTACTGCTTCTCGCTCAGCCGCGAGGCGAGCGTGGCGATCCCGACGCTCTCGATGTTCGTCTCCACCGCGCGGACGGCGGCGCGGACATCGACCTCGATGGCCTGCTCGAGCTGCTTCAGCCGCAGCACCTGCTGCGTGATCTGCGCCTGCGCCTGGCGGTAGCGCGCCTTGTCGCCCTTCTGGCCCCACGGGTAGCTGAGCGAGAGGTCGAACTGCCACGCCGCGTCCTCGCGCTCGAGGGCGTCGGACAGCGCGCTGCCGCCGCGGCCGTTGCGGCCGTTCAGGCCGAGCGCGCCGCCGAGCGTGAGGTCCGGCTTGGTGTTGCTGCGGGTGACCTCGAGATCGAGGCGGGCCTGCTCCAGGGCCGCCTGCGCGGAGAGGAAATCGGGCTGGTTCTGCTTCGCGGCCTGGAGGGACGACGCGAAGACCGGGACGGCGGTGTCGAGCTCGCCGAGGCGCGTCGGCCCGAGCGGCGCGTCGAGCTCGAACTGCCCGATGAGCTCGAGGAGCTGGTCCGAGCGGTCGCGGACGGCCTGCTCGGCGAGGAGCACGTTGCGGCGGGCGTTGGCGACGCCGACCTCGGCCTGGAGCACGTCGAGCTCGGTGGCGACGCCGGTCGAGCGGCGCGTCCCGGCCTCGTCATGCAGGCGCTGGGCGAGCCCGAGGGAGGACCGCCGCACCTCGAGCTGCTCGCGCGCGAAGGCGAGGTTGTAGAAGGCGTTCTCCGTGCTGTTGATGATGTCGAGCGCCCGCGCGCGGTAGTCGAGATGCGCGCGCTGCAGGCCGATCTCGGCGCGGTTGATGGCCGCCCGGTTCACGGCGAGGCCGAAGCCGGCGAGCAGGGGCTGGCGGACGGAAAGGGAGACGTCGGCGGTGTACGCCGGGTTCAGCGCGCTGACGGCGGGATTCGAGGCGGAGCGGTCGAGGCTGGTCGAGGCGCTCACGGTCGCGCCGGTGTAGAGGCGCTGCGAGATGCCGACGCGCGTGTCGGAAAACTCGCTCCGCTCGCCGGGGCCGGTGGCGGTCGACGGGGCGGACCGGGAAAGGCTGCGCGATGTGCTGGCGGTGATCGTCGGCCGGAACGGGTCGCGCGCGATCACGATGGCGTCCTCCGCGATCTGCGGGCCGTAGCGCTGGATCTCGAGCTCGAACCCGCGGGTGAGGGCGCGGCGGATGGCCTCCTCGATGGTGAGCTCGGCCGGCGCGGTCGGCTGGGCGAGGAGGGCGGCGGGCAGGAGAAGCGCGGCGAGGATCGGGATCAGGGGCGAGCGGTGTTTCGTAGGCATCAGCGGGGCAAGACAGACAAAGGACACGGGTCTTGTCGAAAAAGTTTAGGCTAATTATGGCCGCGAGGCGGCCACCGACGAGACGTTCGCGGTATGCGGAAGTTTCGTTCCCGGATGCAAATGCGTGTCATGTCGTGTTGCGCCGCCGAGCTAGGCGGCGCGCCGGCAACGCACAGCCCCGGGCAGGCTGGGCGGTCCTAATCGCGGATGGCCGGCGGCGGCCGGACGGCGCTCAGGGCGCCGGCTCTTCGCGGACCGGGGCGTGCTTTTTCCGCTCGGCCGCGACCATGTCCGCCAGGATGGCGTTGCCCGTGGCGACCACGCCGAACTGGGCGAGCCGCGCCTTCGTCTCGGCGAAGCGCGGGTTGGCGGGAGTGGCGTCCGGCAGCTTGCGCTCCTGGAGGTGCACGATCACGCCCTTGCCCTCGCGGGTCAGGAGCATGTCGGTGACCTCTCCGACGGGCAGCGCGAGCAGCGCCTCGAAGACCGCGGATGGCAGGCCGGCGGGCGGCTGCTGGAAGGTGAAGTTGGCGTGCGTCGCGACCGCGAGCTGGGCGTCGGCCGCGGCCTTCTCGAACGGCGTGCCGGCCTTGACCGCGGCCCCGAGGCGGGCCTTGAGGGCGCGGCCGTGCTCGGCGAAGCGCTTGGCCTTCTCGCTCTCCCGGTAGTCGGCCTCGACCCGCGTGCGGACGTTCGCCAGCTCGGGCTGGTAGGGCGGGAGGGTCTCGTGCCAGAGGAACACGGCATAGCCGGTCGGGCTGCGGAGGGCGTCGCTGATGCGGCGGCCGGCGTCCAGGCGGCTGATCTCCTCCAGGTAATTCTGGGTCCACTCCAGGCCGGCGGGCGGCTCGAGGGGGGTGAACGGCGGCAGGTCCACCGGCTTGACGCCCGTCGCCGCGACCAGCGCGCCGAGCTCCGCGTTCCGATTCGCCGCCGTGCTCCGGTACAGGGCGACGGTGAAGGCGTTGGCGGCGCGCGATGCGTTCGTGACGCCCACTTCCTCGCGCAGCGCCGCCTCGACCTGCGCGCGCACCTTGGGAAAATTGTCGGCGGTGGCGTCCGCGCCCAGCGCGGGCGCGTCGCCCTTCGAGGCCTCGGGCGGCACGGGGAAGCGGGCGGGGTTCGCGTTGTAGAAGTTCCGGAGCTGTTCCTCGGTCGGAGCGCCGGGGCTGCCGTGGTCCGCGGCCTTGAACTCCACGATGCTCAGGCGCCGGCGCTCCGGCACCTGGTAGCGGAAGAGGTTCTCCTGGTAGAAGCGCGCGATGGCGTCCTCCGTCACCGCGACGTTCGGGTTGAACGCCGCGTAGTCCGCCGAGGCGACCTGGATCGTCCAGGCGGAGTCGGCGTTGACGAGCTCGTCGCGGACCTCCTCCGGCAGCACGTAGCCCGGGCCGCCCAGCAGCTTCTGGAGCTGGTCGATGCGGTAGTCGTCCCGCATGACCCGGGTGGCGTCGGCCGTGGTGAACCGCGCGTTGCCCTTGAGCGAGTCGCCGAAGCGCTGGTACAGGGCGGCGTCGAACTGGCCCTGCTGGTTCTGGAAGAGGGCGAGGCCGGCGATGTAGGTCGAGAGCTGGGCCTCGGTCGGGGGCGGGAGCCTGAGCTGGTCGGCGAGGGCGAGGGCGGCGACGCGCTGGAAGGCGTACTGCTCGAACTGCGCGCCCTGCATGAACGGATAGCCGGCCTTCATGTAGACGCTGAACTCCGCGTCGGCCCCGATCCGGTTCTTGTCGTCCTCATGCGCGAGGTCATAGCCGAAGAACGGCTGCGTGAGGCGCTTCGGGCCCGCCGTGCCCAGGCCGCTCGAGACGTTCGTGATGACGACGAAGGAGACGATCGTGCATCCGAGCAGCAGGATGAACAGCCACTTGAAGTGCTTCTGGAAGTATTTCTGGATCCAGGAAATCATGGAAGGGAGCGGTCTGGGTAGGGTGGGCTCCCTCGGGTGTCAATGGGCGAAGCGGACCCGCGGCCGGCCGGTTGGGTGCGCGTTTTCCCGGCGTCCGGCGGCGCCCCTCGCGCCGCCGGACCCGGGTGGCCGTTTGCCGGCTGCCGCCTGCCGCGTGCGCTACGCTTTACGGCGCGCGGTTCTCACGCCGAGCACGACGAGGCCGATCATCAGGATGATGCCGAGCAGGGCCGCGCCCGGCGCGTCGTCGGTCTCCCCGACGTAGATGCCGGCGGCGGCGATGGCGATGCCGACGAGGCCGAGGGCGATGGCGGTGACGAAGTTGGATTTCATGGCGGGTGCTTTAAGGAGGTTTATTCGAGGACCGGAGGATGCCTCCGGCGCATGAAGGCCGGATGCGGCGGCCGTGAATTCCGGATGAAATGCCGGATCGATGCGGGCCGGGTCCGGGCGGCGAGCGGGCCGCCTCCGCCGGGGACGGCCCGGCGGGCGCCCGACCGTCGGCTTGCGGTGCCCGGCGACGGCTGCCAGCGTCGCCGCCCATGCTCATCAACCGCCACCGCGGGCTGGCCGCCCTGCACAACGCCGTCGTGCTGCTGGTCGTGGCGGTGGCGTTCTGGGTGTATGCGGAGATCACGATGACGTGGCTCTTCGATTGGATGCGGCTGAGCCGCGAGGTGAGCCTCGTTCCGTATTTCCTGTGCGTGGTGATCGGCATGCTCGGCGGGAGCCGTCCGGTCGCGCGCACCGGGGCGCGGCTGACGCGCCTGGCGGGCGCCGAGGCCGCCGGTCTCGCGACGCAGCAGATGGCGCTGGTGGCGCTGGCGGTGTTCACGATGATGTTCGCGACGCAGGACCGCAGCATCAGCCGCCTTTTCCTCGGCACGTTCCTGGCGGGGAGCTGGGCCCTGCTTCTCTGGATGCACCTGGTTCTGCCGCGCGCATTGGCGCGGCTCGTCTTCGGCCGGGGCAGCCGCGTGCCGACGGTGTTCGTCGGCAGCGCGCGGTCCCTCCCGCGGTTCCAGGATTGGCTGCGGGACCGCGAGCACGTCGGCCTCCATGCCGTGGGCTTCGTCGCGCTCGACGGTGATCGCGCCGGCAGCGCGGCTCCGGCGACTCTCCTCGGGCGGGTCGAGGAGTTGCCGGCGCTGATGGACCGGTTCTCGATCTCTCAGGTCGTGATGCTCGAGCTGCCCGCGGCCAAGGAGCGCGCCAAGGCGATCCTGGACCTCTGCCAGGAGCGCGGGTGCCGGCTCCTCATCCACCACGACCTCGACGAGCAGCTGGAGCACCCGCTGATGGTGGTCGAGGAGGACGGCCACCAGTTCCTCGCGCTCCACGACGAGCCGCTCGAGGAGCCGCTGAACCGGCTGGTGAAGCGTCTCTTCGACCTCACGGTCGCGCTGCCGGTGGTCGTGCTCGTGCTTCCGCCGCTGTGCGCGGCGGTCTGGCTGATGCAGCGGATCCAGTCCCCGGGGCCGCTCTTCCACACCCGCCCGCGTTCGGGCGTGCAGCGGACGCCGTTCCCGATGCTGAAGTTCCGGACGATGCACGCGGCGGCGGGCGGCGAACGCGCGGAGGCGCGGCAGGCGAGCGCGGATGACGAGCGCGTGTACGGGTTCGGCGCATTCCTCCGGCGGCACAGCCTCGACGAGTTCCCGCAGTTCTGGAACGTGCTGCGCGGGCACATGAGCGTGGTGGGCCCGCGCCCGGTGATGCCGCTGCTGGACGAGGAGTTCGAGCGGCAGGTGCGGTCGTACCGCTCGAAGCATTGGGTCAAGCCCGGGATCACGGGCCTGGCCCAAAGCCGCGGGTTCCGCGGCGAGATCCGGACGCCGGCCGAGCTGCAGGAGCGCCTCCGCCTCGACCTGCACTACATCGCGCACTGGTCCTTCTGGCTCGACGTGCAGATCACCGTCCGGACCCTGTGGCAGGTGATCGTGCCGCCGCGGTCGGCGTATTAGGCGGACCCGCCCCGCGCCGCGTCAGAACGTCTTCACGTACCCGACGCCCCGCTCGTCCACGAATTCCAGCCGCTGCACGGCGACGCCGGTGAGCTTGAGTCCGAGGGTGTAGTCCACCACGTCGTTCAGCTTGTAGACGCGGTCGTTCATCAAAACTTTGCTGTCGGCGCCCGAGGGGCGGATGCCGGTGACGCGAAGGTTCGAAAGGTAGGCGAGGATGCGCTTGTCCTGCTCCTTGGCCGAGGCCGGCGCCGGGATGGCCGGCGCGTCCACGGGCGGCAGGGTGACGTTCGGGACCGCGGCGCCGGCGCCCGGCGGCGCGGGGGTGGCGGCCGCGACGGCAGGGGTGGCCGGTGCGGTGGCGGGGGGCACCGTGGCAACGACGGGGGCCGGATCGGACTTCGGCGCGGCCGGTTCTGTTTTCGGAGCTTCGGGCTCGATCTTCGGCGCGGGGACCGCGGCGACGGGCGCCGTCGGCGGCGGCGTGGTCGCGACCGGGGCGGGCTTGTCGCGGAGGAGGAACACGGTCGTCGCAATCACCGCGCAGACCGCGATGACGCCGATCGCCAGGCGGACGAGGAGCGTCGGGAACCCGGCGGGCTTGTCGCGGCGCGGCACGCGGCCGCTGCCGGGCCCGGGCGGAAGATCGGCCGGGGGTTCGTCGCCGCGCTGGCGCTGGGCCTTTTTCAGGGCGTCGTTGATGAGGCTCATGGACGGCGGGGGACTCGGTTGGGAGGATTGAGGATTGGACCCGGCTTCAGTTGGTGAGGTTCTTGACGTCCCGCCACGCGCGACGGGCGTCCCAGTAATTGACTTCGTCGGAATCGCGCACGAAAGCCGCCAGGAGGGCCTTGTCGCAGAGATTGTTGATGACGCGCGGTATCCCCTCGCTCCGGCGGTGGATGTGCCGCATCGCGGCCTTCGTGAACCAGGGCCGGCCATTGCCGCCGGCCTTCGTGAGCCGGTGCTGGATGTAGTGCTCGAGCTCGGCCAGGGTGAACGGCCGGAGCTCGTAGTGGACGAGGATGCGCTGGCGGAGCTGCCGGAGCTCCTCGGTGGCGATCTTGTCCTTCAGCTCGGGCTGCCCCATCAGGATGATCTGGAGAAGCTTCTGCTTGTCGGTTTCGAGATTGGAGAGCAGGCGCACCTGCTCGAACACCTCGAAGGACAGGTTCTGCGCCTCGTCGATGATCAGCACGATCTCGCGGCCCGCGGCGATCCGCTGGAGCAGCACCTGGTTGATCTGCGCGGTGAGGTCGGTCTTCTTGCCCGCGCCCGGTGTTTCGCCGAGCTCCGCGAGGATGGCCCGGAGCATCTGGACCTCGTTGAGCCGGGGATTGAGCACCAGCGCCGTGTCGAACTTCGCGGGATCGAGCTCGTTCATGAACCGCCGGCACAGCGTCGTCTTCCCGCAGCCGACCTCCCCGATGAGAACGATAAAGCCTTTTTTCTCCGTCACCCCGTAGCGCAGGTGCTGCAGGGCCTCCTGGTGGGTCGCGCTCAGGTAGAGAAACTTCGGATCCGGAGTGATGTGGAAGGGCATCTCCGTGAAGCCGTAAAAGCTTTGATACATCGCGCGCCGAGTATCCGGGGCACCCTGCAAAAATCACGCCTAAACCTCGTTAACCGGGCCTGAAAAACATTGCTCGCGAATCACGCAGCGCCTTTATGCAGAAGCCTTTCCTGCGTGAACTGGAGCAAGGCCATCAACGCGGTCTACGCCGCCCTCTTCCTCGTCGTCGCCCTGTGGGCGGGCCTGTTCTTCCTGCAGATGCACCGCGAGCTGGCGGGCCTGCGCGCGCAGGAGGCGGAGAACCGCCGCCGGCTGGACGCGGCGGAGGCGAAGCTGAAGGAACAGCAGGAATACCTCGCGCGCCTGCAGCAGGACCCGGAGCTCGTCGAGCGGGTCATCCGCCGCAAGCTCGGCTACGCGCGGCCCGAGGAGTTCGTCTTCCGCTTCGAGGAACCCGCAGGCAGGTGACCGGTCGGGCCTATGGCACGGGACCTTACGCATGACGAATGACGACGCCCTGATCTCCGCGTTCCGCGCCGCCGGCCAGGAACAGATCTTCCGCTTCTGGGACCGGCTTTCCCCCGCCGAGCGCGCCGAGTTGCGCGCCGAGGCCGCGGAGGTCGACCTGCCCGAAATCGCCCGCCTCTACGCCACGCTCGGCCGGAACGGCGGGCCCGCCGCCGATTTCGCCGAGCTCCAGCCCGCGCCCTGCGAGAAGCTGCCGATGCACGGCGGCGACCCCGCGGAATGGCGGGAGGCCGAGGCCGCCGGCGACGCCGCGCTGCGCGCCGGCCGGGTGGCGGCGTTCACGGTGGCGGGCGGGCAGGGCACGCGCCTCGGCTACGACGGCCCGAAGGGCACGTTCCCGGTCACGCCCGTGCGCAAGAAACCGCTCTTCCAGGTGTTCGCGGAAAAAATCCAGGCCGCCGGCCGCCGCGCCGGAAGGCCGCTGCACTGGTTCATCATGACGAGCCATGCGAACCACGAGGCGACCGAAGCGTTCTTCACCGAGCGCAAGTGGTTCGGGCTCGATCGCGGACGCGTGCATTTCTTCCGGCAGGGCCGGATGCCGGCGGTGGATTTCGCCGGCAAGATCCTGCTCGAGACACGGTCCGCGCTGGCGCTCAGCCCCGACGGCCACGGCGGATCGCTCCGCGCGCTGCACCGTAGCGGCGCGCTCGACCTCATGAAGAGCGAGGGCGTGGACGTCCTCAGCTACTTCCAGGTCGACAACCCTCTCGTGCGCTGCGTCGACCCGGCGTTCATCGGCTGGCACCTCCGCCGCGGCTCGGAAATGTCGAGCAAGATGGTCCCGAAGGCGGGGCCCGACGAGAAGGTCGGGCACTTTTGCCTGCAGGAAGGCCGGCTGGTGGTCATCGAGTACAGCGACCTTCCCGCCGCGATGCAGCGCGAGACGAATCCGGACGGCTCGCTCCGCTTCAACGCCGGCAGCATCGCGATCCACGTGATCGACCGGGAGTTCGCCCGCCGGATGGCCGCCGGCGGCGCGGGCGCGGCGCTCCCGTTCCACCGCGCCGACAAGAAGATCGCGACCGTCGACGGCGCGGGCCAGGTCGTGAAGCCCGAGAAGGCCAACGGCATCAAGTTCGAGATGTTCGTCTTCGACGCGCTGCCGTTCGCGCGCCAGCCGGTCGTGATCGAGACCGCGCGCGCCGACGACTTCAGCCCGGTCAAGAACGCCACCGGCGCCGACTCGCCCCAGACCGCGCGCGACGACCAGTGCCGCCAGTTCGTCCGCTGGCTCAAGGCCGCCGGCGCCGACGTGCCCGTCGATTCCACCGGCCTGCCGGCCTTCGCCCTCGAGGTCTCCCCGCTGTTCGGCGACACCGAGGGAAGCTTCGCGGAGGCCTGGCGCCGGCTCAGTCCGAAGCCGGCGATCGCGGACGGACTCTATCTCGGCTAGCCAACCCCGGTCCGGCCGCGCGGCCCCGACCGACTTCCCTTCCTCTCGATGAATCCGAACGAATCCATCGGCGCCGCCGTCAAATCCGGCGCCCTCCTCCCGAGCGCCGCCGAGAACCTCTCCGCCTGGCTGGCGGCGGGCCTGCCCGCCTGGGCGCAGGACAGCATGCGGGAGCTCGTCGAGCGCGGCGAATGGGCCGAGCTCAACGACCGCTTCTATCGCTACCTGGAGTTCGGCACCGGCGGCATGCGCGGCCGCACCATCGGGCGCGTCGCGGCCCGGGCCGAGTCCGGGTTGGCCGGTCCCAAGGATTCCCCGGCGCACGCCGGCGTGGGCAGCAACATGCTGAACGACTTCACGCTCGTCCGCGCCACGGTCGGCCTGCACCGCTATGTGTCGAAACACCTCGCGCGCCGGCAGGTCCGCGGCGCGCCCCGGATCGTCATCGCGCACGATGTCCGGCACTTCTCGCGGCATTTCTGCGAGCTGGCGGCCTCCGCCTGGGCGCGGCTCGGCGGCGAGGCCGTGATCTTCGACGGCCCGCGCTCGACCCCGCAGCTGAGCTTTTCCGTGCGCCACCTCGGCGCGCAGTGCGGCGTGGTGATCACCGCGAGCCACAACCCGCCCCACGACAACGGCTACAAGGCCTATTTCGACGACGGCGCGCAGGTCACGCCCCCGCACGACGCCGGGATCATCGCCGAGGTCAACGCCGTGCCCCTCGCCACCGTGAAGGAATTCCTCGCGGTGGACCTCGGCCGGGTGCGCACGCTCGGGCGCGCCGACGACGACGCCTACCTCGCCGCGGCGGCGCAGGCCGTGATCGACCACGACCTCCTGCGGAAGTCCGGCCTGCGCGTGGTGTACACGAACATCCACGGCGTGGGGGGCATCTCCACCGTGCCGCTGCTCGCGCACGCGGGCGTCAAGGTGACGGAGGTCCCCGAGCAGGTCGCGTTCGACGCGCGTTTCCCCACGGTCAAGTCCCCGAACCCGGAGAACGCCGAGGCCCTCGCGCTCGCCGTGGCGGTCGCGGAGAAGGGCGGCGAGGACGTCGTGATGGCCACGGACCCCGACAGCGACCGCATGGGCGTCGCCGTCCGCAACCGGGCCGGCCGGCTCGAGCTGCTGACCGGCAACCAGGTGGGCGCCCTGCTCGCCGAGTACCGCGTCGGCAAATACAAGGAGCTCGGCTGGATTCCCCGCGAGGGCACCGACCGCGCCTGCCTGGTCAAGACGTTCGTCACCACGCCGCTGCAGGACGCCATCGGGCGACGCCACGGGGTGAAGGTGATCAACACGCTCACGGGCTTCAAATGGATCGCCGGCAAGATCCGCGGCTATGAGGAGAAGCTCCGCGCCGCGATGGGCCCGGGCTTCGACTACGACGCGACCCCGTTCGCCGAGCGCGCCAAGCTCCTCCAGAAACACAGCACGTTCTACCTCTTCGGCACCGAGGAGAGCTACGGCTACCTGCCGAACGACTTCCTGCGGGACAAGGACGGGAATTCGGCGTGTCTCATGTTCGCTGAGCTGTGCGCGTGGGTGAAGGCCCGCGGCCTCACCGTGCCCGAGGTGCTCGACGATATCTACGTGCGCTGCGGTTTCTTCACGGAGGGCGTGATCAATCTCTACTACGAGGGCGCCACCGGGGCGGCGAAGATCAAGCGCATCCTCGAGACCTACCGGTCGAGCCCGCCCGCCGCCTTCGGC